>Ga0209344_10000702_pt1 | contig 52664 bp, 42 predicted proteins | sample Cruoilmetagenom6_FD_187293 | JGI IMG/M metagenome (GOLD analysis project Ga0209344, IMG submission 187293) | Oil polluted marine microbial communities from Coal Oil Point, Santa Barbara, California, USA - Santa Barbara Oil Seep Sample 6 (SPAdes)... | ecosystem: Environmental > Aquatic > Marine... | reverse complement strand
CGGCGATCCCATAGAGATTCCCTCGCTTGGAGGTCTCTGGGCGACCAAGCCCCGAGAGGCTCAGTATAAACAACGCCGCGGCAAAGATGTAAGCGACAATGGCGAGGGTGTTGGGCATGGTGTACCTATAAGTAGTGCCGAGACTCAGCTCGGGGATTCGGTGGAAACAGTGGTATCAATGGCGAGTGTCACTTATTGAACATCGAGAGCATCCGGCGGGTGACGAGGAACCCACCGGAGATATTGATCGTCGCGATAAACACCGCGATCGCTCCCAGGATCGTCGCGGAGGTTGAAGCCCCCGACAGATGGAGCATCCCCCCGATCAGGATAATCCCGCTGATCGCATTGGTGACACTCATCAGCGGGGTGTGCAATGCGGGGGCGACATTCCAGACAACCTGCCACCCGACGAAGCAGGCGAGCACAAAGACGGTGAAGTCGCTGAGGAATGATTCCGGTGCAGTCAGCCCGAGCCCAACCATCGCGAGCACCGCTACGATGAGCATGATGACGCCGCCGAGATTGGACTTGGGCTTGCTCGCGGCTTGACCAATCGTTGCCTCAGCTTGCTGGCTAGGTTGATCCGGGGAGTGTTCGACAGCTGCAGGTTTGGGGGCCGAAGGAGCCTGCGGCGGGGGCCAAGTGGTCTCGCCTTGATGGCAGACCAACGACCCACGCACAATATCGTTCTCGAGGTCGATCGCGAAGTTCTCCGCGCCGCCCATCTCGTCGAGCATATTGACGAGCGTCGATGCGTAGAGCCAGCTGGTCTGGATCGCCATACGGCTTGCGAGGTCGGTATAACCAACAATCCGTACGCCGTGATGCTCGATGAGTTCATCGGGCTTGGTCAGGGCACAGTTCCCGCCCTGCTGGGCGGCCATATCCACAATGACCCCGCCCTCACGCATGGTTTCGACCATCCCCGCAGAGATCAGCCTTGGTGCTGGTTTGCCCGGGATCAAAGCGGTCGTGATGATGATGTCCACTTCCATGGCCTGCTGGGCGAAGAGCTTCATCTCCGCGTCGAGAAACTCTTTGGACATAACCTTGGCGTACCCACCTTCGCCCGAGCCGTCCTCGTCGAAGTCGAGCTCCAAGAACTCTGCCCCCATCGAGCGGACCTGATCGGCCACCTCGAGCCGGGTATCGAATGCCCGAACAATCGCTCCCAGTGACTTAGCCGCTCCGATCGCGGCCAAGCCTGCGACGCCCGCGCCGATGACGAGTACCTTGGCGGGTTTGATTGCTCCTGCCGCGGTGCTCTGCCCGGTGAGGAACCGCGGGTAGACATTGACGGCTTCGATCACCGCTCGATAGCCCGCAGCGTTGGCCATCGCGCTGAGCGCATCGACTTTCTGAGCCCTCGATGTCCGGGGCACACAGTCCATCGATAAAGCCGACGCCTTGCGGGCGTTGAGCTTGGCGAGTACTTCCGGGTTCTGGGCCGGCCATACAAACCCAATCAAACATCCACCCTCTTTGATCAGATCCGCTTCGTGGGCCTGCAACTCCGGATGCACCTGAGGCGGGTGGACCTTGAGGACAATGTCAGATTCCGCCCAAAGCGAGCGGACATCGTCGCACAGCGATGCGCCAGACTGGGCGTACATCTCGTCGTGGTGTTCAGCCGCGGCTCCAGCGCCAGCCTCAACGACGACTTCAAAGCCCATATCGATGAGCTTTTTGACGGTTTTGGGCGTGCCGGCGACGCGCCGCTCTCCGGGGTGGATTTCTTTGGGTATACCGATCCGCATGGTTGTCTCTCAAGCTGTATGGGGGGAATGACAGATGTCATCATATCAAATCGGCGCAATCGTGCAGTATTCCCGATATTCGGCATGAAAAACTGACCATGACTCGAATATTCCTGTACGCCAGCGCGTGGAATTCATATCGGAAAGAATCCAAAACCGATTCGGCTCACGCCTAAAATCAGTATTCGTTACGGCTCGTTTGGAGCTGACCAGTTTCAGATCAACCCCGAGGGGGTGAGGCGACCATGCCAAGCGATCAAACCACACTCGATACCGTCGTCATCCGGTTCTGCGGCGACTCCGGCGACGGCATGCAGCTCACCGGCGGCCAGTTCACCGATACCTCGGCGCTCTTCGGCAACGACTTCGCCACCTTCCCCGACTTCCCCGCTGAGATCCGGGCCCCCAAGGGCACGACCTTCGGCGTCTCCGGGTTCCAGGTTCAGTTCTCGAGCAACGATATCTTCACCCCCGGCGATCGTGTCAACGCCATGGTCGCAATGAACCCGGCCGGCTTCAAGGTCAATATCGACGAGGTCGAGCCCGGCGGCATCGTCATCGTCAACGAGGACGAGTTCACCAAGGTCAACCTCACCAAGTGCGGCTACCTCGACGGCTACAACCCGCTCGACGACGAAGAAATCAACCTCAAGTACAACCTCGTCAAGGTCCCGATGTCCCGCATGACCAAGGAGTCGCTCGCCGACTCCGGGATGGGCGCCAAGGACATCAACCGCTGTCGAAACATGTTCGCGCTCGGGATTGTCTACTGGCTCTACGAGCGTCCGCTCGATCACACCAAGGACTACCTGACGAAAAAGTTCGCGATCAAGAAGAAACTCCCCGAGGTCGCCAAGATCAACATCCGTGCGCTCGAAGCCGGGTACTACTTCGGCGAGACCGCCGAGGTCTTCCCCTCGCGGTACCGCGTGCCGCCGGCGAAGCAGGAGAAGGGCACCTACCGCCAGATCAGTGGCAACGAAGCCACCGTGCTCGGGCTGGTCACGGCTGCACAAAAAGCAACCAAGTCGATCGTGTACGCCAGCTATCCCATCACCCCCGCATCGGGCGTGATCCAGGGCATGTCGCATCTCAAACGATTCGGTATTAAGTCGATCCAGTCCGAGGACGAGATCGCCGCGATCTGCACCGCCATCGGCGCGAGCTTCGCGGGCGATATCGGCGTCACCGGCACATCAGGCCCGGGGCTCGCGCTCAAAGGCGAAGCCATGGGCCTTGCGCTGATGCTCGAACTGCCTTTGGTCATTGTCGATGTCCAACGAGCCGGCCCAGCAACCGGATTGCCGACCAAGACCGAGCAGGCCGACCTGCTCCAAGCCATGTACGGGCGTCACTGCGAGAGCCCGCTGATTATTGTCGCTCCGCGTTCACCCTCCGACTGTTTCAATATGGCCATTGAAGCCGTGCGATTGTCGGTCGAGTTCATGTGCCCGGTGATTTATCTCTCCGATGGCTACATCGCCAACGGCGCGGAGCCCTGGAAGGTGCCGATGGTCGATCAGATCCCCGAGATCAAGATCACGCATCCGACCTTGGCCGATACCGACGGGGGCAAGTTCCTGCCCTACGCCCGCGATCCGGACACATTGTCGCGCCCGTGGGCCATCCCCGGCACGCCGGGTCTTGAGCACCGCGTCGGCAGCCTGGAGAAAGAAGCCGAGACCGGCAATGTCTCCTACGACCCCGACAACCACGACAAGATGGTCCGCTTGCGGGCCGAGAAGGTGGCTCGGGCCGCCCAGTCGATTCCATTGCTCGAAGTCGATGGCGATCCATCCGGCGATATCCTCGTCCTCGGGTGGGGGGGCACCTACGGCTCGATCACCACCGCCATCGAGCAGGTCCGTGCCAATGGCCACACAGTCAGCTCCGCCCATCTCCAATACCTCAACCCGTTTCCATCGAACACCGAAGAAGTGCTCCGCTCGTTCAAGAAGGTCATCATCCCCGAGATCAACCTCGGGCAGCTGAGTACCCTGATCCGTGCCAAGTTCCTCATCGACACGATCGGGATCAACATCGTCAAGGGCAAACCCTTCCAGGTCGGGACACTCGTCGAGCGCATCACGGAGGTCATCGAGTCATGAGCAGCGAACCGAGGACAGAAGCAAATAAATCCACCGCCCTGCCGATCTACACCGCCAAGGATTACACCACGGACCAAGATGTCCGCTGGTGCCCGGGCTGCGGCGACTACGCCGTGCTCTCCGCCGTCCGCAAAGCGTTCCCCGGGATCGCCCGCAAGAAGGAAGACTTTGTCTTCGTCTCGGGCATCGGCTGCGCCGCCCGGTTCCCGTACTACATGGAAACCTACGGCATGCACTCGATCCATGGGCGCGGGCTCGCGATCGCCACCGGGGTCAAATGCGCCAACCCTGATCTCGAGGTCTGCATGGTATCGGGCGATGGCGACCTGCTCTCGATCGGGGGCAACCACACGATCCACACCATGCGCCGCAATGTGGACATCACGATCCTGCTGCTCAACAACAAGATCTACGGGCTCACCAAGGGCCAGTACTCCCCGACCAGCGAGACGGGCAAGGTGTCTCCGACTTCACCCGTTGGTTCGATCGACTACCCGGTCAACCCGATCGCTCTTGCGGTGGCTGCCGACTGCACCTTCATTGCCCGCTCACTCGATGTGGACATGAAGGGCATGGACGCGATCATCAAGCGGGGCATCGCCCACCGCGGGACTTCATTCGTCGAGGTCTATCAAGACTGCAACATCTTCAACCACAAGGCCTGGTTCTACGCGTCTCAAAAGGACACGATGCACGAGAATACGATCAAGGTTGTGCACGGCGAGCCGTTGATCTTTGGGAATGATCGCGACAAGGGCATCCGGTTCAACAACGGTCGCCCCGAGATCGTCACCATCGGCGACAACGGCATCTCAGAATCCGACCTGATCGTCCACGACGAGACCGATCGGTTCCTCGCCCATATGTACTCCCAGATGCGTCACCCAGAGTTCCCCGAGCCGATGGGCATCCTGCATGCTGATCCGACCAAGCCGACCTATAACGATCTGCTGATCCAGCAGGTCGAGGACGCCAAGAACCAGGCCGGCCAGCTTGATCTCCAAGCCCTGATCACCGGCAACGAGTCCTGGGAAGTCAAATAGTCTCGTCGGTTTGCTACCTGTTGTATGACCCGCTTTGTTCGCTCAAAAGCCCTGATCTTGGCGGCCCCGTGCCCTACCATTGGGCATGCAAACAGCCCCCAAATCCGATCATACCGCATCTTCGACCTCATCACCATTCAAGCACACCATCCTCGAAGCGATCGGCAACACGCCGCTCGTCGAGCTCCGCAAGGTGACCGAGCCCGGTTCGGCCACGGTCTACGCCAAATGCGAGTTCATGAACCCCGCCGGCTCGATCAAGGACCGGATGGCCAACTACATCATCTCCAAAGCCGAGGAAGAGGGGCTGCTCAAGCCGGGGGGCACCATCGTTGAGAACACCTCGGGCAACACCGGGATGGGGGCCGCGATGGTCGCCGCGGTGAAGGGCTACAAGGCGGTCTTCACCATGCCCGACAAAATGAGCCAAGAGAAGATCGACGGCTTGCGTGCTTACGGGGCCCAGGTCATCATCACCCCGACCGATGTGCCCGGTGACTCGCCGGATCACTATGTAAATGTTGCTAAGAAAGTAGCCGAGGACACCCCCAACTCGTTCTACATGGACCAGTACCACTCTCAGTGGAATGTCGAGGCCCATGAGCTCTCGACCGGGCGTGAGCTCTACGAACAGACCGGCGGCGATGTCGACGCGATCGTGGTCGGCACCGGCACGGGCGGCTCGGTCTCGGGCATCGGTCGCTACTTCAAGAAGATGGGCTCAAAGTGCAAGATCATCGGGGTAGATCCGCTCGGTTCCGTTCACTATCACCTGTTTAAGACCGGCACGCTGCCCACGCCCTATGTCTACAAGGTCGAGGGGCTCGGCGAGGACATCAAGTGCGAAGCCTTCCTCCCTGAGGTCGTCGACGAGATGTACCAGGTCAACGACTACGAGTGCTTCACCATGGCCCGCAATCTCGTCCGCGAAGAAGGGCTCTTCTGCGGCGGTTCCTCAGGTGGTATGGTCCACATCGCCTGCCAGATCGCCAAAGAAATGGGCCCGGGCAAGAAGGTCATCGCGATCTGCCCGGACTCGGGCACCCGCTATGTCACCAAGTACCTCTCTGACGAGTGGATGAAGATGCACGGCTTCCTCGAGCCCGTCAAGGGGCTCGGGCTCGTCGAAGAACTCATCACCGCCGGCCAGACTGTGGTCAGTGTCTCCGAGAACGAGACCGTTGACGCTGTGATCGCTGCTTTGCGGAGCAACGGGATCTCGCAGGTCCCCGTTGTGGACGCATCAGGCAAGCCAACCGGCATCATCCACGAGGTTGATATCCTCCGTGGTCTGCAGGACGGAACGGTCAAGCCCGACACCACCATCGGCACCATCGCCCACACCATCGGCGGCCTGCTGCATCCCAAGGCCCGCGTCGAAGAGCTCTACGGCATCTTCGAAACCGACCATGTCGCGATCGTCATTGACGGCAGCAACATCGTTGGCGTGGTCTCCAAGATCGACCTCATCGAGCACCTCGCCAAACGCAACGCATAAACAACGCGTGCACCGCACGAAGAATCATTGAACGGATTTCAACCCCGAAGGAAAGTACATGGAAGTCTCCAAGAACCACAACTTTGGCACCCGCGCGATCCACGCCGGCCAACGCCCAGACCCAACCACGGGCGCGATCATGACCCCGATCTACCAGACCTCGACCTATGTCCAGCAGTCGCCGGGCAAGATCATCGGGGAGTATGACTACTCCCGGGCCGCCAACCCGACAAGAGCAGCCCTTGAAGCTAACCTCGCCGATCTCGAAGGCGGCAAGTACGGCTTGTGCTTCTCGTCTGGCGTCGCGGCCACCGGCGTCGTGCTTCATCTCCTGAGCTCAGGCGATAAGGTCCTGCTCGGTGACGATGTCTACGGCGGCACCAACCGGCTCTTCCATCGCGTCTTCGCCCAGCTCGGTATCGAAACCGTGCTCGTCGACATGACTGACCCTGATGCCGTCACCGCTGCGATGGACGACCGCGTGAAACTGATTTGGCTTGAGACCCCAACCAACCCCACGCTCAAGATCACGGATATCAAAGCGATCTCCGCGATTGCCAAAGCCGACGATGTGATCCTGGCCGTAGACAATACCTTCGCGACCCCGTTCCTCCAGAACCCGCTGGCGCTGGGCGCGGACATCGTCTGTCACTCGACCACCAAGTACATCGGCGGCCACTCTGACTCAATCGGCGGGGCCCTGATCACCAATGATCCTGAACTGCACCAACGACTCAAGTTCATCCAGCTCTCCGAGGGCGCGGTCCCCGGGATCATGGAATGCTTCTTGCTCCTGCGTTCAACAAAGACCCTCCATGTCCGCATGGAGCGCCACTGCGAGAACGCGATGAAGGTCGCTCAGCACCTCGATCAGCACCCCAAGGTCGAGAAAGTCATCTACCCCGGGCTTGCCTCGCATCCTCAGCATGAGTTGGCGAAAACCCAGATGTGCGGCTTCGGCGGCATGATCACCATCTACATCAAGGGCGGGCTCGATGAGTCCCGCGCGATGCTCGAGAAAACCCGTTTCTTCGCCTGCGCCGAATCCCTCGGCGGCGTCGAATCGCTCATCGAGCATCCCGGCATCATGACCCACGCCTCGGTCCCTGCCGATCAGCGGGCGAAGCTGGGAATCTCCGACAATCTCATCCGCCTGAGCGTGGGTATCGAAGGCGTCGATGACCTCATCGCCGATCTCGATCAGGCATTGGGTTGAATTACTGATTTGTGTATAAACAAAGAGAGACAGGCTCCGGCCTGTCTCTCTTTGTATGGTTAGATTTATAGAGCAGCAGCCTTAGTCAGGGATCGCGCAGTGCCCGCCGTGCTTGGCGTGGTAATCCTGGTGATATTCCTCGGCCTTATAGAACTTGGGAGCCGTCGCCACCTGTGTGGTGATCGGGCGATCGCTCCACTTGCCCTCTTTCTGCTGGGCTTCAATAAAGGCTTTGGCCTGCTTCAACTGCTCGTCGTCCGTTGCGAAGATCGCCGAGCGGTACTGCGTGCCGACATCCGGGCCCTGGCGGTTGCCCTGGGTCGGGTTATGGATCTTGAAGAAGAAGTCGAGCAGCTCGTCATACGAGATCACCGCGGGGTCATAGGTTAGCTCGACCGATTCCGCATGACCCGAAGTGCCCGAGCAGACCTCCTGATAGGTCGGGTTGTCGTCGTTGCCGCCCTGGTACCCAGAGACCGCGTCGATGACGCCGTCGAGTTGGGCGAAACGATCCTCGACACCCCAGAAACACCCGCCCCCGAAGTACGCGGTCTTGAGCGTCGTCGGCTTGGCACCAGCCGGCAGTTCTTTGCCGTCTTCGACAAAGTCGAGTGAGACCGAGTTCACACAGAACCGCAGCCCGGTCGGCTCAGGTCCATCGGGGAACACATGCCCGAGGTGTCCACTGCAACGGGCACAGAGGATCTCAACGCGTTTCATGCCGTAGGTGTTGTCTTCGATCTCGGTCACATGATCCGGATCGACCGGCTGGAAAAAGCTCGGCCATCCGGTGCCGGATTTGAACTTGCTATCCGACTTAAAGAGCGGAAGATCACACAGACGACAGATGTACACACCATCGAGCTTGTTATCGACCAAGTTCCCACAGAACGCGGGTTCGGTCCCGCTGCGGAGGATCACCTTCGCCTCTTCGGGCGTCAGATCCTTGGCGAGCACTTCGATCTCCGCTTGAGTGAGCGGCGTGATGTTGTGGCCGGATTTAGAATAGGTCGTGGTGGAGCTCATGGGTGAAGCGAGTCCTTTGGTTGAGTCAGTTTTGATCCCCATCGGCGGGGCAAACAGCCCGAGCCCAAGGGCGAGGAAAAGAGATGCAAGAGCGATCGTCATCAGTGATTTGTGGATGAGCATAGAGGGTCCTTGTGTAGGCGAAGCACGATGGTAAACAATCGTTTATCAATGGATATTCGGGCGACACGCAAGTTTCGATCAAATTTCTACGCCAAACTCCATGCCCAAGTTCGCCCGCAGCCACCATGTGTTCGTGCCTTGATCCGTGTAGGATACACGAAATCAGGATTTTATCGCCAGTGAAGAGTTCACCATCAAGGATGATCTGTATGAACACCCCGATCAAGCTCGCTTTTCATGTTTCGCTTGCCCTCGCAGCTCTCTTCGCATGGGAAGCTGTTGGCGAGCCCGAGATCCCCGCGACCGACGAATCCCCATCCTTCACCTTCATCGGCTTCGGCGATCGAACCGGCGGCCCAATCGAGGGCGTCGAGGTGCTCGAAGAAGCCGTGGGTATGGCGAACATGCTCGATCCTGATCTGGTCATGACCGTGGGGGACATGATCGAAGGCTACTGCCTGCCCAAGCAATGGATGGAACAACACGAAGAGTTCACAACTATTATGGACAAACTGTCCATGCCCTGGTTCCCCGTGGCCGGCAACCACGATGTGTACGCACGTCCCAAGGTCGAGGGCGAGCACCTCGAACGCTACAAGGCGCATTTCGGTCCATTGACCTACAGCTTCGATCACAAGTTCGCTCACTTCGTTGTGCTCTTCAGCGATGAGTCATTCGCTTTCCGAAACCCGAGCCAGACACAGAACATGTCTCAAGAGCAGATGGACTGGCTCAAGGCTGACTTGGCCAGCACCGATGCCAAGCAGGTCTTCGTATTCCTGCATCATCCGCGATGGACCAAGCAGTACGAGGGCTGCAACTGGGACGAGGTCCACGCGATCTTGGCCGATGATGGACGCCCAACCACGGCCGTGGGTGGGCATGTCCACACCCTCCGCGACGACGGCACCCGCGACAATGTCCACTACCTCACCCTCGCCACCACCGGAGGCTGGCCCAAACGCGGGCTCGACCACGCCACCATCCACCACATTACCCAGTTCCAAGTCCGCGAAGACAGCGTCTCAATCGTCCACATCCCCATCGGCTCACTGATCGCCGGCGATGCGTTCCCGGGATCCGAGATCGACGAGATCAAGGATCTTGAAAAGGGTGACTGGTTGATGAGCGGGGCAGTTTTAGGTTCAGGCGGTGGTGAAGTGCATGGCTTCAGTCTGACGAATACCACCTCAAAGCCGATGGAGTTCAAGGTTGGTGTGTACAAGCCGCAAGGTGCCGAGGTCAGGATTGAACAAGAGCACTTCACCCTTGAGCCTGGCGAAGAGGGAGGCTTCGGTGTTACCCTCGTCGGCAATGTTGCCGAGATTCATGACATGGGCAAAGTTGAGTTGGTTGTGCGTGCCTACTACCCGCATGAAAACGGCGAGATCCAGCCAGTTTCAATCAAGCGTCCGATTCAGAAGCTGAGTGAGATGACTGCACCTGAGGAGCCCGCACAACCGTGATCGGCTTGCTTCGATCGCGGGGCTCGACATAGGGAATCAACTCCGCGGGCAGCTTCTTGAGCCCCCGGCGCACGGCCTTCTCGACCGCATAGTTGAGCGAATCGTGCATCCGCTCGTGCACGCGATCCGTCACATTGAGCCCCAGCTCGTGCATTGTGTCGATCGAGAACTTCCACGCGTAGTACTCTTCTAAGCAGCGGGGCTTGTAGGTCCCAAACCCGATCGCGTGGTGCCCGATCTCGTGGAGGAAGATGGCCGCGGACATCGGGCCCTTGGGCTTGGGGGATTCAAGGAGCTTGGACACGCTCCCGTCCTGATAGGTCACCTGCCAGGCGACCCCAGACATGGAGCTGCGCCACTTGCGAACGCGCACGCCGTGGAGGGCGAGCATTTCTTTGGTGATCTGTTCGTACTTGAGCTGCATCTTGCCCGTGGGTTTGGATGGCGTCCGCGAAGTACGCACGCTCACCTTGGGCGCTGGCTTCCTCTTCGCCGGCGGTCGGCGTTTGGGCTTTCGGCTTGTCTTGGGCACCAACAGGTCCCAGAGCGTGAGTGGATTCATAATGAGTCAATCAGTGAGCGAGCGGGAGCGGGTCGCCGAGAACAAGTTCGCCATTGTTGATCGAGCGCCCGTTGGCGAAGGCCTTCCATTCCATCGCCCGCTTATTCATCGGCTGCACCTGCAACAACTCAATGCAGCCACCATCGCCGCAGGCGACTAAACCCAGTGCAGCATCGACAATGGTCCCGGGGAGTTCTTGGGATTGGTGATCGCTCGGTTTTGATTGGTTGATCTTGATGGACTCATCCCGGAATCCGACCTTAATGCTCGGCCATGGGTTGAGCCCGTTGATCCGTGCACACACGAGCCGGGCGGGCTGGGCAAAGTCTACTACGCCGTCGCTCTTGGACATCTTGGCCGCCAATGTGACCTGCGATGGGTCCTGGGTGAGGTACTCCACATGATCATGCAGACGATCTTCGAGCACCTTGAGTACCAACTGTGGACCATCGTGTGACAGCTGATCGTGGAGCATGGCCGCCGTGAACTCCGGGTTGATCGCCCGCGAGGACTGTGCCAGTACCGCGCCCGCGTCCATCTCTTTGTCGATCGTGATCACCGAGTTGCCCGTGGTGGTATCGCCCGCGACGATCGCCGAGTTGATCGGCGAGGCCCCACGCCAGCGGGGGAGCTTGCTCGCGTGCAGGTTGATCGCAAACCGATCCTCGATCAGCTTCTGCCCCAAGTACTGCCCGTACGCGATCACCACCCACGCATCAGCCCTCCAGCCTCGTACCGTTTCTCGATGCTCGGGCTGATTGATCTTTTCGGGCTTGATCATCGGGACGCCGGGCAGGTGTTCGCCGGCCCAAGCACCGATCGGCGTCGGTGTGAGTTTGCCGCCGCGCCCGGCTTTGCGATCGGGCTGGGTGACAATCCCGGTGATGGTGTGGTCTTGGGCGAGGCGTTGGAGCGTGGGGAGCCCGAAGGCGCCCGAGCCTAAAAAGACGATGTTCATGCCCGTGCCCCTTCCGTGGGTTCAGCAACCTTAGCGTCGGCGTTTCGCCGCCTTCTCCATGCCCCGGATCCGTGTCCGGTTCTTGAGCCGAGACATCTGGGTCATTTTGTCGAGGATCAGCACACCATCGAGGTGGTCGATCTCGTGCTGCCAGCAGCGAGCCAGCAGCCCGGTGGCTTTGAGCGTCACCTCTTCGCCGTGGAGATTGATTGCCTTCATGGTCACGATCGCGGGGCGGTTGACCTCGCCGGTGATCCCGGGAAGCGAGAGGCAGCCTTCTTCATAGGGCTCGAGATCCCCATCGAACTTGACGATCTCGGGGTTGAAGAACACGCCGGGCTCATCGCATGAGATCGGTAGATCAGAATCATTCGATTCACCTTCAAGCTCGGGATCCGCCGGCACATGGGCCACGAAGAGTCTCCACGACAGCCCGACCTGTGGGGCGGCCAGCCCGATCCCCTGGGCACCGTTCATCAGATCGATCATCCGATGGGCGACCAGACGGAGTTCTTCGCCCCGTGAACTGGTTGAATCCTTGAGTCCCGCGATGCACTCATCGCCAAAGGGCTTGGCTTTGGTCTTCAGGATCTCGGTTGGGTACAGCTCGATCCGTAGCCCCGCCGGGTTCACGGCTGGGCGTTGGGTGGCCTCTTCGTCGGTCTGGGTGGTGGGTTCGCTGCTCATCAACAAATCGTATGACCCCAAACCGAGGTTGTGGGCGAGAAACCCGCTTTGAGCCGATCAATCGCATACACTTGGGGACGATTCGGGATCAGGAGGAGCACAGACCGTGGCGATGTTTGGTAAAAAAAGCAAGAAGGACGATGATAAGGTCGAAGCCGAGGCCCCCGTGGTCGAGGCGTTCTCCGCCAAGAAGGCCAAGCCCTTCTTCGATCGGGCCAAGACCGTACACGAATCCGGGAGCTACGAGTACGCGATGCAATGCTGGTTGCTCGGGCTCGCCAAGGACCCGACCTCGATGTATGGGCTCAACGCATTCCTCAAATCCTCAGAGATCTACTCCGTCGAGAACCCAAAGAAGGGCAGCAAGACCACCAAGAGCGCAATCTCGGACATCAAGGGCGATGTCGGGCGGTACCTCTCGGCCCTGCTCGACTTCGGGCTCAAACGCTTCGATGTGGGCAACGCCGTCAAGGTCACCTCAGCCGCGGCCAAGATCAACATCACCGAAGCCGTCACCATGCTCGGCGAGCACACCCTCAAGCTCGTCCAGAACGATCCCAAAGCCAAAAAAGACTCGTATGTGAAGCTCCTTGATGCCTTCGAGGCCGTTGGCGCCTTCAAACTCGCGGCCATCGCCGGCGAATCCGCCTGCAGGATCGATCAGGCCGACGCCGATCTCCAAGCCCGTGTTCGCAACATGCTCGCCAAGAGCACGATGACCTCCGGCGGCTACGACAACGACGAAGAAGGCGGCTTCCGCAAAAACATCCGCGACGCCGACAAGCAGCTCGAACTCGAACAAAAAGACTCGCTGGCCAAGACCGATTCGACCAAAGATGCGATCGTTGTTTCGACCGAGAAGAACTACACCCTGCGTCCAGATGACCTGCCGTCGCTTGAGCAATACGCCAAGGCCCTTCTCGATCGGGGCAAGGGCTCCGACGAGCTCAAAGCCATGACGCTCTACAGCCAGGCCTATAAAAAAACAAACGAGTTCCGCTTCCGCAAGCAGGCCGGCGATATCCAGGTCATGCGTGCGGGGCGATCGCTCCGCAAGATCGAAGCGCAGGCCAATGCGAACGCAGGCGATGCAGAACTCCAGGGCAAGCTGGCCAAGGCCAAGAAGCAGTACGCCCAGATGCAGCTCGACGAACTCAAGCTACAGGTCAAAAACTACCCGACCGATCTCGGACTCAAGTACAAGCTCGGCAAGATCCTCTTCGACAAAGAAGAATACCAAGATGCGATCGAGCAGTTCCAGATCGCCCAAAACGATCCAAAGCTCCGGCGTGAGGTCCTCAACCTGATGGCCCAGTCGTTCCGCAAGCTCGAGGGTTGGGAAGATGCGGCCATCACCACCTTCGAGCAGGCATTCGACGGCATCACCGACGAGACCTCCGATCTGGGCATGGAGATCCGCTACGGGCTCATGGATGCGCTCCAAGCCAAGGCGAACAAGGACCAAGAGATCGAGAGCGCACTCAAAGCCGACAAGCTCGCGGCTGGGCTCGCGATCCAACAGTTCAACTACCGCGATGTCCGCGAACGACGCGAAGAGATCAAAGCACTGATCGCCCAGATCAAGGGCTAAGCCATGCCCGATGTCTCCACCAGCTCAGCCGCGGTCGTCGCCATCATCCCGGCTCGGCTCAGCTCGACACGCCTGCCCCGCAAGGTGCTCCTCAATGAGACCGGCAAGCCGATGATCGTGCATGTCGTCGAGACCGTCCGCCGATCGACCGCCCTCGATCGGGTTGTCGTTGCCTGTGATGCCCAAGAGATTGTCGATGCCCTCGCCGGGCACGATGTCGAGGTGGTGCTCACCGATCCAGACCATCCCAACGGGACATCCCGGCTCTCTCAGGCCGCGGGCTTACTGGGCCTCGACAGCCATGACATTGTGGTCAATGTGCAGGGCGACGAGCCCGAGCTCGATCCATCGTTGATTGATTATGCCGTGGATGCCTTTGTGCGATCGGGAGCCGAAATGGGTACCCTCGCCTCCCCGATGCAGCCCGGAGACCAGCCCGAGGACCCGAGCCTTGTCAAGCTCGTCACCCGCCAAGGCGACGACGGCCTGCACCGGGCGATCTACTTCTCCCGGGCGTTGATCCCGCACGATCGGGATGCCAAAGGCGTTGTCTGCCTCAAACACGCCGGGTTGTATGTCTACCGCCGGGCATTTCTGGACCGGTTTGTTAGCTGGCCGATCTCGATACTCGAGTCTATCGAGCAGCTCGAGCAACTGCGGGCGGTGGAGGCCGGGGTCGAGATCTCCGTCGCGATCCACCCATTTGTCCACAAAGGGATCGACACCCCGGAAGACTATCGGGGGTTCGTGGAGCGTCAGACACAATAAATTATCACGATTTTCACCCGATCCCGCAACCCGCTTGCACGATCGCCATCCGAGTTGGTACGATTCGATATGCCCCAACAAAACGACGCTGACGCAGGTCAAGATTCACCAAATCGTGTCCCCCAAGCTACCGGCTCCTCGCCGGGCGAAATCGTCGGCTCTGAGCTCCTCGCCGATGCGGGGCAACGCTCGATGGCCAACTCCGAGTACTACTCACCGATACCGGATGGCTACAAGAAGGGCAATCACAAGTATGTCGTGATCCTTGGCACCGTGATGTCGGGCCTGGGCAAGGGTATTTTTAGCTCCTCAATGGCTAAGGTGCTCAAAGACAAGGGATTGCGCGTCGCGCCGATTAAGTGCGAGGGATACCTGAATATCGACTCGGGCACGCTCAACCCCTATCGCCACGGCGAGGTCTTCGTCCTCGACGACGGCACCGAGTGCGACATGGACCTGGGCACCTACGAGCGGATGCTCAACCAGAACCTGATGAAACACAACTTCGTCACCTCTGGGCAGATCTACTCCGAGATTCTCGATCGCGAGCGCCAGGGCGTGTATCTCGGACGCGATGTCCAGATGATCCCCCATGTGACCGGCGATGTGAAACGCAGGCTCCGCGAGCTGGCCCTGCGTGGCGATGGCACCGGGCCCGCAGATGTCGTCTTTGTCGAGGTCGGCGGCACCGTGGGCGACTATGAGAACGGGTTCTACATCGAAGCCCTGCGAGAGCTTGCATTCGAAGAAGGCCCGGGCAGCGTGTGTTTCGTGGCCCTCACCTATGTCATCGAGCCCAAGGCCCTTGGCGAGCAGAAATCCAAGGCCGCCCAGCTGGGCATCAAACGCCTGATGGAATCAGGCATCCAGCCGCACATGATCGCGTGCAGGGCGAGCAACGCCGTTGATGCTAAGGTCATGGAAAAGATCGCGATGTTCTCGAATGTCCCGATGGACCGCGTCTTCTCGATGCACGATCGCCAGAGCATCTACACCATCCCCGATGAGATGCGCAACGAGGGGCTGGATCGTGAAATCCTCTCGATCCTTGACCTGCACACCCGCGTCGATGCCCGCAAAGAAGACGAGGCCCGCCGAAAATGGTCCACCTTTGTCGAAGGGCTGGTCGCTGAGAAGAAGCATGCAGTGTCCGTCGCGATCACCGGCAAATACGCCGATCTGATGGACGCGTACGCCTCGATCCAAAAATCACTCGAGCACTGCGCGGCCCACTTCCGCTGCCAGGTCAATCTCGATTGGATCGACACCACCACAATAAACGACAAAAGCGTCCAGGCCCAGCTCGATTCGTATGATGCGGTCATCGTCCCCGGGGGGTTCGGGTCCCGCGGCGTCGAAGGCAAAATCTCAACGGTCAAATACTGCCGAGAGTCCGGCACGCCCTATCTGGGGATCTGCTTGGGCTTCCAGGTGGCTGTGATCGAGTTCGCCCGCAATGTGCTGGGGATCAAAGACGCGTACTCCACCGAGTTCGACCCGATGTGCGGCTCGCCGTTGATCTCAGAGCTCCCCGACCAGAAGAAGATCGAAGGACTCGGAGGCACCATGCGTCTGGGCGCTCAGGATGTCCAGATCGTGCCCGATACGCTCGCATCGTTCCTTGCTGGGGGCAAGAGTTCGATGCACGAGCGCTTCCGCCATCGCTACGAGGTCGAGCCCGCGTACATCGAGCAGCTCGAAGCGGGGGGGCTCAAGTTCTCCGGGCGTCACCCGGAGCAGCCGATCATGCAGATGCTTGAGCTGCCCGCGGGCAAGGCGGGCACAGACGAGGTCGCTCATCCATACTTTGTCGGGGCTCAGTTCCATCCTGAGCTGACCTCGCGTCCGCTCACGCCCCAGCCCATGTTCATGGGGCTCGTGGCCGCGGCTCTGGCGTCGAAATACCAGCCGGACGAAGCGGAATGGAAGAAGCTTTACGCGTCCAACGCGGCTCTGCGGACCTGGCTCTACACCCGCAAGAACGGCAAGACTCAACCGACGAGCTGATCGACGACATCCTTGAGGATCAACGAGCTCAGGATATCCGGAGTGCCGAAGCTGATCGATGAGTTGTGGATCAATGTCTGGGCGTGAAGATGCGCCAGGTGACGGGTTTCTGCGTCTTTGCCCTGGTGTGCGAGTGCGACAAAGACCTGCGTCGCCCATGGGCGGTTGATCGCGTTGTCGGGCTGGAGCTCACGCGTGTGCCACGCCGCGGCGTTGAGGCAGCGGCCGATCAGATGATCAGATCCGAGTTGATTGGCGATTACCCACAATGCATGGAGCGCACACAGCTCGACCATCGTGCGGTACTCGATCGCGAGTGATTCAGAATCGGATACCAATGCATTTTCGGGGTCGATCAGCGTCGAGACCAAAGCCTCGTCGAGGGTTGCGGATTGGATCATCCACCAGAGCCGTTGGTCGAGGGCTTCGGGCTGCGTCGGGGCTTCGAGCGTGATCCCGAGCAGATACCCAAGGAACGGCTGATCCGTCGCACGCCGATTCCCGTATTCGTCGGCGAAAGATTCGATGTACGATGCCCGCTCAGACTCCGATTGATCAAACGGTATCGCAGACAACGGCTGGCGGATCAACGACCGAATATGCCCTGCCCACTGGGCACCCGTCGGGATTTGAACCGGTTGATCGGCTGGATGATTGGTCATGCTCGATCGTAGACTAATGTTCATCGACGAGCCGTCGCCAAGTCATTACCTGCAACAGAATCAAACCGAAAGCAGCTCCTATGCGTGTGCTCCAACTCCCCGATCTTGAACTGACCAAAGGTTGCGTGCTCGTACCCACGATGGGCGCACTGCACGGCGGGCACGAATCGCTGATGCAAGCCGCGGCTCGACGCGCGAAGATTGAGGGGGTGCCCAGTGCGGTATCGATCTTCGTCAACCCCAAGCAGTTCAACGAACAGGCTGATTTTGATCAGTATCCCAACCGGATGCAAGAAGATCTCGCCATGTGCGAGCGGGCGGGTGTGGACATCGTGTTCAACCCAGCCGTCGATGTGGTGTATCCGCCGGGGGACGATGTGGTATCTGATATCGTGATCCCCGACATCGCCAGCAAGCCGGGGCTTGAGGATCGCTACCGCCCGGGGCACTTTGATGGCGTCTGCCAGGTGGTGTCGAGGCTGTTCGATCTCTGCGAACCATCCGCGGCTGTCTTTGGCGAAAAGGATTGGCAGCAGCTCAGCTGCATCCGCACCATGAGCCAGCAGCAGGGGCGAACGCTCGCGGTGATCCCGGCCGAGACCGTGCGGGAGGCTTCCGGTTTGGCCATGAGCTCGCGGAACTTCAATCTCAGCGATGAGGCGCGAGAGCAGGCGGTGGCGATCAGCCAGGCGTTGTTCGCGGCGTCCAGCGTCCCGACCCCGTTCCAGGGCGAGTCGATCATGCGGGAGATCTTGGCCAACGGCGGGATCGAGCCCGAGTACGCGGTGATCCGGGGCGCCAAGACGCTGATGCCGCTCGAAAGCATGGATCAACGCCCCAGCGAGCCCTGCCGGGCACTGATCGCGGCCAATGTCGGGGGCGTTCGGCTCATCGACAACGCCCCGTGGACTCCCGTTGCGTATGCTTAAAGCCGTAATTGATTTTTCGATTTGTTCATTCAGAGCTCCCCATCGAAGGTGAATCCCATGTCGACCTCCGCAGCCATCAAGCAGTCCCCGCTCCACGCGTACCACACCGATTACGACGCCCAGATGGTCGAGTACGCCGGGTGGGAGATGCCCATCAAGTACGCCACCTCGATCAAGGACGAGCACATCCACACCCGCACCAGCGGCTCGCTCTTCGATGTCTCGCACATGGGGCGATTATCACTCAAGGGCAAGGACTCGTCCAGGCTTCTTGAGCATGTCTGCTCACGCAAGATCGGTTCGATGCAACACGGACAGTGCCGATATTCGCTGATCTGCAACGCCGCGGGTGGCGTGCTCGACGATGTCATCGTCAACCGTATGGATGACAACGAGTTCCTCGTCGTGGTCAACGCGGCCAACCGTGAGAAGATCCTCGCCCATATCGAGAAGGTCATCGCCGATCGCAGCTTTAATGTCAAGATGGAAGACCGCACCCTCAAGACCGCGATGATCGCGCTCCAGGGCCCCAAGGTCATGGAGCTGATCAGCCGATTCAACTCGGACATCCCGCAGCTCAAGCGCTACCGCTTTTTCGTCAAGAACATGATGATCATGAAGATCATGGTCGCCCGCACCGGCTACACCGGCGAGGACGGCGTCGAGGTCATCCTCCCAGCGTCCGCCATCGGCATGGCGATGAAGATGATGCTCAAAGAGATGAACACCCCCGAAGATCACGAGGCGATCAAGCCCTGCGGGCTCGGTGCTCGCGATACCCTTCGGCTCGAAGCCGGGATGCCACTCTACGGGCATGAACTCGGCGAAGATATCTGCGCTCTTTCCTGCGGCGTCGATTTCGTCATCGCACTCGATAAATCAGTCGAAGAACAGGGCGAGACCTTCATCGGCCAAGAGGCCCTGCTCAAGGTCCAAGCCAACGGCGGCCCGGACACCAAGCTCGTCGGGCTCGAGATCCACTCCAAGCGCACCGCCCGCCAGGGCATGGACATCAAGCTCGGCGATCAGGTCATCGGCTCGATCAGCTCCGGGTGCAGCAGCCCAACGCTTGATAAATCCATCGCGATGGGATTCGTGAACTCCGCCCATACCGAGCTGGGCACCAAGCTGAGCATCGACGCCGGCCGTACCGAGATCGAAGCGACCGTGGTCGAGATGCCGTTCTACAAGCGGTGATCAGTCTTCAGCTTTGGCTTCGGCTTCGAGATTTGGGGCTTTGAGATTTGGTAAGTTCTGCTCGACCCAGCCCGTGGTCGTGTGGCGCACGATGGTGCCCGTCGCTTGATAGATGACCTGTTCGGCGATGTTCGTGCAGTGATCGCCCATGAGCACCGCCTGGCTGATGATCGCCTGGAGCTCGAACGCGGTATCGACCTCCATCCTCCCGTCAGAAACCCGGACCTCCGCATCGCGGGTGATCAACTCGTGGAATGCGAGCGTGTTGACCTCGCATTTGAGCACGCCTTTGGCTTGCTCGGCGTTGATGTCCCGGAATGCACGCACGGTTTCTCTGATGACGCCGACAATCGAGTTGGTCATCACGCGGGTGGTCTTGGGGAAGGGCGTGGTTCGTTCGCCCAGCGAGATGACCAGCTGAGCCACCGCCGTCACCGCGTCGGCGATCCGTTCGAGTTCGTTGTTGACCTTAACAGCGGTGAGCAGGCTGCGGATCTGTGAGGGGTCGATCGGGCATGAGCCCCGAACCGCGAGGGTCAGCAGATCCACCGCGTCGCGCTCGATCTCGATATCCGCCTGATCGATCTCATCGTCACGCTTCATCAGCTCCGCGGCTTTCTCCGCGTCACGCTCATAGATGGTCGCAAAGGTTTGCTCCGCAAGCTCCACGACAAGCTTCCCCTGGACCACAAGGCGGGTCCGAATAGAGTTGAGCCGTTCTTCAAAGTGTTCGGGGGTGATGGGCATACGACGAGTATCCGGGGCGTTCTATGTGGACTTGTTCGACCTGATTCACGAATCATCTCACGATAGCCGATATTGACTCGACTCGCACAGATTATCAGATATCCTTGTGTAATTCGACCGATTCCGCATCCGCTCATCATCGCGGATGCTCCTCACTCAACCGGAGCACCGACCATGGCCTTTGATATCGAACTTATCCACGCTCGCCAGATCATCGATTCCCGCGGCAATCCAACCGTTGAGGTCGATGTCGTGCTTGAGTCTGGAGTCGTTGGACGCGCAGCCGTGCCATCGGGGGCATCGACGGGCGAATCCGAAGCGGTGGAACTCCGCGACGGCACCGATGTCTGGATGGGCAAGGGCGTCGCTCAGGCGGTGGCCAATGTCAACGATCAGATCGCCAACGAGATCGAAGGCATGGATGCACGGGACCAAGAGGGCATCGACCAAGCCATGATCGAGCTCGACGGCACGGAGAACAAATCGAACCTCGGCGCCAATGCGATCCTTGGTGTGTCGATCGCGGTTGCCAAGGCCGCCGCTGAGGCTTCGGGGCTCCCGCTCTATCGCTACCTCGGTGGCTCGGCGGCCAAGACCCTGCCCGTCCCGATGCTCAACATTCTCAATGGCGGCAAGCACGCCGACAACACCGTGGACTTCCAAGAGTTCATGATCCAGCCCTGGGGCTTCGATGACTTCGGGCAGGCTCTGCGGGCCGGCGTCGAGATCTACCACACCCTCAAGGGCGTGCTGAGCAAGAAGGGCATGTCTACCGCTGTCGGCGACGAGGGCGGGTTTGCTCCCAATCTCAAGGATAATGAGGACGCGCTCAAGATCATCGAAGAAGCTGTGGACAAGGCCGGGTATAAGTGGGGCGAAGAAATCTTTGTCGCACTCGATCCTGCGACCAGCGAGCTCTGGAACGAGGCCCAGAAGGACGGCAAGGAGGGCTACAAGTTCTTCAGCTCATCGCAGGAGATCATCTCGAGCGATGACCTCATCAGCCTCTGGGCCGACTGGTGCGATCGCTACCCGATCCGCTCGCTCGAAGACGGGCTGGCCGAGAACGACTGGGAAGGCTGGGCCAAGCTCAACAAACGCTTGGGAGACAAAGTCCAGCTTGTCGGCGATGACCTCTTCGTCACCAACAAGAAGTACATCGAGCGAGGCGTGGCCGAGGGGAGCGCCAACTCCGTGCTCGTCAAGGTCAACCAGATCGGGACTTTGTCAGAGACCTTCGATGCTGTCAACTACGCCATGAGTAACCGCTTCTCATGCGTGCTCTCGCACCGCTCGGGCGAGACCGAGGATTCGAGCATCGCCGACATTGCCGTGGCGACCAACTGCGGCCAGATCAAGACCGGCGCCCCGTGCCGATCCGATCGCAACGCCAAATACAACCAGCTCATCCGCATCGCCGAGGAACTCGGGGATAGCGCGGTGTATGGCTCGTCGACTTGGTGGCGGTAAAGCCCGAACAAGCTCCATTGCATCTCTTGCCCCATTGGAGTGTACCAATACACGATGAGTGAACAAGAGTGGTCATCCTCATACCCCCCGCAAGACCCCAACGGCGGCGATCGTCTGTACAAGGCCAAAGCCATCCTCGCACGGATCTTCGGCGACGGCGAGAACCCCCTCGCTTGGGGCTTCACCATCGCCAAGTTCAACGGCGTCCGTGTCCGTCTTCATCTGCTCTTCGTGGTCTACCTGATCAGCGAGCTGATTTTCACGCTCCCGGGCAATCAGGAAGGCTTCGTGTTCGTCTGGCCGAGGCTCGTCGCGATGCTGGTGCTGGTTCTGGTCCACGAGCTGGCCCATTGCTTTGTGAGCAAACGACTCGGCGGGGCGTTCAACGAGATCATGCTCTGGCCCTTGGGCGGCCTGTATTCAGACAGCGCGCCTGAGGATTGGAAACCCAAGCTCTGGGTCGCCTTCGCAGGACCGATGGTGAATCTGCTGCTGGTGCCTTGTTTCGGGCTCCCGTTGTATGTTCTGACAGGCACAGTTGATGCCCTCTCGTTTAATCCGTTGACACTTGGCATAAACGCCAACGCGCTGGTGCTCACCACCGGGCAGGCGGCTTGGTGGCTCGAACTGATCCGGGCGTTCTACGCGATCAATCTCGTGCTGCTGGTGTTCAACTTGTTTGTGCCGATGCTCCCGCTCGACGGCGGGCGCATACTCATGGCCGTGCTCTGGCGGAGCATGCCCAAATCCAAGGCCATAATGCGTTCGGTCAATATCGGGCTCGGAGCCGCGACGGTGCTCGGGCTCGTCGGGATTCTCTTTGAGGATGGCAGCATGCTCTTGGTGATCGCGATCGTGGGGGGCATCATCTGCTCGATGGAGAAACGACGCTTGCAGTTCTTGTCCTACGGCTCGATGGTCCCGGGAAACCATGGCGACGAAGGAGAATCGTGGAAAACCGGGAATACAGACGATTCCGAGCCGCTTGTTGATGAGGACGACCAGGAAGTTGTGCCCCAGGCGGAGCTGGACCGGATCCTGAGCAAGATCTCAGAGAGCGGGATCGAGTCTTTATCGCGCAAGGAACGCCGAACCCTCAAGCGGGCGACAGAATCCAGCCGAAAATCCTAATACATGGGGAAGCAAGGCTTCTCAGATTGATCGAATAGGCGGAGTGATTTGTATGGGCATCCATGACCGAGATTATGTGAACCAGAGCCGAGGGATGGGCAGCCCATCCGGGTACAACGACGGGTATGGCTCCGGGGGCAACCTCATCGCACGCGCTCCCGGCTGGTCGGTGACCACATGGATTATCGTGATCAACATCGCGATCCACCTGCTCGCCACTACGATGATCCCCCAGCTCTACACTTTGGGAAATCTGACGATCCATTCGGCCATCCAGCGATTGGAAGTCTGGCGATTGATCACTTTCCAGTTCTTGCATGATCCATTCAGCATTATGCATGTCGCATTCAACATGTTCGGGATGTGGGTCTTTGGGCCCATGGTCGAGCAGTATCTGGGGCGGAAGCTCTACCTCGCTTTTTATCTGATGTGTGGGCTCGCCGGCGGATTGCTGTTCATTATCTTAAACCTGCTCGGTGCATACACGCCGCTCAACATACTCAGCGATGGGTTCACAACCCCGCTGATCGGCGCGTCCGCTGGCGTGTTTGGCGTGATCGTGGCGTGTGCGTTTGTTTCGCCCAACTCGACCATCCAGCTGCTCTTCCCGCCGATCCCGATGAAGATGCGGACCTTCGCCTACGGCTATGTCGCCATCGCATTGATCAGCCTGCTGATGGGCTCACGAAACGCTGGCGGCGAAGCGGCCCATGTCGGCGGGGCGATCGCAGGGTTCTTCTTTATCCGCAACTCCAAGCTGCTGGTCGACTTCTTCGATGTGTTCGGCGACAGCCGAGAGCCTAAGTCGAATAAGAAAAAAACAAGCAAAGGCAATGGACAGCCTAAGTCCTCCTACCGCAACTACAACAACACCGGCTCCTCAGGCCCCTCGCCCGACCAGATCGACAAGATCCTCCAGAAGGTCTCGCAGAAGGGGCTCGCATCGCTGAGCGATAAAGAGAAGAAGATGCTCGCAGAAGCCAGCAAGAACGACGAGTAGTCACAGGATTACACGGTCTTTTGCAGGTGCCCGACCTATCTTCTCCCGATGACTCAGCCACTCTCATTCGATATCGAAGCTACATCGGGTAAAGCCCGCGCCGGACGCGTCCACACCCTGCATGGCTCGTTCGCTACGCCCGCGTTTATGCCCGTGGGCACCCGGGCCACCGTCAAGGGGATCATGCCCCATCAGGTCCGCCAGGGCGGGGCCGAGATCCTGCTCAACAACACCTACCACCTGATGCTCCGCCCGGGCTCCGAGCTCATCCGCGACATGGGCGGCGTCCACAAGTTCATGAACTGGGACGGCCCGATCCTGACCGACTCGGGCGGGTACCAGGCGTACTCGATGGCCGATATCAACGCCATCGACGAGGATGGCGTCGAGTTCAAGTCCATCCTCGACGGCTCGAAGATCCGGCTTAACCCAGAGATTGCCATGCGCGTCCAGAACGAACTCGGACCGGACATCATGATGGCCTTCGACGATTGCCCGCCCTCGGTTGATCCCAACGCACACACCGTCAATCAGTCCCGCCTCAACAAGGCCACCGTCCGCGACACCAAGAAGAAATCAGAGTACGACCATGCCCAGCGTCTGACCATCGCCAACGAGCGCACCGTCCGCTGGCTCGATCGCTGCAAGCAGGCCCACGCCCGCCCAAGCGAGCAATCGCTCTTCGGGATCATCCAGGGCGGGGCGGATCTCGAAATGCGTGATTGGTCGATCGAGCATATCTGTAATATTGATCTGCCCGGTTATGCAATTGGTGGGGTCGCCGTGGGGGAATCGACCGAGGACATCGCCAACATCGTCCGCCACACCGCCCCCAAAATGCCTGAACACAAGCCGAGGTACCTGATGGGGGTGGGCTACGAGCACGACATCACCATGGCCGTGCTCGCAGGCGTAGACATGTTCGATTGCGTTCTGCCCACCCGAAACGGGCGGACAGCGAGCGCCTTCACCAGCGAACCCGGTCGCAACGGGCAAATCCGCCTGCGAAACGCTCAGTTCGCCCTTGATGAGGGGCCGATCGAGCAGGGCTGTGATTGCCAAGCCTGCAACCCCGCCCTCAACGGCTGGGCCACCCCGGACGGGCGGCCATTCAGCCGGGCGTACCTCCGCCACCTGTTCCTCGCCGGCGAGATGCTCGCCCCGATCTTGGTCACGCTCCACAATCTCCGGTTCTTCCAGCGACTCACCAGCGATCTCCGAGAAGCGATCCGCAGCGATGATTGGGATGCGTTTGTGTCCAAACGCCCGCATCTGGCGCAGATCGTGGCTGATCGGTTCTAAGTAGATGCAATGTTCGGGTTGAAACAGGTGCCAAAAAGACCATGTATGGGCTCCAGCCGTCCTACCATCCTCACCCTGATCGAGCATTGTCGGTGAGGGCTATGCAAAGCATGCATCGCATGAAAGGTACACCATGATCCAACCAGTACAACCACTCGGCTTCGAGCTGATTTTGATCCAACCGAGCATGATCCCGGGCTCTGTACCCGTGCTTGCTCAAGCCGCGGGCAGCGGAGTCGCTGCCCCAGCCGGTGGAGCAACCACCGCCGCCCCGGGCACACCCGCCAATGGAGCCCCCGCGACTGGGGCCGGCAGCCCGAACATCTTGTTCTTCGGCATCGTCATGATGATCGGGATGTTCCTGATCATGTCGATGTCCGGACGCAAAGAGAAGAAAAAGCGTGCCAACATGCTTTCTACACTCGGCAAGCGTGACAAGATCCGCACCGCCGGGGGCATCATCGGCACCGTGATCGAACTCAAGGACAACGAAGTCCTCATCGAGACCGACAAATCCTCGCACACCCGCCTCTGGCTCGCCAAGGGCTCGATCTCGACCGTGCTTGATTCGGTCAGCCAGCCCAGCGATCTGTCGAAAGCCGGTTCAGATACCGAAGCACTCTCTGCTTAACCCATTTTCCGATTTACGCTTTATACTCCATAGCCGGAGAGGTTCATACGCATGCGTCACTATGTCCGCAATATGACCATCGCCATCGCGATGCTGATTCTCGCCTTTGTTGTGTCTACCCCGGTAGATAAGAAGATTGGGCTTGGTAAAGACCTCCGGGGCGGTGCCTCGCTGATCTATTCCGTTGAGCTCGGCTCAACCGAAAACGCCAGCGATGTGATCCCACAGGTCATCGATGTGCTCAAGAAGCGTATCGACCCCAACGGTCTTTACGAGATCTCGATCGTCCGCCAGGGCCAAGACCGCATCGAGATCACGATGCCATTGCCCAGCGAGCATGTCAAAGAACTCAAGGCCAACTTCGAAGCCGAACTCGCCAAACTCTCGGTGACCTCGATCGAGCCCGATGAGTTCGAGCAGGTCATGCGGATGGCTCCTGAGGAGCGCGAGCAAGAGCTGACCCGCTTGGGAGCAGCAAGCCCGACCGTGACGGACCTGCTCCATCAAGCCGCGGCCGCATACGACACGGCTCAGGAACAATGGGCCACTCTTCATGCGATGGAAAGCAACCCAGATGTGAGCGAGGATGATCTTGATCGGATCGCCGAGCAAGTCGCGATCGCGGAGCTTGAGTACGAACTCGCCCGCGACGAATCACTCGCCACCGCAGTCTCCCCCGAAGCCGTCAAGCGAGCCCTTGAGCTATCTCAAGTCCAGAAGTTGCTCAAAGACGACACCGGCGAAATGAAGCCGGTCGATAGCCCACGCAAACGAGCATTAGACCGTATCCGTGAGCAGTACCCAACACTCGAAGACCAGCTTGACGTGGTGATCAAGTCTTACGACCTGTTCTCGGCAGATCGTAAATCACTCGATGATACCGCGGACCTCAAGCGACTCGTGCAGGCCTCGGGTGTGCTGACCTTCCGGATCACGATTGATCCAGCAGGGCTTGGAGACTCATCCAATACCCACCCAGAAGAAGAACGCCTTCGTGGGCTGCTCCGTGAAAAGGGCCCAAAGCAGGCCGGCACCCGCGATGCCCGCTGGTTCAAGATTAATAAACCTGATTCCTGGTACGATTCGCTGAGCAGTTACCACGCGATGGTCGAAAACCCCTCAGGCTTCTTTTTTAACCGTGGCTATGTCGTCGAAGAGTTCAACGGCGACTACTACATGCTCGCATGGGATGTCACCGGGCTCCGCCTGACAAACAGCAGCGCCGACGGGCGCTGGAAGGTCGCACGGGCATTCCAGACCGCTGACCAGCTTGGGCGTCCCGCGATCGGGTTCAAGATGAACCAGGCCGGTGCCCAGCGGATGGGTGAGCTCACGGGCAGCAACCAGGGCAAGCAGATGGCGATCCTCCTCGATGACGAGGTCTTCACCGCCCCGAACATCAACTCCAAGATCTCCGCCGACGGCATCATCCAGGGCGAGTTCACTCCAGAAGAGATCAACTATGTCGTCCGCGTGCTCGGTGCTGGGTCACTCCAGGCCAAGCTCTCCCCGGAGCCACTCTCAGAGAATACGATCGCACCGGATCTGGGTCAGGATAACCTGATCGCCGGCATCGACGCGGGCAAGCTTGCGTTGATCATCGTCTCGGTGTTTATGGTCTTCTACTACTTCGGGTACGGGCTTGTTGCGGTGATCTGTCTGGCGGCCAACGCCCTGCTTATCCTCGGCGCGATCGCCCTTTCGCGAGCCTCGCTCACCCTCCCGGGCATCGCGGGCATCATCCTGACCTTCGGTATGGCGGTGGACGCCAATGTGCTCATCTATGAGCGTATCCGCGAAGAACTCAACGGCGGGCTCGATCTCCGCCAGGCGGTCAAGCTCGGGTACGCCAAGGCACTCAGCTCGATCGTCGACGGTAATGTGACGAACTTGATCGTCTGTCTCGTGCTCGCCAATGTAGGCACGCAGGAGATCAAGGGCTTTGCGATCACGCTTGGGATCGGCGTGGTCTGCACCATGGTCAGCGCGTTGTTCATCAACCACCTGATCATTTCAACACTGGTCGAGAAGCTCAAGTTCCGCAAGATGACGATGCTCCCGATGGTCTTTAAGCCCCTCGAACGCATCCTCCAACCCAACATCAACTGGATCGGGCTCCGCTGGGTGACCTCTTTCATCTCGCTCGGGCTGATCTCGCTTGGTGTGATCATGATCGTCTCGCAGGGCGAGAAGATGCTCGACACTGAGTTTCGCGGCGGCACGCAGGTGACGCTCAAGTTTAAAGAAAACACTGACCAGCCCGGCACGCACATGATGCTGACCCGTGCAGAGGTCCAAGAGAAGATCGAGCTGCTAAGCACGAATGAGGATGCGGATCTCGAAGCGTTGCGAAGTGCTCAGGTTATCCCGGTCAACCCTCAAGACGATGGTGTCACCTCGGATCGATTTGTGATCAAGACCACCTCGGACAACCGTGACGCGATCGGCAAAGCGATCACCAATACCTTTATCGAATACCTCGACACACCGCCGCCGCTGGAGTTTAACTCGTCACTTGTTGCCGATGCCTCCGCGGCCCCAGTGTACCCGGTGCTCAACGATCGGCTCGGCGAAAATATTAATCGCCCAGAGTTCAGAAATGACATCTCTGCTTTCTCTGGCGGCGTCGTGATCTATGTCGAAAATATCTCGCCAGCTCAATCCCTTGAGCAGATTCAGAACCGACTGAATATCACGCGGCAAAAGGAAGATTTTATCGAGAATGTCGGACGCAAGACCGACATCATTGTCACCGAAGGCAATGAAGAAGCGGTGACCTCATTCGCACTCGTTGCGTTTGATCCCGGGCTCGACTACTTCTCGAACCCCACCGCGTGGGAATCCGAAGTCGCCGGCTCAGAATGGCGACTCGTGCTCGCGGCTCTGGCCAACTCTTCGGATCAGCTCAGCGTCCAATCATTCTCAGCAGCGATCGCCGAGAACTTCAGAGCGACGGCGTTTGCGGCCGTGCTTTTGTCGCTGCTGCTCATCTTGATCTATATCTGGGTCCGCTTTGGTTCCGTCCGGTACTCGGCGGCCGCGATCGTTGCCCTGACGCATGATGTGCTCTCGGTGCTGGGTCTGTTGGCCCTCTCGGAGATTATCTACGACATGCCTCAGTTCGACGGACTGACCCGAGCACTGATGCTCGAGCCATTCAAGATCGACCTGAATCTTGTCGCGGCTCTGCTGACGATCATCGGGTACTCACTCAATGACACGATCGTCATTATGGACCGTGTCCGCGAGAACAAGGGCAAGCTTTCATACGCATCGAAAGCCGTGATCAACCGTTCGGTCAATGAGACCGTCTCGCGTACCTTGATCACCTCGGGCACCACACTGCTCGCGGTGTTCATCCTTTACTCCCGCGGCGGCCAGGGCGTTCACGCGTTCAGCTTCGCGCTCCTTGTGGGTGTGCTGATCGGTACCTATTCTTCGATCGCGATCGCGGCCCCATTGGTCTGGTCACGCAAGAAGGACATCAGCGACCGACGCGAACTCGCAGAAGCCCAGGCACTCGCCGAGACGTCTGATCAGCCCGTCATCGACGAGTAAGCGATTTTCGCTGACTTCATCTGATTCATACCCCACCAGGATCGTGCCAACACGATCCTGGCTTTGTTTTGGGTATTAACCCGATATACTTGACAGGCTCAGCGAGACGCAAGGACCACCAGCATGGACGAACGAACATCCAGAATATTCTTCGGCCTCTGCCTGCTCGTGCTTGTGTGGATCGGTGTCTATTGGATGTGGCAGCCAAGCAAAGAGCAAGAGCCGACCATCCGTTTCGGTCAGAATCCGGTCATCCCAGAGCCCGTAGCGGTCAAAGATCCAGTTCCAGAAGTTGATCCCGGTGCAGTGATAGTCCCCAAAGACCCAGCACCCGATCCGTTCGTTGGCCTGATCCCGCAAAATAACCAAGCCGTCATCGAACAAGCAAACACTGAAATCGATCAGCCGCGGCTCATCCCACCCGAGTTCACCCAACATGTCGTTCAGCAGGGCGAGCTTATGCAATCGATCGCCAAGCTCTACTTTGGGTCCATCGATGAGTGGGGGATCATCGCCAGAGCCAACCCCAGCGTGGACCCCCGCAAGCTCAAGCCGGGCATGGTGCTGCGGATCCCCAAAGATAAAAACAACATCCAGGGCAAGGTCGTCGGCGGCAACACCGAGCCAGGGGTGATTGAACCCCATGCGGCGTCCGAGTCGAAAGTGATCGAGTACATCGTCCAGTCCGGCGACTCGCTCTCTCGGATCTCCCAGCGGATCTACGGCTCATCACGCCACGCTCAGTTCATCTTTGAGTCTAACCGTGATATCCTCCGATCCATGGACGATATCTCGATCGGGCAGCTGCTCAAACTCCCGCCTCTGCCCGATGAGAAGACCATCGAGAACGATTCCCAGCTCGATGGCTGAGCTACAATCCTCCATGGAATCCCCAGAACACACCAGCACCAACCCCGTCTACATCGTCACCGGCGGGGCCGGCTTCATCGGCTCGAACCTCGTCGCCAAGCTGCTCCGGCGCGAGCCCGAGGCCCATATCTATATTGTCGACGACTTCCGGACCGGTTCATACGCCAACATCGTCGAGGCATGCCAGCGCGAAGGTGTGGGGCCGTTTCAGGGCTCAGTGCTCAGCGACTCGGTCAGCGAACTCAACTGGCAGCCTGCTTTGCTCGGGCTCCAGCCAAAGGCCGTCTTCCATCTCGCGGCCATCACCGACACGCTCGAGTTCGACGAGAAGAAAATGCTCGCCGGAAACACCGAGCCCTTCGCCGACATCCTCGAAGCCTGCGTCGAATGCGATGTGCCCTTGGTCTACGCGTCCTCCGCGGCGACCTACGGCTCGCCCGCCGTGGCCGACGATCGGATCCCGTTCCCCATCGATGCAGCCGGCGAACCCAACAATGTCTACGGCTTCTCCAAATGGCTAATGGATGTCGAGGTCATGCGGTTCTTCGAGATGCGAAAAGCCGCCAATGAACCGATGCCCCATGTCGTAGGGCTGCGATACTTCAATGTCTTCGGACCCGGCGAAAGCAGAAAGGGCAAGATGGCCTCGATGGTGTACCACCTGACGAATCAGATCCTCGATACCGGCAAGGCCCGTCTATTCAAGATGGGCGAGCACGAACGCGATCAGGTCTTTGTCGACGATGTCGTCGCATGCACAATGGCCGGCTCGGCCGCGGGTGTCACCCCGGGGATCTATAACCTCGGCTCCGGGCAAACGACCTCATTCAACGAAATTGTCGATGCGATTAACGAAGCCCTGAGCACCCGCGTGAGCCCCGAATACTTCGACATGCCCGAGGCCATGGTCTCGACCTATCAGCACTACACCTGCGCCGATATGTCCGCCACCAAGCAGGGGCTCAACTGGTCGCCTGCCTGGTCCCCGATCGACGCGATGATCCGCTACGCTCGCCAGATCGCGGCTGATCGGTCGAGCTCGCATGTACATTCCTGATTTGCTGTCAAGACACTGAAAGAAGCACCTCCATGCCAATCAAACGCGTACTCGTCACCGGCGGTGCAGGATTCTTGGGCAGTCATCTCTGCGAGCGACTCGTCGGCGACGGACACGATGTCATCTGCCTCGACAACTTCTTCACCTCGCAGAAAACCAATGTGCTCCACCTGCTCAACTACAACAACTTTGAGCTCGTCCGCCACGATGTGACGCACCCGATCTGGCTCGAGGTCGACGAGATCTACAACCTCGCGTGCCCAGCCGCCCCCGGGCACTACCAGTACAACCCGATCAAGACCATGAAGACCTCCGTCATGGGCGCGATCAACACGCTGGGCATGGCCAAGCGGTGCGGGGCCAAGATCCTCCAGGCGTCCACCTCCGAGGTCTATGGCGACCCAACCGTCCACCCCCAGCCCGAATCGTATCGCGGCAATGTGAACCCCATCGGGCCACGTGCTTGCTATGACGAGGGCAAGCGAGCCGCCGAGACCCTCTTCGCCGATTACCACCGCAAGCACGGGCTGAGCATCCGCGTCGCGCGTATTTTTAACACCTACGGCCCGCGCATGCACCCCTTCGACGGTCGCGTTGTGTCCAACTTCATCCTCCAGGCTCTTCAAAACAAAGACATTACCATCTTCGGCGATGGCTCCCAGACCCGATCGTTCTGCTATCGCGATGACCTCGTCGAAGGGCTCATCCGCCTGATGGAGACCGATGATTCGCAGTATCTACCGGTCAATATCGGCAATCCCAATGAGTTCACGATCAAACAACTCGCCGAGAAGGTGATTGAACTCACAGGATCATCGAGCCATCTGAACTTTGAGGACCTGCCCGAGGACGATCCGCTTCAGCGTCAGCCGGACATCACGCGGGCCAAGGCCATCCTAGATTGGTCACCGACGATTGAGCTTGAGCAAGGGCTCGAACGCACCATTGCGTACTTCCGCTCGATCGACCTGGCCGACTTCCGGGCGCCTTCGCCAAACCACTAGCGCAGTGCACACTGTTCCAGAATCTGATAGGATACACCAATGATCGTTCCACGGTTCACACAAGATCGGTGCGTCATCCTCTCCGACAGCGGCGTCGAGTCGCTCTTCGCGTGCGCGATGGCCAATGAACAGCAGCAAATCTCCGGCAAAGACACCGTCGGCACTTCGATTGTACTTCCCGGATGGTGGGAGTGGACCCAAGAGATCGACCTGATGATCTCGGCCGTGGACCCGGCGATTGTCCAGCAGGCTAGCGTGTACGCCCTCGATATCTTCCCGAATCAATCCGTGTACCCGCCCGACGATCAGCGTTTGCTCAACGAGAGCCCGATCGGGTCGATCCAATCGCGGATGCTCCTTGAAGCCGCCCAGATCGCGATGCGGGCCGGCATCCGCAAGGTCGTCTGGCCGATCCGGATCATGCGTCCAGAGACCACGCTCGAACAGGGCCAGACCATGGACATCTTCGTCGACGAGATCGGCATCGCGATCGATCGAGCGCTCCTCGCTGCTCGCCTCGCATCGCTTGATGCTGGAGAAGATACCGCTGTTGATGTCGTCATCGAGACGCCATTTGTGGATCTTTCCAATACGCAGATTGCAGATCTGGCTGCGGATCTCGCGGTCCCGCTGGAGACCTGCTGGTGGAACCACGCCCCGACGCTTCCCAACGCCCAAGAGCGTATGGATTTCTATCGCATGGGCTCACGGCGTTCGTCGGCTCAGATCGAGCACAAGCAGCCGACTCAATCCCCGGCGAACTAGCCCAATCAGCCCGCAAGAGCCGGCGTACGCTGGGTATTGGCGCGATGGTGGCGTAAACTTGCCAGCCATGTCAACACTCAACACCCAATCGGATTCCGCCCGCCCCGCCTACCTCAACGCCACCAACGGTTGCGTTGGCTTGTGGACGCAGACACTCATCCCGACAACCCGCGAGGCCCCGGGCGACGCGGTCACCCCGTCGCATATCTTCCTTGCTCGGGCCGGGTTCGTGCGTCAGGTCGGCGCGGGGATCTACAACTACCTGCCATTGGCCTGGCGTTCGCTACGCAAGGTCTCCGAGATCGTCCGCCAAGAAATGGATGCGGCCGGTGCTTCCGAGATGCTCATGCCCGCGTTGATGCCCATGGAACTCTACAACGACACCAAACGCGACCAAGACTACGGCGACCTGCTCTTTTCCCTCGAAGACCGCCATGGCCGCAAGACCGCCCTGGGCCCCACGCACGAAGAAGTCATCACCGACCTGATGTGCAGCGCATTGACCTCCTACAAACAGTTCCCTTTGAATCTGTACCAGATCCAGACCAAGTTCCGCGACGAAGCCCGTCCTCGGGCGGGATTGCTGCGCTGCCGCGAGTTCATAATGAAGGATGCCTATTCCTTTCATATCGAGCTCGAGGGCGAAGCCGGGCTCAACGCGGTCTATGACAAGATGTACCAGGCGTATACCAACATCTTCACCCGTTGCGGGCTCGATTTTTCAGCCGTCGAAGCCGACGCGGGTCCCATCGGCGGCTCGGCTTCACACGAGTTCATGGTGAATTGCGCATCTGGCGAGGACACGATTCTGGTGTGCCCTGAGTCTGGATACGCAGCCAATGTCGAAAAAGCCGAGATCGGCGAGCGGGCACGGTCATTCGAGGTCGCTGCCAGCGATGAGATCACCAAGCATCACACCCCCGGCATGCCCGGGATCGAGGGCGTGGCCGAGCACCTGGGCACCCAAGCCAGCGGCATGCTCAAATCCATCGTCTTCCAGACCAACGAGGACACCCCACGCTGGGTCGTCGCGGTGGTTCGTGGCGATCACGCCGTCAACGAGGTCAAGGTCCGCGATGCCGTGGGCGCTGGTGTAGAGCTTGCCCCAGAAAAGGAAGCCATCGCCGCCGGATTCCACATCGGGTATGTCTCGCCGAGAGCCGCGTTATCGATCCCCTCGACTTTGGTCGTCGATCCCGATGCGCTGTCAGCCGCCACATGGGCGACGGGTGCTGACGAAAAAGACCACCACATCACCGGGTTTAACTGGTCACGCGATATGGCGTCGCTGATCGCAGACAAGAAGATCCAGGTCGCCGATATCCGCGACGCCCAGGCCGGCGATCCTTCGCCACGCGCTGCGGGTGCGATCCTCGAAGAACGACGCGGGATCGAAGTGGGGCACATCTTCAAGCTCGGCACGAAGTACTCGCAGGCCATGGGTCTTTCGGTGCTCGATAAGCAGCAGAAGAAACAAGATGTCATCATGGGCTGCTATGGCATCGGTGTCTCGCGGACGCTCTCGGCGTGTGTTGAGATGTCCCACGACGACAACGGCATTATCTGGCCATCCGCCATCGCCCCGTACCATGTCCAGATCGTGGTCATCAAGCCCAAGGACGAGGGTGTGATCGAAGCCGCCAAGGCCTTGGCCGAAGAACTTTCTGCACAGGGTATGGATGTGCTGATCGATGATCGCGACGATCGCCCCGGCTCAAAGTTCAAGGACGCCGATCTGATCGGGATCCCCGCTCGGTTCATCATTTCAGCCAAGACGATCGAACAGGGCCAGGTCGAGTTCAAAGCCCGGTCGAACGAAGGACGAGCCGAACTGATCGAGCGAGATCAGGCGGTCGAGCAGGCCCTCGCTGTTCTCGCTCAATAACCCGAAAACCGCGATAAAATCTCATATATGCCGATTCCGGCCTTGACACAGTCCCTTGGTTTCAGGATGATGTTCGTTCGTGCTCACTCAAGAGCGAGCACTTTCTTGTGGACGAACGATAGAGAACAACTCGGAGATTGTGCTTTGAACCTTGAAAACCAACTGTCGCAGTGGTCGCATATCCTGATCGCTGTGGCCGGATGTGCCGTCGCCACTTCCATGGCCAACGCTCAATCAACAGTTTACCAGCCAAATGCGCCCATCAAGTGGAGCTCCGGGCTTGTTGAGCGATCACAGTCCATGTCGATCGCCCAGCTCCGCACTTCCATCACCCAGCTGGCCGCACGCACAGAGCAATCCCGCGTGCTCGTCCGACTCAAGGCCCCGCCGAGCAAGTCGCAGCGCCAAACACTCAAAGCAGCAGGGCTGAATCTCACCACTTCACTCGGCGGCACAACCTACTTCGCATCGCTCGATCAACACGCCAATATCAACCAGCTCGCGGGCTCCCCGCTTGCGTCGATTGCACCGATCCAGCTCGCTCACAAGCTCCACCCAGATCTCCAAGCCGAACTCATCCATCCATGGATGCTCTCACAGAACGCGATCACAAAGTCTTCCAAACTCAAAGAACTCGCCGACAGCGGCGTGATGACCGTGAACGAGCTCAAAGCCCACGATCTTGACCCACAGGTCGTGGTCGTCGTGCAGCTGCACCCTGATGTCGCCCGAGGTGCCGAGTCACTGAGACTCGCCAACACCTACCACGCCAAGCTGCTCTCGCAGGCCGACGCGATCAATACGATCGTCATCGCGGTTAACCCGGACCATATCAAGAAGATCGCCGGCGAAGATGCCGTCATGTGGGTCGAGCCACCGCTCCCCAAACTCGGGGAGCTCAACGCAGAGAACCGCCAGCTCACCGGTGTGAACACGCTCAACGCCCCCCCTTACAGCCTCGATGGATCGGGGATCGATGTGTTTGTCTTCGATGCGGGCAAGGTCTCGAGCCATTCGGACTTTGGCGCCCGGCTGACCATTGGGTTATCTGACACCGATAGCGTCTCGGATCACGCGACCCATGTCGCCGGCACGATCGGTGGCGGTGGCAATATCAACGCCAACAACCGAGGGATGGCACCCGGGGTCAACCTGATTTCCTACGCCTTCGAGCAAGAGGGCGGGCTCTCGGAAGGCTTCCTCTACACCGATCCCGGTGATCTCGAAGCAGACTACAGCGAAGCCATCAGCCTCTACGATGTGGACATCTCCAATAACTCCATCGGCACCAACACCGCACCCAACGGCTACCCCTGCGAATGGACCGGCAATTACGGCACCACCAGCGCACTCATCGACAGCATCGCGAGGGGGTCAATGGGCGATCCGTTTCGTATCATCTGGGCCAACGGCAACGAACGCCAGTCTTTCCGCTGCCAGGGCGATGACAACGGCAATCACGGCGAGTTCTACTCCACCGCGCCTCCGGGCTGCGCAAAGAACCACATCACCGTGGGCTCGGTCGATTCGGATACGGATCTGAGCAGCGATTTCAGCTCGTGGGGCCCGACCGATGACGGGCGGCTCAAGCCTGATATCTCCGCACCGGGCTGCCAAGACGGCGGCGACGGTGGCGTCACATCGACGAGTTCCTTCGGCGGGTACACGGTCAAATGCGGCACCTCGATGGCCGCCCCGACCGTCACCGGGATCTCGGCTCTGATCCTGCAGCAGTACCGGGCGACCTTCCCCGAGCTCAACGATCCGATGAACGCGACGCTCAAGGCGCTCCTCGCCAACACCGCCGTCGATCGTGGCAATGTGGGCCCAGACTACAAATACGGCTACGGCTCGGTCCGTGCGGTCCCGGCCATTGATACAGTGCTCAACGAGAACCTGATCGAGTCGGAGGTTGCCCAGGGCGCGACCTACAAGGGCATCATCCTCGTCGGCTCTGGCGAGAGCGAGCTCAAGGTCACGATGGCCTGGGACGATGCGCCGGCGGCCTCCAATGTCACCAACAGCCTCGTCAACGACCTTGATCTCAAGATCATCGATTCGGATGGTATGGTCTACCTCCCTTGGACACTCGACCCATCCAACCCGAACGGATCAGCGGTTCAGACAGTCGAAGACCACCTCAACAACATCGAGCAGGTCGCCATCCAGAACCCCGCCCCCGGTGCCTACACCGTCGAGGTCCGCGGGTTTAACATCGCCGCGGGCGATACCCAAACCTTCGGGCTCGTCTCCTCCTCAACGCTGGTCAACTGCTCCTCATCGGGCGTGATCAGCATCGGCGGCTCCGTGTTCACATGCTCTGGCGAACTGACCGTCTTGGTCAGCGATTGCGATCTCAACACCTCGGATTCAATCACAGACACCGTCGATATCGTGATCGATACAGATTCGCAATCCAGCCCTTCGCTGGTGCTCACGCTGACCGAATCCGCCCCCGAGTCCGCCCAGTTTGTTGGCTCGTTCTTGATTTCGGACACCAACAACCGGGGAGATATCACGGTTGTCCCCGGCGATACGATCCACGCGACCTATATCGATGCCGACGATGGTGAGGGCGGGACCAGCGTGCCCGTCGTGGCCTCCGGGAATATTGATTGCATGGCCCCGATGGTGGATGCGGTTTCCGTCACCAACATCGAGCCCCGCAAGGCGGATGTGAACATCAATTTCGATGAAGCCGTCACGGCCACTGTCCGCTACGGCACCAGCATGTCCAATCTGATAAGTTCAGCATCTTCCGGAGCGATCTCAAGCTCGCTGACTATCGGGCTCAGCGGACTCACCGATAACACAGACTATGTCTTTCTCATCGAGGCGCAAGACAGAGCCGGCAACACCCAGATCGATGACAACAACGGCAATGGCTATGCCTTTTCCACCCCCGACATCCCGGACTTCTACACCGAAGCCTTCCCCGGGGGGATCGATCTCGAGGGTATGCAGCTCACGCTGACACCCGCCGATACTGTCGACGGTTACACCCCGACCATGATCCCGCTCCCCGGCGGCGTGCTCCCATTTGATCCAAGCATTGGCACACAACTGAGCCTGAACGACGATGATTCCGAGTTCATATCTATCGCCGGCGGCCATCAGATTCATGTCTACGACCAATCGTTCGGGAGCTTCTACATCGGCTCCAACGGCTACATCACCCTCGACGGCTCCGACAGCGATTATTCAGAGAGCCTCGATGATCATTTCGATATGGTTCGGATCTCCGCGATGTTCGATGACCTGAACCCATTAAGCCCAGGCAGCGGCAAGGTACGCTGGCAGCAGCTCGAAGACCGCATGGTGATCAGCTACGACGGGGTATACGAATACTCAGGATCGACACCCAATATCTTCCAGATCGAGATGCACTTCGATGGGGTGATCGTGATCTCCTGGGAACGCATCGATATCGACGACGCCATCATCGGCATCTCGGAGGGCAACGGGATCGACCCAGATTTCACAGAATCTGATCTCTCAACCTACCCAGCACCGAGTGATTGCCCGGCGGATATGACCGGTGATGATGAACTCGATTTCTTCGATGTCTCCGACTTCCTCGACGCCTTCGGAGCCAAGGACCCCGTCGCGGACTTTGATGACAATGGAGAGTTCGACTTCTTCGATGTCTCGGCCTTCCTCGACTCCTTCGCCGCCGGGTGCCCGGGCTAAAGCCCTGCACCGACCATCCCGAGCCCTTTAAGCCTGCCCGGTTCGCACACGCGAACCGGGTATTTCTTTGCCCCCTCAAACACCCGAGAACCCGAGAGACTATGATCGAAGATGAGCAACGATCAAGCGAAAATGACCATCTCCAGCACCCTCAATGTCCTCCTCATCGGTGGTGGAGCCCGCGAGCACGCGCTGGCCAAGGGGCTCGCCCGATCGCCCAGAATGGGCACCCTTTACGCCACGCATATGCAGAACCCGGGCATCGCCAAGCTCGCCCAGCCGGTCGATGTCCCGGTACTGGGCAGTGAGCTCTACCGCTTGGTCCAGTTCTGCGATCGCCAGCAGGTCGACCTCGTCGTGATCGGCCCAGAGGACCCATTGGCCGAGGGCTGGGCGGATCAGCTGGGCAAACGAGCCGACGGCTCCCCGCGCATGGTCTTTGGCCCAAACGCCAAGGGCGCCCAGCTCGAGGCCGACAAGGCGTACGCCAAGCAGATGATGAAGGCCGCCTCCGTGCCCACCGCCGAGGGGCGTGTGTTCACCCAGCTGGCCCACGCCGAGGAATACCTCAAAAGCCGCGATGAGGTGTATGTCATTAAGGCTACCGGGCTTGCCAAGGGCAAGGGCGTGATTGTCCCCCAGACAAATGAAGAGGGCATCAAGGCCGTCCGCGAGATGATGGACAAGCGGGTCTTCGGCGATGCGGGCAAGCAGGTCCTCGTCGAAGAAAAACTCAACGGCACCGAGGTCTCCGTCCTCGCCCTGCTCGACGGTCACAACATCCTCGTCCTGCCCCCATGCCAAGATCACAAGCGTCTGGGCGATGGCGACATTGGACCAAACACAGGCGGTATGGGTGCGTTCTGCCCAGCCGAGACCCTTTCCGATCAGGTGATGGCCCAGATCGAATCCGAAGTGCTCGTGCCGATCGCCGATGTGCTCCGCCGAGACGAAATCGACTTCCGCGGCGTGCTCTACGCCGGGATCATGCTCACCCCCGCGGGCCCCAAGGTCCTCGAGTTCAATGTCCGCTTCGGCGATCCGGAGTGCCAGCCATTGATTTCGCTGCTCGAGTCCGATCTGATTGAGCTGCTTTGGTCCACGGCCGCGGGCACGCTCGACGAGGTCGATGTCAAGTTCTCCAAGCAGCACGCCGTGTGCGTGGTCCTTGCGTCCAAGGGCTACCCGCAAGCCCCCGAAACCGGGGTGGTCATCGAAGGCATTGAAGACGCCGATGCCGTAGAGGGCGTGAGCGTGCTCCATGCGGGCACCAAGCTCATGGACAACGGCATCCTCGTCACCGCCGGCGGGCGTGTCCTCTCGGTCAATGCTTTGGGCGATACGGTCGAGCAAGCCCGCGAGCGGGCCTACAAAGCGGCATCGATGATCCAGTTCGAGGGTTCACAGATGCGCACCGACATCGCCCAGAGTGCGACGATCCATAGCTGATCCGGTTGATCCGTTTAGATTGTTATGGTGCCGGCTGGGCGACCCGCTTGCCTGCGACCGCGGTCAGCCAAACGCCCGTCGCCATCGCTTCTTCGGAATTCATCGCCCAGATCACATGGGCTTGTTTGTCGCTATCTACAAATGGCGAGCCAGCAAGCCGCATCAGCACCAAACGCATCCCGGCTTCATTCGAGTCAATCGCCACCTCGAATCGGTCGAGGACTTGCCCACCGGCATCGAGCAGTTCCAAGACTCCCAGCTCGGACGGTTTGGCATTCGCTTCGATGACACGGACGAGTTGGGCATCGCTGGCGGTCAGCACTCGCACGCAGCGTTCGATCGCGCCTTGGTTGATGCTGTCAACCTGCTGCCCATCGATTGTCCAATTGCCCATCGAGCGATGCGCGTGATACCGTTCGACCCCGTCGCGTCCCAAGACCCGCAGGCTTGATACCTTTGACGCACCATTGGCTGCGGGCACTTTGCTGATGTAGGGCTCGACGGAAGCGGTCAGCTTCGAGAGGGCGAGGGTTTCCACTGTGACCATCGCGGTGCCCGAGGGGGCATAGACAAGGGCGTACACTGTGTCGCCGTTGACATCGGCTCGGGTGCCGATGGTGAGTCTTGTTTGTTCGTCGGCGGTGCCCATTGTTACCTTCGCGATCGGACGATCGAGCCCGCTGATCGAATCATCTAAGGTCCCATCAACAAACTCAGCCGTTTGTACTTGGAGCAGGGCTTGGATCAGCTCATCGATCCGATCGTGCTGGCCGTGGATACCGATCGGGTTATTGATCCTCCAGCCATTCGATGCCCGTTCCAAAGAGAGTTCCAATCCGCCAGCTTCAAGATCAACCTGGCTGACGATCGAGCCCGGCACATCGAAGATCAGCTTCGATCGCCAATCGAGCATGCCGAGTTGCACAAACGCGTCGGCGATGGGCTTTTCGAGCCTCCCGAACCAGCGGGCGGTCGCGATCCCGTCGCTGCCGCGTTCTTCGACCCGGATCGGGGTCATGCCACCGGCGGAGTCTCGGTCGAACTCGATCCGGATCGATCGGCCATCTTGCTGACGAATTACGATCTCCCCTGCCCGGTTCTTGAGCAGATCCGTCGGCGAGATCAACGCCCGGGCCGTCGCCAGCGTGCGGATGCTCCCGCGGGCTTTGGGTGTCTGGGCGGGCCAGGTCTGATCCATCCCATTGGCGGACCAGTGAATCAACCAGCGATCGGGCTGGATCGGATCGCGCTCAAGGAACTCTCGATCAAGCTCGGTCTGTCCAATCCGGGCCATCGCGACGGTATTGGAAGGGTCGAACCCAATGGTTCGGCTTGTGGCTTCGGGCACATTCCGCAAGGCGGCCTGTTTCTGGGCCTGCGCGAGGATCACCCCCGCCCCGAGCACCCCGGCCACAATGATCCAGATGAGCAGTGTTCGTATCGACATAGAACTATCCTATCGTCTGTACGTGCACAGATGCCCCAGAGATGGCCGACAAAGAGAAGAATGATGACCACGAACCCGACCAATCCACAGCAAGCCCCGCCCCTCATCGCCATCACATCGGACCTGATGATCCGCAACGATCGCCCGACGGCCTTTCTCACCATGACCTATGTGCAGGCGGTCCAGCGGGCGGGCGGCATCCCGGTGGTGCTCCCGCCGATGGAAGCTGATGACTCGCCACAGCCCATCGCCGCATTGATCGAGCGATTCGACGGCTTCATCCTCTCCGGCGGCGATGACCCCAAGACCGAACCCTTCGGCTGCCCAACCCACGACGCCATCACCCCAGTCCTCGATGCCCGCCAGGCCTTCGAGACGGCGCTGCTTGCGGAGCTTTCTGAGCACTCCGAGATCCCGGTCCTCGGGATCTGCCTGGGCATGCAGATGATGGCCCTGTGCAGCGGCGGCCGGCTCAACCAGCATTTGCCTGACACCCACGAAAACCATGCCATCCACTGGGAACACCCCCACGAGATCAGGTCCCACGATCAGATGAGCATGGCCACCGGCACGGTCTATTCAAAGCACCGGCAAGCCGTGGAAGATCCCGGGTCGATGCGTGTGCTCGCCCAATCAACCGACGGCGTCATCGAAGCCATCGACGACCCAGAGCGTGCCTATACAGTGGGGGTGCAGTGGCACCCAGAGCGGACCGAGGATCAGAATCTTGGGCAGGGGATCATCGACGCATTGGTCGCCGCCGCATGGAATCGCTCGAAGTCAAACTGATTTAGAATTCCAGCATTGACCCGCCGCCGAGCTGTTCGGAGTTGGCGACGCCGAGTGTTTTGTAGATTTCGAGCGTGGCGCTCGAAGTATTGAGCGTATAAAAATGTATCCCGCTCACGCGATGGTCCAGTAGGTCCCGGCACTGCTCGGTGGCCCAGTGCACGCCCACGCGCCGGATTGCTTCAGCCGATCCATCGGTCCGACGAACCATCCGCAGCAGCGGGGCGGGGAACCGCATTCCCTGGGCTAGGTCGGACATCCGCTTCATCCCCGCGATCGATTGGATCGGCATGACCCCGCACAAGATCGGCACACGGATCCCCGACATCTCGCACCGGTCGCGGAAGTCGTAGAGATCACGGTTGTCAAAGAACATCTGCGTGATGATGTAGTCCGCGCCGGCGTCGATTTTGGCTTTGAGATAGTCCATCTCGTCGAGCCGATTGGGCGTGCCCGGGTGTCCCTCGGGGAAGCCCGCGACGCCGATCCCGAACCCGGTAAAGTCGGGGTTGGATTGAGTTTTCTGATCGCTGATCGTTCGGATGAACTTCACAAGCTGCGACGCGTTGGAGAATCGATCGCCCGACCAGTCGTGATCCGTGTCCTTTGGCGCATCTCCACGCAGCGCGAGGATGCTCTGGATACCGCGATCGGCGTAGCCTTCGACCATCGAGCGGATCTCTTCCTCGGAATGATTCACACAAGTCAGGTGAGGAACGGTCACGATCCCGGTCTCTTTACGGACCCGGTGCACCAGATCGAGGGTGAGCTGTCGCGTCGAGCCCCCGGCCCCGTAGGTCACGCTGACAAACGACGGCCCGAGCTCTTCGAGCTTGACAATATGATCAAAGAGCTTGTCAGCCCCTTCGCTGGTCTTTGGCGGGAAGAACTCAAACGAAAAGCTTGTTCGCGAGCCGTGAATAATCCGGTCGAATGCAGTCATGCCGCCACTCCCGATCCGCACTGCTGGATAATGTGAGCCGATAACTCGGGAGAATGATCATTACTCTGGGTGCTTTTATGCTTCATCGCGACTCTATATTCGGGTACACTCCTCGCTGAGCATTCGAAATTATGCGTGAGTGTGCTCATATCTGGAGTCTGTGTATGTTTGCCCATCTGTCCGCTCGCGATGTCCATGAATGCCACCAGCTGGCCGGCGCTTGCCGAGAGCTCGGGGCCCATGTCGACGCGTGGCGTCACCACCTGCTCAGTTCGCTGCGACAGTTCGTCGGGGCCCAGGTCATCATCAACTCTGAGATCGAGAACTTCGGGTCGATCAACGCCGATGATTCCAAGTTTATCGGTGTCCATCGCACAGGGTGGATTTCCGACGAAGCCGAGACCCGTTGGCGAGAATACGCGCAGTCGATCCCCGTCGAGCGCACCCCCGAATACCCGTACCTGTCCAAGTTCTCGGGCAAAAAGATGGTGCTCTCGCGCGACCAGATCTGGGGCCGGGCGTCGTGGTACCGCTCGCACACCTTCAACGAGATCCACCGCGAGTGCGGCATCGATGATTATGTCATCTCGATCTGCCCAACCAATATCCCCGGGCGATGCACCACGCTCTGGCTCCACAAAGGCGTCGGGAGTCAGGACTTCACCCAGCGCGAGCAGGAAATTATCTCGATGGTCCATATGACGATCAACACCGAGATCGGGACCTACCTCGCCGCCGCCGACGAGCCTGCGCTCAGCTCGTTGACCAGCCGTCGGCTCCAGGTGCTCGATCGTTTGCTCGCTGGTGACTCCGAGAAGCAAATCGCCTATCAGCTCGAAGTCGGTAAGGCTGCGATTCACGACCATGTGCTGGCGATCTACCGCCACTTCGGTGTTTCGTCGCGTGGCGAACTCCTTGCTAAGTTCATCGGCCGAGCTCGTCCCCGTTTCGAGTAACCCCGATCCAAATCCATATCGACTGTTCCCGATGGAGACCCCACCAAAGAGTGGGGCTGCTTTTTGTTTGCGGTGCACGAAGATAGACATGTTGCAGGGCAATGGGCCCTGGATCAGATATCTCAGACACGAATCACCAGGAGCAAAAGAATGCACATCGGTATCAAATCTCTCGTCACACTCACAGCACTCCTCGGCGCGTCCGCCGCACAAGGCGAGGTTATCCTTTTCGCCGGCGAGCAGGGCATCGTCCGCCAGCTCGACACACAGACCGGAGAGGTCACCTTCCGTGGCACCTGCGGCGGCCCGGTCAACTCCATGATCGTGTACGACAACTCGCTGTACATCGGGGATCGCAGCGGCGTGGTCTACATCCTCGATCTCGAGTCGAACACCATCAGCAACACCTTCGCCATCGACAGCGACGCAAGCGCCATGGCCCTGCAGGGCGACGAACTCGTGATCGCCGACAGCGTGGGCTCGTTGGATTACATCGATCTGGCGACCAATGAGATCAACCGATCCATCGTGGTTTCGGGCACCGACATCACCGCGATGGGGATCGACGGGGGTGGGTTGTTCGTTGGTGGCCAGTCCACCATCGCTCAGCGTTCGCACATCGACCAGAACAACTTCCAGTTCTTCGCCGCCTGCGGCTCGATGATCAACTCGATGACCTTCGGCGATGACACCCTCTACCTCGGCGGTATCGCCTTTGGTGGGGCACAGGCCGGTACCGTCTACCTTTTCGATAAGTTTGAAGGCGGCGTCAACTACACTGGCACCCACGGGGTTGATTCGGATGCCACCGCGATGATCAGCGCGGACAACATGCTCTATATCGCCGGCAGCGATGGCATTATCCACGAGATGAACACTGACTCGGGCGAGATCCTGCGGACCTTCGAGACCGGCGTCGACATCCAGGCCATGACCGTTGCTCACGAGGCCCAGTCGTGCCGAGTCGACTTTGATGCTTCGGGCAGGCTCGATTTCCATGATGTCAGTCATTTTATCGACATCTTCGCTGAGCGTCGGGTTCCCGCAGACATCGACGGCGATGGCGAGTACAACTTCTTCGATGTGAGCATGTTCCTGGATTTCTTCTCCAGCGGCTGTTAACTCCATCCCTGTTATCCCTTTCTTTCTCCCCACACATGCTCATGCGTGTGTGGGGTTTTTGATGGAGTGAGTCGCTCGGCGATGACCGTTGTGAGTTTCTGGTCAATGCGATAGATGAACACGGTGAGCCGATCGTTGGTGCCTTTGCCCTTGAGTGCTCGTTGCTCGTCGTCGGGGTTGATCACGCCGCCGCGTGTGCGAACCTCGACAATACCACCATCGAGCTTGCGGAGGGCGGCTTTGACCCGCTTGCGGTTCCAGCCGATGGTTTCGTGCACACGGTGCCAACGGATCATCGGGTGTTCAACCGCTTGTTCGTATGTCACCATGCCCGTGCCCGGGTGGACGAGTTGTGTGCCGGTTAACTCAAGCAACTCACCAACCAGATCCGCCCGTTCAAGGCACGGATCAAGTGTCCCCAGATACTGACCGATCGGGGCTGAGTCCTCCGGTCGCCACGGTTCACCGGCGATGGTCGAGACCGAGCCATCGCCCATGAGTTTGGTCGCCCTGCGATCATATTCGCCAGCGAGGTTGCCCACCCAGAGAATGCCCTGGGTCAGCCCGCCGATCTCGGAGATGATCTCGAGCTCGCCCTCGGGCAAGACATCAGCGTGCACGCCCGGATTGAGCTTGATCGCGCCGCTTGCAAATCGCTCAATGAGCTGATCCCACACTGCTGGGCCGGGCTGAAAGTCTTCGATTTCGAGTGTACGCGTTCCGCTATTGGTGCGTCGTGCGGGGTCGAGGTGGAATGCATCGGCTTGTGGGCAGTCATCCCAAGCATCACCACAGACGACATCGAATCCTGTGTTGTACTGGTACATCCACGCTCGGACGGGAGAGCGATCCACCCCGATCGGTGTGAGCCCTGCCTTGTCGAGTCCCCAAGAGTCTCCCCCGATGCCGCAGCACAGATCGGTAACCCGCGATCCTTGCGAGAGCAACTTGGCAAATCGCTGTGCTTTGTACAGGCTCGACCGGGCTGAACTCGCCATCTCGATTCCTGGCAGATCCGAGATCATCCGCTGTGCGAACTCGGCATCGAGCTTCTTGGCCCCCTTCACCCGAGCCCGCTTAGCATCGCTGGCGGCTCGGACCTGCTCGGCGCTCATTGTCTTGCGCAACGCGGCAATATCGGCCGTCGTTGGTGAGAGCGGCATGGTGTCGATCGCTGCAAGCCCTTCGTCGCTCGCAAGCCACTGCCATGTTGTCAACTGCTCATCGCTCATCAAGAGGGCGGCGTGCCTTTCGATACGCCGCCCTGTGTTTCTTTAAACTACGCTGATTTAGTAGCGGTAGTGGTTTGGCTTGTACGGGCCATCGACCGGGATGTCGAGGTACGATGCCTGATCATCGGTCAGCTTGGTGAGCTTCACACCCAGCTTGTCGAGGTGCAGGCGAGCGACCTGCTCGTCGAGGTGCTTGGGAAGCACATGCACGCTGTTGTCGTACTTCTCGATGTGCTCGGCGAGCTCGACCTGAGCGATCACCTGGTTGGTGAAGCTGGCGCTCATCACGAAGCTGGGGTGACCGGTCGCACAACCAAGGTTGAGCAGACGCCCCTCAGCAAGAACCAAGATGCTCGTGCCCTTGGACTTGAACAGGAACTCGTCGAACTGAGGCTTGATGTTGATCCGCTCGACATCCGCGTCCTTCATCAGAGGCTCCATCTGGATCTCGTTATCGAAGTGCCCGATGTTGCCGATGATGGCCTTGTTCTTCATCCGCTTCATGTGATCGAGCGTGATGATGTCCTTGTTACCGGTGGTGGTGACGAAGATGTCCGCGGTCTCGACGAAGTCTTCGAGCGTGGTCACTTCGTAGCCTTCCATCGCTGCCTGGAGCGCACAGATCGGGTCAATCTCCGTGACGATCACGCGACAGCCCTGGCCCTTAAGCGACTGGCAGCAACCCTTGCCCACATCGCCGTAGCCACAGACCACGGCGACCTTGCCCGAGATCATGACATCTGACGCGCGGTTGAGCCCGTCGATGAGCGAGTGGCGACAACCGTAGACATTGTCGAACTTGGACTTGGTGACCGAGTCGTTGACATTGATCGCCGGGAACGGGAGCTTGCCAGCAGCGGCCAGCTGGTACAGGCGATGCACGCCGGTGGTGGTCTCTTCCGAGATGCCACGGATAGCGGGGGTGTTCTTCTGGAACCAGCCCGGGTTGGTTTCGATGGTCGAGCTGATGGTCGCGAGGACATGCTTCCACTCTTCGGAATCAGTCTCGGAGTTCCACTCAGGAACCGATCCAGCGTTCTCGTAGTCGATGCCGTTGATCATGAAGAGAGAGGCGTCGCCGCCGTCGTCCACGATCTGGTCCGGGCCCGAGCCATCGGGGTAAGTGAGCGCCTGCTTGGTGCACCACCAGTACTCTTCGAGGGTCTCGCCCTTCCACGCGAACACGGGCACGCCCTTGGGGTTCTCGGGGGTGCCGCCGTCTTCGGTGCGACCAACGACCACAGCCGCGGCTGCGAAGTCCTGGGTCGAGAAGATGTTGCACGAGCACCAGCGGACATCAGCACCCAGAGCGGTGAGGGTCTCGATGAGCACCGCGGTCTGGACGGTCATGTGCAGCGAGCCCATGATCTTGAGCCCCTTGAGCGGCTTGCTACCGCCGTACTGTGTGCGAAGCGACATCAGCCCGGGCATCTCGTGCTCGGCCAAACGGAGTTCCTTGCGCCCGTGCTCGTGCTGGCTCAGGTCGCGGACTTTAAACTGGATGCCGTTGATCTCGTCGACGGTCATCATTGATGATGGGGCGGTTGCGGTGGCGGTCATGGTGTTCATCCTTGTGAGTGTGTGACTGGGTCACGGTGTGTTCTTAGGGAGTGTTCAGATGCGAGCTACCGCTGCGAACAGCGAGGGCCCGGATGCGTCGATCCCAGGTCGGAGTTTGTGGATCCGGACATGTTGATATCCGGCTTTGTGAAAAATTTCAGTCTGCTGTTCGTCGGAAAAACCAAGGTGCACATGCCCCATGGCATGGCGGTATTCGTGTCGGTTGTGTTCGCACATATCGACTACCAGCAGCATCCCGCCGCCGTTGGTGGTGCGGAGCACGCGCTTGATCTCGATAAGTGCTGCAACGGGGTCCTCTACATGGTGCAGGACCAGCACGCACGCCGCGGCGTCGATGCTGTTGTCGTCCATGGGCAGGTCGGTCAGATCACCGGTGAGGAACGAGACATTCGATGCGTCTTGGCGAGCCTCTGCGAGCCTGTTCCTCGCAGCGTCGAGCATTTCTGGCGATCGATCCACGGCCGTCACATGCTCGACCCACGGGCAGAGCAGTTCGGTCGCGTTCCCCGTGCCACAACCGAGGTCGGCGGCGTGCCAAGTGGGATTCAGGAAACCGAGCAAAGAACTATCAGTAAAGGCCCGCCCGAACATGTTGTTCCGCAGGTCGTCCCATTCGCCGGCCACACGCCCGAAGAACCCGGCCGAGTCCGTCATCCGCTCAGCGAGCACCGCACGCAGTCGACGATCGTCCTCAAGCAGATTCGCGTCGTCGCCCAGTTGATCCTTGATCGTTGCCCAGATTGCCCGCAGGTGGGGAGGCAGATCATCGAGGACGACCCGGTAGTACGCAGATGGCCCAGCGGTGCGTTTGAAGAGCCAGCCGCCATCGGAGAGCACCCGGAGATGGCGCGAGCCCGACGATTGCGGGATCTGGAGCACTCGCACGAGTTCTCCCACCGCCAGTTCCTGCTCTTCGAGCACGCGGATCATGCGGAGGCGCACCGAGTCATTGAGCTGCGAAAGCACCTCCACGGCGGATTGACTGGTTAAAATGGGCTGTTGTTCGATCATTTATCCTATCATCCGGAAATACGGATATAAGAATATGAGCCCATACAACAACTGTCAACCTTGATTGGGCGATATCAGACAAAATAGAGACCAAATGAAAACTTAAGGCTTCACGGCCAGCGAAGGGCCGGTGATCATGCCGAGGGCTTCGAGCCGAGCCAAGATCGTTGGATCCGATTTATCGAACCAGAGCACATAGCGGAGGTATTCGATCTCCATCGCCGAGTCATTGAGCCCATTGGCGAAGTCCGCCATCGCCAAGTAGGGGACGGGTGTTTGTCCCTGACTCTGGGCGATCGCCAGCAGCAAGGCTTCACGGGCCTCATCCATCTGTCCGGCTTGCTGGGCATAACGAGCCAAGCGAAGCTGCCCGCTCCCCGGCTCGCCCTCGTTGATAGTTTCCCGGAGGAGCTTCATCAGCGAATCGGTCCGATTATTGAGTGCGAGCACATTGGCTAATGCTTCGATGTACAGCACCTCGCCGGGCTTGAGATCATGAGCGACCCGCAGGTGGCTTGTGGCCTGGTTGTAGAGCCCGAGGCGTGTTTCAACCATGCCCAGGCGGTATTCGGCCAATGGTGAGTTCGGACGACGCTCGACATATTCGGTCCATAGGTCGTAGGCGGTCTGGTCATCCCCGTTCTCTTCGGCGATCGCCGCCTGAATATGCAGGTCATTGAGCGAGAGTGTCCGCTTGACCTTGCTCACCGTCGAGCATCCAATCAGTGTGATCAGGAGTGCGCCAATCAGGGTGATCAGTATGAATTTGGTCAGTTTCATGGGTTCAGCTCTCCACATCGGGCTTCGTTCTCGTGCTTTGGGGGACAGGTCTACCTGTACCTGTTCTATGGTAGCGTCGTCAGACTCATCGCACCAGCCGGGCAGGGTGTCATGGTGCGGATACCATACTCGATATGCACCGATCGACCGTCCTGCTCCATACCCTCCCGAACGGGGAATCTCACTTCGATTGGTTGATCGACCAGCCGACAATCTCGTGTGAACACCGCCTTCTCTCTTGGCGGTGCGAGCTCAATCCTTCGGCCATCGACCATCAGGCCAAGGCTCCCGCCCTGCACTTCTCTGCCGAGCAACTTCCAGACCACCGCGCGATCTACCTCGAGTACGAAGGGCCGATTTCCGGAAACCGAGGTCATGTTCAACGCATCGCACAGGGTGATGTTGGCACATGCTCCCAATCATCCAAAGCGATCGAAATGACCATCCGGTGGGAAGATTTGCTTGTGCGGTACACTGGCGAAAGGAAACCAGAAACCCCCAGCCAATGGGAGTTCAGAGCATGGATCGTGGATTCTTTGCTGGACGGCTGATCCGAAGTATGGTACCCTCGGGTATTGCAAATCCACCTTTGAGCAGGAGCATGTAGATGCGGGGACATTATCGACATCCATTGCCGCCAGGTTATTCGGGCCCGGTCCCGACGCCGCCGGATAAGAATAATCAGAAGTCCGCCCCCAAAGAACAGGTCGAGATGTCACTCGATGACACACTCCCGATCGATATGGGCGATGCGCCTCAGGCTTCATCAAGTTCGGCCCCTTCAAAGATCCGGACCTTCGAGCAGAAACTCCGCTCGATCCGTCACGAGGACAACTGGAACCGCACCCCGAACTCCAACGGGACAGGCGCGATCCACTGCAAGAGTTTCCACTGCAAGCTCACCGGGGATTCGCTCGAGTTCCTCGATCAGCAGATCAATGAATGGCTCGACGCGCACCCTCAATACGAAGTCAAGTTCGTCACCTCTTCGATCGGCACCTGGTCGGGCAAGGTGAAAGAGCCGAGCCTGATCATGAATGTATGGGTCTAAGCGATGCAAAGAGGGAACACAGAAAGCTCAGTCTTAAAGCGCGCCGCGTTGTTTAGTGCTTGCGTCATCGTTGTGTTGATCATGCTCCAGCCGCCAACGGCTGCACAACCGGAAGTGCACACTGACACGAAGGCTGCCCAACGGTACGGAGCCCCTGAGCTCACACTGCCAGAGCACAGCCAGCTGATCGAGGGCGAAGTTGTTCGTATCTTTGATGGTGATACGATCCTGATTCGTATTGACGGCAAGAACCGGCGGTATCAGCTCATCGGCGCGGATACGCCCGAGTACCTGCCCAAGGATCGAACACCAAAGCCCTTCTCGATCGAATCCATGAGATTCATCGAGCAACTGCTCCTGGGCGAACAGGTGTATGTGCAGCACGACCCAGCAGGTGATCGTGATTCGTCTGGACTACTGCGTGCGTATGTATTCCGTGCCCCGGACATGTTGTTCGTGAATCTCGAACTCATCCGCCAGGGCTACGCCAAGTTCAGCACCCGCCATGGGACGCTGTATCAGGATTCGTTTTCCTATTACGAACACGACGCCAAAGACAAGAGCCGCGGCGTCTGGGACAGGAACCCACGCTTCAGGGCTGAGCTCCCGGTCGAGGACATCGACGAGCCTGCACAACAAAGCAATCCCGAACGAACAGCAGAGCCCGAACGGGCATCACGCCCCGAGACCAATACATCCCGATCAACAACGGGCCTGGCAAACCAGATCTATATCACGCGATCAGGGTCGAAGTACCATCGCAAAGACTGCCCGCACCTGACGGCTACGCGTCAGCGGACCACGCGCGATGCAGTCGAAGACACGCACACACCGTGCAAGACCTGCAAGCCCGATGATCCAGATTCCTCAGGCTAATCGAGCGTGAATCCGGTTCATTCATCACCTTGGCGGTTGGCATACTCCGTTTGGGGATCTATCCTCTTTTTATGCAAAAAAGTGCCCATGCGACGAGTGAACTTCCCAACTCCATCGAACTCATCCGAGCCGCCGGCGAGATCGCGTACCGCTACGCCCAGGGCGATGTAGACACACCCATCAACCCTTTCCGCTCGCCCGATGAGCTCCGAGCGCTGCTCGCACTCGAGCTATCAAAGGATGGCACTGCGATTGATTCGGTCATGCAATCGCTCGAAGAGATCGCCAATGCAACCCCACGCAGCACCAGCAGCCGATTCTACAACCAGCTCTTCGGCGGGCGCGACCCGATCGCGACGGCCGCTGATATGCTCGCCCCGGTGATCAATACTTCGTTGTACACCTTCAAGGCCTCGGGCCCGATGGCGATCGTGGAGCAAACCGTGATCAGGCACATGGCCCAGATCCTCGGCTTCCCCAAAGACACCCACGAAGGCGTATTCACGCCCGGCGGCTCGATCTCGAACCTCGTCGCGATGCTCATCGCTCGCAATCAGGCGGCTCCTGAGAGCCGAAATCAGGGCGTTGGAGGCACTCGCCTGACGAGCTATATCTCAGAAGACGCCCATTACTCGGTGACCAAGAACGCCGGGATCATCGGGATCGGGCGGGCCAATGTCCGCAAGATCAAGACCGATGAGCACGGGATGGTCTGC
>Ga0209344_10000701_pt1 | contig 52667 bp, 44 predicted proteins | sample Cruoilmetagenom6_FD_187293 | JGI IMG/M metagenome (GOLD analysis project Ga0209344, IMG submission 187293) | Oil polluted marine microbial communities from Coal Oil Point, Santa Barbara, California, USA - Santa Barbara Oil Seep Sample 6 (SPAdes)... | ecosystem: Environmental > Aquatic > Marine... | reverse complement strand
AATACCGTCTTTTGCAGGGTTTCCTTTAGAGTTAAGCTTGAGTATTCAAGAATAACTGATCAAGTTTGATCACGCCTCTTTGACACTTCTCCTTCCATCACGCTGCCATGTCCATTCCCCCTTGGCCCGCCCCCCCTGGAACAAAACGACAGACCTCCTCACACAACCCCATATGACTCAGGCCGAAAGCGGAAAGCGTTCTTTTTAAGCGTCTTCTTCGTTGGGTGTGTGTCTGGTTTCTGGGTGGTCACTTTCAGTAAGTGACTTTTCGCAACGTTCCAGAAGCGAACGTAGAAATTATGTGAGTAATGTCTGCTTAGAGATGAGCACTCCAGAGAAGTTCGATCAGTCGGAAATAAGTTCGTGAAGAAGTACCAGTAAATTGCAGATGAACTACATGCCGGCATTTTGACTGAGACTTATCCTCCTGGATCTCGACTTCCCGGCGAAAATAACCTCATACGGACGTATCAGGTTGCTCGAGAGACAGCACGAAAGGCCCTTCGGATTCTTCAAGATGAAGGATTAACTGTCACGCTCAAGGGAGTTGGCGTTTTTGCCAAAGATTTCACCCCTATTCGACGGAACGCCACTCGTCGCCTTTCAACCGACAATTGGGGACATGGTCGCTCTATCTGGAAAACAGACACCAAAAATCGCGCTCTCCAAGTCGATCAGATTTCTGTGTATGAAAGCACTGCTCCTGATTACATCGCTGCCGCTCCTGCTCTCACTCCTTCTGCTCAAATATGGATCCGCGATCGCCGTTATGTCGTCGATAACAAACCTGTCCTGCACGCCATTTCTTCTCTCCCAGCAGAGCTGGTAGCCAATACCCCCATCACCGAAGATCATCCGGGACCTGGAGGGATTTACGCACGCCTTCAAGATCTGGGGCATGAAGCTGCCTACGCAGAGCGAGCATCTCTGAAGATGCTCGCCTTTTCGCCGGCCCACGATAAACAAAAGAAAACCCCCCCAGACGGTTTGCACGCCATGACTGGGAGGGTTTGAATAACGCCCTTGAGAAGAGTTATGCGCATTCACGATACCATGCTCCAACTAAAACTCGTCGGTTCCCGCGACTTGTCCTATCGGAAAAAGATGTCGGCTAGCAGCGCAGATGGTTTCGAGTGCGTGGACTGGGGTGTCTTCAACAGAATAACTAGTACGGAGAATTTCTACAACCCATTCGTCAGGGTCAAGTTCGAGGGTTTGGCGTTCGAATGCGGTGGGGCGGCGTGCGGTGAGGTGTTCACCGGCATGGCCGAAGCGATAACCGAGAGCTTCGAGTGCTGCTTGGAGGGAGGGGCGGACGAATTCGGGTTCGGCGATACGGGTTTCTCCGAACAGATTCGCGCGAAAAAAGCTGGTAGCGATGCGCACAGGAATACCGTTCGCGCTCATGAGTTTACGGCGGGCCACGATGTTTTCTCCTGGCTCAACACGGAGACAGACAGCGATGTGTTCACTTGCTGGTTCTGTCCCGACGTAGAGCATGCGTCGATCTGGTGTGAGGCCCTGTTTTTCGGCTTCGACCAGGAACAGGGAAACAGAGCCGCGTACGACTGGTGGCGTTGGTAACGCGCGCTGTACCAAGATTTTAGGATGTTTTTCGGCGGAAGGAGTGGGTGCGTGTGCAGAGGAGGTGACGCCTTTGCGCATTTGCGAGACCCTGCCAGGTGTGACTCCAAGCCGCTTTGCAATCTCTTCTTGAATGATGCCACTTTCGTGCGCTTCTGCAATGGCATGGCGCCGAATTTTTGCGGCTTCAGTGACAAGGGATTGCTGTTCTGCCATCAAACGGCTCACGGTTTGAGCGCGGGTGATCGGGTCAGGAATAGCGGCTGTCTCTCGCAAAGTTTTGAGGTCCATTGATCTCCGACCAAAAATCTTTAGGCCCCCTATTGACACGAAGAGGACTTATCTTATGATGTCATCATCGAGTTTATCCCCCATAAAGAAAATGAGGAAAACAGAAAGAAGCTCTCACCCCTGTTACGAGCAGAAGTGAAAGCTGTGGCTTCCGGCGCTGTTGACACAGCCCCGGAGCGTGGACATCACACCGGTAGAGGAGATACTTCTCGTGGACAAGCGTAGTCTGCGACATATGACGCACTATGTCATGATATCCATGTGAAAAGCATTTGACGCCACAAAGTGGTATGGACACTTTTCACATCAAACGAAGATTGCCCCCGGTGCAGGCGTCCAAACCATCTGGGGGGCAAAGCGAGAACACTCACAAGAAATACGGCAATCCTGCCGGCGCATAAAAAGGCCCAGGAGTCATTGACGATTAGCCGGATGTCGCCTTTTCTGTCTTCGCAAACTTCCAGTCCAGGCGGTATTTCTTCCCAGTCGAGAGCAGAAAGCGTTCTTTAGACGTTTTCCTCGCTGGGTGCATACACAGTTTCCAGGTGATCACTCTGGGTGTTAAGGGGAATCGTGGATAGGAATACGGTAGCGAAGGATGTGCTGATCCGCTCGCAGGATCATTTTGCAGTACTCAACTGGAACTTGGCCACAGTCAAGAGTGGTACGTGCGTAAATGACAACAGGGATACCGTCATCGAGTTTGAGAATCTGGCGTTCTTCAGGAGACGGCATACGTGCGTGGATCTCTTCAACAAATTCAGCAATAGAAATTCCCAGGCGTTCCAATGCAGCATTGGTTCCACCAGGGATCTTCGCAGAACGGGCCAGCTCTGTGCCTGCTCCGATACTACATGGATACCAAGAGTCAGCTAGTTCAACGGGTTCCTGATCAGCAAACATAAGTCTTTGGCGAACGACAACTTCTATACCTTCTTCAAGATTAAGACGATTTGCCACCTCCAGAGGTGCTGGAACCGTAGCGACTTTACGCAGTTTTTGCGTGGCTTGAATGCCTTGTCCAGCCAGTTCGGATGACCACTTTCCATATTCGCCATGTTGATCACGGTTTGTATACGAAGCAGAAACGATCAGAATTGGTCGTCGTCGAGATACGAAAGTTCCTTTTCCATGCCGTGCTTCGACAAGTCCTTCAGCACGGAGAACATTGATTGCCTGACGAATGGTCCCACGCGACAGAATCGCCTGGGGGTATGTGGGTCTCTGACCTGGGGGTTTGGGTGTGGGGCTACCTGGACTCGAACCAGGGACCTCATCCTTATCAGGGATGCGCTCTAACCGGCTGAGCTATAGCCCCTTACGCTTGAAGAATCGGGGAAAATGTAGCAGGCAGAGAAGAAGAGCACCAACGAATAGTCGTTTTTCGTCGGCTTTTCTCGACTCTCATCACCTGATCTCCATACCTAAAATGGAGAATAAAACAAGGCTGAACAGGGAAGTTACGCGAATCCCAAAGAAAGGAAACAAACCCTAAGTCGCCCGGCGAATCACACGTTTTTGCGGGGGAACAGGGGCTACGGTCGAGGCCGACGAAGACTCGTCGTCTCCTGTTTTTTCTGCCTCAGAACTATTGCTCTGGGGAGGAAGGGGAGAAGTTGAAACTGTGTCCGGTTCTGTCCGATCAACATCCGGTTTTGGTTTCGGTTTCAAGGAAGACGACCTACGCTCTGGCGTGAGTGGCCGAGTAGAGGAATTTGTTTGTGTAGAAACAGCTTGCGGATTTTTCTGGGGGCCAATTTTACTGGCACTGGGAATCTTTTTCGTTCTTTCCGAAGGCAAGTCTGAAACCCGGCCAGAATTTCCGTTTTTCTTGGGCAGTTCTTCGTGCAGGTCTCGGGAAACTGTCAGAGGTTCTGACTCGCTCGGAGATGAAGGCAGCTTTCCTGAATTTCCTGCTGTTTCTGAGCCGTTGGTAGTAGGAGTAGAGGAAACTGGTGTGGGCTTTTGCTTTGACGGGTTTACAGGGCGCGTTTCCTGCCCAGTCCCCACAGTATTTTTTACCCTATTACCAATTTCTCTCCCCAATGACGAGGCATCAGCAGTACTGTCCACTCCGCGTGAAGCCCGTTCCCGTTCCTTGGCAGTGAAGGGTATTTTTGTCGCTGTTCTTTCACCAGCAGGAAGAGACACACTAGCGTCCCGCTGTTGGGCAGCAACAAGCCGTTCTTCTCGAGGAGACAGCTTTTCTTCCTCGATAAAAGTAAGACCGCCCACAATATCAGAAATCAGGTTGTACAACACTGCAAGGAGTGTGGAGGTAAACGTCATTCCCACGATCATGACGAGTTCAAGCACAATAGCCGCTCGAAGTACATTCCCGCTTTCGAGTGAGAAATCACCTCCGGCCAATTCGCCGGCAAGTTCTTCTAGATTGTCCAGGGCACCAAAAGCCGAGAAAACGTTCCATAGCACGATTCCGGCCACAAGCCAGACAATTCCAATAACAAAGAAAAAGAGAAGCGACACCTTGAAAACCGACCAAACTTCCAAATGGCGGACAAGGCGTCGAGTCGTTCTGCTTGGAGAAGGCAACCGCCCACCTTTCGCTGTCGGTACGGAAGGATGATCCCCCCATCTTTTCGACCGTCTCCGACATGACCTTCAAAAAAGATTTGTCAGGATGGAAAAGAGACCACCGGATATCGACACATGAAGACCCCGTATCGGATTCTACCCGAAACACAAGTCCCCGCAAAGACTTCCGAAGGAAACAGCCAGAGCAAAAACACCCTAGGCTGTCATCTCAGTCGGCAGACAGAGAGCGAATCCGTTATAAATGAGGAAATGAACGCTTCTCTGCAGGAATATGCGGTCGCGAGTTTCGGAAAATATCAGCTATGAGACGACAAGACTTGCTCTGTGTCCTCGCTGCTATTACCAGTGCAGGCGCGATCTTTCTTCCTTGGATATCTGGAGTCGAGGGATTTTTCCTTTCTGACACCGCAAGTCTAGGGCCTCTTGATATTCCGCTGCGCTTCCTTTGGACTGATGTCAGCAGTATGACATCAGCAAAAAGTGGCCACGAACCAGCCTTCGCCATCTTCATTTTTCTTCTCACAATTAGTATTTACGTAAGTAAACAATTCTCCCCACTCGCACGACGAGGTGTTCTTCTCGCGCTCGGTATTCTTTCTCTTTGTATCAGCGCAATCTTTACCCAACGTCTTTTGTCACTGGTCTCTGTCACAGAAGGGGCGGGAAGTTTACTGCGTCATACTGGTCCAGGCCTTTACCTGTTTGTTTTTTCCGGCCCTCTCACTGTGCTCGCAGGAATCACAACAAGGACACACAACGAGACCAACAAAGAGAACATAAACGCTTCCCAAACAGTCCACGAATATGGACATAGCCATATCCCACCAGCGGAACAGCGTATGCCCACAGCCTACGCCGAGACCACAGCCATCAACGCGCAGCTTCCTGCCATGCAGGTGCCCCCTCTTCTCCCTTCCAGGGAAGAGGTACCAGAGACTTCTGTTCTGCCTCTCGCATCTCACGCCGCCCAACAAGACTTGTATCAAGACATATATGCAGAGGGCAGCTGGGGTCCATCTTCCCAATCTGTCTCTTCAGATCCCAAGGCCACGATCTCTCCCCACGAACCGCTTTCTTCCCCTCCACCCGCAACCACAGGCCCAGTGTCTGCCGTCACTGATTTTCTTTCTGTGCAAGCAGACCCGGAAACCTGGTCTTCGGCAGAAAGCCGGAAGAAAACAAACGAGGCGCCTGAAACCACAGTGCTGCACGAAAAAGACCAACACACAGGAGAAGAACACGACACTTGGGGTTCCAAAAAATCGACACCCGATTTTTATCCTGTCGTACCCTCGCCTGGAGAAGCAGTGACAGAACAGATTGTGTTTCCTGCCCGTCCTAGTACGTCACAACCTTGGCTCACCGAAAAAACTGCAACACAAGATGAAACGAAACTGTTCCCAAGGGGAGACATCATGGAGGAGAGACGTCAGGAGACGGAAATTTTCAAGATACAAACAGAAACAACCCCGCCGGTGAACCGGGAGGAGCCGGTGAACCGGGAGGAGCCGGTGAACCGGGAGGAAACCCGAGAGGAGATCCGGGAGGAGGCCCCAGAAAAATAAGCAGCGTGGCGATCAGTCGTCCTCGTTCTCGTCCTCGTAGGCCGCTGCCAGCGCCACTGCAGTAATTCTCTCTCCCTTGTTCAGGGTTGCCATTCGCACTCCCATCGCAGAACGGCTCTGCTTACTCACATCTCCGCACTCACACCGGATCATGACCCCAGAAGAATTGATAAGAGAGATCTGATCAGTGGGGTCCACAACGGGCGCTGCCACAAGCTCACCGCGCTCTGCGACAACCCGCATTGCAGTCACACCTTTGCCGCCTCTCCCCTGCACACGAAAATCCTGCACAGAAGTGCGCTTCCCGTAGCCTCGGTCTGTGACACACAAAATATCAGCATCTGATTTTGCGACACCCGCGTGAATGACGAAATCTTCTTCCGCAAGAGAGATACCCCGGACACCTCCCGCGGCGCGTCCCACCGAACGAACGTCGGTCTCTTTAAACCGGATGCCCATACCCTGTCTGGTCATCATCACGATACCGTCTTCACCAGAAGTAGTAAACACACATACCACTTCGTCATCAGAACGAAGACGAATCGCAATGATCCCGTCTGAACGAGTGACGTCGTAATCTTGAAACTTTGTTTTCTTTATAATCCCGTTGCGCGTCACCATCACGAGGTAGCGCGCGGTCTCATAGTCCCGCGTGTCGATAATCGCTTGTATTCGTTCTTGTCCGGCGACAGGGAGGAATTGTGCGAGAGCCTGCCCTTTTGCAGTACGGTCTTGTTGCGGAACGTCATAGGCCTTGATACGGTAGACCTTGCCCTTGTTGGAGAAAAACAAGAGGTACGCGTGGGCCGTCGTGTAAAGCATTTGCGCAACATGGTCGCCCTCACGCAGGTGAGAACCGCGTACCCCACGGCCCCCTCTTCCCTGAGTACGCACTTCGTCACGCAAAGTTGCCTTGATGTACCCCCGATGCGTAAGGGTGATCACAAGATCATCGTCAGCAATAAGATCTTCAATATTGAATTCGCCCTCATCGGGCACAACCATAGTACGTCGACCACCTGCGTACTTTTCCCGGATGGCGAAGAGCTCTTCTTTTACAATGGCCCGCAACTTGAATGGATCCGCCAAAATAGCCTCAAGCTCAGCGATAATCGCCTCCAGCTCAGCTAATTCTTCTCGCAATTTTCCTGTTTCGAGCGACGTCAGGCGACGCAAGGGCATATCCAAAATGTGGGTGGCTTGCACTTCGGTCACACCCACACGCTCGATCAGGGCAACCTTTGCGCCCTGCGTATCTGCAGCGGCACGAATCACTGCAATCACTGTTTCAATTGCGTCAAGCGCAATGAGAAGCCCTGCCAAAATGTGCGCTCTGTCACTGGCTTTCTTGAGACGAAAACGAGTCCGCCGTTCTACGACTTCCAACTGGTGATCAACATAGTGGCCAATAATTTCAGCCAGATTCAGCGTACGCGGCACCCCATCTACCAGCGCCACCATGTTGATACCGAAGGTGTCTTGCAATTGGGTGTGCTTGTACAGGTTGTTCAGCACCACAGTAGGAACAGCATCACGTTTCAGTTCGACAACAAGACGAGGCCCCTTCTTGTCAGACTCGTCTCGCACATCCCGGATGCCCTCAACCCGTCCTTCCTTCACCAGATCATGAATCTTGGCAGCAGTGCGCTGCAGCGAAACCTGATAAGGAAACTGGGTCGCAACGATCTGGTGCCCGCTCCGGGTTTCCATGATCTCGGTCTCAGCCCGTAATTTGATAGAGCCCCGCCCCGTCGTATAGGCGTCTTTCACCCCGCGAGACCCCACAACAAGGCCTGCAGTCGGAAAATCCGGGCCCTTTACAAACTGCATCAGATCTTCGACCGTACAGTCAGGATGATCGATACAGTGGAGCGCCGCGTCAATAATTTCACCCAAGTTATGGGGAGGGATATTGGTCGCCATTCCAACGGCAATACCCGTCTGCCCATTCACAAGCAGGTTCGGAAAACGCGCCGGCAAAACGACGGGTTCTTCGGTCTGTCCGTCATAGTTGGAGACAAAATCGACGGTATCCTCATCGATCCCATCGAGCAGGCGCATCGAGAGGGAAGCAAGGCGCGCTTCGGTATAGCGCATCGCAGCAGGTGGGAAGTCAATCGAACCAAAGTTCCCATGACCATCCACAAGGGGGTATCGCATTGAATGGTCTTGAGCCATCCGCACAAGGGAGTCATAAATAGCGGAATCACTATGTGGGTGATACATCGCCATAGTGTCACCGACAGAACGCGCGGACTTTTGATAAGGGCGGTCGGGCCGGGATCCTCTTTCAAACATCGCATACAAAATACGCCGATGCACAGGCTTGAGACCATCCCGCACGTCAGGCAGGGCACGAGAAACAATCACCGACATGGAATATTCCATGAAGGAACGTTTCATTTCCTCTTCAATGTCAATTGCCACAATACGTGAAGAGGCAAGCGCGTCATTGTCGTCTGGCGAATTCTCATTCGTTTTATCACTCATGGTCAGATGTCCAAGAAACGCACATCGCCGGCATTGGCCCGAATGAATTCTTTACGCACTTCTACATCATCGCCCATCAAAGTGGAAAAAATCTCATCTGCCATCGCGGCATCTTCGATTGTGACCCGGCGCAAAATACGTTTCTCCGGATCCATCGTCGTATCCCACAGCTCCTCATAGTCCATTTCGCCAAGCCCTTTAAAACGCTGAGCTGGGGGCATACGCCTGCCGGCATTCTCAACACGCAGCACTTCAAGCTCGCGATCAGAATGCAAGTAATGGATGACATTCCCAATTTTTTGCCCATAAAGTGGGGGCTGAGCTGCATACACATACCCTGCCTCCACAATCTCGGGAAGATAGCGGAAAAAGAACGTCAACAAGAGTGTACGAATATGTGATCCATCCACGTCTGCATCAGCCAAGGTCACAAGCTTGTGATAGCGGATCTTTGAAATATCAAAGTCCTCGCCTATGCCTGCTCCCGTAGCCGAGATAATGGATTGGATCTCGGTATTGCGTAGGCTTCTCTCCAGGTTGGATTTCTCGACATTCAAGATTTTCCCACGGATCGGAAGAATCGCCTGTGTACGCGCATCACGCGCCTTCACAGCCGAACCACCGGCGGAGTCACCCTCCACAATAAACAGCTCACACTCCGCTGGATTACGAGAAGTACAATCCACAAGTTTTCCGGGAAGCCCACTGCCATCAAAGACACTCTTACGCCGGGTGAGATCACGTGCTCGTTTCGCAGCAAGACGCCCTTGCGCTGCAAGCTTGCACTTCTCGATAATGATCTTTGCCTCGGCAGGATGCTGATCAAGCCAATCCGCAAGATGATCATTAACGGCCTTCTGCACAAACCCTTTCATCTCGGTGTTCCCGAGCTTCGTTTTTGTTTGCCCTTCAAACTGAGGATTTGCGAGCTTGACTGACACAATTGCAGTGAGCCCCTCACGGCAATCATCACCGGTAAAATTTTGGTCCCGGTCTTTTAAAAAGTTATGTGTTCTGGCATACGCATTCAGCGTATAAGTGAGCGCCGCCCGAAATCCCTCTTCATGTACTCCACCCTCGTGCGTGTTGATTGTGTTGGCAAAGCTATACACGTTGTTTTGGTAGCCGGCATTCCACTGCAAAGCCACTTCAACTTCGTCCGGGACGCTTACGCCTTCTCTCATACGACTTTCCGAGAAAAACACAATCGCCCGGTGAATAGGGTCTTTGCTGCTGTTAAGGTGAGCAACAAAATCACTAATACCACCATCAAACCGGAAGCCCTGGTGCAGGCCGTCCTCAGTGCGTCCGTCTGTGACACGAATCATCACACCACGGTTTAGAAAAGCCAGCTCCCGGAGGCGACGAGAGAGTACGTCATAGTCGTACTCTCTATTTTCGAAAATTGCCGGATCAGGCCAGAAAGTAACCGTGGTTCCCGTCTCAGATGTATCACCTACCCGTTCGAGACGTCCTTCAGGCACTCCACCGTCATGAAAGGACATACGGTAGAGACCTCCTCCCCGGCACACCTCAGCAACAAGGCGCTTCGACAAGGCATTCACGACAGACACACCCACACCGTGCAGACCGCCGGAGACACCATAACCGGCACCACCAAACTTTCCTCCCGCGTGAAGTATTGTCATGACAACTTCAACAGCGCTGATTCCCAAATCAGGATGGATGTCGATGGGGATGCCGCGTCCATTATCTGCCACACTCACTCCACCATCAGGATAGAGATGCACGTGGACAGTATCGCAAAAACCGGCAAGAGCCTCATCAATTGAGTTGTCTACAACCTCATATACGAGATGGTGTAGCCCGCGTGGGCCGGTCGACCCTATATACATGCCGGGACGCATACGGACGGCCTCAAGGCCTTCCATGACATCGATGTCGGCAGCGTCATACCCGGATATTTCAGCCAAAATGACTCCTGGCGGAGCGCGACGCACCGTCGCGACGGCTTTCATTCAAAAAGTTTCGCCATTGCCTGTACATACCAGATCTACACTTATAACAATGACATACAATTCACCAGCATCTTGCAATAAGAAGGCAAGTGTTTTCAGACAGCCACAGAGAAGCGGAAAGGGCCGGCTCTATCCAAGAATACCAGATCAACGATGAGATCTAGCCTGCAGCAAGTTTCTTTTATCATATCACGAATCGTTCTGGAAACAGGAGACAGGGTCCAGTTCAGCATACTGTTCACGCCTCTTTTAACCCCATCTTCGTCAAACAATTCTTCAGGAACGTTGCACTAGAAGACGAACCACTACAGAACGACCAAGTGCTTCATTGAGAATCGTCACTATGGCAGCAGAAGAAAGCTGCAACCGGGCTGCCCCTAACTCATTTTCAGCTATTACCGTTAAAACTCCATTCCGAAAGTGGGAAGGAAGCCCTGCAGAAGCTAGATCTTCTCCCACATGCTCTTTCCACCAGGAAGGATCGATAAGGCGGGCTGTATCCACGTCTGGAATGCCAAGTTCTCCAGCGACAGAATGAAGCACTGTTGAAAGAGGTATCAACTCACTCCGGCGCTGTCCTCGACGCTGAAATGCCAGAGGATTACTCATAAGTACTCCTGTATCTTTGACAGGGCCGGTAAAGCATAAAACAATGCTTGCTCAATAAAGTTTCCCACTCCCTTATCTACTTTTCACTCATCATTTCTCTTGTAGTTCGACATACGTGCCACGCATATTGCGCACATATCACAAAATGACTTTTCCACCTTCGATCCGAACAGTGCCCCATCCTTTTTTAAAGTCGTTCACATTTTCTTTGCACAAGCCGGCATCCGCAAAAGCAGTGAAGAACTCGGAGGAAGGTGCCGCAATATTTGGATCGTCGGTCATCGTCACAAGAGTTTGCGTTTTTGGAAGAAAAGAGAGAAGGCGTGCACGGCGTGAAGTATCCAGTTCCGAAAAAACATCGTCCAGGAGGAGAATGGGGTCTTCATCGCAGGCCTGCTCAAGCAAACCAAGATTTCCCAGACGTAAACCCAATGCAAGTGTGCGCTGCTCTCCCTGAGACGCGCAGCTTCGAGCGTCACGGCCTTGCAAACTCACATCCAACGCATCTCGGTGAGGGCCCACAAGCGTAAGACGGCGATCAAATTCAGCGCGTTGCTCCCGTTCAAGAGCTTTTACCAAGAATCCGCGCAAAATATCAGCTTGAGGGTCAACATCGAGCGGTGCCCACGATGGGTTGTAGTGCAGGTCAGCACTCTGCCCCGATAATGCGTCCACTGCTTCCACAAAGAAGGGCCGTAATTTTTCACACAAATTCATGCGTTCCGCTGTCAATAAGGCACCTTTCTCTACCAGGAGATCCGTCCATGTCGCCAAGGCCGAAAGGTTTACTCGACGCGCACCCGCAGGCGCTGTTCGAAGCAGCGCATTACGTTGTTTCAGAACACGCTCCCATTCCTGCACCAGAGCCGATAGACGAGGAACAACTGCAACGAGAATCGTGTCGAGATAATCTCGCCGAAGACTTGGACCTCCTTTAATCAGATCTAAGTCATCTGGAGAAAAAATAACACAGCGCAGAAGGCCTGTGATCTCACGCGCGTGAGTCCGTTTTGCACCATTGAGAAGGAATTTTGGCGATACTTCTCCTAAGCCCATGCCGATTCGTATTTTTCGCCCAGATCGTTCCGCCCAACAGTCAAGGAATGCCCTCGGCAAAGATGTTGCAGAGGATTCCCGGATCATGGCGGTTTCTCGGGTAGTACGAAAAGACCGTCCTGTAGCAAGAACATGGACTGCTTCTAGAACGCTTGTCTTACCGGCACCGTTCGGACCTGTGATAACAGTGAGACCTGGAGATGAGAAATCAATCACAGAATCAGCATGATTGCGAAAATTCAACATACGCACTTGGTTGATTCGCATCGCTTTGTTCTTCCCCGGGAGCAGCGAACGAATGAGTCAACTGGTTTTCTTTCCCGAAAGCAAAAAAGAGAACTTATACCCGTACAGGCATCAAAAGATACATGAAAGAACGGGATGCGTATTCGGAAATAACTGCCGGCTTTAGAGGAGCAGTCATTGCAATCAAGATCTTATCAGCCTCACATGCTTCAAAACCGTCACGAAGAAAACCTGGGTTGAAAGCGATAGTCATTTCTTCACCGGTGTAGATTCCCTCGATTTCTTCGTCTGCTTCCCCGCCAAGTTCAGGATCAATCGCTTGAAGACGCACAAGATCTTCGCTCAGAAGAAGGCGAACTGGCGTGGAATCTCGGGCAAGGAGACCAACACGGCGTAGAGCATCAAGAAAGGCTGTTTTTTCAATCTCCAGCCGGTTTTCCATCTGGTCGGGAATAAGCTGCTCATAATTCGGAAAGTTGCCCTCAATAAACCCTGTAGTGACAGTGGTGGTTCCTACACGAAAAGAAATTTTTTGTGTAGATATCACCATGCCAATGGCGTCAGATTCTCCCTGGGAGAGTCGGGCAACTTCTGCAAGAGCGCGTGCAGAAAGAAGAATTTGTTTTTCATCGCCAAGCAAATCTTGCTGTTCAATTTCATTTACAACAAGCCGATAGGAATCAGTTGCAACGAGACGAGTTCCTTTCTCAGTCTTTTGCAAGAGCACACCTGTGAGCACGGGACGACTTTTGTCGCTACTGGCTGCAATGACAGTTTGCTCAATTTTTTGACAAAGCCCTGGACTGGAAATTTCGGTGAATTCTTCGGTGATTTTTGGAAGGACCGGAAAGTCTTCTCGCTGGTATGTGCGTAACGAAAAGTGTGATCGTCCCGAGGACACGGTGGCAATGCCGTCTCCATCTACCAGGATTTCAACGGCTCCTTCGGGGAGTGATCGGATGATATCTCCGAAAATGCGATGAAGCACTACTTCGCCTGGGATTGAGACTTCCGCTGGCAACGAAGTTTCAATCGTGAGTTCGCCATCAGTAGCGCTTAGTACGAGCCGTCCTGTTTCTTCGGCACAGACTAGCACACCGGCCAGCGCGGCGAGTGCCGCTTTGCTCGGCGAAGCCCGGAAGGCCACTCCCAAACTGTCCGACAATGTTCCAGAATCACAACAGAACGATATTGTTTTCGTATCGCTTTTCATTTTTCCTCTTACGATTACTAAGAATAAGAAAAAAAAATCTCTTTTATAAGAAAGAGTAGTAGTAGTAGGGGCTGTGGATATGTGGATAACTTCTTGTTTTCCCTGCTAAACCTTAGTTTTTTCCATGAGAGTCTGTGGATAACTTGTGGACAACCTGTGGATAAAAAAGGGGGGGTCTGTGGATAACTTTTCCTTCATCTCGTTGTCTGTGGATAACTTCGAAGTTATCCACAGACAACTCACAACTTTGTCCACAAGTTATCCACAGACAATTTGAGGCGAAAAAAGAATTTCTTACACTTTAGAATATTCTTTTTTCGAAGCGTATTACTAAAATTTTTTTGATTATCAACAATGTGTACAATTCTCCTATGAGTCTGTGGATAACTTCTATTTTTGCTGGTGAGAGTGATAAAAAGCTTTTTTTCTTCGTAAGGAAAAAAAGTGAGGAATTTTTTGTCTCATGAAGAAGATGCATTTTTTATACGGGTTTGCAACTCATTGACCTCATGAAAAATCTTTCTTTTTTCGGCCATAAGGTCACTAACTTTTCGGCACGCGTGGAGTACTGTGGTGTGATCACGCCCTCCAAAAATATCTCCAATGCGTGGAGTTGACAGGTCTGTCAACTCCCTGTGGATATACATCGCGATTTGTCGAGCATTCACAAGCGGGCGCCGACGACTCGGTCCAAGAAGCTCATCTAATGTAATATTGTAATATTTCGCTGTTTCCCGGACGATAATGTCTGATGTAATGAAATGGGAAGTTGCTGTGCCCATTTCCTCAAGAATCTCTTCCGCCAGAGTAGAAGAGATTGGAGTTCTTTCCAGCTTGGTGTATGCCACTACTTTTGTGAGAGCCCCTTCGAGAGCCCGGATGTTGTCACTAATACGTCGAGCAATTGCTTCGAGTACATCTGAGGGCACATTGAGCTGCATCCGCTCGGATTTGTTGCGCAAAATTGCGATGCGGGTCTCAAGATCAGGAGGCTGCACGTCTGTAATAAGACCGCTTTCAAAGCGAGATCGCAGACGGTCACCAAGCTCAGATATTTCTTTTGGCGAACGATCCGAGGCAATTACTATTTGCCGATTCGTCTGGTAAAGATGATTAAAAGTATGGAAAAACTCGTTTTGAGTTTGTTCCCGCCCTGCAAGGAACTGGATGTCATCGATTAAGAGGATGTCCGTGACGCGATAACGGTCTTGAAACTTTTTTCGACCATCCGCTCGGATCATGTCAATGAACTCGTTCGTAAACTGTTCACTTGTTGTGTAAATAGTGTGGAGGTTTCCCATCCTCTTCACCATATTGACAATGGCCTGGAGCAAATGGGTTTTTCCTAACCCAGTTCCCCCATAGATGAACAGAGGGTTGTAACTCTCCCCAGGTGCTTCTGCTACTGCTAAAGCCGCAGCATGCGCAAAACGGTTTGATTCCCCAATGATGAAAGTCTCAAAAGTGTTGGTTTGCCGTACAGGACTTTGCGGTGGCTCAGTCTCTTCATTGAGCTTTGGGGTTTCTTTGGAAGAACTTTTTTTTCCTCTTCCAAACGATCCTTGCCGGGAAGCAGGCTCTGGATATGTCAGCACGGGTAAACCAACAGCTGACGGAGATTCTGGCGAAGACGGAAGAGACGTTGTCGGGTTTAACTTGGCTTTTGTTGCTGTTTTTTGTGGACCGGGTTTCTCCTCTACAACGCTGGTGTCTGTTGTATCTGTGCTCGATGCTGTTTTCGCAAATCCGGAATAATCACCAAATATTTTTTCGTCACCCGTTTTCCCGCTTTTTTTCTCCTGTTTTTGAGATTTATTTTGTTGGCGCGTGTTTTGGTTGTTTGTGGTGTGAGAAGAAAGAAGCTCTGTGGGAACGGGGTCTACAAGATCGAGCAGAGTTGGCTGGGCTTGTTTTTTATCCTTTTGCGGATTTATCACGACAATACGGGCTTCCATTGGGTGCCCTGCCACAGATTCCAAGATCTCTGAGATTTCGGGGAAAAAATGAATAATGCGTCGTCGAATGATCTCGGCGGGTACTGACAAGACAATATGGTCATTGCCTAGTTCTGTAGGTTCAGCTGATGCAAACCATGTGTTCCATGAGTGGCTGCCGAACTGCTCGCGTAAAATTGGTGTTACTTCATCCCAAAAGGAACCGGCGGTTCGGTGATCATCTGCCACAAATTCACTCCCTTGTCAATCTGGAGCGGAGGGCGTTGGTATGGGCGCCAGAGACGATACCGACGCGTCACAATCCATAGCTATGCACAGGCTTATCCACAATTATGGAAGCGTGTGGCACCATTTCTGGTAGCACTGGGGGTTGGTCGGAAAGTTAGGCGAGCCTGCGACTCTGGCAAGGCTTCGGGAACTTAGCAGAGGTGGAGAATTGCCACCAAGGTAGAAGGAATATATCTGTTAGGTATGCGTATTTGCTCCTAGCTTTGCGAAAAGAATGTACCTGAAGAAGGAAAGGTATTGTGCAAGGTGATTTCCATACGAGAAGGGTTTTTCTACGTAGGGATCCCTCCTTCTCGCAGCACTCTCAAATGGTCTCTAAAATCCATTTTTTGATGAACAGTCAGCAAGATGCACTTCTTCGTAAACGGGCGTTTCCCCTCTGTTCTGTGTTTTTGGAGGCGGAGTCTGCTTCCCGCGCGGTATAGTTCTCGTGGGTTCCGTCAGTAGGCGGAACCTATAACAACTCGATCCTTGATGCGTGAGCGTTTTCTCTCTAGGTGCGTGGTTCCCCATACAGGTTTCTTGTGGTTCTGCCTAGCTCTGTAGACGATAAGTTGTCGGAGCGTTTTCTTCATGGCGGAGTACACCTCGAAAGCCGGCAGCTAGTGCAGAAATGTCTCACTCTCTTGTGCTGTACAAGAGGTGGATGTTCAGATATAGTGGCCCCTCATGCGGACTGCTGTCTTGTCCTGGGCAGTCATGAGCTTGTTGGCTAGGTCCGTGTTGTTTTTCGATATTAGTTTTTCAAGATTTTTGAGGGCTGTATGAAGCGGACATACCAGCCGAATAACCGGAAGCGTCATAAAAAGCACGGTTTTCGTCATCGTATGAGTTCTCGCGGGGGGCGTGCTGTGTTGCGTTCTCGTCGGGCAAAATGCCGGAAGCGCCTCGCTGCCTGACCTTTGTTCTACTGTGAGTTCTCCTCCCCCGCGTGCCTCTCGTACTGTGATGCGGAACTTTCCGGCCAAAGCTACTGCTTGTCGCCTTGGTCAGTTCACGCTTCTTCGGACCGATGGGCCCGTTGCAGTCGGGTATGCCATCGGAAAGAACGTGGGTAAAGCTGTTGTGCGCAATCGTGTGCGTCGCCGTCTGCGCGAAGCTATAGCAGAGGGTGTTGATCCTGTGTGGATCGACGGCACATTTTTGGTCGTTGCACACCCCCACAGTGCGTCAATGTCTTACAGCGAGATGAGGCGGAAAATGCGATCCGGGTTCAGGGAATTACATGAACGGGCACAATCAGGAAAATGAAGCAGAGAAAGAGCAGCGAGAGCAGCTCTTTCCTGTGAGGTTTTCAGACGTTCCGCTGGATGCGGCGTCTCGGGCAGTATTGCGCGTCATCACGTGGTACAGATGGTTTCGGCAAGGACAGATGTATGGGACGTGTATCTATCTTCCCACTTGTTCTGAATACATGTCGGAGGCGATCGTATCCCATGGCTTACTGCGCGGAATCTGGATGGGAATAAAACGGATTGGTCGGTGCCATCCGTGGCGCAAAGGGGGCTATGACCCTGTGCCCTTCCTTGACCATCGGTCAATGCACACTAGAACGTCAAACTCGGAAGTGACGCAATGATCCTCGGTTCTCTACTCCCGTCGGACTTCTGGACCGACCAGACAATCCCCATACTTGGGCACCTTTTTGGTCTCTTGGAGTATGTGGTGATTGGAGGGGGCCTCGCCGCTCTTTATTCTGTTTTGCCATCTTATGGTCTTTCTATCATTGTTCTCACTTTTTTCATACGTTTCGCGCTTTTTCCTTTGATGTCGAAGCAAACACGTTCCATGCGCAAGATGAGTAAGCTCCAGGTCGAAATCCGGAATCTGCAGCAACGCTATAAAAATGACCGGGAACGCCTGCGAGAAGAGCAAATGGCGTTGTTCAAGGCAAACAACGCCAACCCTGTTTCTGGCTGTTTACCGCTTCTCTTACAAATGCCAATCCTTCTTGCAATGTTTCGTGTCTTTAATGCAAGCGAAAATGATGCGCTGCCGGGGGCTGCTGCCACGAACTTTATTCCGGAAGGATCGAATCTTTTTAAGGACATTATCGGCTCCACGCTGGAGAACGCGAGTGCCGCGATGAAGTTTTTTTGGATGAACCTCGGCGCTTCTCCTGCGGAGGTGTTTTCCAAACGGGGAGAGATCGACGGGATCAGCCTCGTCTCTATGATTCCTTACCTTTTAATGCTGGCAGCGATTGGTGTGACTGGCTGGTGGCAGATGCAGCAAACGGCGCAGCGCAATAAGAACCAGACCCAAAATCAGCCTGCTGCTGCCCAGTCGATACAAAAGGTTATGCCTTTTGTATTTCTTTTTGTTTCCTGGGGTTTTGCTTCGGCAGTGAGTCTATATTTACTTACCTCGAACGTGTTTTCAATCGGGCAACAGTGGTGGATCCTGCGACGCGATGACGAAGACGAAGAAATTATTATTCCGAAGCCACAAAAGCTGCAGAAATCGCCAAAACAATCCATCTCGAAACGGGCAAACACTAAAACTTCTGCAAGATCTGGCCAATCACAATCTGGTCAGAAACCAACGGGTGCCAGAAGAAAAGATCAGACCGTTTCGAACGGTGCGATGCCCGGCTCTGAGAGGAAGAAGATTCCTAAAAAGGTTCCGCCAAGAAGCAAAAAACAGCAAACTGGAGGAACCTCAGGGAAACCGAAGAATGAGACAGAGAGCAGCAACCCGAAGAGCACACCGTGATCGCTCTACTGCTGTGTGAAACCGATAGAGGACACCAATGGGACCCGGCCAGGACGTGAGCGATTGGCGAGAAATTACCGCTGTGACGCGAAAAAAAGCGTTGGAAGAGGCAGTGCGCCTTCTTGGTATCGCAGTTTCTGACATGGAGATAGCGGATCTTCCCGACCAAGGCGAAGGCGTGCGTTTGCTTGTGCGTCCGCAAGAAGCAGAAGGAGAGGAAGTGCCGAAAAATGACGTGCCTGACGCGGAAGTCTCGGAATCAGTTTGCGATTTGGAAGATGACGAAGACTTCGACGGAGACACTGATCAGAGTCAAGATCAAGAAGCGTTGATCCAAGAACAACAAGTTGTCGCCTTGGATTTTCTGGAGGAATTACTTGAGGCATTTGACCTTGAGGGAGAAATTTCTTCAGAGGTTCGGGACAATACTGTCTATGTTGATGTGGCAGGTGAAGAACTTGGCGCCCTGATTGGCCGTCGAGGCGCTACTTTGAGCGCTCTTAGTGAAATCTGTAAGACGGTGATTCAGCGTCGCACGGCGTCTCGTGTCCGTCTTCAGCTTGATGTCAAGGGCTACCGGGCACGTCGACGTGCTGCGCTGGAGATATACGCGACAGGGCTGGCCGAAGAAGTCGTGAAAAGCGGAATAGAAAAAGCACTTGAACCCATGTCGGCATCTGATCGAAAGATCGTGCATGATGCCGTTGCGCAAATAGAAGGAGTGCGGAGCTATTCCGAAGGCAATGAGCCGAAACGAAGTGTGGTGGTCACTCCTGTTTAATGCCATCAATAACGAGATAGCCTAATTAGTTTCACGTGAAACATTTGCAGGAGCGTTACATTGCCCTTTTGGCGGACGCGAACCTCCGTACCAACCTCGTCTCCCGTCGCTTGAACAAAGAGGGGATCGCTGAGCTCGTGGCCGGTTTCTCGGAAACCTTGGACCGAGCCGCGGTTCCCCCAAAAGGTACTCTCCTTGATATTGGTTCAGGTGGAGGACTGCCCGGAATACCTCTTGCGATCGAGTATCCAGGTCTGACTGTCTTTTTGAACGAGTCACGGAAGCTTCGCCTGCTCGAACTCGAAAAGTTTGTTCGTAGCCTTGCTTTGGAGAACACTTTTGTTATCCCTGGTCGAGCTGAGAATCTCCCTTCGCTCGACGTCTTCTCGGATGGTGTTGATATAGTGACGGCGTTCGGTGTGGGGAAGGCAGTCGCTGTATTCGATCTTGTCATGCCCCTGCTGGCAGTCGAGGGAGTGGCGCTTCTTTCCATTCCTGCAAAACCATCTCGCCAAGAAGTCGCAGAATGGCATCTGCAAGCAGCGATCCGGGGATTCCGGGTAGATGTGCATGAATCTATTCTGCAAGGAGGGCGTAGTCTGCTTCGGCTTCTTCGTTTTCGTTGACTGTGATCAGTGATTTGGCAGATGGTGTAAGAGCAAGTTGTAAGGTGTGTTTCCGACGAAACAGTGACAAGAGCGGCTAGGCTTACTCGCTATGTTTGTAAAGTGCGGCGAGTATTGTTGTTTTTGTTCCTGCATGTGTTCGGATGTCCGTGAGGTGAAGGAACACCGGAATGACGAGTGAGCGCGAAGCTCTTGATCTGAACCGAGCCGATTCCTCGACGTTGTTGTCTCCCCTCGGGCGTCGCATTGCTATTGCGAACCAAAAAGGCGGTGTGGGGAAGACAACAACAGTCGTGAACCTGGGGGCGGCATTAGCGGAAATGGGGAGAGAAGTTGTTGTTGTCGATCTCGACCCCCAAGCGAATGCCACGACTGCCATTGGCCTGGATCCTCGTTCTCCAGGAAACACCGTCTACGATATGTTGGTGCAAAAGGTTCCTGTGCGAGAGTGTCTGAGCATAACTGAGCAAGAACACTTGTGCTGTATTCCCTCCCACCTCGATCTCGCCGGCGCCGAAGTTGAACTCGTTTCGATGCTTGCGCGCGAGTCCCAACTTTCCACAGCTTTGGAATCTCTCACGCATCTCTATGACTATGTGCTGATTGATTGTCCTCCCAGTCTTGGCCTTCTTACGATTAATGCTCTTGTGGCTGTCACAGAGGTCATTACCCCAATCCAGTGTGAATATTTTGCTCTTGAAGGATTAGGAGCACTCATTCAGAATGTGAACTTGGTCAAGCAGCGAGTGAACCCGTCACTTGATTTCACGGGGTTTGTGCTGACTATGTTTGATCCTCGGACCAACCTTTCCACTCAGGTTGTGAACGAAGTGCGGAATCATTTGGCTGGAAAAGTTTTCAATACTATTGTGCCGCGAAGCGTACGACTCTCCGAAGCGCCCAGTTTCGGGCAGCCAATCGGGGTTTATTCTCCGACTTCGCGCGGAGCCATCGCTTATCGCGATCTGGCCTTGGAGGTTGACCAGCGCTATGACACAACGAACAGGTCTCGGTAGAGGGCTCGCTGCCCTCTTGCCTGATCCGGACGCCATCCCTTCAAAAAGCGTAAAGGGAGTACTGGGTCCTTTCCGTGAAGTCCCTGTTGCCCAGATCCAATCGAATCCACGCCAACCACGTGAAATTTTCGATGAAGAGTCCCTGGCTGTGCTGGCGAATTCCATTTCATATGTGGGAGTGCTCCAGCCTCTACTTGTCCGCACTTCTCTGGAGGGCTATGAACTCGTTGCCGGCGAACGCCGCTTGCGTGCCGCAAAACGGGCCGGCCTCACCATCGTTCCTGTGTATGTGCGCGATGTGTCTGACCGAGATTCTTTGGAGCAGGCGCTTTTTGAGAATGTGCACCGGAAAGACCTCAATCCTCTGGAGGAAGCGGCTGCTTTTCGTCAGTTGATTGATGACTTCGGCATGACGCATGAAGATGTTGCAAACAGGGTGGGGAAAAGTCGGGCTGCAGTGACAAATACCTTGCGTTTGCTTGCACTTCCTGGCGATGTGCAGAAGCTTCTGATGAGTCAGGATTTGAGTAGCGGGCATGCTCGTGCCTTGCTTCCGCTTTCAGATGGAAAGGCGCAGATTGCGCTGGCATTGCGGATCGTTGCAGAGGGGTGGACTGTACGAGCTGCAGAAGAAGCAGTGAAAAAACTGCTTGAAACATCCCAGCCTTCTGTTCGACCGAAACAGAAGGCTCTTTCTCACCCGGCCCTGCTTGAAGTTGGTGAACTCATGGGAGATTATCTCGGCACAAAAGTCGATGTGAAGATGGGCAAGGGAATAGGACGTATGATGATTGAGTTCGGGTCCCTGCATGACCTTGAGCGGATCTCCGACCTCATTTTGAAAGAGAAGCCGGCGCAACAGATCCCCGACCTCCCTTAAAATCCTTTCTTCCTGCCGCATTGTGGGGTTTTCTGGGCGTTGGCCAGTGTCTCCGATATGTTCGATTCGGGAGCGTTGCCGATAGGTGTGAAAATCGCTTTCAGTAGGAAGACGTCTGCTTCAGGCTGAGCGCGTGGAACCTGGAACTGTTACCTCTGCGCAATCCTGGAAGACCCCTGGGAAGGGTGCTCTCTCGGTTGCAGGTTTTCGATTTTTTTTAGACCGGATGGCAGTGCGGAAGTTCGTGAAGTGCCCCTCGTGAAGTGTTTTGCCTGTGACTTCCGCAAGCGGTGACTGTTGATGATTGTTTTTGTGGTTTTTTATGAGGGGTATCGCCGCAGAGATCTCTCTTTGATTTTCTCCCGTCTCTCTCTTTTTCGTCTGGGATTTTCTTTTCCTGCCATGCATCCCTGATGAGCCTGTGGCTGTGTATGGTGCTCTGGACAGACAACAAGGTCAGCGCGTTGCCCGTTTTGGCGAGCGAGATCTGGCGGTGATCCCCGTACCCTGGGTGGTCTCGTGATTTTTGCAAGCCCGTTTCGGACAGTGATTTTTTCTTTTCCCTGTATCCCATACAAATCTCTGCTGTGAAATTTCACGCGTCTTTTTTGTAGATGATGCTGGGATGTTTTGTCCTGTGCTTGTGAGGTTTGAGAAGACAATCCTGCCCTCTTTTGCCTCGGGTCTTCGGGTATCTTCTCGGCGTTCTTTTCTGGGTGCTTTGCACAAGTGCAGCAGCAAAGGGGGAAGCCGGATTGTGGGGCGGAGGGTTTTCTGGCTTGCGTAGTTAATGGCGATAGAAGAGAAAAGCATGTTTCACGTGAAACACGGGGGTTAGTTCGTTAGAAGAAGTTCTTGGAGAGAAGTGATATTCCGCAGTGTTTGTCGTGTGTGTGCAGACTGAAGGCCTGGCGTGCATTTCTTGTTTGAGATGCGTTCCGCTTGTTTTCCAAAAGACCTTCAGCCTGCACAATACGGGCCTCTGTCGCAAGATCCAGGCAGTGCGGAGGTTTTAGGGGTGTGCCGTTCTTCTGCACCGGCCTTTTTCGGGCCTGGTGGGGATGCTCCAGGGAAGAGGAACGGGCAATGGTGGCTCGAGCTCTGGATTTTCTACTGCATGGATGCGCACGGTAGAACCCGCCAGAGCCCACTACAGCCTCGCAAGGATGGCAAGAGACGTGGGGAAGATAAACTGATCGCCACTGGAGAACGGCCGGCAGGCGGCACCATCGAAGACCGTGCCGCCTGCCATGGGTGTGCGGGAAGGCCAGGATCAACGATGTTCGCCTTCCCGCTGCTCACCACTCTATTTCTTGGTTTCCTTGTCCCCCGGACTGTTGGCCGGTCGCTTCGCGCAGAAAAGCCTCTTCTTCGAGATAGCGTTCAGCATCGATGGCGGCAGCGCATCCGCTTCCTGCCGCAGTGATTGCTTGACGCCAGATGCTGTCTTGCACGTCGCCGCAAGCCCACACGCCCGGCTGGCTTGTACGTACTTCTCGGTGCGTGATGATGTAGCCTGACGAGTCGAGGTCGATTTTGCCCTTGACGAGGGAAGTGTTGGGGTCGTGTCCTATCGCGAGGAACAACCCGTCCACGGCAAAGTCTGAGTGATCTTTTGTGACAGTGTCCTCGAGCACGATTTTCTCCAGCGTGTTTTCTCCTTTGAGTCCGGTTACATGCTTGTTCCAGAGGAAAGAGATCTTCTCGTTCGACATGGCACGTTCGGCCATGATTTTTGAGGCGCGGAGTTGATCCCTGCGGTGGATCACTGTGACTTTTGTTGCAAACTTTGTCAGGAAAATTGCCTCTTCCATCGCGGAGTCGCCTCCTCCGACGACAGCAATTTCTTTACCTCGGAAGAAAAACCCGTCGCATGTGGCACAGGTCGAGATGCCTTTTCCGCTGAGGCGCATTTCGTCTTCGAGGCCGAGCCATCGGGCGGAAGCGCCGGTCGAGAGAATGACGCCCTGTGCTCTGACTTCGGTGTTTCCTGCGCGAATACGGAAGGGACGTTGCGACAAGTCCAGTTCTGTCACGTCGAGAGGCTGCAGCTCAGCTCCAAAGCGCTCGGCTTGGGTGCGAAAGTTGTCCATGAGATCTGGGCCGAGAATGCCTTCAGGGAATCCGGGATAGTTTTCCACTTCTGTTGTCAGCATGAGCTGTCCCCCGGACTGTGTTCCCTCGAACACAAGCGGGTCCAAATTGGCGCGTGCTGCATAGATTGCGGCTGTCAAGCCCGCGGGACCGGATCCGATAATGACCAGTTGTTTCTCAGACATGTTACTCAAGGACCTTTAATGGGGTTTTGATGTGGGATGCTGGACTGTTCTGAAGAGGAAGTACCCTCATTGTTGGCAATGAGGGGGAAGAACTTTGGAAGCGTCGGGCGCACGTCAAAGCAGATGACAGTGATCAGCTGGGTTTTCTTTCTGCTGGGTTCTTCCTCTTCGGGGAGACTCTTCTCGAGTGTTTTCCAATAGTGACGCGAAAATCTGCAGGTGGGTAGGTACTGGTTTCTCTTCTGTGGGAAACACAGGAAAACAGGTGATTTATTCTGGAAAAATACCCTTTTTCAGTGGTGTTTTTGCCTGAGGTTCTTTATTCCTGGAGAAGGCAGCACGTGTTACGCGGCTGTCTTTTTCCGGTTGCGTATAGTCCACAGGAAGCCGCCGGTAGCGAGGAAAACCGCTCCTGTGCCCCAATATGCTGCCCATACTTGTTCTTCGCCCACATAGTAGGTGAGAACCCGAATCAACCCGATACAGATCATGGGGAGGATACTGAGGGTAACGAGGGTGAGCGCAATGGATAAACTGAGTCCTCGGATCACCTTTTCTGCCGGAAGAATGGTCTTTTCTCGCAGACCGGTGACAAGTGACTCAACGCTTTCGCCGACCTTGTCTGCCATATCGAGATTCACGAATGGTCGAGAAAGAGGGTTTTCGCTGTCGAGTGTGTGTGCTATTGCAGAGTTGTTTTCTGCAGAAGATGCCGCGCTTTCGGTGCTTGCCGGAGAAGGCGGTGTGTGCTGCACGTCATTTTGATGTGGGTCTGTCACAAAGAATCCTTTCTTCCCAGAAATTTTTTTGTCAGGGTTTTTTCTCTTGCGAAAGAGAGTGTGTTTCTTGCTTCAAAATATGTGGGCAAAGAGACGGACAATGGAAGGGTGAGGGAAGCCTGAGGAATGAGGCACATCAATTCACAATAGTAAGAAAATCGCAGGTGGTGGGATCAAGGACTGCAATGACATCGGATTGCCAGGAAGCAGTAAAAGGACCGATGAGGAAGACAACCGGAAGACCTTTCCAGCTTCCTTCCAACATGGTGTCAGGCCTGAAGCCTTCAGGTAGGAGACAATCAGGGAAGTTTGGAAGTGCAGCGGCGTTTTTTCCGTCCGAGACAGTTTCTTGTTGTGTTGTACGAGACTGAAGAAGGAGATCGTGTAGCTCTTTTTCAGTCTGGAGAACAAGAGTCGGGAGAGGGGCGGGAACGAGGGAGAACGGGGAATCGTCCTTTTCTGTGTTCTCGTATGTTTCTGGGGCAGGTTTGGGGGTGGAACGTTTCTTGTGGGTTGTCTCCATGTCGTTGTTGTTGTCTTTTCTGGTTTGAGGAAGCTGACTCGTTCCCGCATCTTCTGGCGCGTGGGAAGCCTCACTCCCCACAATGGTCTCATCATTTGTTCCGTTTGACAGCACATTGTTTGCCAAGATGGTGATGGAAGTGAGAAGGATCGCTGCTATTGCTGCTGCCGAGGCAAAGTACGGGAGAGGGGAACGCTGTTTTTTCGATTGCTTCGGTTTTTTGCGCGGAAGCGGAGCAGGCAGTTCCAAGGGATTGTCGAGAGGACTGTCCAAGGGGCTCTCGAAAGAAGCCTGTTGTGTGGTGTCTGTGCTCCACAGGGCCTGCAGCACTGTATCGTCCAACTTTTCTCTCTCTTCTTTTGTGAGAGGCGCAGGGCGAGGAAGACGGGAAAAACCTGTATCCACCTTTTGGAATTGGGTAAGAAGCTCCCTGGCATCTGCCGACGATTCGAGCATTGCTTCGATTGCCCTTTCCTCTTCCAAGGAAAGTTCGTGGTCGAGAGAGGCAGAAATGTCTTGAAGTTTTTTTTCATCCACGTATATCACCACTACTTGGACGGGATGATGTTGGTGTTAAGTTCCCTGGGTCGGGAAAGAAATCCACTAATTTCGCGCGGGCGCGGGCAAGGCGGGATTTCACGGTGCCCACGGCGACCTCCAGTTTGTCAGCTATTTCATCGTATGAGTAATCCTCTATGTAGTGGAGAATGATGACATCACGATGTTTCGGGTCGAGGTGTTGGATGGCTTCGGCCGTGTCTATGGTGATGGCGATACTGGTTGCCATGTCGGTTTCGCTGCGCCGTTCGGAAACTGTCAAAGCCGTCTGTACAGAAGGAGCATCTCCCAAGTTATCTATGGGAATTGGGATGTTTTTTCGGAGAAAGTCGTAGCAGCGGTTTTTTGTGACGCGATACAGCCATGTCGTGAATTTTGCTTTTGCTTCGTATTGGTGAAGGCTTTTGATCAGTCCGCAGAAAATATCTTGCGTGATATCGAGAGCATCTTCTCGATTTCTCACCATATGCAGGCAGAAGCGAAAAACACGCTCGCGATGGCAATTGTATAAGGCTTGAAAAGCGCTTCGGTCGCCTTCTTGGTATGCCTTGACGAGTTCGTTGTCTTCCCTGTTGTCTGTGTGTTTTGGAGCTTCTGGCGGGGTCATTGTGCTGGAGGTTTTGTGGTGAGTTCTGGCGGGAGTGTTGTTGTCGGTAGAAAGAACGCGACTTGCTCGGAGCTGGTGTTTTCTCCAAATTGGACTTCAAAAATGCGCGTGCGAAAGGCATTGTTGTTTGTGGCTGGGAGGTGAGTAATCCATAGTAACCAGTTGCGAGCGGAACTCTCTCCGAGATCGAGTTTGATCCTGCCTTCTGCTCCAATGGTGGCTGCCTGCGCCGCGAGGGAAGTGTGTTGGGTCACATCGGCGAGGGAAGTGTGTTGGGCAATGTCCGATAGACTGGCATTATCTGGGAAAAAATCACTTTTCTCGTGTAATTCTAAAAGTTTATCGGCAGTGCGTAATTCTATTGTTGTGCCGGGATCAGCGTAAATCCAGACTTTCCCAGGTTTTGTTGTCTTTTCTGTTCGAAGAAAGAGGCCGACGCCATCTTTGAGCCTCCCAAAATCTGGATAATTACGATAACTCTCGGTTTTCCATGCTGTGGTGTGGTCTCCGTCTGTGGCCTGTGACACCATTTTCGGGTTTTCTTGTCTATCGTCTCCTTCAGGGTCAAAGTCGATTGTCTCGATAACCCTGATCCCAAAAAAGTCACTGGTTTTTTTGTCTTCGACTGATGATTTGTTGGAGAAGATGAGGAAGAGCAGGGCAAAGACGAAGATGGCAGCAGTGGCACCGAGAAGTATCCCTCCTTTCGAGGACGGAGAAGTAGATCTTGGGATTCTCGTTTGCCGGTTTCTTGGGGCAGTCGTGAGACGCTGTCTTGCCCTGCGTTTTGCAATGTTTCCTGCAGAATATGAAGTCTGCTCCGTGCGCTGAGCAGACAAGGTGGAATGCGCTGGAGTTTTTTTGTGTGAAGACCAGCGAGCCTGTCTCTGTGAAGAGAAGGAAAACGGGAAACGGTCAAGGGTTTTGGGGGAGGTTTCCTCATACTCATCGGAGTTTTCGCTGAAGAGACGAGTATGACGGTTCGGTGTGGGTTTGCGATTGTGACGTTGTGTTCGTCTTGCCGGCGTTGTTGAGGAGAAGGCCGATGGTGGCGAAGGCGGTTCGGTGGGGGCGGGGGTGGGAGAAGAGGAGAATGCGGGCTGTTCCGGGACGGGCTGTTCCGGGACGGGCTGTGGAGAAGGATCCTGACGAACCGATCGAGACCGGGAAGGTTTGTTTTGCTGTGGGGCAGGGGTATCAACCCGTGCCATACTAATCTGAATTTTTTCTGCTTTGAGATTCGATAAGGCAAGAAGCATTTCGCCGGCTGAGGAGAATCGCTGGGAAGGGGCCCTGGCCATGGCCTTTTCGATCACCTGCACGAGTTTTTTCGGGGCCTTGGGGCATTGGGGGTGCAGAGGATCGGCGTCTTCTCTTGTACGGGCGATCGCTGTGCCGATGTCCGTTTCGGCGCTCCACGGTACACGACCGCTTAGGCAGCGATAACCAACGCATCCCAAGGCATAGAGGTCAACGCGGTGGTCGCATGGCGCGCCTTCGACTTGCTCGGGAGCGAGATAAGAAGCGGTTCCGATGATGGAGCCTGTTTGGGTGAGGTCGCCTCCTGAGATGGCACGTGCAATCCCAAAGTCCACAACTTTCACAGTCGCGGCCCCGACATGATCCCAGAGCAGGATATTGGCCGGTTTAATATCTCGGTGAATGACCCCTCGTGTGTGTGCATAGGAGAGGGCAGAGAGGACTGACCGAAGGAGATGCACAGTTTCAGGAGGATGCAGTCTTCCGTTTGGGCCCAGAAGACGGGAGAGGCTCGGGCCTTTGATGAGCTCCATCACGATAAAATGGGCATCGTCATCTTCGCCGCTATCGTATATGGTGGCGATGTTGGAGTGGTTGAAAGAGGCGGCAGCGACTGCTTCTCGACGGAATCGTTCTCTTACGCTGGGGTCATCTCGATGCCGGTTATGGAGGATTTTGACTGCGACTTCACGACCAAGACGCTGGTCGATGCCGCGCCATACTGTTGCCATGCCGCCCTTGGCGACTGGCTCAGTGATTTTGTAGCGTTGTGCGAGAACCTGTGTCGTCCGGTCAGGCACTATGACGTCTCCACGGTAACTAATAGGCCGGAATCAGCGACAGATTTTGCTGCTCCCCATACGCTTTTGCGGTATGGTACTGTGTCTGTGTCTGTCGAGATTGCCTGGCTAAAGAGGAATGCCCTCCTATAGGAATAGCGTGTGTCTTCGTCTGAAACGATATGCGCATCCTACATCTTTCCTGTCGCAGACTTTGTGCCGCGCCAAAACCTCACTTGTCGCTCTTCGTCTCAACTACCACTTGTACCTCGTAGTAATTCGAGAAAGCACTGATTCTATTGAGGAGAATGCCTTTTGCTTCCCGTTCGATAGTTAAGCGTATCGTACGGGACGTCTGACCTTGTGCTTCGAAAGACGGAGCGGAGATGGTGAAGTCCACCAGGCGGATACCCGTGCCTTCGAGACTTTGTTCAAGTTTGTGTCGTGTGGCCTGTTCATTTTGTGCAGTTGCTTTATAGGCGTTGCGTGATTCCCGCAGCAGATTTTGCCCGTCATTGTCAAGGGCGGCGCGTGCAATGAGAGGGGAAAAGAGATCGAAACCAAGGATAGCCATCCCCGTGATACCGAGCAGGATCTTCAGGAGGAATCCAGTCATTTGCCCTCTTCCGTAGTATTTCTACTTGTCGCTTTGTCGCTCATTTCTTGTATGCGCCGAAGTCTGCTCCCAGGTTTCTTCATTGTGGGGTGGAAGAGGACTGAGCTTTCTTCGGGCGTGGGGGAGTTCGGCGCACAAGTCGCCAGAACTCCCAGGTTTCTTCCACGCCGAGGAGCGCTGCCGTGCCGAAGTAGAGGAGACCGCTGAGCACAACCCCCCCGCTGATTTCGACAAGTGCCCCGGCAGGGCTTGAGGCATGAAACAAAGTTTTTGTTGCCACGAAGAGACCAAGGCTCATCATGCTGCCTGCGAGCAGCATTTTTTGTACGACGGGCCATTGTTGAGCGAGATGTAAGGTGCCAAGGCGGCGTGAGAGCACAATCACCCCGATGATCGATGCCAAGAGAAAAGAAAACCCGTAGACAAAGGCGAGTCCTGTGGCACCAAAAGTCGGATAGACAAGCAGGTAGCCTGTGATTGCTGCCGCTCTGGCGATCAGGTTGACGAAAAAAGGAGTCCTTGTGTCTTGGGTTGCATAGAAACTGCGCAGCAAAAGCATAAAGAAGGTAAAAGGAAGAAGCCCTAAAGAGAAGAAACGTAAAAGTTCTGCTACGACGCTGGTATCTGCTGTGCCAAAGCTCCCCCACTGCAGGGCAAGGGTGATGATCTGATCCGAGAGGAAGAGGTAGCCGATCGTGGCAGGCAGCATAAGAAAAGCGATGAGGCGAAGCCCTCCAATGAGTCGTGCCGCGAATTGTTCATGGTTTCCGACACTGGCGTGTTCCGAGAGAGCCGGAAGAAGCGCTGTCATCACGCTGACTGCCACGATGCCGTTCGGAAGTTGGAAAAAAATGAAGGCATAGTTCCATGCGGCATAGGCGCTTTCGTCCGAGGACAAAAGCCGCTGGATCACAATCAAGCCAATCTGGTTGGTGACAACAAAGGCGACGGTCCAGCCTGATAAGCGGAGCAGTTTCGTGACGATGGGAGCGCGAAAAGCAAAGCGGGGACGAAGTCCTTCTCCGCGCAAGATCAGAGGAAGTGTGCTGACAATTGCCATTGCTGCCACGCCGCCGGTTGTGCCAAGAGCAAGGAGGGCAAGATTTCCTTGGGAGAGCGTGCCGTTTGTTTCCGTTGTGCGCTGGGCGAAGACAATAAAAGACGCGATCACCGTGAGGTTGTTCAAAACTGGGGCGAAGGCAGGAACCGTGAAGCGTCGTTGGGCTTGGAGTAGCCCGCTTGAGAGGGCATTGAGGGCATAGAAGAAGATTTGGGGCCCAAAGAAACGTAGAAAATCGACTCCAATCTTGTGTTCTTCTTCTGTGAGGTCGGGTCCAGAAATATCGAGAATAAAGGGAGCAGCAAAGGAGAGGAGAGCGGAAGCCATGACCGCGATGCTCAACCCCAGACAGAAGAGGGTGGAGATCATGCGCTGCCCGTCTTCTTTGTGAGAACGATTTAGTTCTTCTACGAAGATGGGCACAAGCACGGAGGTCAAGACCCCACCAAGTGCGAGTTCATAGATCTGGTTTGGGGCAGTGTTGGCATAGTTGTAAGAGTTGGAAATCACGCCGAGGCCGAGTGCATACGCGAGAGCGGCAGTGCGCCCGAGTCCTGTGATCCGCGAGAGCAGCGTGCCAAGCGCAAGAATGCCGCTTGCTTTGAGGAGACGGTCGGTGCCTGCGGGTGCGGGTGCGGGTGGACTGTCCGTTAATGGTGGGGAGTCGTCAGACTTTGTGGGCTTCGCTGTTTCTGTGGTTTTTGTGGTTTCTGTCGTCTCATTGTGTTCTGAAATGTTTTTCTGGTCTCCTGTCTCGTCCCTTGTCCTGAAGTGGGAATTTGGCTGGTTTGTGTCTGGGGCCCATTCCGAGTGGCTTTGCTGGATGTCTGGTGGGACGGATTGTAAGAGACCGGGAGGGATGATCATTTTTCTCGTCTCGGCATTCTGGAGGTGAGAAAGCGCGAGATCTGAGACTGTGTCTTTGCTGGTGTTGTGTGTTGCTGGTTCTGTTGTTTTCTGGGTCGTGTTTTTCTGGGAAGTGGACCTCCTGTTTCCTCGCGCGTGGCGGAGCTGTGGTGTGTTGCGTTGGTGACGGCGACGTCTGGCGTCAATGGTCCACCAAAAAGCGAGGATGATGAGGGAAAGAAGCGAGAGTGCGACGGCGACTGTATTTACTGTCGTACTCGTAATGTGTAGGGAGCGTTGCAGCAGGGTATAGGGGGGATTTGCGGCAGAGGCGATTTTTAGATCGAGGACGTATTTCCCGCGCGATGGGGCTTTGACGTGAAAGGTTGTCGTGAAGTTCCCGCTTGGCACGGTGACTTTTTTGGTTTCACCATGTTTTTTGTTCTCGAATTCAAGGGGGGCAGAGTCCAGGGTGACCAGGAGTCGGACAGAGTATCCTGTGTTGTTTTGAATGGAGATGGGGATCTCGCCTTCTCGTGAAGTGAGAGTGAGATCAACATCTTCTGGTATGTATATGCCCGAATATAAATTGTTGATTCGTGCTCGAATAGGCGCAATGTAGGCGCTTGTTCCCCCGTTGGAAATAATCCTCTGGTCAGTGGCGCGCAGTACTTGCTCGAACACCCCCTGAAACTCTTTTGGCAGAGGCTGCTGACGTGGGCAACCGGCCGTACCAGGAAGAACGCAGAGCATCTCGTACAAACGATGGAGCTCTTGCAATGTTTCAGAAATAAGATCGTATTGTTCTTTGCGTTTTTCCAGAGACGGAGAAGACGGTGTGAGAGGCAGCGTGAGAGCGTGCACCTGCCGGCCTTGCTTCACCTGTTGAAAGGGAAGAGACTCTACAAATCCTGACAAATACTGGGCGTGAAGGTGTGCCACGCTGTTGATGCGAAAGGCTGCTTCTTCCAGAAAAGTTTTGGACGGGGACCAATCGCTTGGGGAGAGGATGACGGCCCCTCTTTTTTCGGAGGGCCGCTCAAGATGCAAAATCGTGAGGTCTGCAAGCAGGCGTTGAGCTGCCGCAACAGGCCCTCCTTCTGTTTCATTCAAATCCCCAAGTAAAAAGGGATCTGTGCGAATGCCCCGGAGGCGGGATTCGTCTGAGAACGCAAAAGCTTGTGTCAGGCTTGTACGGAGGATGTCGGTATCGACGGTCGATACAGCATGCGGAGCCACGACTGCGGTATGGACTCCCGTGTCCGCAAGAAAAAACAGGGCTTCGGGAGAAATCCCCTCGGCGGAAACAACACGAATGTTTTGCACTGGTTGGGCGTGGAAATTCTGGATGAGAATTTTTTCGGTGTGGATCGTGCCATAGTTTTGCTGCTCATTACGGAGAAGATGCCAGATGGGGTGTGCATCCGCATCCATGTGGGTAAAGGATCCCCCTAAAATTTCATGCTTTGCCCCCAAATCCGGCAAGGTTTGCAGCCATCTGGCGATCAGCGGGATATTCTCGTGCGCCCGAGCCCGCTCTATCGTCTCCGCTATAGGCCAGAGGGTAAGAGGCAGATCGGACGACTCTGCTGCTCTGGTCAAGCCCGCTAAGCGACCTTCTGGTGTGAGATCGGAAAGGAGGGTTTTCGTATCGTCAGGAGTGGCTGGCAGGAGAGATTGCAGCGGCCAGATCCACGCAAGGCCGAAAGGAGATGCCGCCTTCTTCTCCAGGCGAACTGCAAAGGTAGTGGCTGTTGCCAGCGTCTTGTTTGTGTGCTTGTTCCGAAGGGTCAGGCTGAGAGGATAGACGCCGTCTTCGCTGAGGATGAGGCTGCGAGAGGAGTGTGCGCCATCGTTGACAACGAGCGGAGAGAAGGTCGCGGTATAGAGCGATAATGCTTGTGTTTCTTCTGGGTTCTCTGCTGCGGGGCTGCCTGCTCTCGGTTTCTCTTCTTCGGATGACGGTGATGACACAAGACTCGGTGATGTGGTGTCTGTCTGCGAAGCAAAAATCTGTTGTGTGATGACAGGGATAGTCACCTGGGGCGGCGGGGCAGGTGACTGCGCGGTCGCGAGAAGAAAAGCTGACCGGGTCGTGACACGTGAAGCTATATGAACGCCGACTTCGAGCTGTGCTGCAGCCAAAGAAGATTGTACGGCAACAAGAAGGGGAAATTTTTTGCCGGGCTCGGCAAGCGGCGGGATCGAAATCAATTCGATTTTGTGTGTGTCCTGCGATCTGGGGGCCTGGCGGAAGGAGGCTGCTGCAAAGCTGAAAGAGCCGGACAAAGCATCAGGCGTTGCAGCTTGGGTGGATTGAGATGATTTCTTTGGGGTGTCTTCGCTGTTTCTTCCCGCTGCGGTGATCCCCGAACTGTGTGTCTGAGCGAAGGGCGCACCGCCCGGAAGAAGTGCCCAGAGTGCGAGCGCGAGGAGAAAGAACAGAGCGGTCGAGAGCCTTGCGCGCTGTGACGCCAAGGCTCGGCGCACAACTCCCTTCATGGGAGGTCACCATTTGTTTTGGCAGACTTTTGCAGAGAACGGCTCATGACATACAAGCCAGAATGCAGCATCTCAAAGCCGCATGTTTGGTAAAGCGTTCGTGCCCGGAGGTTTGATTCCTGTGTGTTGACGACACACGACCTTGAACGACGGCGCACGAGCCACTCCAAGCAGTCCCGCACAAGAGAAGTTCCGATTTGTTTGCCTTGTGCAGAGGGGACCACGGCGAGTCGCTGCAGAAATCCCTGTTGACGATTTCGTCCTGTAATGCAGTATCCCAAAATTGTGCCTTCTGGGATGGTTTTCCTTTGGGTGTTATCTGATTCCCATCGTGGTGCAGGAAAACGAAAAGGCTTGGAAGCTACTGCCACGCGAAAAGAAGACTGTGGTGTCGCTGTGCACGCCTCTATCAGGGCATCACGATCGAAACGCCAGAATTGGTCGAACGCTGTGTGATCAAGTTGTAACACGGTCGGGATATCGTTTGCTTCCGCGCGGCGAATGGCGACTTTTTCATGAATTTTTATCTGTGGGAGTGCACCAAGACGGTGGATGAGGACGTGCAAGTGTTCCCGCGCGGAGAAATCTGCTTGGAGATAAGGAACAATCTCGCTTGGGGTGAGGGCCGGAGTGACCACAGAAGCGAACCCACTTGTTGTGAGCCATTCGCAACAATGCTGAATAAAATTAGGGGTCAACAATGGAGTGTTTTGGGGGGCAGCGATAACGGCAACTCCTTCGAGTCCGCGCCATTGCCCCACATGCGCTTGTTCGCCATTCCATATGTGAACTTCGGACGGCACGCCCGATCCTTGTTCGTCGCTGACGGATACTTTACTGAAATGTCTGATTGGACGGCGCCATAGGCGTCTCCACGGCAATGCTGGATGGTCCATGAAAGCCTTTGTGAGCTGACAGGAACATAGGACAAGTGCCGAAGCGGGATAGTACTGCTCTTGTTCTGCTCTGGCACCAACGCGCGGTTGTCTTTGTCGAAATATTGCTGCTCTTTCGGTCTGAAAGAGAAAAACCTGCCTGTTACACTGGGTATATAAAGAATGCCATTTTGTTTGACACTTTTGAGATGCGAATTTTTTTCCTTGGCCTCTGTCCCATGAAAGAAAAGCACAAAGTTCTGCAATCTGCAGTGTGACGCAGTCTGGAAAAATGCACGTGTCTCTCTTGTGCTACTCCTTTTCGCGAGAATATTTACGAGAATATGGCACTTTTCTTCTCTCTTTTTCGTGTGGAAAAGAGAGGGGATTTCCTCAGTCCCAGTAGGATCAGGGTATGCAGCCGATGCTGATTTTTAACGAGGGAGGCCTGGATCACGATCCAGGAGCCCAACACCCAGAACGAGCATCTCGATTGCTTACCTTGTCCAATTTCAATAAGCGTCGTCCAGATCTGGCGGAAAGAGTGGAGACGCTCTCGTCTCAGACGCTGGGAGAGCGCAAAGCACTGCGGCTCGTTCATTCCCTTGATCACCTGTCGCACCTGCATGAGATTGACGAACAAGGCGGAGGGATGATCGACGGGGATACCGTGATGTCTTCCGCTTCGTACCAGGCAGCCCTGTGCGGGGTTGGTGCTGGTCTGGCTGGGGTTGAGGCTGTGCGTCATGGTGCTCCTTTTGCTTTTGCTGTTATTCGTCCTCCTGGGCACCATGCCTCAGTCAATCGTTCGATGGGATTTTGTCTGCTGAACAATGTCGCCGTGGCTGCTGCAGTGCTCCGAGATCAAGGGGAACGTGTACTCGTCTTGGATTGGGATGCCCATCATGGGAACGGCACACAAGACATCTTTTATGAGGATTCTCGCGTATTTTACGTGTCTCTGCACGAGTATCCGGCTTTTCCTGGCACCGGTGCGCTCCATGAGACAGGACGGGGAGAGGGTATCGGATGCACAATGAACTTTCCCTTTCCCAGCGGGACCGGGGAAGCCGTCTACCTGGAGGCTTTTGACGAAGTACTTGTGCCCGTGATGGAACAGTACCGTCCGACATGGATTCTTGTCTCGGCAGGATATGACGCGCATTACGCGGACCCTCTGACTGACTTAGGACTTCGCTCCCACACCTTTTTTCTTTTGACTGCGAGAGTCCAAGAACTCGCGCGGCAGCATGCACAAGGGCGTCTCGTTTTCTTTTTGGAAGGCGGATACAACCTGGAAGCGCTTGCTGCCTCTTTCGAGACCACTTTGGAAGCTTTACTTGTGCACCAGGGAGAGGCCGATAGGCGTCCGCCTGGAGACGGTCGGTGTCGAGAAGGCCATGAAGTAATCGAGCGAGTACGGTCTCTTTTCCTTTCTTACTGGGATCTTTGAGAGCAACAGTTTGGGAGAGGCAGTATCGAAATTCCTACTTTTTTGGGTTGGCTTGCCGTTAAGAAGGCGAGATGAGGTTTTGTGTCAGCCAGGATTCTTCCCTACTGATGCTTGCCTGTGGTGAGAGCATGAAGCGTCGATTGGTCCCCATAAAGTGTCTGGCGTGGAAAACGAAGGATTACTTGGGCGGTTGCGGCGCTGCTTCGGTTTTGACCTTCATGCGGAAAAGGGCGGTGTGGTGGAGATCGACGATTTTCTTCGTATGCTCGTCGAACAGCGCGGATCGGACCTACACGTAAAAACAGGGTCGTCTGCCTGTGTCCGAGTGAACGGGCATTTACTTCCTTTATCCGACAGGACTTTAACTCCTGAGGAAGTTGAACATTGGGCTTTCTACATCATGCCGAAGAAGCTGAGTGAGGAATTTCGACAGAGCAACGAAGCCGACTTTGCGTATTCCATTTCAGGCATAGGAAGGTTCCGCGTGAATGCCTTCCGGCAGCGTGGCACAGTGGGAATGGTATTCCGCCGTGTGCAGAGCGCGATTCCTGACATTACTGCGCTGGGATTACCGCCGATCGTTGGAAATTTGGCAGACGAGCGCCGCGGATTGGTGCTTGTGACAGGCCCTACCGGGTCGGGAAAAACAACGACGCTGGCTTCTATGATCGACCGGATCAATCAGACCCGGCGCTGTCATATTGTGACAATCGAAGATCCCATTGAAGTGATCCATACCGATAAGCTGGCTCTCGTGAGTCAGCGTGAAATTGGCATGGACACGAAGGATTTTGCGACAGCAATGAAGCGGGTGTTGCGCCAAGATCCCGATGTGATCCTGGTGGGAGAGATGCGAGATCCTGAAACAGTGTGGGCAGCGCTCGCTGCTTCAGAGACGGGACACTTTGTGCTTTCGACGCTGCACACGACCGACGCGCAAGAAAGCGTGAACCGTCTGATTGATTTTTTCCCCTCTGCCCAACAGAAACAAGTGCGTTTGTCGCTGGCTGGTGCTTTGCGAGGAGTGGTGAGTCAGCGTTTGGCCCCATTGTCAGACGGTCAAGGGCGTACTCCTATTGTTGAAGTCATGGTGACGACAGGGCGTATTTTCGATGCCATTGTGGATCCGGAAAAGACAAATTCTCTGCATGAGCTCATAAAAGAGGGCGAGTACTATGGGATGCAGACCTTTGACCAAGCTGTCTATGACTTGTTTGTGAATGGGCGGATCACGATACAGGACGCTTTGTCATCTTGTTCCCATCCACATGACTTGAAAATTATGCTGCAACAGTCCGGCGTGATGCGGAATGCGGAAGGGACTGCTGTTTCCCTGTGAATTTTTGGGGGAACGGGGCTCTTCGCGTGAGGATTGTCCTTGGGTGTTTGTTGTGTGCCCGTTGCAAGAATCTTGCTTGGAAGAAGTCCAATGAAAAGAACTTTACTGGATGAGACAGTCCCGAAAAAATGCGCGAAGGTTGTTTTCCAAAAAAACAAGGTGTGTTGTGCCGCAGGTGGCGCGTACAGTGACCCGGATGTCTGCGACTACTTCTTCTCTTGAAAAAATACTACGTGCCCCTGCCGTGATGCGGTTGGCGGAAATTTTCCGCGCCGCTGATCATGACTTGTATTTGGTTGGGGGGAGCGTCCGAGATGCACTGCTTGGGCGTCAGCAGGAGGATTTTGATTTTGCCACGAGCGCCACTCCGGAGGAGATCGAGTCATTGCTCTCCTCTGCCGCCTCTGCTTTATGGACGGTCGGCCGGGAGTTCGGCACGATTGCTGCAGAACTTGCAGGTCACAAGGTCGAAGTCACGACATACCGCAGTGATGTCTACTCATCGGACTCCCGAAAGCCGACTGTGGTCTTTGGTGATTCGATTGTGGAAGATCTGCGCCGCCGCGATTTCACGATGAATGCGATGGCCATCTCGTTGCCGGAAGGGAATTTGGTTGATCCTTTTGGCGGCGTGAAGGCGCTTGCTGCTGCTTGTCTCGATACCCCGCGTTCGCCTGAAGAGTCTTTCACGGAAGATCCCCTTCGGATGTTGCGAGCTTGCCGCTTTGTTTCTCAGCTTGGAGCTTTCCCCTCTGACCGTGTGGTGCAAGCAATGAAGCGCATGCAACGCCGGCTGGAGATTGTGTCGATTGAGCGCGTGCGTGACGAGCTGTGCAAGATTCTTGTGCTCGATGACCCTGTGAAAGCGCTCTGGTTGCTTGTCGATACAAAATTGTCTGATCAGTTTCTTCCTGAGCTTGCCTTGATGCGGCTTGAGCAAGATCCCATTCACCGGCACAAAGATGTCCTTACCCACACCATTGCGGTGACAGGAAAAACTTCCCCGAGACTTCGGCTCCGTTTTGCCGCGCTCTTGCATGATATTGCTAAGCCGCAAACCCGCTCATATGGCCCAAACGGCGTGCATTTTTATCACCACGATATTGTTGGGGCGAAGATGGTGCGGCACCGCTTGCGCGTGCTCAAGTGCCCAAAGGACCTTATTTCTGACGTCACAGAGCTCGTGGCTTTGCATTTGCGTTTCCATAGTTACGGGAATGGGTGGACGGATTCTGCTGTGCGGCGTTATGTGCGAGACGCGGGGCATCTTTTGGTGGATTTGAATGAATTAACTCGTTGTGATTGCACGACCCGCAACAAGCGACGTGCTCTTTTGTTGCAGCACCGGATGGATGAGCTCGAAGAGCGAATCGTTGCGTTACGAGAACAAGAAGAACTCGATGCATTGCGTCCTGCTCTCAACGGGAACGAGGTCATGACCCGGCTTGGGGTGGCTCCCGGTCCGGAGGTGGGTGAGGCGATGCGTTTTCTTCTGACACTACGCCTCGAAGAAGGCGAAATTTCGCGAGAAGAAGCATCGCAACGGCTTGACGCGTGGTGGGCAGAACGTTCGAGCAGCCCCTGATCTTTTTCCCTCTCTTTTCTGGTTTTGTACTTGGTGAGGGAGGGCGAGAAATTCAGTTAGCCACTATGAGTGGTGATGCCTTTGTGCGCGTCTACTTTCGCATAGGGTCCCATTTCCTTTTTTCGCATGAGCGAAGGAGGGAAAACTGCTGTTGTGTGGAGATTGCAGAAAGATAAACTACTTATCGTGTGAAAAGGTACTTAGTTTCCGAAATGCATACTGTTTTGTTGGGTTTTCTCGCCGGAAGAGCGTGTGACACCCTGTAGTGGATGTCTTGGTTGTCTTCTGGAAAGACGAAAAAACGAAGAGGAGAGTGGCTGTTTTTTTGTCTTTTGCTCCGTCTTCTGTCCCTTGTGAAAGGGTTTTGGAAACTGTATTTCTTCTTCCTGGAAAGCACTTTCGTTTCTGTGAGTGGTTGACTTGAGACGTGAGTGCGCCGCGCGTCATAGAATGGGCGCGTGTTGATCAATGGGGTAACCGACTATTCAATGGCCCGGCGGGCTATTCTCGCCGATCTCAAAGAGGGGCGTTGCGCGAGGGGTGACGTGTGTGACGCCCAGACTGAGCTCTTGCGTGCTGCTCGGTACCAAGGCGTTGTGACAGACGTTGAGTGTCCGGTATGCCCGACGGGACAGCTCTTGCAAGTGACGTTTGCTTTCGGGCAGCGTCTCGCGCGCCGCAATGGTCGTGTCGTGCGGCGCGATGAGATTCCCTCTTATATTGCGACTGAGGGAGTGCGATGCTACACCGTTGAGGTTTGTCTTGATTGTTCGTGGAACTATCTGTTGCGGTCCCACATCGGTCTGGAACGGTCAGTGAAACCCGATGTTTCTGACGGATGACTCTCTTCGGGGTCGCTGTGCGGCAATCTGGTCTGCTGGGGACGGGGTACCTTTGTGAGTGGAGATTCTCACGGGGAGTAACCTGATGTGCTGTCGAAGTTTCTATCAAACTGACAGAACAACTTCTTACTGCGTTGTGAACGGTTTTGCTGTAGAGCGGCATCTGATGGCTTACGGGTCTACCGGATGGATGGGACCTCCGCCGTGCTGCAGTAGAGGAGAATGGAAACGGTGAACGGAGCAAAGTCAAGTTCGATGCCTTCCTCCGTGCCGGCAACAAAAAGCCGTGCCTCACATCAGGGCGGTCGCCAGTTTTTTCCTTCACGTGCCCAAACTGTCTCTGTGCGGAAAACGGGCTATAAAACGAAGCGCCCATTTCGTCTGGTGCTCCTTGCCGGCTTTGCTGCCTTTGCGTTACTGATGGGAATCGCCGGGGTAGTCCTGTACTTCCTCTCGAAGATCCCCCTCCCTGAGAGCACTCCTCCTGTTGCGGAAACCACCCAGGTGTATTTTTCAGACGGACAAACAGTTCTTTTTGAGGCATTCAAGGAAGAGAATCGGATCGTTATTCCTTTTGTCTGTAAAGGGGAAGCTCCGGAAGAAGGGCGCATGGAGCCCTGCTATGAGCATCTCCCGCAAATGGTGATTGATGCAGTGATCGCACGAGAAGACCGCCGTTATTTCGAGCATCCTGGAATTGACCTGCGCGGTTCTCTCCGTGCCCTATGGGCAGACTTGCGGAGCAAACCCGTGCAAGGTGGATCAACGATTCCACAGCAGTATGTGAAGAATGTGTTTGTGGGGAGTTCGCGCAGCCTGACGCGAAAGATAGAAGAAGCGGTCATCTCTTTTAAGCTCACAAGGAAGTATTCAAAAGAAGATATTCTTCTGCTTTACCTCAACACTATTTATTTCGGCCGAGGCGCGTATGGCATCGAAGCAGCTGCCAATGTGTATTTCAACCAAAGCATTTTTTCTACTGATGAGTCGGGGAAGCCTTCTCTGACCGTCGGTCAGGTCGCAACCCTGGCCGGTATGATCAACAACCCCGCAGTTGGTGACCGCATTACACGAGCACAAAACAACGCAAGTATTACACGTCGAAGGGATGCGACACTCCAGGCCATGGTGGAGACAGGAACCCTCACACAAGCCGAAGCCGACCTGCACACGGCGATTCCCCTTGAGGAAATTCTGGATGTTCAACAGCGTAAGACAATTCCCTCGGCAGAGGGGTCAGCGTACTTCGCGCGGTATGCCGAGAAAAAGCTGGTCGAGCTGTATGGAGCGGAAAAAGTGTACCAAGGGGGTCTCAAGGTTATTACGACCTTGGATCCAATAATACAGAAGTCTGCAGAAGATGCCGTCAAGAAAAATCTGGGTCGTACGGACGACCCGGATGCTGCTGTTGTCACACTCGACGCGAACGGCAGGATCGTGGCAATGGTCGGGGGCAAAGACTTTGCCGAGAGCGAGGTGAACCTGGCGACGGGAGCAGGCGATGGGTTTGGGAGCAATGGACGTCAGCCGGGCTCTGTGTTTAAACCGATGACTTTGGCCGCAGCTGTTGATAACAACTATTCGATTGACTCGAGGTTCAATTCGCCGAAGACCATCGAGATTAACGGTCATACTGTGCGTGGTGGCCACTGTAAAGGTGTGGTGACGCTGACACGGGCAATGGAATGTTCGTCAAACACGGTATACGTGCAGTTACAACAACTGATCGGGACCCGCACACTCATGCAGACAGCGAAATCGCTTGGTGTGGAGAGCGAACTGCAAGAAGTGGATTCCCTCACCTTGGGATCTGTTGAAGTGAGCCCTCTCGAAATGGCCAAGGCGTACAGTGTTTTTGCGAACCGCGGGGTCTTAAACGGAGCCCGTGCGATCGATAAGGTCTACAACTCTGATGGAGACTTGCTGTACGACGCAAGTCAAGAGTCTGGCCTGGAATCGAAGCGTGTGCTCACCCAGGTTGTCGCCGACAACCTCACCTATGTTCTTAAACGTGTGATCTCCGGTGAGGGTGCCACCGGGTGGCGTGCACGTATTCCCGGTATCGATGTGGCGGGGAAAACGGGAACCACTCAGAATTATACGGACGCCTGGTTCCTCGGCTACTCCACCATGTACACCACTGCTGTGTGGGTAGGCTACAAGGAAGATAATCGGCAATCGATGCGGAACCTCCACGGTTTTTCTCGTGTGGAGGGAGGAACACTTCCTGCCCGTGTGTGGCAGACGCATATGTCGAGCATTATGGAAGGAAAAAAGGTAGCGTTGTTTTCCCGGCCACGGAGTTTTCCTGGACGTGTGTATATTGATCCCAATATACTGCTTCTGGAAGAGGAAGAAAATGCGGAAGGGTTTCCTTTTGGGATCGACCCGAATGACCCTTCTCTCCCAGGTGGATTGCCAATTTTTCCCTTTCCTCCGACGAACAGGCAGAAAGAACAGCAACAGCCCGGGCAACAGAAACCGGAACAGCGACAGCGTGAGAAAGAGGTTTCTCCGCCCCCGCAAGAGCCCTCTTCTTATGAGTACCCTTACGATCAGTAGCCTCCCCGAGCTGGAAGTGGGAGTTTTTTCTGGCCTTCCTCTCCCCCCGGGTGTCTGCACGTTGCACGCGTGTGCGGGTTGTCTGCCTTCGCCATCGTGCGCCACAGGTCATGTGTGTGTCCTCCCGTTTCTGCTGAAAAAGCAGATATGTGGGAAAAAATCACGGAATGGGAAGCAGGGTGTTTGTTGTTGGACACTGAAGAATGTAAACGGGGACCGCTCCCCGCGGAGCAGTCTCTGAGAAAAGGCCTGACAACAGACGCCGGCAGCTCTTTTTGAGCGCTGGACGTGAGGAGGCACTCATGAGTAGCTATTCGGCTGACTCTCTCTCGAATCGTCCTGTTACCTCTGGACAGGATGGCGGGGTTTTCCGTTCTGAGCGGCAGGGTTCTTCTTTCCCTCGAGAAAAGAACGTTACTGTTCCAATGGTGCGGGAGGCGAAGCGATCTGGCATTCGGGTTGTGATGACGACGGCCTACGACGCTCCGACTGCGCGTATTGCGCATGAGGCTGGTGTCGACGTCATTCTGGTGGGAGACTCCCTTGGCATGGTCGTGCTTGGACGCGACAATACCCTCTCCGTGACTGTTGAGGAGGTCTGCCATCACACCGCGGCAGTGACTTCTCAAACGCTCCGCCCGCTTGTTGTGGCAGATATGCCCTTTCTCAGCTATCACGTCTCGGTGCAGGACACGATCCGCAACGCTGGACGTTTGATTGTGGAAGGCGGGGCCGCTGCCGTCAAGATCGAGGGAGGAAGAAAACGTCTACATATGATTACTGCTCTGCTTGATGCCGAGATCCCGGTGATGGGGCATCTCGGATTGACACCGCAGAGTGTGCATGCCATGGGTGGTTTTCGTGTGCAAGGCAAAGCAATCGCCAAGGCTGAGGAGATTATTGCCGATGCTGCTGCCCTTGCAGAGGCGGGTGTGTTCGCTATGGTCCTTGAGGGAATACCTGCTGAGCTGGCGGCCATCATCACTGAAGATGTTGGAGTGCCGACCATTGGAATTGGCGCAGGTGCTGCTTGCGACGGGCAAGTCCTTGTGCTGCATGATCTACTTGGTTTGACCGCAAACCGCGTGCCGAAATTTGTTCGTGTCTATGCGGATCTTGCTGATGTTGCGGTGAATGCCGTACAGCAATATGCGCAAGACGTGCGTGCGGGCACTTTCCCGGAGAAAGCGGAATCCTACACATTGCCTACAGAGGTGGCGGCGAAGCTGCGCGGCGTTTGATCACCTGACTCCGCTCCCTGTCTCTGCCAGGCTGAACAGGGTGTGGTGTACGTGAAAAGGACGGCGAGCATGATCCGAGGCGCCTTGTTCTCCGGATTTTTTGTTTTTCTTGCGGCATGCTCCGGGAACGGGGCGTCCTCTTCTCTCTCGCCCGTGTCCCCTGCAGTGTCGTCATCTTCCACGCCAGAGATGGGAATCTCTGCTTTTTTTTCTCAGACCGGGAAAGCCTCCGACACATCTGACACGAGTAGTGCGATTCCTGTCATTACCTGGAACGCGTGTCTTCTGCTCGCAGATACAGAGGAAGAGCGACGTGTCGGGCTTTCTGGACGCGCTTCTTTGTCTGGCTTTGACGGCATGTTGTTTGAGTTTACAGAGAAGTCGCGGTACTCATTCTGGATGAAAGACACCCTACTTGATCTGGAACTCCTTCCTGTCGCAGAAGATCATACGGTGTCCGCACCGCTTGCGATGCGCACATGTCCCGACGGAAATTGCCCCTTTTATACTCCTGTGTTGCCGTATTCTCGTGCTGTGGAACTTCCCGCAGGAACACTGGCAGTCCAGGGTATCTTTCCTGGACAAGCAGATGTGTACTTTGAAAAAGGAGAAGAGTCCTGCGGTTGAACCTCCGTGTTGGAACGGAATGTTGCTAGAATTATTTTGTTCCCGCTCAAAGTGAGCATTACCCTATGCGCGAAATCTCACGTGCCACGTTGATTGCTGATTTTTGCACGAGTACTGGCCGGACGAGTTGTCGGGTTGTGGTGAGCGTCCGGTTCTTCTCCCGGCAGGGTGCGGTTCAGTAGCGGCGAATTTTCTCTGTGTCATGCTGCATGTGTGAGTGTGCATGACTTCTGAGGGGAAGACGCTGTAACGGGAATCCGAAAGAAGTTTGGTCCGTGTCAGTGAGCAGGCATTTGCGTTGACGTGTGGTGCTGTCTCGTCCTATGGGGCTTGAGAAGAAGTCTCTGTGGCGAAGCTTTCAGGTAAATCCAGCTGGAGCGGTCTGCTGCCCTGCCCCGCAAAAAGGGGCCTCTGTTTCCGGCTTTGGAAAATGCTTTTTCTGCTGCAAGCCGGAGAGTCCAAAGGGAAAAATAATGAGAGTATATGAGTCTTTGATCATTTTTAGCTCGGAGACTGAAGAAGACCAGGTCCGTGAGCTATCCGAGCGCTTGCGCAAGATTATTGAGGAGGGGGGTGGCACTGTGCGTGATATCGATTATTGGGGTCGGCGCAGTCTTGCATATGAAATCAAAGATCGTCAGGGAGTGCGCTACCGGACAGGCACTTATGTGTGCATGTTGCTGAGTTCCGAGATTGGGCCGGTGAACGAAGTCAACCGTCAACTCTCGCTGGCAGATAGTGTGCTGCGCTCCAAAACTGTTCGGATCCCAGACCATGTGCCACTGGCACAGGCAGGGAAAAGTGCCTGAAAGCAGGAAGGCGGAAAGCGGAGATGGCGCGCAACGATAATTCTGTGACAATAATCGGGAATCTTACGGATGCTCCCGAACTGCGATTTACTTCAAGCGGCACGGCAATGGCGCGTATGAGACTCGCTTGCAACAGGCGCTGGAGAGACAACCAGAGTAACGAGTGGCGGGAAGAAACAGACTTTATTCCTGTCACCGCTTGGAGAGAACTCGCGGAGAATAGCGCGAGTTCTCTTGTGAAAGGATCTCGTGTCATTGTGACGGGCCGCCTTTCTCAGCGTTCCTGGGAAACCCCCCAAGGGGAACGCCGTTCTATGGTGGAAGTGCAGGCCGATGAGATCGGTCCGAGCTTGCGTTGGGCGACTGCCCAAGTGGCCAAGGTGCGGCGAGAAGACAATAATTTCGGCGGCATGCCAGATATGGCCCCAGCGAGTGTGCCTACTGTCGCACCGGCAGGGGGCTATGGCGGCGGACCTTCCGCTCCTGCTCCGGTCAACAGTGGTTTTTCCGGGGGAGCAGACGAGCAGCCTTGGGATGACGAGCCTGCCTTCTGAATTTGCGTGCAAAAAATGACAGGCTGGTTTTCGCGCTCCTCGAGCGGTTTGCGCCGACCCCGGGGCGGAGAGAGGGCGAGACTCGGGCGAGAAAGATTGAGGTAGCAGATGAGAGTCATCTTGCGGTCGGATGTCCAGAAATTGGGGCACAAGGGCGATATCGTCGACGTATCTGATGGGTACGCACGCAACTACTTGGTTCCGAAGGGGTTTGCCATCACGGCCACGATTGGGGCTGTGAAACAGGCGAGTGAGATGCAACGCGCGCGGCAACAACGAGATGAGCGTGAGCGTGAATCTGCAGACCTGCTCTCTCGGAAGCTTTCTGCGGCTCGTCTGCGCGTGAAGGCAAAAGCTGGGATTGACGGGAAATTGTTTGGTTCCATCACTGCTGCGGACGTCGCAAAAGCGGCAGAGAAGCAGGCGAACGAGCAACTCGACAAGCGGCGTATTCACATTCCAGACAGCATCAAGTCGGTTGGCTTGCACGAGGTGTCTGTGCGTCCCCACCCCGAAGTGGAGTTCAAACTCACGATCGAGGTAGTTCCCGAAGTGTGAGCTTCCTTCTTTGGGAGATAATGTGAGGTCCGCCCGTCACGGGCGGACCTTCTTCGTGTGAGAGCATCTGCGAGAGTGTTCGTGTCAAGAAGCCGTGATTGTGCGACCCGAGAGAGAATCCGCTGCATCCTTTCCGCCGAGAAGATCGCTCACGTCTGCAAATCCCCTTTTCCGCAGCAGGCTCGCGGCAATTGAGGACTGGTAACTGCTTCTGCAATAGACGACCGTGGGCGCCTCAGGGTTGAGGGTGCCCATTTTCTCGTGAAGTTGTGGCAAAGGGATGCTGATTGCTCCAGGCAAATGCTCCAGCTTGTATTCGCTCGGGCTGCGCACATCGATGAGAACGAGCCCTGCCAGGTCTTTTTGCCGTTGAAACATTTCGCTTGCGGTGAGGCGAGATGCTTGCTGCACCAGGTGTGGTGCCTCCATAAAGGCCTCTTCAGGTTTCTCCAAAAAACCGAGAATATTATCGTATCCGATACGGCTGAGGCGGATTTTCGCTTCCTGTTCCCTTCCTGATGTTGCCACCAAGATGATGGACGTCTCGGGTGTTATTACGCTGCCCGCGTATTCAGCATACCGGCCTTCAAGGCCAACATTGATAGACCCCACAAGATGGGCTTTGGCGAATTCGACGGGAGAACGGGTATCGACGACCACAGCTCCTTGTGCACAATGCGCGCTGACCTGATCGAGTGAGAGCGCGGCAGACAGCTGGGTTTCATCGAAGAGCGGTCGGTTTTCTCGGTTCCGTATGGCGTCAAAAAGGAAGTAGCCAGGGGCAGGTGGCTGGGCTTTCGTGATCATTTCCACGAAAGCCTCCTGTGACCGCAGCGCGAGGGCATAGTTTGTGGCCCGCTGCTCCCCTATTGTCGACTCGATGGTTGCCGAGAGGTTCCTTCCGCACGCGGATCCTGCGCCGTGCCCCGGGAAGACACGTGTCTCGTCGGGGAGCGACAAGATCTTTTCGTGCAGCGAGTGGTAAAGGCTTGCTGCCATGTCCCGCGGGTTTTTCCCGATTGTGTCGAGTAGGTCAGGACGACCGACATCACCAATGAAGAGGGTATCGCCAGTGAGCGCCCCATAGGGTATCTCGTCTGTGGCATGGGCATAGACCAGCAAAATGATGGATTCCGGGGTGTGTCCGGGAGTTTCTCGCACTTCGACGGTCACGTCACCAAGGGAGAGGCGTTCTTTGTCGGTAAGTGCGTGAATAGGAAAGGAAACGTGCTCAGCGGCCGCGGCACCGAACGCGATTTTTGCTCCTGTGGCGGCTGCTAACTCGAGGTGTCCTGAGAGGAAATCCGCATGGAAATGGGTTTCGATCACAAGCTCGATCGTGAGATTGTGCGTTTGCGCGTCCGAAAGATATTGCGCAATGTCTCGACGTGGGTCGATGACAATGGCGCGGCCTGTTGTCTCGTCTCCAATCAAGTAAGAGGCTTGAGAGAGACACCCCAAGTAATACTGTTTAAAAATCATTCTTCTTCCTTTTTGATTTTGTGAGGACTCACGATCAGAGAAGGATCTCCTAGGCGAGTCCGCGCAGGATGAAATTCCAGTACATAAACGGGAGACCGTACTTTTTCAGAAGCCACATGTCTCGCCGTTCTTTCTGGGTATTGATGAGGGGAATGGTCGGGGTGGGCTGCATGGAATAATCGAATTCCGCGAGCAGCATTTTTCCTTTGGCGGTCACAATGGGACAGGATGCATAACCGTTGTACGACCCAGTGAGATTGTCACCGTTTATCTGCGCGAGCAGATTTTTCACGACAACAGGCGCTTGTTTACGGGCCGCTGCCCCAGTTTTTGAATTCGGGCTATTCCCGGCGTCGCCCAGCGCGAAGACATTGGGCCAGCGCGTGTGTTGCAAGGTGTGCTTGTCAATATCGATGTAGCCCTTGGGGTCGTTTGGCGCGGCAAGCGGACTGTCTTTGATCCAGTCTGGCGCGCTTTGTGGTGGGACGGCGTGCATGAAATCGTAAGAGAGACGTTCTTTGCGTCCATCCTGACTCTGGTCGATCAGGACAGCCTCTTTTTTGTCGGGGTCGATTTCGACGAGTTCATGTTGGTAACGCATTTGTATGCCGTAGCGCTCGATCACTGCCTCGAGCACACGGGCGAACTCTGGAATCCCGAAGATGGTGGGAGTCGGGATGACGAGGGTGACCTCGATGTTGTCGAGCAAGCCCTGCCTCTGCCAATAGTCTGCAGCCATATAGGCAATTTTTTGTGGTGCCCCAGCACATTTGATTGGCCCGGAGGGCATGGTGAAGAGTGCCCGGCCAGATTTTGTGTTCTGTATGGCTTCCCAGGTTTTGGGGGCAAGGTCAAAGCGGTAATTACTGGAAACACCGTTTTTGCCAAGTGTGGGCGTGAGCCCAGGAATTTTGTCCCAGTCAAGTTGTATGCCAGGAGCGACGACAAGCAGGTCATAGTGGATGTGGACGCCTGTTCTGGTCGTGACCACTTGGTTTTCGGGATCAATCTCGTCAGCCGCGTCTTTGATCCAGGCAACCCCACGTGGCAGGACCTTTGCCTCGGCGCGCTTTGTTGTGTGGGCTGATGCGCACCCGGCCCCAACCAGCGTCCAAAGTGGCTGGTAATAGTGGGTGTCAGAGGGTTCGAGAAGGGCAACGTCGTCTTGTTTTGCTCGACGCAGACGGGCCGCGACCGCGACACCTGCGGCGCCTCCTCCGATAATCAGAATTTTGTGGTGGATCCTGTCCATCTGCGTGCTCCTTGGTGGGTGGCATATGCTCGCCATCTGTGTTCACTGATTTTCTCGACCGATTGTGCTTCAGATCGAGGGCTAGGATAGAGAAAACCCGTGAGTACCCTTTCACGTAATGACTGAATGTACGTACATCCTATCATATTGTGGAGAAAAAGAAAGCCAGACCAACAGGACGAGCCCCCGCAACGCGGCCCTGCACCCGCCATTGCGACAATCCTGCGGGTCTTGCCTATGGAAAGCATGCGACGTCTTGCCGGTACGTTCCGGAAATGTGCAGCGCCGGAATGACTGTGCTTGTTCCGACCTGCCAATGCCAAAATCCTCCGCTCCTGCGTCTTTCTGCATGCCAGAGTCTCTGACGGAAGGGCCACTCCTGTCATAGTGGCTGTTTCCCCGTCCTCGGAGAGGTTGAGCCGGACACACGCACTTACACAGAAACCACCCTGAGATTGCTCCGTTTCGCAGCACGCAACCGACCCTTCGGTTCACTGCCAACGAGGTCTCGTAATCCTCCGGAAAAGTACCCACAAACAGAGCGTGCCGGGGCTTTACGCGGTGCAATCAGCTGCACCTTGGAGCGCGCTGTGTAACCTCTGTGGACGCCTGCTCTTGCAGGTATCCCCGGCTGCTTCAGGAAAAGGAAGAGCCCGTACCTCATGGCGAAACTGATTCTCCTCAACGGACCTCCTGGTATTGAAAAGTCCACCCTCGCGCAAAAGTAGGTTGATGCCCACCCGCCGGCGCTTCGCTTGGATATCGACCTTGTGCGATCACTGCTCGGCGATTGGATCGGCCGTCAACAAGACTCAGGGCTGCAGGCATGACGACTCGCGATCTCGATGGCCCGCGAGCATCTGGCCTACGGCTACGACGTCATCGTCCCTCAATTTCTCGGGCGGCTTCGATTCATCTGCGACCTTGCAGGACTCGCTGCAGAAACGGGCAGCGACTTTTACGAGTTTGTCCCCCTCGACACAAACGAGAACGCACGCGAACGCTTCCTTCGAAAAGAAGAAGTTCCAGGGGCACGATTCAACTCCCGAGCTTTGGTCGAGCAAAATGGCGGCATCGTCATACTCGAGCAACAATACGACAGACTGATTGGGGTTATTGAGGCCCGACCCAATGCCTGCGTGATTGAAAGCCGGGAAGGTGAAATCGAAGGAACCTATCAAAGAGATACTTCGACGCTTGGTGCCGTGAATCAAAAAAGTTCACCGGAACCTACGGGAACCTATTACAAGTGTAGGTTCCGGATCGATGAACAGCTTCTTTCTGCGTAGTGTCTGTTGTCGTGACGCGAGATGCCTGCTCAATATTTCCTGTTTCACCAACAAGCCTGAGCCTGCGTTTCACCCGACCGCGCACCGCCGGCACGGTGAGGCCAAGCAGGATTGCACCGAGAAGTCGGAAGGGAACGTGAACACCTACGCTGAGACTGTCAATTTCTTGAGCGTTCATATTGAGAAGGTGACCGAGGCTGAGAAGGAAGGCTTCCCAATGCTTTATCTCCTTGGATTGCAGGCAGAACGTCATGGCCAGGGTCAGGCGAATGAGGCAGAGCGCTGAGTGAAGAGGCCGGAGGCCATAGTCGGAAACAATCCAGTAAGCATCGAGAAGACAACGAGTGTCCCAGAGGTCACTTTGTCGGCGCATTTCCATCTCGCTGTAGGAGAAGTCTGCCGCTCCTGGTTCGTTTTTCGCGTCTTCCCGGCCTTTGCGGAGATCCCGATAGATCTGGGCAAGATCTTTCGGTTCCGAAGAGGGAACATCCAGGTTTTGGGGGAGAGGAGGAGGTGCCCATTTCTTTTGGAAATGAGAGTGTTGTTTTCGCCAGAGGGCTTCTTGAAAGAAGAGAAGTGTCAAGCTGATCGCGACTGCTGAGCCGCTTTTGCAGGCTATTTTCCTGTCCTTCCGGGTACAGTTGGCCTGGGTGGAAGCTGGCCAACCATCCCGGAAAATAGCCATGTTCGCCGGAGCCTACGAACCTATTGCAAGTTTTCTTGATATCCGAGGTTTTCGAAGCGGGAGACGTGTTGGAAGTAGGCGAGGCGTACGACGCCGGTGGGGCCGGAACGGTGTTTTGCGATGATGAGTTCGGCTTCTCCGGCTTCTGGGCTTTCTTTGTCGTAGTAGTCGTCTCGGTAGAGGAAGAGGACAAGGTCGGCATCTTGTTCGAGCGAGCCACTTTCTCGCAGGTCGCCCAGCATGGGGCGTTTGTCGGTTCGCTGTTCGGGGGAGCGGTTGAGTTGGCTGGCGCAGATGATCGGACATTCGAGCTCGCCGGCCAGCATTTTGAGGTTACGGGAGATGTCGGAGACTTCGAGTTGCCTGTTGTCGGAACGGCCTGATCCTTGGATGAGCTGCATGTAGTCAATGATGACGAGTTTGAGAGGTTTTTCTGCAGCGAGACGGCGACATTTTGCCCTGATTTCCATAACGGTGAGCATGCTGCTGTCGTCGATGTAGAGGGGGGATTCCGAGAGGCGTCCGACGCTGCGTGAGACTCTTGTCCAGTCGGTTTCGGTGAGGTTGCCGGTTTTCATTTTTTGCTGGTCGACACGTGCTTGTGCGGACAGGATGCGTGTCACCATTTCTGTTTTTGACATTTCCAGGCAGAAAACAGCCGTGGGGCCGGTGTTGAGGGCAGTTTGGACCGCGACATTGGTGACCCATGTGGATTTCCCCATACCGGGGCGAGCTGCACAGATGATGAGGTTTGAGGGCTGCAAACCCGCGGTCATGCGGTCGAAGTCGTAGTAGCCGGTGGGAATTCCAGTGATGGCGCCAGGGTTTGCCCCGAGTTTGTCGAGCGCAATATACGTATCGTCGAGCATGTCTTTAATGTGCTCGAGTTGGGAGGTGTTTTTCTTCTCCCCTATTTGGAACACTGCGGATTCGGCGTAGTCGAGGATCTGTTCGGCGTCGGAGGACGGGTCGTAGGCGAGATCGGCGATCGCAGTGGCGGTTTCAATAAGTCGCCGCAGTGTGGCGGTTTTGGCGACAATTTCCGCGTAGTAGGCGGCGTTGGAGGTGGATGGCATGTCGACCGAGAGGGAGCGGAGGTAAGAGAGACCTCCTAGGTCGGCGATAGAGCCGTGCCGGCGGAGTTCTTCGTTCAGGGTGATGGCATCGACGGGTTCGCCTTTTCCGAACAGGTTGATGACGACTTCGAAGATCCGACCGTGGAGGGGTTTGTAGAAATCGTCGGCGGAGATAATTTCAATGGCGTCTCCGATCGCTTCTCGGGAGAGCATCATTGCGCCGAGTAGCGATTTTTCTGCTTCGATATTTTGTGGGGGTACGCGCTCGGAGGCGGAGACGGTGCGGAGTGGATGGGTCACTGCGTCCTCGTGTTTGACAAGTTGAAGTGTGTTTTCCCCATCTTTGCATGAATGGCCTGTGTAAAGGCTGTGGATAGCTTGTGGATTTCCGGTGGATTTCTCACGAATGCCACTTTTTGTACCTGTCTATGCGAATATTCCAACCTTTTTCTCTGGTCTTTGGGAGGTATTGCTAAGAAAAATAGTTTTTATAGGTTATTCACCTTATGGGAAGAAACTTAGTTTTTATCCATTGCCTTTGTTGCACGTTTCCTGTCTTGATATTTCCGCTTCCCCTGGTTTCTGTCTTGTTTTTTTTCCCTGTGTGGCGCGCTTGGTGTCACGGCTTTTTCTTTCGAGGGGAGATCGAACATTCGTTCGACATTGTAGGTGAAGGAGGTTTTTGCTGCGATATTTGTACAGTATCTATGTAATAGGTCTGCGGTGTGTGGCGGTCGGGGAAAGAGGGAAAAAATCTTCTTTGCTGGGACAGACGAGGT
>Ga0209344_10000700_pt1 | contig 52829 bp, 39 predicted proteins | sample Cruoilmetagenom6_FD_187293 | JGI IMG/M metagenome (GOLD analysis project Ga0209344, IMG submission 187293) | Oil polluted marine microbial communities from Coal Oil Point, Santa Barbara, California, USA - Santa Barbara Oil Seep Sample 6 (SPAdes)... | ecosystem: Environmental > Aquatic > Marine... | reverse complement strand
CAATATTGGCATGTATTTATCACAAGAAGTAAAAGAAAAAATTTTTGAAAAACACGGTAAGTCAAAGACTGATACTGGTTCTGCTGAAGGACAGATCGCTTTGTTTACGCACCGTATTGAGCATTTAACAAAACACCTTAAAGCAAACCACAAGGACTACAACACTGAGCGTTCTTTGGTAATGTTGGTAGGTAAGCGCAGATCATTGTTGGATTATCTTATGAAAAAAGACATCCTTCGTTACCGTGCTATCGTTAAAGAATTAGGTTTACGTAAGTAATATTTTAAAGGGCTCTTACGAGCCCTTTTTCAATTCCTGCGTAGGCAGAAATAGTTTAATTTTTTTCTGAAATAATAATTTTCAGAATATACAGAAAAGCTACCCTTAAGTTTTTCATTGGTCAAACCACAACAACACAACAACACTAAGCCTGAAAATCAGGCTTTGACCAAAATTAACGTACTCCTCGGCTATTGCTGAAAAAGCAAAAGCTTCGGAGCACAAAAATGAAAAACAAATGATACCTAAAGTATTTAGAGAGGTCATAGACCTAGGTGATGGACGTGAAATTTCCATCGAAACCGGAAAATTGGCAAAACAGGCCCATGGTTCTGTGGTTGTTCAATCCGGAAAATGTATGTTGTTATGTACCGTAGTTTCAAACTACAAACAGAGCGATGTTGATTTTCTACCGCTAACAGTAGATTATCGTGAAAAATTTGCCGCTTCTGGACGTTATCCAGGTGGTTTCTTCAAAAGAGAGGCAAGACCAAGCGACGGTGAAGTTTTGACAATGCGTCTTGTAGACCGCGTATTGCGTCCACTTTTCCCAAAAGACTATCACGCTGAAACACAAGTGATGATCCAATTGATGAGCCATGACGATGAGGTTATGCCGGATGCAATGGCAGGTTTGGCAGCTTCTGCAGCTATCCAACTTTCAGATTTTCCTTTTGAATGTGCCATTTCTGAAGCACGTGTGGGAAGAATAGACGGAAAATTCATTATCAATCCAACCCGTGCCCAGCTTGAAGTAAGCGATATAGACATGGTGATTGGTGCTTCAGCAGATTCAGTAATGATGGTTGAAGGTGAGATGAAAGAAATTAGCGAAGAAGAAATGGTTGAAGCCATTAAATTTGCTCACGAACACATTAAAAAACAATGTGAGGCACAACTTAGATTGGCTGAAGCAGTTGGCAGAAAAGAAGTTCGTGAATATGAAGCTGAGCGTGAAGATGATGATTTGAAGAAAAAGATTCACACAATGGCATACGATAAAGTATATGCTGTTGCAAAAGCTGGTTCTGCAAAACACGAAAGAAGTGCTTCATTTGCCGAAATTAAAGAAGAAATAAAAGCCTCTTTTTCTGAAGAGGAAATGGCCGATTTTGGAGAATTGGTTTCAAAATATTACAACAAAGCAGAAAAAGCTGCCGTTCGCGATCTTACATTAAATGAAGGTCTGCGTTTGGATGGAAGAAAAACTGACGAGATTCGCCCAATTTGGTGCGAGGTTGACTATTTGCCTTCCACACACGGTTCTGCAATTTTCACACGTGGGGAAACACAGGCATTGGCAACCGTTACTTTGGGAACTTCACGCGAAGCTAACCAAATTGATATGCCATCTTTTGAAGGTGAGGAAACATTCTACCTTCACTACAACTTCCCTCCTTTCTCAACTGGTGAAGCGCGTCCAATTCGCGGAACTTCACGTAGAGAAGTTGGTCACGGAAACTTGGCGCAAAGAGCATTAAAAGGAATGATTCCTGCAGATTGTCCTTATACGGTACGTGTAGTTGCAGAAGTTTTGGAATCTAACGGTTCTTCTTCTATGGCTACAGTTTGTTCAGGAACAATGGCATTGATGGATGCTGGAGTTCAATTGAAAAAACCAGTTTCTGGTATTGCAATGGGATTGATTTCTGATGGCGAAACTGGAAAATACGCAGTACTTTCAGATATTTTAGGCGATGAAGATCACTTGGGCGATATGGACTTTAAAGTAACCGGAACCGCAGACGGAATAACCGCTTGCCAGATGGATATTAAGGTGAAAGGTCTTTCCTATGAAATTTTGGTGAATGCTTTAAAACAAGCATCAGCAGGTCGTTTGCACATTCTCGGTAAATTAATCGAGACTATTGCAACCCCTAATGCAGATGTGAAGCCTCACGCTCCAAAAATGATTACCGTTACTATTCCAAACGAATATATCGGTGCATTGATTGGACCTGGTGGAAAAGTAATCCAGCAACTTCAGAAAGATACTAAAACTACGATTGTTATCAACGAAGATCCTGTTACCGAAGAAGGTATCGTGGAAATTTTAGGAACAAACCAAGAAGGTATTGATGCAGTATTGGCGAAGATTGATTCGCTAACCTTCAAACCTGAAGTAGGAAGCGTTTACGAAGTGAAAGTTATCAAGATGCTCGATTTTGGTGCCGTTGTGGAATACACAGACGCTCCTGGAAACGAGACTTTGCTTCACGTTAGCGAACTTGCTTGGGAAAGAACAGAAAACGTAACCGATGTTGTGAATATGGGTGATGTTTTTGATGTGAAATTTATTGGTTTCGATCCTAGAACGAAGAAAGATAAAGTTTCAAGAAAAGCGTTATTACCAAAGCCTGAAGGCTACAAGGAACGCCCGCCACGCGACGATAACAGAAGCGGCGGACGTGATAATCGTGGACGCGACAACCGTGGTCGTGATGATCGTAATAGCCGCGATAGAGATAGAAAGAGAGATTAATTTTTCTTTTAATATAAATAAGCGCCTTCCAGAAATGGAGGGCGTTTTTTTTTAATATACGCAACCTTTTAAAAATTTTCAGACTATAGGGAAACACTGCAACAAAAACGATTATGAAAAATCTTTGGCTTTTACCCTTTATTCTGCTATTTACAATTTTTAATTCCTGCGAAGATGAGCCCATCAGCAAAGCAGACCCTTCAAAAGTTATTCAGGTAAATTCTGAACTTTATAACCTTATTCAAAAAGCGGCCGGAAGCGATTTCGAAAACGAAATAACCTGTATCGATTTTAACTACTCCTTTACATTGGTCATTTATGACGAGAATATGGATATTGTCGGGTATCAGGTTATAAATAGCGATATTGAATTCAGCGATTTTTTGGGAACGCTGGAGGAAGGAAAATCTATTAGCCTTAGCTATCCAATAACAAGTGTTTTGGAGAATGGACAACCTTATGTAATCAATAATAACGACGAACTAAAAGAAGCGATAGACAAATGTGTTTATGCAGATACCGTTACAACCTGCAACAATATTCTTACGGAAACCACCTGCATTTGGAAAGCAAACCATTTGGACGGGCCCAATAGTGAATATAACGGTTCTTATTTTGAAGTGAGTAATTTTGGCAATGTGGGGCTTTATTTTCAAGAGAATGCTTTTGGAGGAACTTGGATTACTTATTTTATAGAGGACGAATTGCACCTCAATATTTTTGTAACTGGAGATGAAAATGTAAGCGATGACTGGAATTTTGATTGGAAAGTGGTGAATTTTGACCAATCGCAAATGGAAATAGAAAATGGTATAGACCGCTTTTTGTTGACCAAAGACTGTTACGAACCTTGCAGAAAAATTCTCTTTGAAGAATGTGAAACCGAACCAAATTCGGGCAGCGCTATTTTTGATTTAGAAAGTTATTTTGAATGTTTCTTCCCGTTTTCAGGCATTCAAGATCCTTCAACCGTTACTTGGAGCTATTACGAAAATTATGAAGATATGATTGCCGGGACAAACCCGATTGTTAATTTAATGCATGAAAATACGGAAAATCCACAAGTAATTTACGTTAGATTTGATGACATAAACACCGGGATTCAAGTTTCCGGAGTACCAATTGTTTTAAAAGCGATTAATTGTTCCTAAGATTTCGAAATTTATTTGAAAGAATCTGAACTCATACTAGGTTGTATAAAAAATAACCGGATAGCCCAAAACGAGCTGTTCCAGAAGTATAAAGACACTCTTTATTTTACCTCTCTAAAATATTGCAGAAATGAAGCCGATGCTGAAGACAACCTACACGATGCTTTTATAACCATTTTTCAAAAGATAAAAACATTCAAAAATCAAGGTTCCTTTGAAGGCTGGATGAAACGAATAACTATTTATAAAGCCATTGACAAATACAAAACCGCCAAACCGATTAATGTTGAAATAAAAGATGACCTTTTTGAAGACACTATTGAAGTGGATGCCGATACCGAAGTGGCATTGGACATATTGCTAAAATTTATACAGGAATTACCCGATCGATACCGCTTGGTTTTCAACTTATATCAAATGGACGGGTACTCGCACAAAGAAGTCTCGCAAATGCTCTCAATTTCAGAAAACACCTCGAAGTCAAACTTCCACCGGGCAAAACTGATATTGCGCGAAAAATTAACAAATGATTCCCTAACCGTGGGATCTAAAATACGCACACATGGAAAATAAAAAAGACATTGGCGATTTTCTAAAAAGCAAACTGGACCAAGGCCAAAAGATTCCGAACGAATCCGTTTGGGGAAAAATAAACGCAACGTTGGATAGCAAAGCAAAGCGGCGTAAACGTGCATTCTGGCTATTGCTTCCCGCAATTGCGATTTTCGGGATTTTATCTATGATGATATTTCAGCAAGAGGATATATTGTTTTTAAATGAAAAGGAAAAAATTTCAGTTGAAGAAGTAAACGACGGTTTGGACGAAAATAGTTTGATTGAAACAACAATAAATGAAAATGTTTCTGAAATAAAAATCGAAAATGAAACAGAAAAAGTAGCTAAAGAAACAACCTCCGAAGAAATTGAAAAAGAGACCAATTCCGAACCATTAAATAAAATCTTGGAAAATAAAGTTGATTCAAAAAATAGCCAAACGAAATATGCCAATTCCGCAGAACCGCAAAATAATCTTGAAACTTCTGGAAAATCAGAAAAAATTAGCGATTCAAATACATTAAATAACAACGAAAAAAACTCAATTGAAAATTTACAAAATCCGTCGGCTGCTGAAAATAATACTTCTATCTCAGAAGTAAAAAACGATGATATTTTCAAAAATAATTCCCAGAAAACAGATTCCACCGCGGTGGCCAAAATTGAGAAAAAAGAAAAAAGAGAAAAAGTCAAGAAAAAATTATCCGAAAAAGACAGTACCCAAACACAAACATCAAACAGTCAAAAATGGACAGTTATGGCAATCGCCGGTCCAGTGTTTTATAATGTTTCGGATAAAACTTCGGCTCTCGACCAAAGTTTGGACGGAGCTGAAACTTCGGGAGAAATTAATTTCGCCTACGGAGTTGGCGTAGGCTTTAATTTGACTGAAAAACTGAGCTTAAGCTATTCCGCTATAAAAACAAAACTGAGCTATTCCGTAAACAATGTCCGTTCGACCAGTTCCACTGACAGTTTGCGCATCTTTTCCATTTCCGCCATTTCCGGGAACAATGTTTCCCGACGAACCCTTTCCACCTTTGCGGGGAATGATGCCATCACTCTGCGACAGGAAATAGAATATGTTGAAATGCCTTTGCAACTCACCTATTCATTATCGAAAAGCCGCTTTGGGGCGCATGTATTTGGTGGTTTCAGCACATTATTATTGACCGATGATAGGATTTTTGCGGAAAATTCCCGTAACGAAGAATTGGATTTGGGCCGCGCGAATAACCTTTCAAAAATAAATTTCAGTTTAAATGCGGGAATTGGGGCATATTATAAATTTTCCGAAAAATTCACTTTGGAAATAAACCCTACATTTAAATATCATTTTAACGTTTTGGACAGTGCAAACCGTGACGCATCGGGCGTTCTTTTAGGATTTTATGCTGGGTTAAAATATAATTGGAGCACCAATTAAATACCCAATAAGTTTTTTCTTTTGAATTCGCTGTAACCTTTTTTAGGTTTTTTACGTATAATCCAATACACAAGTTAAACCTTAATCTACAGGACAAACCTTAATGAGACAACTTAAAATTACAAAGCAGGTAACCAACAGGGAAACTGCTTCATTAGACAAGTACCTTCAGGAAATTGGAAAAGTTGACTTAATCACCGCAGACGAAGAAGTAGAATTGGCACAGCGCATAAAAGCTGGTGACCAAACCGCTTTGGAAAAATTGACCAAGGCGAACTTGCGTTTCGTTGTTTCGGTGGCAAAGCAATACCAAAACCAAGGGCTTACCCTTCCAGATCTTATCAATGAGGGTAACCTTGGCCTTATTAAAGCCGCACAGCGTTTTGATGAAACACGTGGTTTTAAATTTATCTCCTACGCCGTTTGGTGGATTCGTCAATCCATTCTTCAAGCTTTGGCTGAGCAATCGCGTATTGTTCGTTTGCCTTTGAACAAGATTGGAAGCATCAACAAAATAAACAAGATGTACGCTTATCTTGAACAAGCCAACGAGCGCCCACCTTCCGCTGAAGAAATTGCAAAAGAATTGGACATGACCATCAACGACGTTAAAGAGTCCATGAAAAACTCAGGCCGTCACGTATCGATGGACGCCCCACTTGTTGAAGGAGAAGACAGTAACCTTTATGACGTTTTGCGAAGTGGTGAAAGCCCGAACCCAGACCGTGCCTTGTTACACGAATCGCTTAGAACTGAAATTGAGCGTGCCTTGGAAACATTGACACCAAGAGAAGCTGACGTTATCCGTTTGTACTTCGGTCTTGGCGATCAGCACCCTATGACTTTGGAAGAAATAGGCGAAACCTTTGATCTCACCCGTGAACGTGTTCGTCAGATTAAAGAAAAGGCAATCAGAAGATTGAAACACACTTCAAGAAGTAAAATATTGATGACTTATCTGGGATAATTCCCATAAAGATAACTTACAGTATGAGGTCCCGATGTAAAATCGGGGTTACAACTGTTCGTTTTTTGATTGATGAATGACCTCCGGCTGATTACCGGAGGTTTTTTTTTCATTCTCCATAGCTTTAGCGAAGGAGAATATATTCTTCCATACTTCAACTGCAAACTTATCATTATCTTTGTAACAGCATGGAACACACTATCTGTTATTTGAGCAAACAAGCCGAAGTTTTGAAGGATTCAGAGCTGGAAGATTTGTTTAAATACATTTTAGAAATGAATCCAACTCTGAATATTACCGGGGCGTTACTTCACAATAATGATTTTTTTCTTCAAGTGCTCGAGGGCAATAAAGAGATCATAGAAGCACTCTTTGCGAAAATTAGAAAAGATAAAAGACATAAGAATATCTTAATGATTTTAAATCAAAAAATCGAAAATCGCATCTTTAATAATTATGATGCAAATTTCAGTATTATGAAAACCAAAGCGGATATTGAAAGATTGAACACCTATCTTTCACTTTACGATTTTGAAAATAAATACCCCAAAAACATAAAAACACTTATTGAACCTTTCTTACTATAAGCTACATGAAAAACACAATTATTGCCCCATCCATACTTGCAGCAGATTTTGCAAATCTTCAACGTGATATTGAAATGGTAAACAACAGTGAAGCCGATTGGTTTCACCTCGACGTAATGGACGGTGTTTTTGTGCCGAATATTTCCTTCGGAATGCCCGTAATTAAAAGCATTGCTGCACATGCCAAAAAACCTTTGGATGTACATTTAATGATTATTGACCCCGATCGTTACATAAAGACTTTTGCAGATTTAGGCACAAACATCCTCACGGTTCACTATGAAGCTTGTACTCATCTTCACCGTTCACTTCAAGCTATTAAAGCTGAAGGGATGCAAGCAGGTGTAGCATTAAACCCACACACAAATGTTTCTTTTTTGGAAGACACTATCAACGACATTGATTTGGTCTGTATGATGAGCGTGAACCCAGGTTTTGGCGGACAAAGCTTTATTGAAAACACCTATAAAAAAGTAAGGGAACTTCGAAAAATTATTGTAGCCAATGGTGCTTCAACTAAAATTGAAATAGACGGTGGCGTAACTGATCAAAATGCAAAAAAATTGGTAGATGCGGGTGCCGATGTTTTGGTTGCCGGAAGTTTTGTTTTTGGCGCGAGCAATCCAATACAAACCATTCAGGATTTAAAGAAACTGACAGCAATTTAAAATTGTTCAGAGTTTTTTGAAATTCCTTAGCTACTTTCAGAATGAAAATCAATAAAGACGTTTTAATAATTGGCGCAGGGCCTATTGGCATTGCTTGCGCTTTAGAATGTGAAAAAAACGGACTGGATTATATTGTGGTTGAAAAAGGCGCGCTTACCAACTCACTCTATAATTATCCTTTAAACATGACGTTCTTTTCCACTTCGGAAAAATTGGAGATTGATGAAATTCCTTTCATTAGTAACAATCCAAAGCCTACACGTAATGAAGCATTAGAATATTATCGCCGTGTAGCAACCTCAAATAAACTTCAAATAAATCTATACGAAAGGATTATTTCTATTGAAAAAAACGAGTATTGTTTCCTTGTTATTTCTGATAAAAAAACTTACAAAGCGAAAAATATAATTCTAAGCACAGGATTTTATGATATCCCAAAAATGCTAAATGTTCCTGGAGAATCATTGCCAAAGGTAATGCACTATTACAAGGAAGCACATCCCTTCATAATGCAAAAGGTAATTGTGGTTGGCGCAAGTAATTCAGCAGTTGATGCTGCACTGGAAATATGGCGTAAAGGTGGTGATGTCACTATGGTTGTCCGCGGTCTAGAAATTGGAGAACGTGTAAAATATTGGGTAAAGCCAGATATTGAAAATAGAATTAAAGAGGGAAGTATTAAAGCTTTTTTCAATTCAGAGATTATTGAAATAAAAGACAATGAAGTAATAGTTAAAACACAGAAAGGCAAAGAAATACTGCAAAATGATTTTGTAGTTGCTCTAACTGGGTACAAACCGGATTTTGATTTTTTATTGAAAACAGGTATTCATTTGTCTGAAGATGGGAACCATTTTCCAGAGTACAATCCAAAAACAATGGAAACAAACGTTCAAGGTTTATATTTGGCTGGGGTTATTTGTGGAGGCATGGAAACCCATAAATGGTTTATTGAAAATTCCCGTATTCACGCTAAATTGATTGTGAACAATATTATAAGTTGTATTGAGTAGGATTTTATTCAATTGATAAATCGTTGAATACAATACTCATACATTCTATCTACACTAATAGTTATTCAGCTAACAAATACTTGAACTTTAGCCACATAATAAATGGGCAGCCTTTTGAACGCTCATAAAGTCTCGAAATAATATTTTGAAACAATTGGAATAAAAAAAAACCCCGGTAAAATACCAGGGTTTTAATTAAATATTGATTCTATAAGACTTTAAATTAAAAGCCCCAAGTGTTATCAAATTTATCCCAGAAAAGTCTAGTTTCTGTTGCATCACCACCAATTGCACTGGCAGCCTCTGCATAATTGTTTGGATTTAGGTTGATTTCACTAACAGGGTAAGGATAACGTACAGGATATCCTGACTCAGCTGCTATTGGTTCAACTAAAACTGGAAAGTCTAAACGTCTAACAGACAGCCAAGAAGCAAAAGTTCTGTTGTAAAGTGCTAACCAAGCTTGAGTACCAATAGATTCTCTCCAAGCACCACTGTTATAAACAACGGCAGGATTAGCAAGATATCCAGCAAGACCATCTGCACCCCAGAAATCGAAAGAAGCAGTTATACCAGCCACATAATGGCTTTCTGCACTACCACCTACATTATATCCTCTTGCAGCAGCTTCTGCCAACAAAAATTCAGTTTCAGCGTACTGTAAAAACCATCCAGGATAATCACCACCTAAAATAGATGGAGTTACGTGGCTATAATCAGAATAAACAGTTTGATCACCAATTACACCTCCAATATACTCTCCATTTACATCAGTAAAAAATGAACCTCTACGTGGATCTTCTAATGTATTCATGATATCAATAATAGTCTTACCGGCAACGTAATCATTACGGTTACTTAATACCAAGTTATCATTTAATGGATTCCCGTTTGGTGCAGCAGTATATGCATATCCAGCATCATCCGCATTGCTTGTAAATACACCAGATGCAACAGCAGATTCAACAGCTGCTTTCGCAGTAGCATTATCAGCATCTGCAAGGATGATACCCATTCTTAACTTAAGTGTGTTTGCAAACTTTTTCCAAGAAGCAACATCACCAGAATAGATTTTTTCAACATCACTAGAAAAACTTCCTTTACTAGTATCCATAGAGTTAATAGCGGCAGTTAAGCGTACAATTAAATCTTTGTAAATAGTCATACCATCATCATACTTTGGCAGTAAATTCTCAATATCCAAAGCTTCAGTATAAGGAACGTTACCATAAGTTTCTACCAAATTGCTCCACGCATAAACATTTAAAACCTCAATAATTGCCAATTTATTTGGCTTTAATGGATTTGTAATGTCATTATCAGTAGCAGTTATGTTTTTGCTAGCTTCCTTAAGATCTCTTAACACATCTCTGTACAATTCTCTCCAGTGGTTGTCTGGAATAGGACGAGTTGCTTGATCATAGTTACTTTCATCAGGATAAGTGGTTTCCTGCCAGTGTTGTACCCACAATCTAGTATTGTTAAGGTTTACGTTTGGCGTGGTAATTTGATCTGCAAGCTGCTTTTGTGCAGATGCGAACAAACTCTCACCACTAACTTGTGTAGGGTCTTTTATATTCTGGTTCAGATCCTCTAGGTTGTCCGAACAAGAGACGGCAAAAACAGCCGCTGTTAATATTAAAATCAGTTTCTTCATTTTTCTATATATTAAAATTGTGCTTTAATGTTAAACCCATAATCTTGGGTAGTTGGCAATGAACCTGTAATATATCCTTGAGAGTTACCTGAACTCAATCCAGATTCTGGATCGGCATAAGGTGTGTTTTTATCAATGATCCAAAGGTTTGAGCCAGTTACTGTAAACTGAAGGCCTGTCATAAATGTATTATCAAGGAATTTTGAAGGCATACTATAGCTAAGAGAAGCTTGGCGTAATTTAACATAGCTAGCATCATACACAAACTCAGATTGTGGAAAAGCAGCATAACCAAATTGACCAAATTCTGAAGCATCTACTCTCGTGGTGTTTGGAGTACCATCTTCAAGAACTCCTGGGTTTATAAAACCACCACCATTTTCAATAGTATTTCTTACAGGATTTCCTAAATCATTTATGTAATCAGATTCACCATAAAGACCAGTGGCCTGACCGTAGTATTGATCCAGTGAGAACACAGCCCCACCTTGTTGAACATCAATCAAGAAGCTAAATGACCAATTTTTATAATTCAAAGTATTGGTAATACCCATTAACCAATCTGGGTTGGTATCTCCAATTTTTTCATTAGGTCCAGTTCTCAAATATTTTCCATTGGCTCCAACTACTCTCTGTCCATTATCATTGTAAACGTAATCAGCTCCATAAATTACACCGTAAGGCTCTCCTGGCACTGCATTAATTCTTACACCACCTTGATATCTAGCTAACTCAAAAACCTCTACTCCTTCAGGAAGTGAGATTACCTCACTCTTGTTTTGAGTAAAGTTACCCATAAGCATCCAGCTGAAGTTATCAGTTTTTACTGGCGTAGCGTTCAAAGATATTTCAAAACCTTTGTTCTCAATTTCACCAGCGTTCAATAATTTTCTAGAATAACCAGTAGATTCAGCGATTGGAACCTCTACAATTTGATCTTCAGAATTCGATTTGTAGTAAGAGAAATCAAAACCAACGCGATTATTAATAAAACGCATTTCAATACCAGCTTCGTAACTTGTAGTAAATTCTGGTCTCAAAAATTGGTTATTAGATGTACTAGGTACTGAAGTTCCAGTATCTGTATTGATCACATACGTATCAAACAATTTATCTGGTGGAGCACCATTACCTACTTTTGCATAGTTTAAACGAAGTTTACCAAAAGAGATGGCATTAACATTCATCAATTTGCTGAATACAAAACTGGTAGAAACAGATGGATAATAGAAAGCGCTTTCCTCATCTGGAAGTGTTGAGAAATCATCTCTACGGATTGTACCATCTAAATAAACTACATTACCAAAACCAAGAGATGCACTTGCATAAACACCATCTACTCCTCTTTTTTGAGCAACTTCCTGTGAGTTAGGAATACTATTTCTTGAGTTTTGAATAGAGTATAGACCTGGAACTACTAATCCACCAGCGGTAGAATTAGTTAAAGAGTTAAATTCATCTCTTCTAATGTTAGTTCCTAATATACCGGCTAAACTAATGCTTTCTGAAATATCAGCATCAAAATTGAACATTAAGTCGTAGTTAGTTTCAGTAACAGTTATGTCACGTCTTAGGTATCCAGAATCAACATTCCCTCTAGTAATACCGAAAGAAGTTGGAACAGAACCAACAGCTCTACGCTCTTCCTGCTGCTCATTATAGGTATCAGTAGCAACTCTACCTGTAATATTTACCCAATCAGCCAGTTTGTAGTTTAACTCAAAGTTACCTAAGAAACGGCTTCTACTATCATTTTGATAGTTTTCATAACGAGTCCAATATGGGTTATCCCAATATATTGGGCTAGCTCCAGGTTCAGAACTGCCTGGGTTCCATCCAATGTTTCTTTTGGTGCTATTGTATATATCCCATTGTTGCTGAACATCAACGTTAGTTTGCCACCATTGCTTAAAGTTACCCACTACGTTATCGTTATAACCAGTTGAGTTACGCCCTAAAGCATCAGTTTTAATATAGTTAGCAAAACCACTAGCAGTCATTCTATCAGACATTTCAAAATTACCGCTAAAGATAAAGTTGTGTCTGTCTATTTGACTGTTTGGCAATAAACCAGACTGGTCCAACTTGGTATAAGACATACGGTATGAACCTTTTTCCATACCATTAGAGATGGAAATAGAGTTCGTAAGGGTAATAGGCGTTTCAAAGAATGTAATTGCTCCGTTTGGAGAGTTCACCCAAGGAGTTCTTGTGCGATAATTTGGCGATGCAGGATCAAATGAATCCCACTGGTATATTAATTGACCGTTAAATGAAGGTCCATAAGAAGCATCATCAAGGTAATTGGCAACAACATCGTCAATACCATCACCATTAATATCCTCAGAAGTAAAAGCTTCACCACCATAACCAGCTCCGTAGTTAGATTGATACTCAGCAAATGTGCTTTTATCCACAAAACCTACTTGTGCGTTTGAGTTAATAGTAACACCCAATCCTTTTGCTTTTTTACCTCTTTTGGTTGTAATAATGATTACACCGTTACCAGCACGTGAACCGTAAAGCGCAGATGCAGCAGCACCTTTAAGTACGTTTACAGATTCAATATCATCTGGGTTGATATCTGCAGCAGCATTACCATAATCATAATAGTTACCAGCAGATGAATTCTTCTGGTTCGGATTGTTGGTGTTTAAGTTGCTGATTGGCACTCCATCCACAACGAACAAAGCTTGGTTATCTCCTGTTAAAGAGGTAATACCTCTTATAACCACGTTAGTAGAACCACCAAAGTTGTTGTTTCTTCTAATTTGAAGACCCGCAACCTTACCAGAAAGTCCATTGGTAAAGTTACTCGTTTTTACAGTAGCTAAATCTTCACCTGCTACTTGTTGCGTAGAATAACCCAGTGATTGTTTTTCACGGGATATACCTAGTGCAGTTACTACTACTTCATCCAGAACAGATCCAGCTTGCATAGTAACATCCATCTTATTTGATGCCCCAACAGCAATCTCCTGGGTATCAAAACCTACATAACTATAAACAAGTGTCTGTCCTACGGCAGCCTCAATGGTATAGTTACCATCAAAATCAGACTGTGTTCCGGTACTAGTACCTTTTATAATTATGTTAACTCCTGGAAGTGGGAGGCCCGTGTCATCGGCTACCGTTCCGGAAATTGTTTTTTCCTGTGCAAAAGCGAGCTGCACAATCAACACTAACAAGAGTGTTAAAATTCCACTAAACTTTGTTTTCATTTTTTTGTTTGTTTGAATTAGCACCCCAAAAGTGCCAATAAAATCTTACAATTCCAACTTTTAATGAAAGTAGATTATGAAAATTTTATCAAAAAGTTATTTTAAAATCTCCCTTTTGACGGAATTTTTAGGTTAAAATTTTGCAAAGCCTTGGTTTTCTTGTGTTTTCGGAAGGAGGGCTATACAGCAGCTAGTGAAATATGTTTGCAAAAAAACTTTGAAAAAATTTCAAACAGTTTATGAACAATTCCTCCAACTTCACAAATAATGCCGTTTTTGGGCATTTTGAAGTTTACACAGAAGAAAGAAATTTCTTATAGGGATTTTCTTTTTTTTTAAAAAAAGTAGCTAAGAATATTAAAAAAGTGCTAAATCTAGATAGACCGTCCTTAATATAAGTTGTCGAAATATTATTTCACCGCACTTTCCCCTTTAAATTGCTGAGAATTACTTTTGAACAGCACATTGAAGGTCGTTAAACTTCCGTAGCAACGCGTTATGTATTGCTGAAGGTCTATTTTATCCTGTTCTGCTAACTCTGCACTAGCATTTATTTTTTGTTCCATCACCCGAAGCCTGTCGCGCAACATCACTATTTTATGAAAAAAAGTATCAATGGGTATTTCCTTTGAAGCCAAATTTGAATCAGCAGGTTTCAATACAATAGTGCCGCCCTTCCATTTATCGGCTATAGGTACAATCTCGCTGAAACCATTCCATTTTTTAAGAATATCGCGCAGGCTTTTCTCAACTTCATAAAAACTTACCGTATCCACCTCATCTTCAGCAGCATCGATAATCTCGAAATCATCGTCCGTAGCAATTGTTTCAAGTCCATTTTCAATAAACGTAACCCAATACATTTTGGCGGTAACATTTGTAACAACGCCTTTTCCATATTTGGGGTGATCTATTCGCGAGCCTATTCCTAAAATCTGTTTCATCGGTTTGTGGTTTGTGATTTGTGATTTGTGATTTGTGATTTGTGATTTGTGATAAAAATATAAAATTTTCGAATCTCAATGTTATAAAAAAGAAGAACCATCCAAATTAAAAACTTAGGATGGCTCTATTAAAAAAATATTTACTATGCCAAATAGGCTCGGCATTCGTCGGCACATTTTCTGCAAGCCTCAGCGCAATCTTGGCAATGTTTCGCTTCATGTTGAGAACATTCCTTTGCGCAGGCATCGCATACTTTAGCGCAATATTTAACCAGATCATCCACATCTTTAAAGTTAGTAGCCAAAAGTTGGTTAAGGGTACTACAAACTTCCGCACAAACCTTATCGGTGCGGATGCAGTTTACCATCATTTTTACATTTTCTTCATCGAGACATGCATCTGCACAATAATTACAATGGTTGATGCAATTGCCCAAGGCGTGGATTAACTTTTCGTTTTTCATAATTTCATTTTTTTATAAAATCAAATTACCAAATTGACGCGATATTCAATATTAAGGAAATTATAAAATCCTACTAAAATTATTCTCCGCCCTGCTTATGATCATCTACTACTTGCTGATCGCGATATTTACAGCAAGGGTCAATGTTTTCATAAACTTCGTCTTTGGCCTTTATATCTTGGGTGTCGTGCCCTGTGTCTGCAATACTCTGCTGGATCTTGGTCAAATCAGTTTTTCCTTCGTTATAAATGAGGTCCAATTGATGGGTGTCCACATTCCAAGTTGCAGATTTTACTCCTTTGGCCTGAATGGATGCTTTCTCAATACGTTCTTTGCACATACCGCACACACCGTCTACTTCAATAGTGGCTTTAGCGTTTTTGTTTTGGGAGAAACCAGAAACCCCAATTACTAACATTCCTAAAACTAAAATTACATTTTTCATACATTGTATTTTTAAAAGTTACTTTTTTTAAATTAATTAAGTCGATATCTTAAACCTGCATAATAAGAACTACCAAAAATGGGTCCGTAAACGTAGGTTGTGTCAAAAGTTGTTCCAAACGGATTGTCGCTTCCCACTATAGGGTTTTTCTGTGTAACGTTCGTTATATTTTCCCCACCCACATAAATTTCAAAATTAGGGGAAAAAACTTTAGTAATTTGCGCATTCAATGTGGAAACTGAAGGTGAAAATTCTGAAAGCCCAATAGTATTCAAATAAGTTTCTGTGGAAGCAAAACGCTGTTCGCCCACATAGTTGAAAGTAGCGTCAAACTTCCAGTTACCACCCTTAGTACCTTGATGTGTTTCATAGGAAGCATTCGCAAAAATTCGATGGTTGGGCGTTAAAGGTGTTCGTTTTTTTCCACTTAAATAAGTCGTTTCCACATCGTAATATTTGTACGCCAACCTCATATCAAAATGTTCAAAAACATTATAATTGAATTCCGCCTGAAAATTATTCGAAAAACTCTCACCATCCAAATTATAAAAATTTATTTCCGATGGGTTTTCCCAATCCACAACTATCTGATTTACAAAATCGGTTCGGTAAAAATCAAACGTAATGTCAGCTTTTCGGCTAAAGAGATTGAAGCCTTGCATATACGAAACACCATAGTTCCAAGCAATCTCGGGATCCAGTCCATAAATCTTTCCGCCATTTCCAAAAATATTCAAGCTACGCGAAGTGGCGAAAAGTTGTTGATTTTCTGTGAAAATATTGGCGCTGCGTTTTCCTCGTCCCGCAGAAATTCTGAAAGCCGACTTGTCCCAAGGCGTGTAACGCAAATGGAAACGTGGTGTAAGGAAAGTTCCCAATCTGTTATGAATATCAGCGCGAATTCCGGCGCTGAAATTCAAATTGCCTAAATTGTCGAAATTGTATTCAAAAAATGCCCCAACTGAATTTTCTATTCTGCTAAAATTTTCGGTCAAAACCAATTCATCATAACCATCATAAGTTGCGCTCAGCCCTGTTTTTATCTTGTGTCGCGAATCGCTAATAATAGAGTTGTAAAGAAAATTAGCATACAGGCTGTTATGCTGAATATTATAATCATTCAACCCAAAATAAGATTCTTGATCGTGATGGCTGTAGGCAAGTTGCAATCCACCGGTTCGCCAAGGTATTTCAGGATTTACAAAACCAAATTTCCCCGAAACATCAAAACGCTGCGTCTTTATCTCGCTTCCCCAGGCATTTGTGGTTCCGCGATCTTTATCTGGATCAAAAAAAGTTTGTCCAGTTTGTTTTGCATCATTTAAATATCTGAAATTGAAAAATCCGACGTAACCGTTTTCAGTATCCGTGTATTGCCAGCGATTCATAACGTTTACTTGCTGCATTAAGGGTGCGTCAAGAAAAGAGTCATTGTTATTATCAAATTCTGTTTCACGTATATTCCCGTGTAAATATAAACCTGTACTCCAACGCTCGCTAACTTTTGTGTTCAAATGTGTATTCAGCTCAAAACGGCCATTGCCGGCACCGTACGCATTAACAAAAAGCTTATCATCGGTAGTGGGTTTTTGCAATTCGGCGTTAATTTGCCCTGCAATACTTTCATAACCATTGGTAACGCTCCCGGCTCCTTTGGTAATTTGAATACTTTCCACCCAAGTTCCAGGAATAAAGCTCAAACCATATGCCTGCGAAGCACCACGAATGCTTGGTACATTTTCAGTCGTAATTAAAATATACGGACTTGTTAGACCCAGCATTTTAATCTGCCGTGTTCCCGAAATGGCATCTGCAAAATTCACATCAATCGATGGATTTGTTTCAAAGCTTTCCGCCAAATTACAGCAAGCAGCTTTTAAAAGTTCGGCGCTGCTGACGTTCAAGACATTCGTAGCTTGAATGAATGAACGTGAAGTAGCCTTTTGTCTGGCGGTTACGGTAACTTCATCAAGATTGGCCGTAGAAGTTAAAGAATGTGTTATCCTTTTTGGCGAATTCACCGAAATGGTATCGGTTTTATAACCCACAAAACTGATTACGAGTTTTTTGTATTCAGGTTTATAGGAGATTTCGAAATTTCCATCAAAATCGGTTACCGTTCCCACGGAAGTATTCAGCCAGTAAACATTTGCGCCACCAAGCGGAACTTCTTCGTTATTTCTATTTTCAGAAATAGTTCCCGTTATTTTTTCCTGTGAAAAAACGCACAGTGGAAGTATAAAAAGTATATAAAGTAGATTTTTCATTTTTTAAATTTTTGCACTGCGCAATCGCAATGCATTAGTAATAACCGAAACTGAACTGAAACTCATAGCCAGCGCAGCAATCATTGGTGATAATAGAATTCCGAAAAACGGATAAAGCACTCCGGCAGCAATCGGCACGCCGAGTGTGTTATAGATCAATGCGAAAAAGAGGTTTTGCTTTATGTTCCGCATTACTTTTTCACTTAAATGAAAAGCTTTCACTATGCCGTGTAAATCTCCTTTTACCAAAGTAACGCCAGCACTTTCAATGGCCACATCGGTTCCGGTGCCCATTGCGATGCCTACATCACTTTTTGCCAAGGCGGGCGCATCGTTTATACCGTCACCTGCCATTGCCACTTTTTTGCCTTCAGCTTGCAATTTTTCGACTACTTCAAGTTTATCCTGAGGAAGCATTTCCGCTCTAAAATCTGCTAGATTTAATTCGGAAGCAACGGCTTTTGCAGTATCCTGATTATCGCCGGTGAGCATAATAACGGCAACTCCTCTTTTCTGAAGTTCAGCGATAGCTCTTTTACTGTTTTTCTTGATTTTATCAGCAATCACAACATATCCAACGACTTTTCCGTCCACAGAAAGCATCGGTACGGTTTTGCCTTTTTTCTGTTCTTCGGAAATTTCTTTTTGAAGTGCTTGTGCCTCCGCTAAAGCTTCAGGCGACACGCGGGCGGAAATGGTTCCGCCAGCTTCCTGCATCATCTTTTCGTTGCCGAGCGCTACTTTTTTTCCATTGATAGTTCCAGTAACACCTTTTCCGGTAACCGAATTGAAATCGCTTGTCTTTATATGTTCGGAATTTTTCTCCTTTCCATATTTTACAGTAGCATCAGCTAATGGGTGTTCGCTATTTTGATTTAGTGAAACAATATATTTAAGTACTTCTTCTTCTGAAAAATCTTTTGAAGACCCCACTTTTTCAACGGAAGGTTTTCCTTCGGTAAGGGTTCCGGTTTTATCAATTATCAAAACGTCAATTTTGTTTAAAGTCTCGAGCGCTTCGGCGTTTTTGATGAGTACCCCGTTTTGGGCGCCCTTCCCTACTCCAACCATTACAGACATAGGTGTTGCGAGACCCAAGGCGCATGGACAAGCAATTATTAAAACCGCAATGGCATTCACCAAAGCATATACATATTTTGGCTCTGGACCAAAAATTGCCCAAACTATAAAGGTTATAACCGAAATCAAAACTACAATCGGCACGAACCAACCAGAAATTTTATCGGCCAACTTCTGAATTGGTGCGCGACTTCGGCTGGCTTTGTTTACCATTTCAATAATTTGTGAAAGTAGTGTGTCGCTGCCAACTTTTTCGGCTTTCATCACAAAGGTCTGTTTGCCGTTTATGGTTCCGGAACTCACTTTGTCGCCCTCCGTTTTTGAAACAGGAACGGGCTCGCCAGTAATCATCGATTCGTCAATGGAACTTTCGCCTTCAAGAATGCTTCCATCCACGGGAATTTTCTCGCCCGGTTTTACTCGGAGTTTATCGCCCACTTCTATTTTGTCAATCGCAATGGTTTCTTCCTTTCCATCAATAATTCGAACGGCTTTGTTTGGCGCCAGTTTCAGCAATTCCTTTACAGCAGAATTGGTGCGGTTATGTGCCCGCGCTTCCAAAACCTGACCCATTAAAACCAAGGTGAGGATTACAGTTGCTGCTTCAAAATAGACGTGCACCGTGCCCATTTCAGTTTTAAACTGTGCTGGAAAAAAGTCTGGAAACAACATTCCAAAAACGCTAAAAACCCAAGCCACGCCGGCACCGATACCGATGAGGGTGAACATGTTTAAATTCCAAGTTTTAATAGAACGATAGGCGCGTTCAAAAAACATCCAAGTGGCGTAAAAAACAACGGGAATTGATAAACCGAATTGTACCCAATTCCAATATTTCATTGGCATTAAATCATACAAAGGATTGTTTGGAATCATCTCGGACATTGCTATCAAAAAGATGGGAACGGTGAAAGCCACCGCAATCCAAAACTTTTTCAGCAAAGCTTTGTAACTTTTATTTTCGGCAGATTCGTTCACTTCTTTTGGCACTAAATCCATTCCGCAAATAGGGCAAGAACCTGGCTCATCGCGGATTACTTCGGGATGCATTGGGCAGGTGTATTCCGTTGCCGAGCTATTTGAAGTTTTCACCTCTTCCACCAAATCCATTCCACAGACGGGGCAATCGCCGGGTTTATCGTAGGTTTTTTCGCCTTCGCAATGCATCGGGCAATAAAAGGTTCCCGTACTTGGCTGCTTCGCTCTTTTTACTTCTTTTTTCTTTTTGTGTTTTTGCGCGGCTTCGGCATCGTCGGGAAGGGAAATACTGTATCTTCCACCGTCGTCATCCAAAGCTTTTTCAAAAACGTTCAATGGAATGTGTTTATCCATTTCAATAACCGCTTCAGCTTTTTCAAGATTTACCGATGCCTTGGAAACGCCTTCAATTTCACTTAAAGTCTTTTCCACATGGCCTCGGCAGCCGTTGCAGGTCATTCCGTGTATTTTATATGTGTGTGTCATTTTTGTTTTTCAAGACGATTAATCATTTCTTTCATCTCTCCAATTTCCTTGCGCTGTGCTTCAATAATATCATTGGCCAGTTTTTTTACTTCGGGGTCTTGGATATCCGCTCTTTCACTGGTTAAAATAGCGATGGAATGATGCGGAATCATTGCTTTCATCCACAAAACATCTCCAATTGGTTTCTGTGCCCGGACCAAGAACAGCGCGCTACCAAATAGCAGCATGCTTCCCAACAGAATTGCGGTATTCTTTTTACGGTTTTTGTACATTTTCTTCATAAAGAAAAACATGATTAAAGCCATAGCTGATATACCCAAACATGTCATATAAAACCGGGTAAGACTGAAATAGACATGATCCATTTCATTAGTATTTAAATACATGGTTATATACATTGCCACGAAAGAGGCGGAAAGCATTAAAACAAATTTTGTATAAGGGTTTCCTTTAGTTTTATTATCATTTTTCATAATTCTAAATTTAAAAGTTATTAAAAGCGAATGGACACTCCACCACCCGCTCCAAAGCGATTGTCATAGCTGGCCATCAAAGAAAAATTCTTTGAAAGAAAATATTCAAGACCGGCATTCCAAGTTAATTCATCTCCGTAATCAATTCCTGATGGAAAATCGTCTACCAGACCAAAATCTGCTTGGTATTCAATCATTCCAAAAGCAATGGTTCGGGGAAAAATCATTATTTCACGTTCCAATCCAATTTGTGGACGCAGTTTATTATCTATTCTAACATTTAAATTAAATAAATAGGGCGTTAAATACCGAATACCTGCAATAGCTGTGGTTTCAATTTCATCTAAGCTATATTCGGTTTCGTTTTCTACATTCACTCCTCCAAATACGCGCAAATAATCGTGTAGATAGCGCTCATATGTAACCTCAGCTTCTATATTCTTGTTCCAGCCATATTCAGCCATAATATTAAATTGGTTTCTCAAATTTGAAGAAGTCACATTTAATTCAGTCATATGCGAAGCCACATCTGCAGTTCCCCACGTATAAAAATGGTTGGCTTCATTCATAATTTTTGAAACAGGATATTCCTCCATTCTTGGATCTCTGGGGGTATCATAACTAAAAACTCGCGCCATTCCACCCATCATATGATAGAGTACATGGCAATGGAAAAACCAATCGCCATAGGCATCACCATAAAATTCGATGGTAACCTCTTCCATTGGAGGAACATTTAAAGTGTGTTTTAGCGGTGAATATTCGCCGTTTTTGTTGATGACCCTAAAAAAGTGTCCGTGCAAGTGCATTGGATGGTGCATCATTGTGAGGTTGTTCAGCGTAATTCTCGTGACCTCGTTCCCTTTAATTTTGATGTGATCGGTTTCAGAAAGCGGAACTCCATTCATACTCCAAATGTAACGGTTCATATTTCCGGTGAGATTCAAGAGAATTTCTGTAACGGGAACATCTTTGGAATAACTTGTTTTTTTAGGAGATTTGAGATAGTCATACGTATATTCTGCATTCATTTTCATCCCTTCCATGGCCATTGATTCATTTTTCATGGCATCCATTTCCATTTGCGAATGATCCATTTTTGAATGATCCATTTTTACTGAATCTTTTGGCTTCTTCATTTTTGAATGGTCCATTTTCATCCCATACTCTTCTTTCATTTCAAAACGTTCGTCTTTTTTTGGTTGAAATTTCAAAGCGTGGGCGCCCATCTTCATTTTCATTTTAGCCATTTCCTGCATCATCGCAATCTTATCAGGTTTTTCAACAATTGGCGCTTGCAGAATTTCTCCTGTACCAAAATATGCTGAAGCAGTTCCAGAGCCATCCTGGGCCATCGATCTAAATTCAATTTTTCCACTTTGTGGGATGGTTACAATAAAATCGTATGTTTCCGCAATGGCAATAAATGTTTTGTTTCTTTGCACAGGTTCCACATCAAGCCCATCAGCCGAAACCAAGAGTGGTGTTTCACCCCCAAAAGTCATCCAAAATTGCGTGGAGGCCGAACCGTTAATAATTCGCAACCGGATCTTTTCACCGGGTTTAAAATCTGGATATTCCACCATCTGGTGACCGTTTATCAAAAAAGCAGGGTAATATATATCAGCTATGTCAGCGCCTTCCATGCGCTGTCTCCAAAAATCGATTTGTGCCCCAAAAGCACCTCGGCCAATTACTTGATTTAACGGAGTGGACGTTCCTTTTTTAATTTCATACCACTCACTGCCCCGTTTCAGGGTTCGCATCACATCTTTTGGTTTTTCATTGGTCCAGTCAGAGAGCATCAAAACCAACTCCTTATCGTAATCCAAGGTTTTTTCTTTCGGTTGAATTACGATGGAACCAAACACTCCACTCTGCTCTTGAAGCATCGTATGAGAATGGTACCAATACGTTCCAGAGTGGTTGATAGGAAAGTTATAGGTGAAAGTTGTTCCAGGTTTGATAGGTGGCGTAGTTAAATAAGGAACCCCATCCTGAAAATTTGGCAACAATATTCCGTGCCAGTGGATGGAAGTCTCCACGTCCATTTTATTAGTTACGTGGATTACTGCTTGTTCGCCTTCTGTAAATTCCAGCGTAGGGCCAGGAATAGTACCGTTAACGGTCATTCCCATAACTTCTTTTCCGGTGAAGTTTACTGTTTGTTTTTCAATATTCAGCGTATATTCACGAATGGGCCGTTCTTCTTTTTCCTGTGAATAGGAGTAATTCAGAAAAACCAAATTCAAGAATAAGGCTATTATAAGTTTGTATTTCATTTTATAGATTTGATTAAATATGAGTAATTACTCCGAAGAAATTGGGAGTTTTAATCATCAGGTACCTGCCTTGCGCCTCTGTTATAGCTACAGCGGCACGCGAACGCAGGTATAAATCAAATCAGGAAAGTCTCGTACAGAATATTGAAATCCTGTTCGAGGGGTGGCGGACTGTAATCCGCAAAGAAGATTTTTTCAGCAGAAGTAATTTCAACTTCCTGCAATACAAAGATTGTAACGAAAGTAGCTACAAAGGTTTTGTTCAATTTTAAATCGAACGAAGCTTTTGCAAAATTATCGTCAGTCTGTATTTTGGTAATATGGTTTTTACAGCAATCGTGAGCTTCGGGAGCATCGCTTTTATCACCACAATCCGAATCTGGAGCATCCGCCTCCATTCCACAGGACAGCTGTTTTTCACCCAAGGTAACTTCAGCCATCATTTCCATTCCACTGCAAAAGTGTTGTGCATAGGCAATCCCCGAACTGCTGGCGAGCATCAGTATGGATAGGAATATGGAAATGGTTTTTTTCATGCTTTCGCAAAAATACAAAAAAGCCTCCCAATTAAACGGAAGGTTTTGTTAAAATCATTTTACTTCAGAATCTACCCTTCCACATTTAAGCATTTTGTCGCCAAAATAAGGGTTCAAAATGTCTTTGCTGCTGCTTATCCAATAAGCACCTTTATTATTGAAGGCCATTGGGCAGTATTGTTTGTAAAGAGTACCGGATACAAGAGCCCCTTGAAGCATTTGTTCAATAGCCATGCTTAATGGTTCAAAACTTTCACGCTGAACTTTGATATCTTCAGAACCTGCCATAGTAGAAATAGCTGTTAGCGTAGCTTCATCAGCATTCTTTTCCTTAAGGAGCAATTCAAGTTTTGAAGCTTCGGTGGCTGTTTTGGTGGCATCGGTGTTTACCAAAGCTGCTTCAACCTGCAAGTATTGTTCAAAAATTGCCTCAACCTTTGGGTCGTTGAATTTTGCCTCTGTCTGGGCAATTTCATAAGTTTTTGGCACAGTATTGTCCACAGTTACAACCTCAGGTTCTGTTTGCTTAGGAGTGTCTTTACATGATGAAACTGTAAATGCTACAGTTGCGAAGAAAATAAGTGATAATTTTTTCATTATAAAAATAATTTAGAGATGCAAAGTTATTAAAATTTCATCGGCTTTTATACTTCTGAAAATAAAAAGCGGGAAGCAAAAGCAGTAAAAATAATGGTTGGATAAGAAACCTCCGCACATAGAACAAGACCATATGGCTACTAGTCCCTTCCGAGGTATAAACAATAAAAATAAATGCCATAAAAAGTATAACAAATAAGAAACCATAAAGGATTGCCGAAAACTTAATGATTTCCCTATCCTTAAAAACAAACCAAAGTATTGCAAGTGAAAGGATCGTATTTATTAAAAACCGAAGCGCCACAGCTGCTAAGAGCCTAAAAATATCCATCTTGGGAAGCGGTAATGTGTTATAATCCATTTTGAAAAATTCCAAAAGTGGATCGTAGAATAATGTGTCTTCAAAAGCACGTATTAGCACTAAAAAACTGGCAAAAACAATTATGCCCAATATTTTCAATGGCTTTTTCATTTAGGTAAATTTGGTTTTAGCATCCGTACCCATACCATCCAAAGAATAAAGACCATGCTATAAATGATACCCGGAAAAACCACGGAATGCAAAACATCTTCGTACCGCGGGTATTTATATAGTGCGACCGTAAGGATCGCGATCCGAATGATATTCACTATATAAATCAATACAGCACCAGCAAAGACAAACAGGAAGGTCTTTTTAAATTTTTCCGCGAACGCGATAATAAAAGCAACAAACAAAATAATAACACTGACGGAATTGCAACCCTCAACTACACTCACGGTGTAATTATTATCGATGGTCAACAACATTCCTTGAGCAAAAGAATCTTTCCATAAAATTGAATTATAACCAAAACCATCAAGCACAGCAGCGCTTTGCTTTGCAACAAGATTGGTAATATAATCTGGGAAATAAGCTCCATTTTCCGAAGCTTTTAAATAAACCGAGTAAATAATTCCAAGAACCAAATAAGTTCCTAAAAAAAGGATTACAAACCGAATAACGGATTTATATTTTCTGAAGAGTTCTCTCAATGGACCAGACTACTTTTTTAACAAAAATACAGTATTTGTTTTTGGTGTATATAGTGGTTTTAAAATACTTTTACCGAAGTAATCAAGAACTAAAAATATGCCCTTTTCACATTTAAAATCCAAGGTATCCACCATATTGGCTAACGACCGCGAGACCCCTGACCAACGCATGAAAGAAGTTTGCGAGCTTTTGCAGTCTTCCATTGGATACTATGACTGGGTTGGATTCTATTTTGCAAACGAGGCAGAAAAAACGCTTCATCTAAAAGCTTTTGCTGGAGAACCTACCGACCATACCGTTATTCCTTTCGGAAAAGGAATTTGTGGGCAAGTAGCATTGAGCAATAAAAATTTTGTGGTGCCAGACGTGAAAGCGCAAGACAACTACATTGCCTGCAGTATTACCGTGAAATCAGAAATTGTAATTCCACTTTTCAAGGACGGAAAAAACATTGGTCAGATTGATATTGACTCACACATAGAAGATCCATTTTCTATTGAAGACGAGCGGTTTTTAGAATGGGTAAACCAAGAAGTTGCGATGATACTTTAATTTTTGAAAATAATTATAGCCGCAACTTCTTCTTAAATTCCAAATTACAAGCTCCAAATTCCAAAGCAAACAATAAATCTATTTGGGATTCGGAATTTAAAATTTTGGAATTTGTGAAGCTTACATTCCAGTTCTAATAGCCTCCACCGGATCCAATTTTGAAGCTGAAATAGCTGGAAGAATTCCAGAGATCAAACCAATTGCAGCACTGATTGCGGTACCAATAAACATATTCCATGGCGAGAGTATAAATTCAAAATCACCTGTGAATTGAGATGCCAATATTGAAACAATAAAGACCAAAAATAGCCCAATTAACCCACCAATTACTGCAAGAATTACGGCTTCAAACAAAAATTGGAAAAGGATAAACTTATTTTTTGCTCCAAGAGACTTTTGAATTCCTATTAAATTGGTGCGTTCCTTTACGCTTACGAACATAATATTGGCTATCCCAAAGCCGCCAACCAATAAAGAAAATCCACTGATTATAAGCCCTATAACATTCATACTTCCTGTTATTTCATCAATAAAATCTGCAAAACCCTGCATTTGGTTAATAAAGAAATTGCTTACTTCATCGGGTTTCAAGCCTCGTTTCAATCTAAGTTTTTGTTCTAATATTGCCTTAAATTCGGCATCGTCCACCCCTTTTTTAGGTTTTACAACAATTTGCGGGAAGGTTCTTTTGTTATTGTCGCCATATAAGCGGCGCACCACATTCACCGGCATCCAGACAGATGTATCCTTTGAATTCCCAAACAAACCTGCTCCCTCCTTCTCCAAAACTCCAATTACGTTGAACTTTCTTCCGTAAATACGCACTTCTTTGCCAATAGCATTTGCAGCACCTCCGAACAACTGATTGGCAATTTCATCACCCAAAACAACGACCATAGAGCCACTGTTTGATTCCGAACCATTAAAAAATCTGCCTTCGCCAAGTTTTAATGCTTCAATATCATAATAACTATCCGTAACTGCCCCTATTGGAACATTATCTACCTGATTGTTTTCGTATTTTATACTTTCATTCGGAACGTTTAGCGTAAAAGTTGCCGCTTCAATATTCGGGGTATTCCGGTCAATGTATTGATATTCATCATAGGTAACATCTGGAAACTGTTGCCATTTCCATCGTGGGATATCTGTTGGTCCAAAATTGAAGCGCATAATGATAATGGTACTATTGTCCAAACCACTTATGCTGCCTTCAATTTCCCGTTTTAAGGAATCAACCGCCGCCAAAACCGCAATGATTGAAAAGATTCCAATCGTTACGCCAACCAAGGAGAGAAAGGTTCGCAACTTGTTGTTCCGAAGCGCATTGAGCGCAAAATTGAAACTTTCCTTTAAAACGCGGAGATAGATTAGCATTAATAATTTAAGATTTTAGATTTACGGTTGTTGATTTTCAGAATTTCAGAATTTTTGAATAGAAAAAAAACGTTGATAAAATTATAAAAAGTAAGACGTTTTCTCTATGGTTATGTTACAAATTTACTGTGCAATTATGTACTTTTGCACCTTAATTTTCAATAATGAACAATTCCAAAAAAATTACGTCCGCTTTAATTTCCGTTTTTAGTAAAGATGGGCTTGCCCCCATTGTTAAAAAACTGAACGAACAGAACGTAAAAATTTACTCTACTGGAGGCACCGAAAAATTTATAAATGATCTTGGCATACAAGTTATTGCGGTAGAAGATTTAACCGATTACCCTTCAATTTTAGGCGGTCGCGTAAAAACCCTTCACCCAAAAGTTTTCGGCGGTATTTTAAATCGTCAGGATAATGAAAGTGATGTAGCCGAAATGGAACAATACAACATTCCGCAGCTTGATGCCGTGATTGTGGATTTGTATCCTTTTGAAAAAACCGTTGCTTCGGGCGCTTCGGAGGCAGATATTATTGAAAAAATAGATATCGGAGGTATTTCCTTGATTCGCGCAGCAGCTAAAAATTTTAAGGATACCATTTGTGTTTCTTCGGTTGACGATTATGCGGAATTTCTGGAATTGATTTCTGCAAACAACGGCGAAATTTCCTTGAAAGACCGCAAGCATTTTGCTGCAAAATCCTTCAACGTTTCTTCAAACTACGATACTGCGATTTTTAATTATTTCAACAAAGAAGAAAATTTATCGGCTTTCAAAATAAGTGAAACCAACGGACAGGAACTTCGTTACGGCGAAAACCCACACCAAAAAGGTTATTTCTTTGGAAAGTTTGACGAAATGTTCACCAAACTCCACGGAAAGGAATTGAGCTACAACAACCTTTTGGACGTTGATGCAGCCGTAAATTTGATGAACGAATTTAAAGGCGAAGCACCAACTTTCGCCATTTTAAAGCACAACAATGCCTGTGGAATTGCGCAACGCGAAACCGTGCAACAAGCATATTTGGCAGCTTTAGCAGGTGATTCCGTTTCCGCTTTCGGCGGAATTTTGATCAGCAATGTTGAAATTGACGAGGCAACCGCAAATGAAATCCACGACCTTTTCTGCGAAGTGGTAATTGCACCTTCTTTTTCTTCAAAAGCACAGGAAATTTTGGAAGGAAAAAAGAATCGAATTTTATTGATTCGGAAAGAAATTACACTACCTTCAACAACCATTAGGACTTGTTTGAACGGTGTCTTGGTTCAGGATAAAGACAATATAACCGACACTGCTGAAATTTTAACGCATGCCACAAACAATAAACCCAATTCCACAGAGTTAGAAGATTTGTTGTTCGCTTCAAAAATTTGCAAACACACAAAGAGCAACACCATTGTTTTGGCAAAAGGAAAACAACTTTGCGCCAGCGGAACCGGCCAGACCAGCCGTGTTGATGCATTACGGCAAGCAATAGAAAAAGCAAAAGCCTTTAATTTTAACCTTGAAGGAGCCGTAATGGCGAGTGATGCTTTTTTCCCGTTTCCGGATTGTGTGGAAATTGCGGACAATGCAGGAATAACTGCTGTAATCCAACCTGGTGGGTCTATAAAAGACCAATTGAGCATCGATTATTGCAACAAGCATAAAATGGCGATGGTATTTACCGGAACACGCCATTTTAAGCATTAAATTTTATTACATTTGTTAAAAACCAGATCTAACATGTTAACCCTCAATACCACCGATTTAAACTATGGGATTTTTTGACTTCCTAACTGAAGAAATAGCCATTGACCTTGGTACCGCAAATACCTTGATAATCCACAATGACAAAGTTGTTGTGGACGCGCCATCTATTGTTGCTCGCGACCGAACTACCGGAAAAATAATTGCCGTGGGTCGCGAAGCCGCGATGATGCAGGGAAAAACCCACGAAAACATAAAAACCATCCGTCCGCTGAAAGATGGAGTAATAGCAGATTTTGACGCGAGTGAAAAGATGATAAACATGTTTATCAACGATATTCCTGCCCTGAAAAAGAAATGGCTAAAACCATCTTTAAGAATGGTTATTTGTATTCCCAGCGGTATTACGGAAGTTGAAATGCGCGCTGTAAAGGAAAGTGCCGAACGCGTAAACGGTAAAGAAGTTTATTTGATCCACGAACCAATGGCAGCAGCTATCGGTATTGGCGTTGACATCATGCAGCCAAAAGGAAATATGGTTGTGGATATAGGAGGTGGAACCACAGAGATTGCCGTAATTGCCCTCGGCGGAATTGTTTGCGACAAATCTATAAAAATTGCTGGTGACGTTTTTACAAACGATATTGTTTACTACATGCGCACACAGCATAACCTTTACGTAGGTGAACGCACTGCTGAAAAAATAAAAATTCAGATTGGTGCAGCTACTGAAGATCTTGAACTTCCGCCGGATGAAATGGACGTTCAGGGACGCGATTTGCTTACTGGAAAACCGAAGCAGGTACAGACTTCATACAGAGAGATTGCAAAAGCTTTAGACAAATCTATTCTTAGAATTGAAGATGCGGTTATGGAAACACTTTCACAAACACCGCCAGAACTTGCTGCCGATATTTACAATACAGGAATTTATCTTGCTGGTGGTGGCTCCATGCTTCGTGGATTGGACAAAAGGCTTTCGCAAAAAACCGATCTTCCGGTTTACATTGCAGAAGACCCTTTACGTGCCGTAGTTCGAGGAACCGGAATTTGTTTAAAAAACCTAAACAAGTATAAAAGCGTTTTGATTAAATAATTTTCGGCAAAAGCTTATTTTACCGGAAAAAATTTATAATACAATAGTTGCCCATTTATGGCGTTGCTCCCATTAGAAAGCAGAATATTTTAACCCCACAAAGCAATGCAGCAGATTATATTTTTCTTCATTCGGAATAAAAATTTCCTGTTGTTTGCCGTGCTTTTTACTATTTCAGTAGCATTAACTATTCAAACCCACAATTATCACAATAATAAGTTTATAAGCTCTGCGAATTATATTACAGGCGGGGTTTATACTTTTAGGAATAATATTACCGACTATTTTTCATTGGGGAAAGAAAACGAACAGTTACTTCAGGAAAATTTAATGCTTCGGAAAAAACTAGAACTCTTTAAGGATGCGACAGTTTTTGAAAAACTGGACAGCACCGTTATTCCAAACAAATACGAATATTTCACAGCACGGGTAATTAACAATAATTATTCAAAAACGAAAAATCAACTTACGCTGGACAAAGGCTGGAAAGACAGTATAAAAATTGATTTGGCTGTAATATCTTCAAAAGGAATTGTAGGTATTGTAAGCCAAGTTTCTGAAAACTACGCAACTGTACAATCAATTTTAAATACACAAAGTAGAATAAATGCAAAGCTAAAAAACTCTGGGGATTTTGGATCTCTTAAATGGGACACTAAAGATCCAAACGTAGCGCAGTTGATAGATATTCCTCGTATCGCTAAAATTGAAAAAGGCGACACGATTGTAACTGGTGGAAAATCTACAATTTTTCCTAAAGGAATATTAATCGGCACCATAAAGGATTTTCATCTTGACAACGATGACAATTATTATTATGTGAATATTGATCTTTTCAATGATATGACTAGTCTTGAGCACGTTTACTTAATTGAAAATAATGAAGCTCAAGAAATTTTAGAACTTGAAAAAATAGTGGAAGATGAAGAACAATGATATTATTGTAAATATCGTTCGGTTCATCGTACTTGTTTTCCTTCAAGTACTGATGCTTAACAATATAAATCTTGGAGGATATATAAATCCTTATCTATATATATTCTTTATTTTGATGTATCCTTTGGACGGAAACAAGGGGCTTTTGATTTTTTTGAGTTTCCTTTTAGGACTTTCAATAGATATTTTTGAGGATTCTGGAGGTGTTCACGCAGCGGCCTCTGTTTTTATAGCCTACATTCGTCCCGTGGTTTTAAAATATTCTTTCGGGGTTAGCTATGAATACAACAGTGTAAAAATTAAAAAAGCCGACCCAATGGAAAGGCTTACATATATAACATCTTTGGTTTTTATGCATCATTTTGTGATGTTTACTTTGGAAATTTTTAGTGTAAAACACATACTGTTGTTACTAAAATCTACTTTGTTTTCAGGGGTATTTACCATAATATTGATAGTGTGCACCATGATTTTATTTAATAGAAAATCTACATGAGAAAAATTGTCCTTTTAGCATTGGTTCTTATAAGTGGTGTACTCTTTACGGCTAGACTTTTCTATTTGCAAGTCTATGATGCTTCCTCAGATTCTCTTTCCCAGAACAGTGCCATTAAGGTAATGTACGACTATCCGCAGCGAGGTTATATGTTTGACCGAAACAATAAACTTTTAGTTTCAAACCAACCTTCGTATGATGTGATGGTAATTCCTAAAGACGTGAAACCCTTGGATACTTTAGAGTTTTGCGGATTGCTAAAAATAACCAAAGAAGAATTTAAGGAAATTTTGCGCAAAGCGCGGGTGTATTCACCAAGACTTCCTTCAGTAGTGCTCCCTCAATTGAATAAAGCCGATTATGCTTCCCTTTCGGAAAAAATGTATAAATATGAAGGTTTTTACATCCAAAGGCGTTCCCTCCGTGAATATCAGGTAGAGCATTCAGCCAACGTAATGGGTTACATTGCCGAAGTGAACAATGCCATCATAGAAAATAACCCCTATTACCAAATGGGCGAACTTATTGGCACCGCTGGGGTTGAAAAGGAATATGAAGAAGTAATGCGAGGCGTTAAAGGAGTGAAATACATTCAAAGAGACCGTTTCAATAGAGATATTGGCCCTTATAAAGATGGTGTTTTTGATACGTTACCAGAACGCGGAAATGATGTTCAATTAACCATTGATGCAACACTTCAAAAATATGGCGAGGAACTAATGATCCACAAACGTGGTGGCATTGTAGCAATTGAGCCTTCAACTGGAGAAATACTTGCACTTATAACGGCTCCAAGCTATGACCCATCATTATTGGTGGGCCGTGACCGATCTAAAAATTTTACAAAATTGTGGTATGACACAATCGGAAAACCTTTGTACGATAGGGTTTTGATGGGTGAATATCCACCAGGGTCTCCATTTAAGACATTAACAGCATTGATTGGTCTCCATGAAAATGTTGTAGATACGCTGGACACATTCGCCTGCTACCACGGTTATCGCTATGGAAACCGAACCTTGGGCTGTCACTCCCACCCTAGCCCTCTTGCAATGGTTGGTGGCATTGCAAATAGCTGTAATGCTTATTTCTGTAATGTTTACAAGCGGATTATTGACAAATATCCAAACCCACGGGAAGGTATAGACCATTGGCGGGAAGGTCTTTTAAGTTTTGGGCTGGGTGACTTTTTGGGTTATGATCTTCCGAGCGGCAAGAGAGGCAATATTCCCACTTCAAAATATTATAACAAAATACACGACTTTCCAGCACATAATTGGTCTTCTTTGGCAACCATCTCAAATGCTATTGGACAGGGCGAAGTATTGCTTACGCCCATGCAAATGGCCAATTTTACAGCTGCCATTGCTAATAGAGGGTACTATTACACACCTCATATAATCAAAAATATAATTGGCCCCGACACTATTCCTGCAAAATTCAAGGAAAAACATTATACTACAGTTGAGCAAAAACACTTTGAACCTGTGGTTGAAGGGATGTTTCAAGTTTATGAACGCGGTACCGCCTCATCAATTCGAATCCCAGATATTGAAATTTGTGGAAAAACTGGAACCGCTGAAAATTTCACAAAAATCGATGGCAAGCGTGTACAGCTAACAGACCACTCCATTTTTGTAGCATTTGCCCCAAAAGATAATCCTAAAATAGCGATAGCCGTATTTGTTGAAAATGGCTATTGGGGTTCACGTTGGGCAGGAAGAATTGCTGGGCTTATGATTGAAAAATATCTAAAAGGCGAAATAACCCGAACAGACATGGAAAAATATGTTCTCGAGGGAAGTTTAGAAGCTGAATATGCCAAACAGTACAGTGGCCAACCTTTTACAATTAACCGCTAATGGCAGCAACCAAAAGTTACGTCCGTTTTGATTGGTTAATTATTTTTATATTCATCGCTTTGGTGAGTATGGGATGGATAAATATTTATTCTGCCTCCCTAAACGATGCAGCGAAAGGCTTTTGGGATTTTGATCAAATTTATGCAAGACAGTTTATGTTTATCTGCTTGAGTGTAATTTTGATTATATTTTTACTTGCCATAGAGTCAAAATTTTATGAAAGGTTTGCAAGCGTCTTTTATATTGTTTCCTTACTTTCTTTATTGGGTCTTTTTTTCTTTGGAAAAAATATATCTGGGGCAACCTCATGGTATGCTTTTGGAAGCTTTAGCCTTCAGCCCAGCGAATTTGCAAAAGCTGCCACTGCACTAGCCCTTGCGAAATACGTAAGCGATATTCAAACAAATATGCAGGATTTAAAGAATCAAATTGGCGCTTTTGTCATTCTTGCGTTACCTGCATTATTTATTATTCCACAGCCAGATCCCGGAAGTGCCTTGATTTATGCAGCATTTGTTTTTCCCCTTTATCGCGAAGGACTTCATGGGGTTTATTTGCTGTTTGGGCTTTTCGCAACAATTCTTTTTGTTTCCACACTTGCTTTTGGGGCGCTTTGGGTTGCGATTGGGGTGTTGTTTATTGGCGGAATTATTTTTTACCGAAACAGAAAAAAACGCCCCAATATTATAAAATACATACTTATCGCTGCAACGAGCATTGTTTTCGCACTTTCGGTGAGTTATATTTTCAACAATGTTTTTGAACAACGCCACCGTGATCGTTTCAATATTGTATTGGGAAAGGAAGTTGATGCCCGTGGAATTGGCTACAATACCAATCAAAGTGAAATAGCTATCAGCAATGGCGGCTGGCTAGGGAAAGGCTGGACACAAGGAACGCAGACCAAAGGAAATTTTGTGCCCGAACAGCACACCGACTATATTTTCAGTACCGTAGGCGAAGAATGGGGTTTTTTGGGAAGTATGGTAGTTATACTGCTTTTTGTCGGGTTAATTACACGAATTATTTATCGAGCTGAAAAACAAAAAAATCAATTTGGTAGAGTTTATGGCTATAGTGTTGCCGCAATATTATTTTTTCACTTTTTTGTGAATGTGGGGATGGTTACGGGTATTTTTCCAACGGTGGGAATTCCCCTTCCTTTTTTTAGTTATGGAGGTTCAGCACTATGGGGCTTTACTATTTTACTATTTATTTTTGTTAAGTTGGATGGGGCGAATTATCATTACGCCTAAAGAATTGAAGTTGAAGTTGAAATTTAATTTTACTTCCAACTGCTACTGAACACTGCAGACTTATTTCCTCCCCCACACTTTTAAGTTAACCATCTCTTCTAGATTATTTTCAATGGAATCTGGCAACTTCGGAAAAAAATCAATCCCTGTTGCAGCTTCAACTTCGTCAATTGAAACGGCGTATTCATAAAAACTTTCACTTGAAGGTTTATTGGGAATCAAAAAGGCCACAGCTTTATAATTTCCAACTGAAACATCTACAACTATTTTATAGAATTCATTGGGAACAGAAACATTTTCTTCGCCAATAGTTTTCATATTTCCTTTTAAAACACCCCCAGTTACAACGTAAACCCCATCATATTTTTCAGCCCAAAACCTAATTTTTTGCTCTAAACGGTTCCAAATTCCAGCGTTAAAATCATGGTTCTGCGGACTTATGTTACTTGTTAAAAATGTTTCATTATAGGCTTCAAAGGACATCCTTCTGTCACCAGCAGGGCATTGGTGCCCACGATCGTAGCCAGAATTTTTATAATTGCGCCAATCTGCAGACTTTGTTTTCACCTTTTTATCCTCAATAAAATAAGGTCGCTCAAATTCATTCTTTGAAAGGTCACTTTTAGCCAGTTCATAGGCAACCCATTCTGCTTGTTCATGATTTTCAGAATAGGAAAGTGTGAAATAATTGTGTTTTACAATTGCTCCAGTTGTAGAAGCGGGAAGAAATGAAGTATCAAATTCTTCGGAATTCCGTGTTAACACCTGTGAAGTCTGTGGAGTTGAATTATCGTCTTTCTCCAAAAAATCGTCAGCATAATACAATGCAACGGTTACAATGATAATTACTAAAGGGTAAATGTATTTTCTGTCCATTAAATTTCAATTAATCATTACGCACATCCATCGCATCGCGAAGTGCATTTCCTATCAACATAAAAGCAGTAACCAAGCTCATAATGGCCAGCCCGGGAATAAGGGCAAGATAGGGTTTTCCTAAAATAATGTAGGCGTAGTGGTCTTTTATAATACCGCCCCAACTTGGCATTGGAGGCTGCGCTCCGATTCCCAGAAAAGAGAGCCCACTTTCAATAAGAATAGCCCCTGCAAAATTAGCAGCAGAAATAATAATTACTGGCGCCATGCTATTTGGCAAAATATGATTTACAATTATTCTAAAATCATTAAAACCCAAAGCTCGTGCAGCGGTAACGTATTGCATCTGTTTTACGCCCATAACCTGCCCGCGGACCACACGGGCCACTTCTACCCACATGGTGAGCCCAACGGCGATAAAAACCTGCCAAAACCCTTTTCCGAGCGCCAAAGTAATAGCAATCACCAAAAGCAAAGTTGGAATAGACCAAGTAACGTTTATGAGCCACATAATTGCAGCATCTACTTTTCCTCCAAAGTAACCCGCAATGGCTCCCATTGTGATTCCAATTACCAATGAAATGAAAACCGCTACAAAACCAATCGCCAATGAGATTCTAATTCCTATCAACATTCTGCTCAACAGATCACGCCCGTATTTATCTGTCCCGAGAAGGAATTTTTTTTCTGAAATGTATTTATTTGGAATTTCCTTCCCCGAGGTGACATCTGGAAAAAGCGAAACTCCATATCCTTTTTCAAGACCTTCAGTTCCGTCAGGTGTATATTCAGTTATCTCGATGGAAGTTTCAGTCAAGGAAAATTTAGAAATAGGGATTTCGGTATCCGCATTCTTTTTTCCGAAGAAGAAGATTGATAATGGATTTTGTACTTCCACAGTTGCGGGAATAGTTAACATCTGCACAGAAAATCCCGGATTTTTGGAATGGATGGAAAGGTGCATTTGGTTTGCATTCTGCGATTTATCTGGCGCCAATGCATACGCAAAAACCGCAACCAAAACACAAAGCATTAAAAAACCTAAACTAAAAACGCCCCAAAAGTTTTTTTTGAACTTTCGGAGCGCTATTCTGGTTAATGAAGTGGAGTTTTTCACACTTCAAATTTAGTAAAATTTAGCTTGTCTCATTAAGAAACAAACAATGGCCACAACCTTTTATCAATTTTTGATGTCAGCCACTTTTCCAGCTTTAATATTATTGAGTTTTAAGTCTTCTAGTACGTGAATTGCTTCTTCAATATACATATCCTTACTTAAATTTTTGTGCCATCTTTTACGTTTTTCAGACAAGATTGTATCTTGCTTCATCAATTCAGTTTCGTATGGCAAAGATTCAAAACTAAGTTTATTGTCATAATTATCGATTGCATCAAAACGTTTGGTTTCTAATTTGCGCTTTTCAATTTCTGCGCTGTAATCGTTATAATTAAGATTCACTTCTTTTTCATCTCTACGCTCCTTTATCCATTTCGCGTTATCATCAATTAATTTCAACTGTTCGTTCTGAGCCATACGGGCCTTGCTTTTTTGGATTGTTTCTTCATAATCAATATATCCGTCCCATACATTATACTTTGCGGCATCAATTTTATCATAAGGCAACGGATTGTCATAATCTCTTTCACCTATGTCAATATAGCTGTAACGATCCGGCATTACCACATCGCTTTTTACGCCTTCCAGTTGCGTTGAACCACCATTGACACGATAGAATTTTTGTGAAGTTATTTTTAAAGCTCCCAAGTCGCCCATATCGTTCTTGCGCAGCCATTGGTTTAGGTCTATAACATTTTGAACCGTTCCTTTTCCGTAAGTCTGCTTACTACCAATTATAATGGCTCGTTTATAATCCTGCATTGCAGCAGCTAAAATTTCAGATGCAGAAGCGGAAAGCTCGTTCACTAAAATAACCAATGGGCCATCCCAAACCACTTCGCTGTCTTTATCCTCAAGTACTTCTTTATTTCCTGTAGAAGCAACTTGCACAACAGGTCCTTTTTTTATGAAAAAACCTGCAATATCAACTGCAGTTCTTAAAGAGCCACCACCATTATCGCGAAGGTCTAAAACAAGACCTTCCATACCTTGTTCTTTAAGGCGGATTATTTCTTTTTTAACGTCTGTGGCCGCATTTCTTTCTTTGTAATTTTCCATATCAAAATAGAACTGCGGAAGATTTATCAATCCAAATTTTCGGTCATCCGTTTCAATGAATGAAGATTTTGCATAGGTTTCTTCCAACTCAACCACATCGCGAGTAATGGTTTTATCAGATATGGTTCCGTCTACATTTTTAATGGTCAACGTAACTTTGGTCCCTTTTGGGCCCTTAATAAGTTTCACTGCATCATCAATACGCATTCCCACAATGCTCACTGGATCTTTTTCATCTTCTTGTTTTACTTTCATAATGGCATCCCCCACTTCTATCTTTTCACTTCGCCATGCTGGGCCACCGCTTATAATTTCAATAACCGTGATGTAATCATTTTTCTTTTGAAGCCTAGCGCCTATTCCTTCTAATTTCCCAGACATTTGTAAATCAAATCGGTCTTTATCGGGCGGAGCAAAGTAGTTGCTGTGTGGGTCGTACTCTTCAACTATGGTGTTCAAATAGATTGAGAAATAGTCTTTACGTTCCAAATCTTTAGTGAAGTCAAAATATTCATCCAAGGAAGTTTTTGTTGTTTCGCGAGATTTCTTTTCAAGTTCTGACAAAGATTTTGGTTCAAAAGGTTCCTCAGCTTCGGTTTTGGACTTACTTGCTTCAGGAAAATCTATAGCATCCCCTATCTCGGAAACTTCTTCAGATGATGTAACAACCTTTTCTTTTTTCTTTTGATCTTCAACTAGATCATAATAACCCGAAAGTGTTGTAAACTTTAATTGCTGCTTCCAGCGCGCTTTCAAATCTTTCTTGGATTCGGCATAAGCCAATTTATCATAATCTACATTGATAGTTTCCTTTTCATTAAAATCGAAAGGTTTGCTTAAAACTTCAGGATAGATTTTCTTCACATCTTCCATACGTTCCTGAAAACGATCGTAAACCAAATTGAAGAACGAAAGGTCTTTGTTCTTTATTTGGTCATCAATTTCGGTTTTGTATTTACTGAATTCGGTAATATCTGACGCTAAGAAATATCTTTTTAAGGGATCTAACCCTTTTATGAAGTTTTCATAAACATCTGCCGAAAACTCATCGTTAATGTCTTTCGGGTCGTAATGCCCTTTTTGAAGCACGTAACTTATTAGGTCTAAAAGTAATTTGTCTTTATCGGGATCGTTAAATTCTTTTGTAGTAAAACTGCAGGAAGCTACAGAAACAAAAACAGCAAGAAATAAAACTTTAAAATTCTTCTTCATTAAGCGCATAGTGGTAGTATATTTTAAGAGTGCCTAAATTATATAAAAAACTGTGCCATTAAAGGATTTGGGTACTAATTTTTTGTTAAACAGTTTTTTTCAATTTATAATTTTGAATTCTGATCGCGATGGCTATCGAGACAGAATTAATAAATGTATTTTTGTTTTCCTAATTTTTTATATAACCCATGGCTAAAAAACGACCACTCATTTTAGTAACCAATGACGATGGCATCAACGCCCCTGGCATTAGAACCTTAATTGAAGTAATGAACACACTGGGCGATGTTTGCGTAGTAGCTCCAGACTCACCACAAAGTGGGATGGGCCACGCCATAACCATTAACGATGCATTGTACTGTAATAGTATAAAAGTGATAAACGGAGATCCGCACAAAGAATACAGTTGCAGCGGTACGCCTGTGGATTGTGTTAAGATAGCTGTGAACGAAATTTTGAAACGCAAACCAGACCTTTGCGTAAGTGGAATAAATCACGGAAGCAATAGTTCCATAAACGTAATTTACAGCGGAACAATGAGTGCTGCTGTTGAAGCTGGAACCCTCGGAGTGCCGTCTATCGGGTTTTCCCTTTTGGACTATTCTTTGGAAGCAGATTTCAAACCATCAAAAAAGTTTGTAAAATCCATCACAGAGCAGGTTATTAAAAACGGACTTCCAAAAGGCGTTGTATTAAATGTGAATATTCCTAAACTCGACACTTCAGAAATAAAAGGAATCAAAGTTTGCAGACAGGCCAATGCCCACTGGGAAGAGAAATTTGACAAACGCACCAATCCGTTAGGGCGTGATTATTATTGGCTTACTGGAGAGTTCATAAACGAAGACAAAGGAGAAGATACAGATGAATGGGCGCTTCATAACGGATTTGTATCTGTAGTTCCTGTGCAATTTGATCTAACAGCCCATCACGCAATGAAAGAGCTTAATACTTGGGATTTATAAATTATTAGATGTTGAATTTTTCAAATAAAATATTATGAAGCCACACGTTAAAGAAATATTGATTGGTTTGATTATAGGCTTGGTGGCAAACACTGCGGGCACCTATCTATACATCTTCTTTTTTTCAAAACTTAGTTTGGAATCAACACTAGAAGCTGCGATGGAAAATGATTTTTTAGGAAGTTTGATTGCTTTGGGTGCAATTTTGAACCTAATCGTATTTTTTATTCTTTTAAAAAAGAATCAGTTTTACCGAGCTCGTGGTGTAGTTTTAGCTACCGTAATAGCAGCTCTTGCAATTTTGGCTTCTAAATTTTTCTGAAAAAGAAACCTCTTTTATTTTTAACTCATTAACTTAGTAACCCAATAACTTAAAAATGAGACGCGCAGTTTTTCCCGGAACTTTTGACCCAATAACACTTGGGCACGTGGATATTATAAAACGTGCGCTGCCTCTATTTGATGAATTAATAATTGCTATCGGCATAAATGCTGATAAAAAGACGATGTTTTCCTTAGAAGAAAGAATTCAATTTATAAAAAACACTTTTAAGGACGAATCCAAAATCATTGTAAAAAGTTATTCTGGGCTTACGGCAAAATTTTGCATTGCTGAAAAAGCACAGTTTATAGTTCGCGGTTTGCGAAACACAACAGATTTAAATTATGAGCAACCCATAGCCCAAACCAACTTCAAAATGGCGAAGGTTGAAAGCATATTTTTAATTTGTTCGCCAGAAGTTTCGAATATATCTTCAACTATTGTCAGAGATGTAATGCGGAATGATGGGGATTATTCTGGTTTGGTTCCAGCTTCAGTAAAAAGATAATGACTCTTCAAAAGTATTCAACAAAAAAACCCTTTCAGTTTCCTGAAAGGGTTTTTTAAAAATTTTCTAAAAAAGAATTAAAGCGCAGCTACGTGCTTAGCCATATTCGATTTTAAATTGGAAGCTTTATTCGTGTGAATAATGTTTTTCTTCGCCAATTTGTCTATCATAGAAACTACGCTTGGAAACATTGTTTCAGCCTCTTTCTTGTCAGTAAGTTCTTGGAACCTCTTCATGGCGTTACGGGCAGTTTTGTGCTGGTAACGGTTACGCAAGCGCTTTGCCTCGTTGCTTCTTATTCTCTTTAATGCTGACTTGTGATTTGCCATTTTGTATTTGTTAAATTCTATTTTTTGTAGTCCGTAGGGGAATCGAACCCCTGTTACCAGGATGAAAACCTGGCGTCCTAACCCCTAGACGAACGGACCATTTTTATTTTTAAATGCGGATGCAAAAATACAACTATTTTTGAATGGCGCAAATCCTAAATTACTTTTTTCAAAAAAAATTAATATGCCCTTGCAAAAAGTACTTTTCTAACTGATGGTTTTCCTGTAACCATGCACGCTCCCGCCTCAATCTTTCCTTCCAAAGGAATACATCTTATTGTTGCTTTAGTTTCATTTTTAATTTTTTCTTCAGTTTCCGAAGTTCCGTCCCAATGCGCTAAAACAAAACCGCCTTTTGAGTCCAAAACCTTCTTAAATTCTTCATAAGTAGCAACTTCAGAAGTGTTTTCAGCTCTATGCGAAACAGCTTTCTTGTATAAATTATCCTGAATTTCATCCATTAATGAAACTATTTTTTCAACCACACTTTCATTGCTTATGAATTCCTTTTGAAGTGTATCTCTTCGTGCAAGTTCCACAGTTCCTTTTTCAACATCTTTAGGCCCAATGGCAATTCTCACCGGAACACCCTTTAATTCGTATTCGTTGAATTTCCAGCCTGGTTTTTGGGTATCACGATTGTCATACTTAACCCGAATTCCTTTAGAGCGTAATTGTTTCATTAAATCCTTAGCTACTTTATCAACAGCTTCAAACTCTTCATCTTTTCTATAAATAGGAACAATCACAACTTGATCTGGAGCCAAATTTGGAGGCAAAACCAAACCATTGTCATCGCTGTGGGTCATAACCAAAGCACCCATTAATCGTGTGGAAACACCCCACGAAGTTGCCCATACGTAATCAAGCACCCCTTCTTTGGACGTAAATTTTACATCAAAAGCTTTTGCGAAATTCTGTCCCAAAAAGTGGGAAGTTCCTGCCTGAAGTGCTTTTCCATCCTGCATCAAAGCTTCAATACAGTATGTTTCCAAAGCGCCTGCAAAACGCTCACTTTCAGTTTTTGTCCCTTTTATTACCGGCATGGCCATATAATTTTCCGCGAAATCTGAATACACATTCATCATTTGTTCAGCTTCAGCTATAGCTTCATCTTTCGTGGCATGGGCTGTATGCCCTTCCTGCCAAAGAAATTCCGCAGTACGCAAAAACAAACGTGTGCGCATTTCCCAGCGAACTACGTTTGCCCATTGGTTTATTAAAAGTGGTAAATCACGGTAGGACTGAATCCACTTTCTGTAAGTATCCCATATTATTGTTTCGGAAGTTGGACGTACAATCAATTCCTCTTCCAATTTGGCATCAGGGTCTACAACAATTCCGCTACCATCTTCGGCATTCTTTAATCTATAATGGGTAACAACGGCACATTCCTTTGCAAAACCATCAACGTGACTCGCCTCTTTACTGAAATATGATTTCGGAATAAAAAGAGGAAAATAAGCATTTTGGTGCCCTGTTTCTTTAAACATTCTATCCAATTCTGCCTGCATGCGCTCCCAAATAGCATATCCGTAAGGCTTAATTACCATACAACCTCGAACTCCAGAGTTTTCTGCAAGATCTGCTTTGATTACCAGCTCGTTATACCATTTGGAGTAATCTTCCTCCCTAGTTGTTAAATTCTTTGCCATAGCCCGGTTTTTGGCACAAATGTTGTGTCTATGTTAAATGATTAGTTATTGTCCGCAAAACTACTTATTTTTATGATGTCCAACAATAAAATTACCATAGATATGTTCACTCAAAATTTTAATATAAAACGTTTCATTCCAATAGCATCGGCGGGAGTTCTCATGCTCTTGCTTGCCTCCTGTGGAACACAAAACAGCGCTTATAATCAAAATGATGGCATATATGCATCTGGTAACAATACAAATGTTGAAGAAGGAAATAACACCACTGAAGATTCTTATGAAAAATCGAATTACTATAAACAATATTTCCAATCAAAGTCCGATGCTTATTCTGACCTTCCAGAGGAAGGCGCTATATTCACAAACATTGAAGCCTATTCTACTACCGAAAGTTTGGACGAAGACGGAAACATAATCATTGAAGAAAATTACAGTGAAGAAGGTTATGGCCCTTGGGGAAGCAATGGCGAAGAAGTCACTGTAAACATTTATAATTCTGGAAGTTATGGATTCTATAGTCCTTATTGGTATGGTGGATATTGGGGCTGGGGCTATCCATATTATGGCTATGCTACACCTTATTGGGGCATAAGTTACGGTTGGGGTTATCCTTATTACGGTTACGGATATGGTTATGGCTACGGCTATCCATACTATGGTTATGGAGGTTATGGATATTACAGCCCTTATTATAATAATTATTACAATGGCGTATCATACAACAGAGGAAGACGAAACACAGATTATTACAGAACTGAAGATCGTGGAAGATCAAACGTTTCAACACGAAACTCATCATATAGCCGTTCTGAAACAGCACGACGTATAAACAGCAATAATGTTCGTGCAAACACAACACGTTCAAGTAATAGTAACACAACTCGCTCCAGTTCAAACCAGGTTATAAGAAACACTCGCTCCAACACAACGCGAAGTGGAAGTTACTCACAGCCCACAAGAAGCAACAATACCACACGAAGCAGTAATTATTCTTCACCAACACGAAGCAGTAATTCGGGCTCTATCAGGAGTTCAGGCAGCAGTGGCCGCTCCAGTAGCGGAAGCTCCAGAAGTAGTGGTGGCGGACGTGGCGGACGAGGTTAAAATCATTTTACCGATACTTTTAAAGTAAATAAAATATGAAATGCCCATTGACCATTTCTGAATAAATCGAAATGATTCTTTGAGCATTTTTATTATATCATACTTTTATAAAAATTACAATTAGATGAAAAAAATATCATTACTATTTATTGCTTTTTCTTTAGCAGCAGCAAATGCCCAAAATACAACAGATGGCCTGAGGTATAGCACCGAACAAAACATTGGAACTGCACGTTTTACAGCTCTTAGTGGAGCTATGGGTGCTTTGGGCGGTGATTTTTCTGCAACTAACATAAATCCAGCTGGAGGCGCGGTTTTCCTTAACTCAAACCTTATGTTTTCTACCTCATTGTTTGATGTCGAAAACCAAGCAAATTATTTCAACAATAATGAAAAAAGTTTTTCAGGAGACATTGCCTTAAACCAATTTGGAGGTGTTTTCGTTATAAATAATTCAAACGAAGAATCTGCTTTCAAAAAATTCTCTATTGGTTTGAATTATGATACTACCAAAAGTTTTGACAATGAACTATACATTGCAGGAACAGGAAATAACTCCATCGGAGATTTCTTTTTGGAACAAGCGCAGGGAATTCCATTAAGTCAATTACAATTACTACCTGGCGAAAGCATATCAAGCCTTTATAGATACTTAGGCGAATCTCAAGGAGATATGGCTCAAAATGCATTCTTAGGCTATCAGGGATTTCTTTTTGACCCTGTAGACCCAAACAACCCTTCAAATACTGCATACATTTCAAATATTGCCGGTGGAAGTTTTAATCAGGAGTATATCTATCTTTCACAGGGTTACAATAGTAAGTTTTCAATAAACCTTGCTGCACAGGTTACGGATAATTATTTCTTAGGAATTAATTTAAACACACATGCTGTAAACTTCGACCAAAGTTCATACCTACGTGAAAACAACAGTAATACAGGCTCAAGCGTTACCGGGGTGGGTTTTGAAAATAATCTCTCTGTTAATGGCGTAGGGATTTCAGCTCAAATTGGAGCTATTGCTAAGATTGCAAACAATCTCCGTTTAGGCTTAAGCTTTGACACGCCTACTTGGTATCAAATTTCTGAAGAAACAACACAATATCTTGAAAGCCGTCGTGTTTTTGGAGGCCAGTCCATTTATCAAGAGGTAGATCCCAGAATAATTAATATTTATGAAGACTACAACCTTCGCACACCCGCTAAGGTTACTGCTAGCACGGCTTATATCTTTGGCCAAAGCGGATTGATTAGTTTTGATTACTCCTATAAAGATTATTCCACTATTAAATTTAGCGAACTATATGACTCCTATAGTTCTTCTTTCAACGATTTAAATAATACAATAAATAATACACTGAAAGGCTCTTCATCCTTTAAGGCTGGTGCGGAGTACAGAATTAATCAACTAAGCTTAAGAGGAGGTTTTCATTATGAAGAAAGCCCTTATAAAAACACTGAAATAGTTGGAGATTTAATTGGGTTCTCTTTAGGTACAGGCTATAATTTTGGACGCTTCTCCTGTGATTTAGCCTATTCCAGATCAGAACAGGAGCGCAACCAACAATTATATTCTGTTGGCTTGACCGATACCGCAAATATTAACTCCATTTACAACAACTTTGTGCTGTCTCTTGGCTTCATTTTTTAATTAGTTTATTTGAATATTGAAATATTTAGATCTATTTCTGATCAGCAACTATTTTAATGAAAAATTATCTTAGCATCAAAGTCATTAATAAGATTTAATAAATTCATATTTCTTTTAAAAAGTAGCTTCGCTAATTATATCTGAATAATTTATCTAAACCGAAAGCCCCGCAGATAATGCAGGGCTTTCGGTTTTTTAGTTGTTTCTATATTTATCGTTTTAGGGTAAAATGTCCTTTAAATTCCTTTGCGCTCCCGTCCTCGGTGTACTCCACGCGGAACCAGTAGTCGCTCGATGGCAGCGGGCTGCCGTTGTAGGTACCGTTCCATCCCGGGCCCATCGGGCTCAGCTGCTTGAGCAGCTTGCCGAAGCGGTCAAAGATATAGATCTTCGCCGTGGGGTCGCCCGAGGCGATGCCGATGATGTTCCAGGTGTCGTGGTAGCCGTCATTGTTTGGCGTAAAGTACGGCGGGTAGTCGATCACCCCCACATCGAAGGTCACGCTGCCGCAGCCATAGATGTCCCTGATGGTGACGGTATGGTTGCCCGGTTCCACGTTCTCAAAGATGTTGCTGTCCTGGAACGGGCCGTTGTCCAGCTGGTACTGGTAGGTACCGTTGCCCGTGGCGATGACCTCAATGATATGGTTGCCCGCAAAGGCACCGTTGATCAGGTTGGCCTCATAGGTGAACGGTGGTGACGATACGGTCACCGTGGCGCTCACGCTGTTCGAACAGGCCGAGGAAAGCTCGGTATAGGTCACCGTATAGACCCCGCCCTGCAGCGCAATGATGGAAGGTCCGGTCTCCCCAACGAGGATCACCCCGTCCAGCTCCCACTGGAAGGTATATAGGGCCGGGTCGAGCCCCGTGTCGATGGTCGGCGGTGACGCGCCACCCTCTTCCGAAGGGATCGGGTTGCCGTTCTCGTCCACACAAAGGCGGTAGTCTCCGTCAAGAAGTATATCCTCCAGTTGCTCGACCTTCAGTACCATATCCACAACGGCGTAGCACTGGGGCTCGTACAGGTTGTCCGTATTGGTTACCCGAACGTAGATGCGCTGTGGGTTGATGATGTTTGTGTACGGGAAGGCTATCGGGTTGGTACCCAACTCTGCTTCCTCCAAGGTCACGTGGAAGGTGATGGCATAGACCAACGGGTCCTGCCCGGCCAGTATCTCGGCACGCAGGTCGGACACCTGCTGGTTGGTCACATCGTCCAGGTCGAACTCGGCAAAGCCATCGCTCGGCGGTGTGTTGTCGCAGATGACGAACGGTTCCGCCGGGGCCACCGCAATGGCGCCCTTCTGAACAATCAGCTCAAGGGTCTGCATTCCCCCGATGTAGCAACCGGTCTCAGTGTTCAATATGCCCGTATAAAGGAGCTGTGGGTTTACTGGGTTGTTGTTCACATCCCTGTTCTGGTAGGTAGTGGTGTTCACGATGGCGTTGGTGCCGGCAATGGCATCGGCCATATCGATGTAAAAGCTTACCTCGAACGGTGGCTGTGGCTGCCCGCCAAGGATCTCGTCAACTTTGGTCTCCAGATTGAACACGCCTATCTCACTATCATCCGGTGCGCAAACAATATAAGGTGATACTATTGCAGTATCATCTGGTAATGGGTTCACGATCAGTTCCAGCTCCACGATCTCAAAACACAGTGAATTTGGATTGGTAGTACGAACGTATATGATCTGCGGGTTGCTGATGTTCTGGTATGCAGTTGTCTCTGGTGCAACTATTTCATCGTTTAGGTTAACCGCATCGTCATAACTTTTAAAGTAGCCGATCGTCCAATTATTTCCATTGAGGATCTGTGCCTCACGCTGGGTAAGGTCAAAGAGCTCGGTCTCGTCATAGGGCCCCGGTGGAATTATCACATTGTAATCACAAAGCTCAATGGGATCAGGATCCACTGGCCTCGGGTTGGGGACCACCCTTATGGTCAGGGTAGTGAACTGAACACAGGTGGCACTAGGGTCCCATCCTTCCACACGAACATACAAAACTTGCGGATTGGATTGGTTAATATAGGCCGTTTCAGGATCTATGCGGTTGATGTTGCCAAGGGCGTCATCTTCAGTTTCAAAATAGGATACGCCCAGTGTCAAATCGCCATTCGTTATTTCACTGTTCCTTACCGTAAGGTCAAAGACTGTAATACCATCATTTTCCTCGCCAAGATCATCACAGAGCTCCAATGGGGTCGGTTCAGTTATCGCAGGAAATAATTTTACAACGATTTCAAAGCTACCAACCTTAAAGCAGTCGGTATTATTATCATCCAAACGAACCCAGATGGTCTGCCCAGTGAATATCGTGTTAGTAAAAGCCTCTGGATTTACAATAAAAGGGGTGCCCGCTATGGCGTCTGCCTCCGTTAGGTGATAGGTAAGTGTATAGTCCGCTGGGCTCTGGCCTCCGAAGATCAGATCCTCGTTTTCGGTTAAATCAAATTCAGCGAAACCACCACCTTGGTTACATCTTACAAGAGTCGGAAGGTCCTGCGGAACTACCGGTGTCGGGTTCACTACCAGTTCCAGTTCCACAATGGTATAGCAGCCCGTGCCCGCAGGTGGGGCACTGTATGCCGCACGCACGTAGATGGTCTGGTTGAAGGCAAAGATGTTCTCGTACGGACTGGCCAGCGGGAAGTTGCCCGTGGTGGCGTCAAACAGGCTCTCGTGGTAGGTGATTATCAGTGTCGGGTCGCCGCCGCGGATCTCCGCGGTCTTGCTCTCCAGGTCGAAGAAGGTAAAGCCGTCGCTGTCCACATCGCACGCAAACAATGGTGTCGGCGCTACGGGCGTCGGGTTCGGGCTCACGGTGATAAGGAAGCTCAGCAGTGCCCTACAGGTGTTCTGGCCAACTACGGCAACGAATATTTCCTGCTGGGGGACCACTACGTTCTGGTAGGCACCGGGGTTTACGATGCGGATGTCGTTGTCCCTGTCGTCCTGGTTGGCATAGTAATAGACCGCCAGGGTCGGGTCGCCACCGGTAAGGACCGGGGTGTTCACTGTCAAATTGAAGGTGGAGATACCATCGTCATTGGTGCTGCCGTTGAGCTCGTCATCGCAGAGCACAAGGTCGTCCGCCAATCCCGTTCCAGGGTATTCGCCCACCTCGATCTCGAACGAGGATATCCTCGCACAGCCCGTGGCCAGACTTTCCAAACGTACCCAGATGGTCTGCCCACCGCTCTGGAAGGCATCCGCTGGATTGATTTCGTTAATACCTGCTTCGGCATCGGTCGGGTCTTCGTAATAGGTTATCGGTGCAAAATTTACAGGGTCCTGTACGCCATAGACCGCGGCGTTCTGGACGGTAAGGTCAAAAATGGCCTGTCCATCGCCGTCATCGTCGCAGGCTATCAACGGATCCTGCAGGGTGGCGTCGGGCGCATCGGGCAATGGCACCACGATCAGTTCCAGCTCCACGATGGTGTAGCACGGAAGGAGCTCCGGCGGCACATCGTTCGTTACCCTAGCATATACGATCTGGCTGTAGGGCACCGTGTTGGTGTAAGGGCTCAGCAGCTCTGTTCCGGGAACGGCGTCGATCGCTTCCTGTAAGGTTTCATAGTACAATATGGACACGTTGGTCTCTCCGTTCAATATCTCTACATCGCGGTCCGTAAGGACAAAGCCGTCCACGATCCCATCGTCGTCATCGTCGCACAGGACGAGGGGCTCGGGATCCATCTTCGGGCTCGGGTTGGGAAGCACCGTCAGCGTGAGGGTGGTCCTGTTGGAACATCCAAACTCAGAGGTCACCCGCGCTATCACCGTCTGTGGCGTGGCTATGTTCTGGTACATCGTCGGGTCCACAATGGGGTTGTCCGCCGCCTCGTCGGCAGGGGTGGCGTACCATTGTACCGTCAGGGTGGGGTCGCCCCCGGTCACCAGGATGTTCTGGGTGGTAAGGTCAAAGGTCGATATCTCATCGTCCGGGGCACTGCCCTGCAGCTCGTCGTCGCAGAGGGCCATCTCCAACGGGCCGTTGTTGGCCGGGATCGGGTCCACGATAAGGGTAAGGGTAACGATGTCATAACAGCCCTCCGCCCCGTTGGGGTTCGGCGGGATGCTGCTGGCGGCGTTGCCCACTACCAATATATAGATGTCCTGCGGGTTGGCCGTGTTGGTATAGGCTCCGGGGGTGCCGATGGCCGCCGAATAGTCCGGCGCGATCAGGGCAAGGTCCCCGGCCAATTGGGCATCGGCAAGGTTTTCGTAGTAATAAAAATCGAAGCCGGCCGGGTCAAGGCCTCCGAGGACTTCCGCTTCTACTTCCGTCAGGTCGAAGAGCGTAAAGCCATCGGCAACGGCATCGTCACATTTTCGCAAGGGCTCCGGTTCGGTGGCCACCGGCGAGGTGTGTACCTCAAGGGCGAACGATATGGTCCTGTGGCAACTGTTCACGGTGGTCTCCACGCGTGCCCATACACCGCCCGTACCATAGGCGGGATCCGCCGGGTCGGTGATCGGAAGGTCTAGGTATATCTGGTCGTTCTCGTAGGGGACCGTAATGGGGAGCACATTGTTCTCGGCATCCAAAAGGGTCCTGTGGTAGCTTACCGTAAGGTTGGCGTCACCGGCGGTGATGAAAGCGTCCTGTGTAACCAAATCAAACAGGGCAAAGCCGTCGTTGTCGGAGTCGCAGGCGATCATACTGCCCGGCGAAAAGGCCTCGGGCGTGGGCTCCACGGTGATAAAAAAGGAATTGGTGGCACGGCAGCCGTTCTGGCTATAGGCGGTCACGAAGATCTGCTGTTGGGGGCTGACAATATTTTGGTAGGCCGTAGGGTCAGGGATCGGGTTGTTGTTCACCTGGTCCACTGCCGTGGCGTAATAGAATACGTCCAGGTTGGGGTCCCCCAAGGTGATCAGGGGCGTGTTCACGGTAAGGTCAAAGGTGGAAAGGCCGTCGTCCGCGGTACTGCCGTTCACAAGGTCGTCGCAAAGGGCAAGGTCGTTCCCTACACCGATGGTTGGGAAAAGCTCGAGCTCGAGCGCAAAGGGGGTCACCCGTGCGCAACCGGTGACCAGGCTTTCCAGGCGCACCCAGATGATCTGCGGCGCACCCGCGCTTATGTAGGTGGCGGGGTTTGGGATCTCGGTTCCGGGAATGCCGGCTTCGGCATCGGCCTGCAGCTCATAATAGGTTATGGGCAAAAAGTTCACGGGAAGCTGGTCCCCAAGAACGCCTGCGTCCTGGAGGGTCAGGTCAAAGATGGCCGTGCCGCTGCCGCTCTCGTCGCACCCGATGAAGGGGTCCGCGAAGGGTGGCATCTGGGGCCTGTCCGGAAGGGCTATCACGATCAGCTGCAGCTCCACAATGGTGAAACAGCCAACGGTGGCCGGCGGAACGGTCTTTTCGACCCTTGCATATACTGTTTGGGTAAAGGGGACCGTATTGGTATAGGGCATAAGGATCTCCGTGCCGGGAGCGCCCGCGATGGCATCGTCTATATCCTCATAGTACAGCACCGCAACATCGGCCTCGCCATCGATGATGTCGGCGTCCGCAAGGGTAAGGTCCCAGCCGCCAACTAGGCCGTCATCGTCATCGTCACAGAGCTCCAAGGGGTCTGGGGCGGTGTTGGGGTTGGGGTTGGGGAGTACGGTCAATGTAAGGGTGACCAAGGTTGTACAGCCACGGTCCGAAGTTACCCGGCCGATAACGGTCTGCGGGGTGTTGGTGTTCTGGAAGGTCGTTGGGTTGGGGATCGGAATGTCCGCCGCCTCATCGGCATAGCTCAGGAACCACTCCACCATGATGGTCGGGTCGCCGTTGGTGACCAAGGGGTCCTGGCTGGTAAGGTCGAAGGTGGAGATCTCATCGTCCAGGGTACTGCCCTGGAGCTCGTCGTCGCACAGCATCATCTCGAAGGGACCGAAGTCCTCCGGACGTGGGTCCACGATCAGCTCCAGTTCAACGATATCATAACAGCCCTCGGCACTGTTGGGGTTGGGAGGTATGGTCCCTCCGGCATTGCTCACGATCAATATATAGATGGTCTGGGGGTTGGTACTGTTCAAAAAGTTGGTGGGGTCCGGGATGGCCTGCGAAAAATCGGGCGCGCTGATGGCCAGGTCCCCAGCGACCACGGCCTGGTTGAAGTCCTCGTAATAATAAAGGTCAAAGCCCAAGGGGTCCAAGGTGCCGAGCACTTCGGGCGCCACAACGGTCAGGTCGAAAAAGGTAAATCCATCGGCAACGGCATCGTCACATTTTCGCAACGGCTCCGCCGGAGTGGTGCCCACGGGCGAAAAGCGCACTTCCAGGGCGAAGGGAACTACGACCGTACAGCTGCTGGTGCTGCTGCCCACCCGGGCCCAGACGCCCCCGGTGCCATAGTCCGGATCGGCAGGGTCGGTGATGGGTTCATCCAGATAGCGCTGGTCGTTGATATAGGGGTTCGGCAAGGGCAGCGCATTGTTCTGCGCGTCCACAAGGGTCCCGTGGTAGCTAACCGTAAGGGTGGGGTCGCCAAGGGTGATCACCGTGTCCTGCAGCGTAAGGTCGAAGGGCATGAACCCATCGTTGTTGTCGTCGCACAAAACCAGGTTCGGCGGGGTGTCGTTTACCGTGGGAAGGGAATCGATGATAAGGGCAACGTTCTGGGTGGTGTCCACGCAGGTATTGTCGTTGCGGTTCTCCAAACGGATGTAGACGGTCTCCCCGGGCGCCGTAACGAAATAGGGGCTGCCCAACGGGTTCGCATCGGCGTCCGCATCGGCCTGGCTGCCGTGGTAGGTAATGTTGTAGCGCGAGGAGGGCTCCCCGTCAAGAACGAACGGGTTGAACTCCGCCGCAAGGTCAACGAACTCACCGCCGTCGCCGTCGGCGTCGCAATAGCTCGCGTTCACCGGGACAAGGCCCGCAATGGCACGGCTGAAGTAGATCTTGAAGTCCGTAAGGTCAAAACAGCTGCCCGTGTTGTCCTCGATGCGCGCATAGATCGTCTGCGGCGATGGGGGAACGATGATGTGAACGCCGCCAAGGATCTCGTTGGTATCGTCAAAACTGTCCTGAAAGGTCTGGTAGTACTTGATCGTGAACAGCGCAGGGTCCTGGCCGCCCAATATATTGGCATCGTTGTCGGTCAGATTGAAAACACCGGCAGTAGTGCCGTAATCGCACTGGAAAAGATCCACTGGAGGGTTCGCAACTGGCTGGG
>Ga0209344_10000699_pt1 | contig 52844 bp, 55 predicted proteins | sample Cruoilmetagenom6_FD_187293 | JGI IMG/M metagenome (GOLD analysis project Ga0209344, IMG submission 187293) | Oil polluted marine microbial communities from Coal Oil Point, Santa Barbara, California, USA - Santa Barbara Oil Seep Sample 6 (SPAdes)... | ecosystem: Environmental > Aquatic > Marine... | reverse complement strand
GTGCATTAGGCAACGGCCACAGGTAATAGACCTAGCGAAGAAACACGCCGCAAACCACGACCTTGTCTTTTTATTTATTTCGGTAGATGCAAGTAAAGCAGCATGGACTTCCTTTATGAACAAACAGCCTGCAACTGTGGGGCAGCATTTGTATATCCGCAATGGCATGCGTACCACCTTTGGAGATCAGTATAATATTAAAAGTATTCCGAGGTATATGTTAATTGGTAAAGACGGTCGAATTATTGATGCCAACATGGCGGAACCTTCCGCAGCAATTGAGGCTTTGATGATAGCGGCAACAACACAATAGCTGCGTTAATCAGAACAGTTAGGGATAGGTCTAGTACACCCATTTTCGCTTAATCAGGAGCGCTTCAAAAAAAAAATATAAGAAAAATCATACAATAATTTGGAATGCTCATTCCAAAACTCTTATCTTTGTCGCATGAATAAAAAGGAGTCCATTATGAATGCTGCGTTGACTTTAATTAGTCGTCATGGCGTACACGCTACTCCCATGTCGGCAATAGCGAAAGAGGCAGGTACAGGAATGGGGACCATTTATAATTACTATGCCAATAAGGAGCAGCTCATCAACGATATTTACAGCTTTATAAAGCAACAAGAAGCGGGATTATTTGGTACGTTTTCATCTGCCCTACCCATTAAAACTCAATTTGAAACCTTTTATACCACCACCTTGGCGTTTTTTGGTGACAATCCACGGTATTTTCACTTTATGGATCAATTACAGGCGTCTCCTTTAATCACAGAGGAAAGCAAGGCTGTGGGTAGAAAGGCGATTACCGGAGTGTTGCAATTGCTAGAGGCAGGAAAGCAAGCCCGCATTATTAAGCGTATTAATACGGAAGAACTGCTGCAATTTATTGGGGGATCTGTATTGTCGTATGTGCGTTGGACAAACTCCACCAAGGCAAAGGTAAACCAAACATCGCTGCGCCATCAATTAACCATGGTGTGGGATGCGATAAAAGAATAATATTTTTTTACTTAATTTTTGGAATGAACATTCATTCCATACCATCACAATGAACAATGAACAATGAACAATGAAAAGAAACATTTTAATTACCGGAACGTCCACAGGCGTGGGCTTTGAGAGCGCAATTCTCTGTGCGCAAAACAACTTTAAGGTATATGCTACGATGCGTAATTTAGACAAGGCAGGACCATTGCAACAACGCATAGCAGACGAGGGGCTAGCTATTGAGCTTTTAGCCTTAGATGTGACGGACTATGCGTCTATTGAACAGGCGGTTCAAACCATCATTTCGAGAGATGGTAAGATTGATATTTTACTCAACAATGCGGGGGCAGGATTTGCTAAAACCGTAGAACAGTCAAGTTTAGACGAAGTAGCTTGGGTAACCGATGTCAATTATACTGGGGTGGTTAGAACAACCAAAGCTGTCTTGCCTTATATGCGTGAAGCAAAGGCGGGGCATATAGTAAATATTACCTCTATTGGTGGCTTGGTAGGACAGCCCTTTAACGAGCTGTATTGTGGAGCAAAGTTTGCCGTGGAAGGATTTACAGAAGCTTTGGCGAGCTACCTTACTGCTGCTTTTAATATCAACTTCTCGCTCATTGAACCCGGAGGAATTTCAACCGAATTTGTCACAAATGCGATGGCAAAAATGACCAATGATCAAACTGAAATGGTCACTGGTGAATACGCGCCAATCTTCCAAAAATACATGGAAGGAGCACTAGATAGATCAGCTAGCGAAGGGGAGTCTTTTTACCAAACAGGCAAAGAAGTTGCTGAGGTAGTGTTAAACACCTTGCAACAAGAGCAGCCTCCATTTAGAGTGCGTACTTCGGCTTGGGCTGAGAATTTAGCCCAGTATAAAACAGCTGCCGATCCTGATGGGTCTAAATTAGTCAAACAGGTGGCCGACTACTTTTTATAGATTCTAGCACACAGTATTAAAGGATTGGGTGGTCTATTGGATTTTTTCATGCTTTTTACCCTGCTGAATTTTGCAGAGCAGTATACCAATAGGCTACCCAATTGTTGTTATATTTGTACCGGTATACCGGCAAAGCGAACGGCCCTACAACAGTCTAGGTTAGTGGTATAACCTGAATAGATTAGCCGCTTGCAACGCGATAATAACCCAAGAACCCAACAACCTATGAACACAAATATGAATTTAGCGGTATTGATTGATGGCGATAATATACCTTCTGCCCATATCAAAGAAATGATGGAAGAGATTGCAAAATATGGAAATCCTACCATTAAACGAATCTATGGCGATTGGACCAGTCCGCATTTAACCCGTTGGAAACCATTACTTCTACAAAACGCCATAACCCCTATTCAGCAATACGCCTATACCATTGGTAAAAACGCCACAGATTCGGCCATGATTATTGATGCTATGGATATTCTTTATTCTGAAAAAGTAGATGGCTTTTGCTTGGTGTCAAGTGATAGTGACTTTACCAAATTAGCCACGCGCCTGAGAGAAGCGGGAATGTTGGTCATTGGTATTGGGCAAAAAAAGACACCTAATCCCTTTATTGTTGCTTGCGATAAGTTTATTTACATTGAAATTATCAGAAAGCAAACCGAGAAGAAAGAAGATGTGAGTCAAAAAGATGGCGTAAAAGAAACGGTAGATAAAATTACGCCTAAAGTTATTTCCTTAATTGCCACCACTATTGACGATCAATCTGACGATGACGGTTGGGCATTTCTGGGGGATGTGGGAAGCTTATTACAGAAAAAACAACCCAATTTTGATTCGAGAAACTACGGCTTTGAAAAATTAACGCCCTTGATTAAATCCATTGGTAAGTTTGATATTGAACAACGCGTAAATCCTAAAAGTAAATACAAATTGATTTATGTAAAAAATAAGCGGGCAAAGTAGTTTGCACAGCGCTGCTTACCGTTAATTTTTTGGGTGTAAACAGCTGCACCAATCAGGGTCAACTTAGACGCCTTTAATGTATTCAAGTAGGAGGGTTTTATACCGTTTGCCGATAGGAATGACTTGGTCAGCAATTGTAATTCTATTGCCTTCTAACGCGGTTATATGCGCTTTAGCAACAACAAACGATTTGTGTACCTGAATAAAATAAGTCGGACTGAGCTGGTCTAAAAGTGATGAAATCTTGTCGCGTACGACCCAGGTGTGTTCACCACTTACCACCTTGGTATAATTTCCGGCAGCTTCCAAATAACAGATATCGGCAATGGTCACTTGCACGTATTTTTTATCGCTATATAAATAAATAGTCTCTGGGGTTGACCTCGTAGGGGGTTGTACGCTTGTTGGGATGGCTACAGTTGGCTGGGTTGCTTTGTGTACGGCCTTGACAAAACGTTCAAATGAAAAGGGTTTTAATAAATAATCGCTAATGGCAAGTTCATAGCCTTCTAAAGCAAATTCTTGGTAGGCGGTAGTAACAATGACTTTTGGCGGATTACGCAAGGTTTTTAAAAAATCAAACCCCTTTAGCTTAGGCATGTTTAAGTCCAAAAAAATTAGATCAACAGCCTGTGTTTTAAAAAAGTCTAAGGCCTCAAACGCATCGTAACAGTGTTGTTTGAGTTGCATATTTCCCAATTGATCACAATAGTTCTTAATGATCTTGTGCGCAAGGTGCTCATCGTCTATAATCAAGTAGCTGGTCATGGGTACAGTTCTAGTTTTGCAGTATACACTGCGTGCTGATGTTCCAGGGTGAGTTGATGGCGTTGCGGGTAGGCCAAAGCTAGCCGCCGCTGTAGGTTTTTTAAACCAATGCCGGTTTCGTTGCTGGGTTCGTTAGGATCAAAATTGTTTTCTATCTCAAAGTTAAGCTTATTTTTTGTGGCAGATAAACGCAGGTGCACATAGGCCCCTTCACGTAAATTTTCAACCCCGTGTTTAAAGGCATTTTCTACTAAAATTATAAATAATAAGGGCATTACCTTCAGCTCTTTATCGGCAATGTGTGTGTCAAATTGGATGTCAATTTTTTTGTGATAGCGCAGCTGATGTAATTCAAGGTAGTGCTGTAAATACGCTACCTCTTCCTGAAGAGAGACGAGGGTTTTCTGTCCTTCATAAATACTATATCGCATTAAATTTGACAGTTTTAAGATGAGTTGTTTTGATTGCTCCACATCGGTGTCTACCATCCCGTAAAGGTTATTGAGCATGTTAAAAAAGAAATGTGGATTGACCTGGCTTTGCAAATGCAACAACTCGTTTTTGCTGCGCTCGTTTTTTAACTGGAGCAACGACTTTAACTGAACTATACCCCACGTAATTCCTGCCAACAACAACAAGAGGTAATAGATCAATACGATACTACCCACAAACGAAGGGAAGTTGCCTAGAAATAAAACGGAATCTTTTCCTAAGACCGTTAATTCATAGGTGGTCATGGCCAGGGGAATAGCAAGGCTCAAAAAGATAAAGATCTTGACTCCTAGCCAGTTATTTCGTTTTAACAGTGACATCATTTAACAAAAATAACGGAATCCGCTTAATTCAGCCTAGAAATGTGATGAACCAGCGTTTTTAGGTGATAAACCGCTTCGTTTCCCTAGTAACCGTCAACTAGTGCAGCTTTGAGGTGTATATCCCTTATATGATACCAGTTGTCACAAAAAGTTTTATAGAACCAAGTCGCTCCCTAGGTTTGCAGCCATAAAATCAATGGTAGTAACCTAATTAAATCCTTATGAAAAAACGAATTGTTCGCTATATCAAGCATATTACACTTACCTTTTTAGTACTACTAAGTGCAGCCACCATGGTGGGATTGTATCACGGAGCCGCCATAAGTTACGGTCACAACCCCAAACGCATAGTGTTTGACGGTGAAGGTCCCTATGTGTTTTATCAAAACGATAGTACGGTACAGGTGAACTATCTCAGAGGAACTAAGGAAGAAGGATTTTATGTAGATTATAAAAACTATCCGGCAACATCCGCTATAGCCGCCAAGAGTTATTTTGCCTTAGATGATTCTTTTTTTGAATTTACCCTTGAACCTACCCCTGAAATTCCACCTGCGATTACGGCGGATGAGGAAGACATCATGGCTATTTCCGATATTGAGAGTGGCTACAAAACCTTTCGTGATTTTTTAATAGCGAACCAAGTAATTGACGCCCAGCTTAACTGGACCTATGGTAAGGGGCATTTGGTGTTGGTAGGCGATTTTGTAGATCGCGGATTTTCAACCACCCAGGTGCTTTGGTTTATATACGCCCTAGAACAGCAGGCTAAAAAGCAGGGCGGACAAGTGCATTTTATTTTGGGTAATCACGAGTTAAAAAATATGTACGGCGACTATGGCGCAGCGGCCTTAAAATACACCTTTGTAGCGTCAATGTTAGGAAAAACACAAGCCAATCTATACGATAGATCCTCTTTTATAGGCCGCTGGTTGGCCACCAAAAATGTGATTGAATCTATTAACGGAAACCTCTTTGCGCACGGAGGGCTTCATCCCGAGATAGCTTCGCTAAATATGTCGTTACCTGCCTTAAACAACTTTTTACGCCAAACCTATTACAGGGCTCCCTATCCCAAAAAGGAAGCGAAAGCAACTGACGTACTGCGGTCTTCTAAAACAGGCATTGCCTGGTATCGCGGTTATTTTAAGGAAGACTTAACCCAAGAACAAGTAGAAAAACCTATAACGAAGTATGGGGCCAAGGCTATTGTTGTTGGACATACCTTACAAGCAAAAATTAAATCGCACTATCACGGAAAGGTCATTGGTATTGATGTAAAACACCCAAAGGATTACCATAAAAATTGGCCCAATAAAAAATCAGAAGGCCTCCGCATTAGTCAAGGTAAATACTATCGCGTATTGGCCAATGGAACCCAAATAGCCCTTTAAAATTAAACTTTTATGAATACTAAACTATACTATTATTTAACCCAGCGCTATACCGTAGTTGTTGTGATGCTATTGGCGCCACTCTTGGGGTTTATTGATCGCAACATGGTTTACTTTTTTGGTCTTGCCGTAGCCTTGTTAATTTTACGGGGCAGCGGATTTAGGTGGGCACGATTTGGGTTTGCCCAAAAACTGAGCCTTAAAACAGGGGTCAAAAGCCTGTGGATAAGCCTGGTGCTGTTTAGTGTATTTGCTATCGTGGTAGATCCTGTATTATCCTTAATTTTTGGGCCCAATGATCTCTCGTCTTTAGCCCATGTCAGGGGAGATCTGGGTGGATATATTGCCATTATGCTAGTGATGTGGATTTTTGCTGCCTTTGGGGAGGAATTTCTCTTTCGAGGATATTATATGAAAGCCTTGGCTGAATTGCTGGGAAATCGCCGTTCGTCGTGGGCGTATTCGGCGGTGATTACCTCGCTTTATTTTGGCATATCACATGCATATCAAGGCATGTCAGGAATGATTTCCGTGTTCTTATGGTCGTTGTGTATTTCTTTTATTTTTTTCAAAAACAGAACCAACCTTTGGCTACTTGTTCTTATTCACGGCATAGGTGATACTATTGGAATTACACTTTTATATACCAATCAAGATCAGTTCCTGACAGACTGGGTACAGCAAATGCTGCGTGTTTGGCTGAAATAAGCTATTTTTAGCCAAATTTTAAAAGGCTTAACAGCATGGATAAAACGCCGTTTTCACGACTTATTGCCGGTACAATGACCTGGGGAGTTTGGGGAAAAGATTTAACTAAAATTCAAATGACCGAGCGTATAGAGGCCTGCGTGGCTCATAAGATTACCGCGTTTGATCATGCTGATATTTACGGAGACTATACAACGGAAGCTGCCTTTGGTAAGGCGTTTCGCGAAAGCCAAGTAGCGCGTTCTGACGTGCAATTTATATCAAAATGTGGCATTCAATTACCTTTAGCTACCCGAGGCAATACAATAAAGCATTATACGTATGCTGCCAACTACATGATAGCTTCGGTAGAGCAGTCGTTACGCAACCTACAAACCGAGTATCTAGACCTGTTGCTATTGCATCGTCCAAGTCCCCTCTTACAGGTAGAAGAAGTTGCTACTGCTGTAAATAAACTGACCCGCGAAGGAAAAATTGTGGAGGTAGGTCTCTCTAATTTTGATCCGGCTCAGACCGCCTTATTACAAACGGTAATTGACGTAAGATACAATCAAATTGAATTTTCGCTCACCGCGTATGAGGCCATGATAAATGGCCATTTATCATATATGCAAGTCCATACTATTACTCCCATGTGCTGGTCACCCTTAGGCACCGTCTTTAGCAAAAATGACCCACGGTCACAGCGAGTGGCCACCTTAGCACAACAATTAGCTGATACGTATACGGTGTCTGTAGAGGTGATTTTATTGGCGTGGATCATAAAGCATCCGGCCGGAATTTTACCGGTTTTTGGATCTACCAACCTCCAGCGAATTGCCAATTTATATCAGGCTACTACCCTAGAGTTAACCGAGCAAGATTGGTTTGCCCTGTGGACGGCAAGTGCAGGAACAGCGGTGCCCTAAGTACAATGCCCACCGCCGGGCAAGCGGTACGGGGTCAATACGCGTAGGTGATATGCTGTGCCTATAAATTTACTATCTTGCAGGAGATGCGCAGGAGGACAAACCGATGGAAGAAACAAACGCCTTGTTGATTACCTAAAGAGAAAGTTTGTAGAAATGTTGATTTATAAAAGATAGCCACCTGTGAAGTCATGAACACCCTAACCTAACTACTATGCTAACCGATGTGAACCCAAAGTTACCCATGCGCAACAAAGCGGTAACACGTGATTTTTACCTAAACAAGTTGGGATTTGAACCCGTAGGAACTACCGATTATGAAGGCTACTTAATGCTACAAAAAGATACCATACAGCTGCACTTTTTTGAGTTTAAGGCCCTAGATCCCCGCCAAAATTACGGTCAAGTGTATATCCGAACTACAGCAATTAAAGCCCTTTATGCTTACTTTATGGAAAGAGGAACCCAGATTCACCCCAACGGGAGTCTTGAGTTAAAACCTTGGGGGCAACGTGAATTTTCGCTGCTTGATCCCGATCACAATTTACTAACCTTTGGACAGGAGGGAGTGTAAAAGTGCGGCGTAAAAAGGCGAAGCCACAGCCGCACGTTAGACTAAATACTTCCTTATGCCCGTAACGCTACTAGCATCGTATGGTAAAACAACAGCTTTTAGTACCCGTTTTGACAGGGTCATCGTTGCTAGCTACCCTGCCAACTACCTAGCTTAATATGCCACAAGCGGTTGGTTCATCACACAATTAAAAACGGAATGGGCCTCAACTTCTAGGTCGTCAATAGGGCGAGTGTTAACGGTATATTTGATGAAAGATGCAATTTAGGTATGATAAATTTTAATTAACTTGCGAGGCATCAGCCTGTTTGGGCTGTGCCAACCACCCCAAATAAACATTTTATGGAATTAAAAGAACTGAATCAAAGGCCATCGCCCCTACAAGATAACAAAGCGAATCTTGCCTTTAGGCAATTTGAAAAATTACGATCTGAAGTGCAACATAGAGCGCTATCTGAAGAAGTAAAAGAGGCGATTAATCAAGAAATAGAACAAATTAACCAGCATACGGGTTCAGAAAAGCAGTTGTTAAAACTATGTAGAACGGCGCAAACTAAGCTCTTGAGAATGCTTGAAAAACAGCATAAGTTAGTCTCGAAACATCATTATAGAACCACTTGGATGATGCTCGGAATGGGAGCTTTTGGCGTTCCGCTAGGTGTAGCTTTTGGCCTGAGCTTAAAAAATATGGGCCTCATGGGCGTGGGGATACCAATTGGGATGGTGATTGGCATGAGCATGGGCGCCAATATGGATAAAAAAGCCTTAGCGGAAGGGCGACAACTTGATTTAGAAGTTTAAGTTGGGTAGAAATGGGTAAAGGCACGCTCAGAGTTGACCTCCTTAAGTAAAAATAGCAAATATTAACCATTTTACACATTAAGCAATAAGCATATGAAAACAACCAAATTAATGCCACGGTTTCCATGGGTAGCATTCCTTGTAATGCTTACCCTAGTAGTACAAAGTTGTAACCAACACGAAAAAGAGACCACCACAGAAATAGAAGAGAAGGTAGTTGTTACCGAGCCAAGCCCAGAGTTTTTTCAGCTGCGTCCAGAAATTGAGAAAGCGTATGGCTATTCACATGCTGTAAAAATTGGGAGTGATCTAAAAGTGTCAGGGGCGGTAAGTATGGATGATGAAGGAAATCCAACTGCGGTAGGCGATTTAGCCCAACAAATGAAAAACTGTTACGCCGATTTAGAAAAAATCTTAACCCATTTTGGCTGTACTTTTGACGATGTGCTAGTTGAAAACATATTCACCACCAACATGCCTTTATTTCTTGAAAATGCTGGGTATCGAAACAGTATTTATACCAAGCAATTTCCTGCAGGTTCATGGTTGGGTGTAAAAGAATTGGCCGTTCCAGAATTTATGATAGAAATTGAATTGGAAGTGCATGTGCCTACAAAATAATGGGGTGTATCACCAGCAAAGCTAAACAAACCACGACAAACTAAATTTGAACCTCACGCAATAAACAATAACAATGAAACATGTGCTTGGTATCTGTGGGAGTGCCAGTCAAAATTCCACCAATTTATCTATTCTTCGACGAATTGCAGCCCTATCAGCGGCCAATTTCAGGATGGAAATTATTGATGATTTAACAGTATTTCCACATTTTACTACCGCGCAAACCCTAGCGCATGTGCCAAAGCAAATAGAGGAGATTAGAGCTAAAATTGACCAAGTAGACGGTGTCATTATCTGTACTCCGGCCTATGTGTTTAGTATTCCAAGTGGATTAAAAAACATTATTGAATGGTGTGTCTCTACCACCGTTTTTACAGATAAGCCAACGGGTTTAATCACGGCGTCGGCACATGGAGAAAAAGGTCATGCGGAGCTGACCTTAATTATGCAAACCCTGCAAGCTACTCTAAGTGAAAAAACAAGCTTGCTCATTCAAGGTGTTAAAGGCAAAGTAACTACCGAAGGAGAAATTGTAGATCCAAAAACGGCTGAAGCGCTTAGCTTGGTGGTGCAATCTTTTTCAGACCTCCTGTTGAGCGCCACTTCAACGAAGTAGTTGATGTAGTTTCTTTAGATATGCAGCCACCGTAGGGTTCATTAAAGAGCCGAATAGCTGGTCTACTATGTGTAGGGGTTTCACTAAACGGTTGCCTTTTAGCTGGGAATGTAGTGGCTTAAAGGAGAAAAACACCTCCCCAAACTACTGATGGTTACTGCTAAACTTAACGGCTAAAAATTTGGTTTAGCACAGGCAATCCAACCATAAATTCATATAGGCATCGCTATGGTAAGAGAAGAATCGTAGGTGGTTTTGGTTCCTTAACTTTTAGTGCCCCTTGGCGTTGGAAGTTTAATTATCTTTTGGTAATTTAACTAAATTACCCCCAAGTTTCCATATCATACCTTATATACCTACCTTTAGGCTTCGTTTATTCTCATTGTCTAAAAATTTAAATCGGCCCTCGCTATGTTTTTATCCATCATTTTAAGCCTCCTCTTTTTTGTCTTAGGAGGCCTTCACGTGTATTGGTTTTTCGGGGGTGAGTTTGGCTTTGCCGCATCCTTACCCACTAATGAACAGGGTGAACGCGTAGTTAAGCCTAAAAAATTAGATTGTATAATGGTAGGGGTAGGGCTGATCTTCTTTGGCCTGTTTTACCTGATGAAATCAGGGCTAGTAGAACCACTTTTGCCCGTATGGATGCTCAGGTATGGAGGTTGGTTTATTGCCAGCATCTTTTTACTTCGTGCGGTGGGCGATTTTAGGTATGTGGGTTTTTTTAAAAAGATCAACCACACCGCATTTGCTAAACGAGACACCACATTTTTCTCGCCCCTATGTATGCTAATATGTGTGCTAGGAATAGGCATACAATTGTTACCAACGCCCTAATAACACACATGCACTATCCCAAATTACTGCTTCCTATCATTATCATTTCACAGTTTTGCTGTACCTCGTTGTGGTTTGCAGGAAATGGCATAATGACTGACTTGATCGTGGCGTTCGGACTGAACCCCAGTGATGTGGGGCCGTTGACTTCTGCTGTGCAATTTGGCTTTATTCTTGGGACCCTTAGCTTTGCTTTATTGACCATTGCAGACCGGTTTTCACCCTCAAAAGTATTTTTTATCAGTGCGGTCTTGGCCGCGCTTTTTAACAGCGGAATGGTACTAGAAGGGAATAATTTAACCAGCTTGCTTGCCCTTCGTTTTGGTACGGGCTTTTTTCTTGCGGGAATCTATCCTGTAGGGATGAAAATTGCCGCAGATTACTATACCAACGGGTTGGGCAAGTCGCTTGGATTTTTAGTAGGCGCCTTGGTTCTTGGCACTGCTTTTCCACATTTACTCAACCAATTAACCGGGCAGTATCCGTATCAAGCGGTCGTCATAGTAACTTCTACACTTGCCCTTGTTGGGGGAGGTTTGATGATTAGCTTGGTACCTGATGGTCCGAATCGAAAGCCCAGTCAAAAAACAAACCTCAGGGCCTTTTTTACGGTTTTTAAAAAACCTGGCTTTCGTTCGGCGGCCTTTGGGTATTTTGGACATATGTGGGAGCTGTATGCGTTTTGGACCTTTGTGCCGATGATTCTTGAGAAATACAATGCCGCCCATCCACAGGCCCAGTTTACTATTCCGGTATGGTCGTTTTTTATAATAGGTATTGGCGGACTTGCCTGTGTGCTCAGTGGCCTGCTTTCGCAACGTACCGGAACCCAGCGTACCGCCTTTATTGCCTTGAGTTTATCGGCCCTTTGTTGCCTGCTTTCTCCCTGGGTATTTACCAGTAGTGTAGCCGTTGTGTTTAGTGGGTTTCTTCTTTTTTGGGGTATGGTAGTTATTGCAGATTCTCCCTTACTCTCAACCCTGGTTGCACAACAGGCAGACCCTGCCTTAAAAGGTACAGCACTTACCATAGTCAATTGTATTGGCTTTGAGATCACCATACTTAGTATTCAAGGCCTCACCTTTCTTGTAGAGTACACCACGTCAAACCTTGTGTTTATGCTGTTGGCTATCGGCCCCTTATTGGGATTGCTGGCGTTAAGGACTTCTACAAAACAGCACAGTTAGCCTGCGTATTTACGGTCAAGCGTAAAACGCGATTGTTATTACTTGCCAATTCGCCATTGGGTGTAAATTATGGCCTTGTACCGTCAAGTTTTTTTTGGCGCTAATTGTAGCTATTAGCGCTGTAAGTTTGACGGGAATTGGGGGTGTGTAAAACGTGGTAAAAATCCCCAAAAAGGCAACCGTCCCCACTTTTTTAGTACTTTAGTCCGTAAAATTAGCCCCATTAAGGGGATAGATTCACGTGTAACATATATAAGGCATATGAAAATTGCAGTGACCGCAGCAAACGGAAAATTAGGGGTTTGCATCGTAAATGAATTAAAGACCCTTGTTGGTGCAGCCCAGGTAGTGGGTATTGTAAGAACCCCTGAAAAAGCCACGCATCTTGGGGTTGAGGTTCGGAAAGGAGATTACAACAGTCGAGCTGAGTTTACTACCGCCTTAAAAGGCATTGATGCGGTGATCTTGATTTCAGGTATGGATAAACCCGAAAATAGAATTGAGCAACATCGTAACGTGATTGCGGCTGCCAAGCAAAACGGCGTCAAGAAAATAGTTTATACAAGTATTGTGGGGGATGAAGAAGAGACTGCATTTAGTCCAATTGTCCGCAGTAATCGTCAAACCGAAAAAGACGTACAAGCTGCTGGTTTAGATTGGGTTATTGGACGCAATGGGATTTACATTGAACCCGATTTAGCCTATATAGACACCTATGTCAAAGAAGGGGAGATACGAAATTGTGCAGGAGATGGAAAATGTGGCTATACCAGCAGGGCAGAATTAGGAGTGGCCTATGCCAAAATGCTAGTAAACAGCAAGCATAACGGGCAGGTGTACAATTTAGTAGGACTACCCATTACCCAGGCACACTTAGCGGAATTAATCAATCAGGTATATGGTACCCAGTTACATTATACCCCTGTCACGGTACAGGCGTATGAGACCGAAAGAAAAGCGGCCTTAGGTGAATTTATCGGCACCGTAATTGCGGGTATTTATCACGGAATTAAAATCGGGGCCAACGATGTGCCATCTGCCTATGAAACCGCGGCAGGAAGACCACATCTATCCACACTAGACATGATTCGCGCATATCACGGGAAATGAATTAGAGGTGCTTAGTCATTAAAGCGAAGTAAGTTGGTCAATTTCAACCCCTAATCCTACTTTTTTCCAACCTCATTAGTACCCACAAAAATGTAAACTCAAGGTAGATTTACTTTTCAAAACCGTATTAATGTTTAAATTTATTGATTATGAAATACAACGCAATGTTAACCGTTTTTTTAACCCTAATTTCAAGTCATTTTTTGGTTGGTCAAGACACGAATAAGTTGCCGGTGAGTAAAAATGATGAAATCTTAATTCAACATACCATTAGCAATGAAGAAGGATGGGAAATACACAAGGCGGCCTTTAAGTTACAATTAGAAGCAAAAGGGTATTCAATTAACGAGATTAAAACCAAAATGGCCGAATATGAAAAGCAACAAAAAGCATTTGTAGAAATAACAAGTAAATTACAGCAACGCTTCAATGCCTTGCAAATCGAAATGAATGGAGTAGACCAGCAAATCACGGTTCAAAAAGATAGAATAGCTTCTTTAAAAGAAATAGCGCTGAAGCAGGAGCAAACCGCAGAGGAGCTCTTTAAAGAAGTTAGATGGTTAGAGGTGCATGCTTCAGAACAGGCCCATAGAGAAATTGAATTATTGACAAAAGCAAAAGCAATAAAAGAGCAGGCTGAAGCTATAAAATTACTCTCTGAAGAAAATTGGCTCAAAGCTGAAAATTGGAAAGGTAACTTTAGGACCCTGTTTACAAAAAAATTAGTGCTTAATAATAATACTAATGCTGGGAGTGGTGATTTTAAGCATGTTAAGGTGTTAGAGAGATTTGTCTTTAAGGTAGAAAAAAACGAAATGATTCATATCAGTATCCAGGGGGAGTTAGATGAAGGATATGTATTAATTCAGGTGTGGAATCCGCAACGTGATAAAAAAGGACAGCTTATACTTGGCAATTTAAAACAGCTAGATGCTACAAAATCAGCTACGGTAACAGGAGCCTTCAATAATAGCGTGCTTACCGATATAGTTGGTGAATGGCAAATCACCATAATGGCTACTAAACCAAAAGGGCAATTAAACATGTCTGTTGTTCAATTCGATTCTGATAATTAATGGGGCTAAAAAGAATACTTTGTGGTTTAATTTTACTGCTCTTGACTTTTGGGTCAATTGGTGCACAACGCCAAAATGAAGGATCAATTTCCGGCACATTATTACTTGATGATTCTTGGAGTAGGAACGTGTATTTGTCATTAATTGAAACCATAGAAAATAAATATGCGGTTTCAAACGAAATGATTATTGCTAGTTCTGTCATTGATAGCATTGGCAGTTTTAGCATTTCATTGGCTGATTTACCGGCAGATTGGTCCTTACTTAGGTTACATGTTGTAAAGAAAGGAGTTTCACCGGCCTCGTTAATTATTGGGAGTAAAGATGAAAATCACTATTTTATGGTGGCCAATAACACTTCTAAAATTCACTTTAAAAACAGCCTTGATATCCCTGTTTTTAGAAATGTAATACTCACTGGAGCTCCGTACATGGACACCTTTGCCTACATTGACAAACTCTCAAATTATGCGAGTGTTATTGATTATGAAAGTTTCGGTATTGAGAAAGAATTTATTGATCAGGTAGTGACAGAAAAACTAAAGGTTATTGCAGACTCATGTTCAAATCCGTTAGTATCACTTTACGCTTTATATCAATTTGATTTTAAGATAGATTTTGAAGAAAATTCAGATTTTTATGAGGCCTATATAGCTAAAATAGGAAAAACGAATAACCGTTATTTTAGGGCGTTTAAAAACCAATTTCCAGCAAAAAAACCTAGACGATGGTTTTATGTATTGTTCGTTTTACTAGTAGGTGCGGTAGGTTATTTACTTTATTTTTTATTGGGCAAAAAGAGAAGGTTATTAAAAACCCTCAGCCTTCAAGAGCGAAGAATATTTGACTTGCTTAGAACGGGGGCCAGTAATCAAGAAATCGCAACAACATACCATATTGAGGTTAGCACGGTCAAGTCTCATGTGGGTAAGATTTATTCAAAATTAAAAGTGAGTTCAAGAAAAGAAGCAATACTTCAATATCCGGTGAAAGGCAACGATACAACAGAGCAATAGGTTTAATTAAACTCCTATAGTGCACGCATTGAGGTTGTTGTGTATGGATGAGTGCTAATAGGGACCGCAAGGAGGTACTTTGTTTGACTAATTTCATTAACTCAAACCGGTGAAACCGCTGTAGAGGTCTTTAAACAAGCGTCAAAAGCAACGCTAAAAGAGGCGCTTAGCTGTTTCACGGAAGAAGAAGCAACCCATTTAACCAGCCTGTTAGCAAAACTACTTACTCATATTAGCTAAAAAAATTTAATATTAATGTTGATTAATCAACATAAATAATTTGTAAGGCGTAGGTCATTAGGGCAAGTCTCCACTCAAAATTTAAACTAATCTTAATCATATAATACAATGGCAATTTTAGAACAATTGATAAAAAAAATACTGACTAGGGGAGTAATTATCGCAAAAGAAAAGATTTCCGAACGTGCTTATAAAATTCAAATTCACAGTGAAGCGGTTCAGCACTTCGATTTTATACCAGGCTGCTTTATCAGATTGGGTGTGGGCATCGGACAGGAAGTTAGTTCAACGAAAGATAGGGTAAGAAGCTATTCCATTTGGGATATAAACAAAGCTAAAAATACGTTCAGTCTTGCCATTGCAACGGCTAGTGGAGGTATTGGTGCAAAATGGGTTGAAGGCTGTTCAGTTGGCGATACGGTGTATTATAAAACTAAAAAGGGGACATTTACCATAGATGATTCGGCCGATAGCTATTTGATGATTGGTGATTTATCGGCATTGTCTCATTTGTATGTTATTAACCGTTACCTCCCTAAAAATAAACAGGTAAAAAGTCTAATTTACGCAGCCAATGTAGCCGAGCTATATGCAGATATTGATCAACAATACCCATTTGATTTTTACCACATAGAAGCAGCGAATACGAAACAACTACTAGCGCAAGTTGACCAAATTATGCCTTCCCTCAATGGGGTAAGTAGGGTGTATATTGCTGGAGATAGCAGAGATTGCATCGCGTTAAACACCTACTTTAGAAAAGGGCTACAATACAATCCCAAACGGATTAAAACCAAGCCTTTTTGGAATCCAACGAAAAAAGGACTAGAATAATTTGTTAATTACTACGGTTTTTGGTGAATTGCTTGAGCTAGCCCTAAACCACCACGGGTAAGTTAATCAAGCTAACGCTGTGGATAAAAAGATCGGAGTACTGAGCGTGTTGGGAGTTCAAAGCGTAGGTAAACCCTCAAGCCACACCACGTAATTTTGCTAAACAAGGCGCCTTATGCGAGGTTGATTTGATGCCGTGTATTGGTTGTTGCACGGGGAATCCTAACACGCATGATTGCCTTGCTTAGCTTGCGGGATGTTTTTATGTTTTGTTAATAAGCTAAATGTGAGTTGTTTGTGTAAACCAAATATTAGCATTAGGTTTATGAAATTGTTGTGCATCAACTGGGGACGGACATAACCTAATTATCCTTTGAACTATGATTAAATTTTTTAGATTATCGAAACCTAATTTTGCAAGGCAAAATCAAAAGTCTAGTAGCCCTTTGGTGGAGATAGCCGCTTGCGGAAAAAATAAAATACGAAAACATGATTAAGTTCTTTAGAAAAATAAGACAGCGGTTACTCTCAGAAAACAAAACGGGTACCTATTTAAAATACGCCATTGGTGAAATTGTGCTTGTAGTTGTCGGTATTTTGATTGCGCTTCAAATAAATAATTGGAATGAGAATAGAAAAGTGAATAGCAATCAACAAAAATATTTAAACTTATTAAAGCAAGAGGCCTTAAGCAATATTTCTAATATAGAAACTGAACTAGGTAACATTAAACTAATGATTGATGGACAAAGAGAGATTTTTCGTCTAATAGATGCCCCTAAAGATACGTTGACTGAAGCATTTGTCAATCAAATTTTCTTTAATGCATTTACCATCTTAGTTAATTATAATTATGAAAATAGTGTGCTAACCGAAATTAAAAATTCAGGAGAGCTAAAGAACTTAAAAAACGATAGTTTAAGAATGACGTTAATGGCACTCGAATCTAATTTTGAAACCGTAAAAATTCAAGAAAATACGGTCAATGAGTTACAGAAAAAAATAATAGATCACGTAGGTATAGATGGCGATATAAGACAGATTTTAGAAAGCCAAGATTTTTATAAGAACTTAGGGATAGCTAAGGCTAAAGCCACTAGTAAAGGAAATAAATATGCGCTCCAGGATAATTATTTTAAGAACAAAATGATTGAATATTTAGGTGTAACCATAAATTTAACTGAAATTGTATATCCAAGGATGAAAAAACTATATGTTGATATTATCGATAAAATTGATAAAGAAATTGATGATTAGAAGTGCATAAAAAATATAGAAAGCACAACAGTAGTAATCGCTGCACAAGCATTAAAACAGATCATTTGGATTAATTGGAGCTTGATTTTAAGTGGTTTTAAGCGCGGCTGTCATTTTTTTTGTCGCCCATATCACCGTTTTTTGTTGCAGGCTTTTTCTAGCAGGCCATGCTTAAAAGGAATAAATCGCAGTACTTCTTAGGTTGTGTTAATAAGCGAAGTGGTAGTTGTTTGTGAAAATGAAAAAGTAGCATTAGGTTTATACAATCGTTAGGCACTATTAATGAAACGCAGAACCTATATATTAAGTTTATTAGTTTTAATCAGTCTTTCTTATTGTAAGAAAGAAAGTAGATTGAAAGAAACTGAACGTAATGTTGAAACAAAAGTAGATACTTTAGAAATTAAAGAAACGTCAAGTTCGAATATCGAAAAAGACGCAACATTAGAAGTTCAAAAAGTAGATTTAATACTTGCCTATTCTGAAAAACAAATTGACACGTTAATTGGATTTTGTAATTGTGAAAAGAATGTCAAAAATAATACGTTGAAAATTCAAATCAGAACAGAATTCCCTTCATTGAGCGAACTTGAAAAAGATAATAGAAATGCTACTGAATTTCAATTAGGAATTGATAGACAATATAGATTTATAACTTTCTATTTGAGAGATTCTATTGTAGAAAAAACTAAAATTTTCAAAGCATCAACGGAAAATCAATTTAACGGAAAAAAAATGGATTCGATTTCAATTCCGAATTATAAAATTAAAATCAACCGATTTCATTATAAAATTGCTCAAAATGTTTGGGGAAATTATGAAATAGAATTAACAGACCCTTTTGGATTTCGAAAAAACGACAGAAAAATTATTGGAACATTTCATTGTAATAATTGGAAAATAGTAGATTATAAAGAATTGCATGAATGGACAGTAAAAGGTGAAAATTATATTGAATAATAACATTGCCTAAAATCCATTAATTTTAGCTCATTTACTAAGGTTTGGGCTTTTACGTTGAGCATTTTTTAACAAGCAGTGTACCAAGGCGGACGACTATTGGGCTTAGAAATGATGGCTTAAAAAATACCTTAACAAACATTGACGTATAGATGACGGTAACTTGACGTAACGAGTAAATATGTTTCCAAATTACATTTGCTGAAACAATAAATAACATTCAAAATGGAACTAAAAGATTTAGCTAAAAACGTAAAAGAATTAAGAGCAGTTCGTGGAATGTCTCAAGAATATTTAGCAGATGAATCAAGAGTTAGCTTAAGGACAATTCAAAGAATTGAGAACAATGAATCGGAACCAACAGGCGAAACGATTAAAAGAATAGCAATTGCATTGGATGTAAAATTGACCGAATTGATAGGTTCAAATGCTATAACTGAAACGAGCGATTTAAAAGCAACGGTTATTTTTCTAAAAAAACAGCTTTCTAAAACAAATGAAAAATCGGAAATAAAAACATTTGAAAGTATTATAGCAATTTTACAGAAACTTAAAGAAAAGGATTTAAGTACTGAACAGAGAGAAGGAATTGACAGCTACCTGCAATATTTAGAACTTGAAAAAATACCATCTTTTAATAATGAAATGTTCAAACATAAGTTGACAAAATTCAGAAAGTACATAAAAAATAAATTGCGTTTTGTACCAAAAAATTATTATTCAACTTGGGCAGCAAGTTTTGGACTTTCATTTGCGATAGGTTTTGCCGTTCAAAAAAACATCGATTACAGTATTAAAATTGGAGTGATTTCTGTTGCTTTAGTTATAATCGGAGTTGGAATGATTTTGGATAGGAGAATTAAAAGACAGGAACGAACATTTTGCTTCTGAAAACAACTGGATATACCCCTGGTAATCGTTGCACAAACACCTAAATTACCCTTCTAAATAAATGGGGGCTTGAGTTTAAGTGGTTTTATGCGGGGTGATAATCTTTTATGTGGCCCAAATCACCATTTTTTGCCAACCCCCTAAACCTAATATTTTGTTGCAGTCTTTTTCTAGCACCCCATGCTTAGAAAGTATAGATCGCAGTACTTCTTACGTTGTGTTAATAAGTGGAGTGGTAATTGTTTGTGAAAATGAACTAGTTGCATTAGGTTTATACAACCATTGTACACACTATGAGAATTGGATTTAAAAAAACAATTATTGGAGTTTTTCTACTAGTTTGGAATTTTAATTTTGGACAAAATAGTAATACGGAAAATTGGACTGAAACCGAAAAGAGTCAATACTTAAAATTTAACGAATTAGCCATTTACGTACATAACAAGGAGAAATCAGAAATCTCACACGACGTTTTGTTTGAAAAATTCATCTTTTTTAATTACGTATTAAATGACACAATAACTAAAAGGAAGGAAAGAAGATTGGAAGCTTTCGACACTATTTTCTCTTATTTTAGACAAACCGTTAATAGTATTGGATTAAAAAATTTAGACATAAAGCCTGTCAGATTTTACAAGAATCACGAAATTTATAAGCCGTTCAAAAAAGATAAGGCGAAAAAAACTATTCGTGGTGAAAAAATGTCCACTAAAGATTCAAACGTTTTTGCCTACTACAGAAAAGAGGATCCGGAAAATCCATTAGGAACTCTATTATTTGAACCAAACACATACAAAATGGTTGCGTGGATAATGTTAGACCAAGGTGGAACCAAATACTTTTTAACCTTTAATTTATTATAAATACTGTGCACAACAGGGGCTCCTATAAAAAGCACTAGTTCAGTTCTTCAAGGTTAATAGTTAAGTTTTTATCAATTCATTTTGATGACTTTATATAACTTGCTCCCCATCCTATTTGTGATACACATTATAGCTGTGTTCACCAGGCCAGAGACCTCGGGAAATAATTATTCCTTATAATAAACCTGGCCACTTGCTATAAATATGTGATACTGCTAAATTGAGTGCACCCACGTTGTATTGTGGTTTAGGAAAATCTACTTTTTAATGGGCTTTGTTATTGTTTAATTATGATTCAATCCCAATTATATATGGTGTAGCTGTTTTTGTTACTGCTAACGTTCTATTTAGTAATTTTTGAGATACCCTAACTATTTTGGTTTTTACGTTTTTTCCTATAAGTTTGCGATAATGTGGTTGCATCATTGAATCTGTCCGCATTGCAATAGCCATCCGCGGTGTAGCTGGATTGATGTAATTTATTTTGTATCTTGCAGAGATAAAGGTTATAACGGCACTGGCGTTATACGTATGTTGTGTGTCATTTAAAAAAGCTCGTAACTCAACCAAAACTACTGTTCACTCATTAATGCTTTTATTTTAAATAATGTTGATTGATATTTGTTAGACTGAATTAAAAAAATGAAATCATTCATCCCAATTTTCTTTCTGGCTTTTATCAGTTGCAAAACACAGCATCTGAATTTAAACTCAGATTCACTAACTGGTAAATATATTGGAATTGGAAAATCGAACGCGGGAATTGAATTAAGACTTGCCGAAAACAACGAATTTAAATTTTGGATTCATAAAGGACACGGTTCAGACTTTACTCAAGGAACTTGGACAAACTTAAATGATACTCTGATCTTGAATTCTAAAACTCTTAACGAAACCGATGGTCTGACTTATGCTCTCTCAAGTGCAGCTTGGATTAAATTTGAAAATTTGGAATGGGCAATAAAGAAAAACAGACTAACTGAAATAAAAAGCGGAAAGTGGAAACTAAAAAAAACTGAATAAAAACGCCACACAACAAAGTGTAAAATCAATACTAGCCGATTTTCTGCCGAAAATCTACTCCCTTTTCCATTATCACTATATTTGTAAAAACCGTCGGTAACCCGTACTGTTTTTACACAAACCGTTGTGCGTCATTTGAGAAAATAATCGTGAAAAGAAAATTCATACATATAATTCCAATTTTAATTCTGTTGATTAGTTGTAATCAAAAGCAGCAACAAATTGACACTTGGAATAACCGAATTGCGGAATATCAAGCAAAAATGGAAAAAATTGAATCTGACTTAATTTTAGATACTTTAGTTTTTAATGAAAATATGAACGGAAAACAATTGACTGAAAAGTATGATTTTGGTCAAACAGAATTAGACTTTTACAAACAATTCATTTCTGAAAAACATATCTCGGAAAAGCAATTATTGACTGACGAGTACACTAAAACTGAAGTCACCTATTTAGGCAAATTGAAAGATTTAGATAATCAGAAATTCTATCACGTTCTTACAAATTTTAAAATAATCGGAATTGGAGAAATGGAATCGCCTCGTGGAATAAGTAACATTGCTTTTCTAAATGAAAATATGGAGAAAGCTATAATCTACCGAATGGGAATGCCTGACGAATTACCGACACGAATTGAAAACGAGATATTATATTTTAATCACGAATCTGAAAAAATTGGAATTTCAATACTTGGTGGTTTGCCGCCAATGTTATGTGTCCCAAAGATTGGATGTAACTAATAAAAAAACGAACGCACAACAATGGCTATAAGTAATTGCTTGTTCTCGCCTACTTCTGAAAATCCTCGCGGATTTTTAGTTTGGTGTGTACTTGCAAAGTTAATCGCTAAACCACGCAACTACTCATAGCCGAGACCGTTAGCTGTAACCTAAAAAAACGAATGACAAAACAACTGAAATATTTTCTAATTTCTCTTACACTTTTCACTTCTTCCTGTAATGGACAGATTAATAAAGAAACTGAAAAACAAAAGGTAAAGGAATTAGCCATTGAGAAAATTAAACTATACGAATATGGTGCAGGTGATATTGTTAGCAGCGGTTATTTGGATAAATTAGGAAATATGTGGTTTACCACTTTAAAAGAGGGTGTTTTTAAATATGATGGTAAAACTTTCAAAAATATTACCACAAAAGATGGGCTTTGTTCAAATAAAGTAAACTCGGTAATTGAAGACAAAGACGGACTTTTGTGGTTTGCAACTTCCAAAGGGTTGTGTAGCTATGATGGTAATGTATTCAGTAAGTTTCCATTGCCACAAGAAGACTTTCCAAGTGTGTCACCAGAAACTGGATTGCCAAGTAAAGTAACCGAAGAAGTGCTATCTATAATACAGGACAGAACAGGTGATTTTTGGTTGGGTACATTGGCTGGAGGTGCTTACCATTTTGATGGTAATACATTCACAGCTTACTTAAAATTCAATGGTCGAATACACCCTACAGACAGCGTTTACAACAATGTAATTCAAAGTATAGTAGAAGATAATTCTGGAAACATTTGGTTTACCTCAATGACACACGGAGGGATTAGTCGTTATGATGGAAAAACATTTGCTCATTTCACAAAAGAAGATGGTCTTTCTGATGATATGATTTTTTCAAGTTTCAAAGACGTTAATGGAAACCTCTGGTTTGGGACTTTAGACAACGGTTTGATTTCATACAAAGCTGGGTCTTTTAGTTACTATAAAGAAAATGAATGGCAGAATATATCTTGCTTCTATCAAGACAAAACAGGCAAGTTATGGATAGGAAGTTTTAGGGAAGAATCTGTTTTATGGTTTGACGGAAAGAAATTCACACCAGTTCCTTTTGATAAAGACCAAAAACTTGTTGAAATACGTTTTATAACAGAAGATAAAAATGGAAATGTTTGGTTCGGTGGCAGATATGGAATTTTATATCGTTACGATGGAAAGGAATTAAAAGACTTTACCCAACTAAAAAGAGGAAAATAATAAAAGGCAACAGCTAACAATGTATATGAAAAATAGGCGAAACAGCAATAAAATTAAGGCTTTTGGCTCGTGTCAAACTTTGTGCTTAACTGAAAGTTTGGCGCTTCGAAATCGCCTACTTTTCATATACTAGCCCGTTAGCGGTGATTAAAAAAAAAACGACAGTAAAAATTAGAACATAGAATATGCTACATAAGAATAATGAAACCGACACAATCATTCTCAAAGCAGGACAAGGACGAGTTTACAACTGCGGAACAATGACAGCAGTTTTTAAAGCAGACGAAAACGAAACTAACGAAAAGTACAGCATTTCCGAGTGGTGGTTAGAACCCAATTTAGAAGGTGTGGGTGCACACCAACACGAAGAAAATGATGAAATATTCTATGCTTTGGAAGGTACAACTTCTATACTTGTTGGAGACAAGTGGATAGATGCTGAAAAAGGAACATTTATAAGAATTCCAGCCAAAACCATACACGACTTTTGTAATAGAACCAACAAGAAAACAGGCGTTCTAAACTTTTTTATTCCGGGCGGATTTGAGAAAAATATGCCTTCGATTGTAAAATGGTTTGCCGAAAATAAATAATGACATATAGTTGCTAAAAAACAGCGTATGGGTATACAAGAACAAATTAAAAATTACATTGCTTCACAACCTGAACCAAAACGTACGGACATTGAAGATTTGCATAATCAGATACTTCAAGTATTACCAGAAGCCAAGCTTTGGTTTTTAGATGGTAAAGACGACAAAGGCAAAATAGTAACTAATCCTCAAGTTGGTTATGGACTTCAGACTATAACATATGCAGACGGAAAAACCAAAGAGTTTTTTCAAGTTGGAATTAGTGCAAACACCGCAGGTATATCTGTTTATATTATGGGTATTGAGGATAAAAAGTATTTGCCTGAAACCTATGGAAGAACAATAGGAAAAGCAAGTGTTACAGGGTATTGCATTAAGTTCAAAAAACTAAAAGACATAAATATTGACATACTTGAAGCGGCAATAAATGACGGAGTTGGACAATCGAAATAACTGACAATTAAAAAGTAAATAACTGACAAAAATTATTAGTGAAAAAAAACGAACCGCTAACAATGTATATAAAAAATAGGCGATTTAGTGCTAAATTTAAGGGTTTTGGCTCGTGTCAAACTTTGTGCATAACCGAAAGTTTGGTGCTTCGAAATCGCCTACTTTTCATATACTAAACGTTATGTGCAAGACATATATGAAAATCGAAAATCATAAAATATTTTGTCTTTTTATTTTTACTTTATTCTGTAACTTGACTATTGCTCAAAATGATATTTACTTTTTGATAAATAAGAATGATTCACTTATAAAGACACAAATTTCAAATAAGTCGAAAACTTACGCTGGGTACAGTATATTTTATGACAAAAAGGTTAGAACAAAAAAGAATAATACCCCGAATTTAAAACAATCAAAATCAGATGGAGTAATTACGGTTTGGGAAGAAGATCCAAAATATGATTATTATGTCTACGAAAATCCTTCAGTTCCGTTTAGTTTTATAAAAAAGTATGATAAAATAATTGATAAAAATGAGCTTAAGGATTTAAAAATCATAACTGACCGAAAGGAATTTCTAAAAATTGGAGAAAAAAGAGGGTTTGACGGATTAGGGAATAATTATTATTTTCTCGAAAAACTAGAAAAAGACAAGTATTTAATTAGAAAAGTTTATACGGTAATATTTGTATAAGTTGCTATTATGAATAAAAATACGTTTGGCAACACCGTGTTTAATTAATGGCTAGTTCGAGCTTACTTACGAAAATCCTCCCACGCCCAAAAGCGTGGCGGGACGGATTTTCTATTTGGTTTGTATTTGCTAAATTAGGTGCTTAAACACGCAACTAATCTTATACAAAACCGTTGGGGGGAATAAAAAAACAGTAAGACAATTGTATTTAATACCAATTATTGGTACTTTTGGACAAAAGAATTAATCATGAGTAAAAATACATCAATATCACTAGGTAACTATTTCGACCAATTTGTACAATCTCAAATTTCAGCAGGTAGATACAAAAATGTAAGTGAAATTGTTAGAGCAGGACTTAGACTTTTAGAAAATGAGGAAAGCAAGGTTATTGCCTTAAGAAATGCAATTCAAGAAGGAATCGATAGTGGAATAGCGCATGACTTTGATCCTGAAAAAAACCTTAAAGAATTAAAGGCTAAAAGAGCAAAAAATGCCTAAGTACAATCTAACTAACAAAGCTGTTGAAGATTTAAATAACATTTGGGAATACACTTTAATTAAATGGTCTGAAAAACAAGCAGATATTTATTACAATATGTTACTTAACAGCTGCCAAGAGATAGCCAACAACAACAATTTAGGGAAAAACTATAAAGGTGTAACAAAAGAACTTTTTGGATTCAAAGTTAATCGACACATTATTTTCTATAGAATTATTGAAAATCAGCCAATTGAGATTTCCAGAATTTTACACGGAAGAATGGACTTAAAGAATAGAATAACAGAATAAAAAACTCCCCCCAACAGAATGTATAGAATATAGGGCGGTTCAGAGGTTTGGAGAGAGCCAAGTTATCTACTGACACCGCCAAATTTACAATTTGGCTTTACTACCAATAAAATGTAAAAACAAAATTGTAAATTTGGCTCAGAGCAAACCGAAAGCGCAGTGCTTCCTAATGCGCTACATTCCATACATAAATCGTTAGTCTTCATTGGGTACGATATACAAACATCCTTTCCAGAGTTATAGAAACATCGTTTACACTTTTTAACTTGCAATTTGAACCAAAACTCAAATTGCCATGCCTTGGAAAGAAAAAACAACTGCAGAAAGACAAATATTGAAATAATTTTATGGCAAGAATATATTATCACGAAGAAAAATTAGCTGGAAAAGCATTTGAAAATGATGTAATTAATTTACAATTTTTTGATTTTATTTTCAACAATACTACCACCAACAAATTTGAAATCAAACCTATTTCAAGTAGTTCTTTTTTTGGTTTGCTAAAATCAACAACAGCAACTTTTAAAACCGTAAGAATTTCACGAGACGGAATAAATTATAACACAACAGAAGGGAATTTCTACTTACCAAAAGCAATAATTTTTTACGATAATGATGATTACAATTTTCCTTCTGAATTCTATTTTATCTCAAAATTGGGCGACAAAATTGAATTAAGAAAGTGTAACGGAGGAAAAGATGTAAAATGGTTTCAAATTCCTGACTTACATAAAGAGGTTACTGATAGTAAAATAGTTTCAAAGATTAAAAGTACAATTTTAGAAGTTAGAAAACTTGTTGAAACTACATATAACAAGCAAATTGATATTGACAAAGAAAAAAAGAAAGAAGAATTACGAAAAATAGAAGAAAACCGCCCTTTCTTGAATGTAGTTCAAAAAAACGCCTACAAAGAATTGACCGAACTGTGCATCGACTTAAATCCGAAAAAGAACGATGTTATTACATTTATTGAAAAGCTTAAAAACTATGACAAAGACAGTGAGTATTATACAACACTGAATTACACAATGGACTTTTTAGACAACAACAATATTCTATTCCTTTTGAGGTTGGATTGGAAAGCTGGTATTGAAGATTTAGAATGGGTTTTGAAATCATCATTAAAAGAGAATTATAATTTATCTATTGACCTACCTAATGCAAGTAATTATGAAGAAAATGCGTCAGTTTCATTCGACAACGTTTTCGAAGATTTTGATAAACCGATAAGACATAAGGGATTACAAATGGGATTTGTTGACACACAATCAGATGAATATGTAATTGTATTGCATAAAATAACCGATAAAGACAAAGTGGAAAAAGTAATCAAAGAGATCGGATACGACTATTATGAAAAATAAGAACTACCGCCAACAACGTATCCTATGAAAGCACTAGGCCAGTTCTTCAACGTTAATAGTTAAGTTTTTAGTACCTCATTTTGATTATGGTGTGGTGTTGAAATGGTAATAGTCCAAGGGCGTTAAGCGTCACTCCCATAAGAGGAGATAGCAATTTCCTTAGGTGAACTAAGGGGTGGGGCGTAGGTAAACGCCACACACTGCTGAGTAAACATGGATGGTGTGATTACAAGGTGGTTTTATCGATACGGATTGATTTTTCCTTGGGTAAGTTGATACCCTTCACGAAGTAAATCAGGATAAAGACCATACCAATGTCCTGCTCCAAATAAGATAGCTATTTTAGATTTCTTTGTAGCAACTATTCGTTCTATGATATAATTATTTCTTATCGTAGTTGTTAATAGATGTTTACTTGAATTAGGGTCTTGTTCGCATTCATATAATGTTGTTAATGGAGTGTTGAAATCACAATCAGTTAACCTTATTTCGCCTTTTTCTTGTTCGTAGCGCTGAATCCAAACCCCAGTAGAAATATCGATGTTATAGTCTTCGTTTAGGCGAATGCCGGTATTGTCATGGGTTTGTGGTATTCCTTTTAATTTTTCAAAATGTTTAGGCAGCGACGCATCGTTTGAGTCAAGGTAATTGCCCGTTGGATTCCGGCGTAGTACTTTTCTAATTTTTAGCAGTAAGGTATCTTGTTGTGCTTGGCTTAACCCCGGTTCGTCACGAAACCCTTCATAGGCAATGGTATAGCCATTGGTTCGAAGTGAATCAATGGTTTTTTTTACCGAAGCGTAAAAGTCGGCCGAGGCCACATGAATGTTGGGAATAAAGACAATGGTTTTATTGTCTTTTTCTAAAACCTTTACATAGCGATCTACTGTTTTTTGGCCAAAAGATCCTATCAGCACTTTGGTACAAGAGCTACAAAGTAAACCAACAATTAATGGGAGGATGGTGTTTTTCATGGGAGTAGTTTTTAGTGAAACGTTTAGCGAAAACCAATTTTAGGTATAAAAGGTACGCATTTTTTAAAAAATTAGGCTTGAATTGCCATCAGGGCCCTAATGGCAATCTATACCCAAGGCAATAGTTTTAGTGCAATGGGTTTATAAAAAAGCAGGAACCAATTCTTTGGCAAGTTCTACCACCGTATCTACCCAACAGGCAAATTTACAACCACCACGCCCCTTGAGTTTAGTGCCGTCTTCGTCTGTGTATTTGTCTTTGCAGTCTTCCATGCAGTCTTTATGTTCCCCATCATCGGCTTTTTGGGTTAACTTTTGCGCGAGTTTTATTTCAAATTCTCGCTGACTCATTTTTAGTGCTTTTAAAATATTGTCACTAAGCTTAAAAGTCGTTACCTCTTCAATATTTTCATCAAAGACGCCAGTAATATTTCCTACTATTGATCCATCTGATTTTGTTGAAGAAATTCGTAGTTCTAATTCTTCCGTGAAAATAATTTTATTTGCTTCTTCAAAAGGAATGGCACTTTCTTCATCTTTACACGAAAAAGTGAGCATACTCAACATAACAAGAGGTAAAAGAATTTTAAATTTGTTTAATTTGATTTTCATAATTTCTAATTTTAAGTTATTAAATAGTTTGTTTTCGGTGAGGAGTTCTATTTCAATAGCCCTTCCTCTTTTGGATATGATTCTTTACATAGGCAATTATTTAAGTTTATACATCGTGTTTCATAATTTCTACTCTACATGGAAAGAAACTTTGGTTAATTATTCTTTCGCGTCTGTTGGGCCTGCGTAAACTGTTCTCATTTGTTCATTGATAAGAACCTTGACAGAGACATTTACCATCAGATCAAAGTCTTCATTATAGTAGTATGTGTTTGACCTTCTAGAATAGGTAATCAGCGCATCCATTTCTTTTAGGTATTCAATGACACGGTAAAGTTCTCTTGGGCTGATAAATAATTTCTTAGCAAATTCTGCAGGGGTGCCTGTTTTTCCAGACTTAATAAGTTTGTGGGCTTTTCTAAGCCGTTCTAATTGTTTAAGTGTTTTCATGATTTCATTGATTTTATATCCCAAAATTAGAGTCAAAACAGGCGTAAAAAAAATGAAGATTCCCAAGATTCAACGAATTTTAATTTAAGATTCTTTGAATTTTATTCGGTTTTTTTGATTAAATTGCTAGGAGTCATCCATCATGAGAATATATTTTGAAAAGGTTAGTATTATTTTTTAGTATTGGAATTGTTGCATTCGGCTATACACAAGAGTTTAGCCAAGATTCATTGAAATATTCCTTTAATGAAGTGCTAGGAAAATACACCATTAGCTTGGATGGAAAAAATGGTAAAGACTCTCTTGTTAAATATTATGCGGAATTATATTTGTTTAAGTCCAGAACCTCTTCAACTCTTCATAAGATATATGGACAGCAAATGATGCTGGCTGTTAGTTCTTATAATGAATCCTTGATGCGCTTAGACACAATGCTTTATTTGTCTGAAAGTTTGAGCGATAAAACAAATTTCCCAGTTACTGCCTATGTCTTGAAGGGAATTACTCATTTTAAAAACCAAAAATATAATGAAGCGTTAGATAATTTTTTACAAGCTCTGAATGAATCCCTTAAGGTTGAGAATGAGGTTTTTGAGTACATTGCAAAGTATCATATTGCGGTTTTGAAGTATGAGCGAGTTCAGGAACAGCAAGAAGCATTGAATTTGTATTATGAATGTAAAAAATATTATGAATCTAAGGATTTAAAAGATGATTACTTTAATTACGGAATCTTATTGTTAGCATTCTCCGAAGTTCATAGAAATAATATGGAATTAGATTCTTCCAGGTATTATAACATTAAAGGTCTTGAATTAGCTGAGAAATATAATGATAAAAACTTAAAGGCTTATTTTAATTTTTATGATGGAATTGATGACTTTGAGAAAAAAGAATATTCAAGTTCAATCGGGAAATTATTGCGTGTATATCCAATTTTGAATAGCAATGATGATCAGCCGAATAAATTACTTTTAAACTATTATTTGGGGCGGAGTTTTTATTTTATAGGAGATGAAGAAACAGGAGCTCAATATTTTCACTTAATGGATTCAATATTTAATTTGTCACCAATTTTTAATAGACAGGTTCGGGAGAGTTATACTTTTCGAACTGAGAATGCAAGAAAAGAGAGAAACATAAAGAAAGAGTTGTCTTTTGTTAATAAGACTCTTAAATTAGATAGTTTGGTGCATACAACTTACAGGAATGTTTCGAGAATATTTAATACAAAATACGATAATTTCGAGCTTCTTAATGAGAAAAAGCGATTGACTGAAAAATTATTAACTTCAAATGTCATAATATCTAATTCCCGTTTTTTAAATAATATATTAATTATCACAGGTCTAGTGCTTGTGAGTTTTTTTATTTATTTAATTTATTTAAATAGAATATATAAAATTCGATTTAATAAATTAATTAAAAATGATAGTCCAGAGACAATCACGAAAAAAAAATCAACCCCTAAAGAGTTGAAAATACCTGAAGAAATTGTTAATAAGGTAATTATGAATTTAGACAAGTTTGAAGATCAAGAATTGTTTTTAAACAAAAATCTAACCTCTCTTGACATTGCTAGAAAGGTTAAAACTAATAAAAAATATTTGGCGAAAATTATTAAAAATCACAAAGGTAAAACGATGCCTCAATATATTAATGACTTACGGATTAATTATGCTGTTGAAAAATTAAAAAGGGATGATAAGTTTAGAAAATATACTATTTCCTCAATTGCAAAGGAGGTTGGGTTTTCAAATGTGGTTTCTTTTTCTCAAGCCTTTAAAAAGTCAACAGACCTAAAGCCATCCTTTTTCATTAAGCAGTTAATTAATTACAAAGATTCGCAGAATCTTTAATAGAAAAATACATAAGTTGCTGAATAAGATTGTATTATGTGTTATATTAGCTTATGTTAACTTAAAATAATATTAAAATGGAAAAATTAGGTATTGAAAAATTTAGAGTGTCAGAGTTGAAAAATCAGTCTTATATTATTGGAGGGTCTGGTGATGGTCCAGAAACCATTGCAACCTTGATAAAAATTACTCTTGGTAAAAAAGGAAAAGAAAAGAATCAGCATAAACAGAAAGTTGATAATTAATGATTAAAATTCAAAAATGTTTTGAGTATTAGAATTTTTTTTAGCTGCATTATTACATTAATTATTTTTATTAGTTGCAATCAAAAAAAGGATATTGTTGTACCTGATAAAATAGGCTATTGGTATTTTCACGATTTTGAGAAGGATAGTGTTTTAGGTTTAAGCTTGGAGAAGGCTTTAATATTTTTGGAAGGTAGACCAAATGAAAAAGTTGTTGTAGCCTTAATTGATACGGATATTGATATTAACCACCCAATTTTGAAAAATTTTATTTGGGTGAATTCTGATGAAAAAGATAATGGTAAAGATGATGACTCCAATGGGTATGTTGATGATGTAAATGGTTGGAATTTCACCAGAAACCTTCAGGGGCAAAAAGTTGTGTATGGATTAAATTCAAATATAGCTGTACTTAATACATTAAGTGAAATATATTCGGAAGGAGACGATAATGATTCTATTTATTTTAAGATTTATAATGATGCAATGAAGTCATACTTGAATGATAAAGCAGTGAATGAAGAGAATTTAATTTATTATTCAGATATTTTGGCTAAAATTCCTCGAGCTGAGGAGGTCGTAAGTAAGGTTTTGAAAAGTGAAAATTTCTCATTAAAGGAGCTAGATAGTTTGTATAAAAACTCCGAAGGAGAAAAGGATGTTGATAGTTTGAATTATTTTTCTCTTATGCTATGGCAATTAAGGAAGTATTATCCTAATGGTGAATTTGAGAACGCTGCTAATCTTGAAAGGCAAAAGAAACTTTTTAGTATTAATATGAATTATGATGATAGAAAATTTCTTGGTGACGATATTAACAATTTAAATGATTCTAATTATGGCAGTCCTATTGTAAATAGTAATTTAAATGTGATGTCGCATGGAACTAGAGTTGCTGGGGTTTTAGCGAAATTTGCCAAAATTTCTAATCTTAACATAGATATTATGTGTTTACCTATTCAACCTCAATCTGGTGGTTTTAAAGAGAAAGATTTATTTTTAGCTATTAAATATGCTGTTGATAATGGTGCAAAGGTGATAAATTTAAGTTCAAGTATTGAATATACATTGAAAAATGAAATAATTAATGATGCAATTGAATACGCTAGAGTAAACAACGTTATGTTGGTTACATCAGCGGGGAATAAAAGCTTAAATTTGGATTTGAAAAATTCTTTTCCAGATGGGAAAAAAGATGGTCAAATCTTAACTAACTTTATTAAGGTTGGAGCTTCGGGGAGAAGTATTTCTAATGAAAAGTTGGAATGGACAAATTATGGAAAAAATTCTGTAGATTTTTTTGCTCCAGGAGATTCAATTTCAACTATTGATGTTGGAATTATAGATGATATTATTGATTCAGGAACTTCGATTTCTTCGATTTTAACAAGTGCCGTTGTGGCACTGATGAAGTCATATTATCCAGGGCTCAAACAAAATGAAATAAAGGAGATTTTGATTTCAACAGTTCTAGTGCCGATTTTGAATAAAAACGTAAGCAACAAAGATCACAAATTTTTGAAGCAGTTTTCGATTTCTGGGGGTATTTTAAATGCTTATAGAGCGGTTGTTATGGCAGATAGTCTTCAAGTTAAATAATATCTTTTTTAGTAGATTTTAGCTTGAGCAGCAAACTTACATTCTTCATGCGCCACCATTTTTATTGTTTTTTCAATATTTGAAAATCCAAGTAATATTCTAAAAAAAGAGAATAGATAATCGTTGAAATGAAGTTTAGTATTATTTGCATAATAATGTCTTTTACCAGCTTATATGGTCAGGGAGAATATTTTGTTAAAGATTTTAGAACGGATAATTATCCAGGTATTTCCTTATTAAAAGCCTATAATTATTTAGGTAATTCAAAAGGCAAATCAATTGTGATTGCTGTGATTGATACGGATATAGATATAAATCACCCTGATTTGCGAGAGAAGGTATGGGTTAATTCAGATGAAATTAGAAATAATGGTATTGACGACGACAACAATGGGTATATTGATGATGTTCATGGATGGAATTTTTTGATGAATGAGAAAGGGGTACGCCAACTTTATACTACTGAGTCAACTGTGAAATTCATTCAATATTATGAAAATCTGGATTCATTGTCACAGTCTGATGGTTTGTTGAAAAAAAAATATATCTCGGCGATTGCTGCCAATAGAACTAAAAATGAAGAGTTGGATAACGATAAAGAAACAATGACTTATGTTAAGAATGAATATCCACGTGCAAAGAAAAGTGTAGATTCCTTACTTAGAAATAAGAACTATTCTTTAAACACCTTAGATAGTTTGAGAACTTCTTCAACGCTAGATAGTGTATTAAAAGCTAGAGCAGACTTTATGTATATTTTCACGAATTTAGATTATGATATTGCTTATGTTGAAGAGTATTTAAGAATCACAAAAATAGAAAAAGAAATAATTCATAATACCAGTTATGAATTGGATAGAGCGAGTTTAAAGGATGATGTACACAACTTAAGTGATGTGAATTATGGCTATCATATCGTAAATAGCAACCTAGATGTTTTAACGCATGGCACAACCGTGACCGGAGTGTTAACGAACTTTAAAAATATAAAATACATGCCTATCTCTATCCAAACTAAATATGGAGCCGAAGCCGAAAAGGATGTTGCGCTAGCTATAAAATATGCAGTGGATAACGGCGCTGATATTATAAATTACAGCGCAACTTATAAATACTCTATTCATGATGATTGGGTTGTGGATGCTATTGATTATGCAAAATCTAAAAACGTTTTAATTGTGAAATCCGCTGGAAATAGTGGTGTTAATTTAGATGTCATAGAAAATAAAAATTATCCCATGTCTTCTAATGATAATTTTATTACAGTAGGAGCCACGGGAAAGAAAGTTGATTCTACATTGGTACCCTACTGGTCTAATTATGGTAAAAATTCGGTTGATTTATTTGCACCGGGAGAAGATATTAGAACAATTAGTACCGAAGGCTTTTATGAAGATTCGGGTACGTCATTATCTGCCCCCTTAGTATGTGGTGTGGCTGCAATGATTATGTCCCATTACCCTAAACTAAAACCGAAGGAAATAAAAGAATGTATTTTACAATCTGTGGATAATTATGATGTTGAGGTGAAAAATGAGTCACTGACATTGCAATTCAATCAAATGTCAAAATCTGGAGGTGTGCTTAATGCGTATAAAGCTATAAAAATTGCAGAAAAAATGAGTAAAAGTAAAAACTAAACCTATGTCTTCTTATGCACCATTTGGAAAATATGTACTAAGAATACCACAAAAGCCGTTGAAAAGCGGCTTTTCGCTTTTAAAAGATGAAATGATGATTCTAGATGTTGTAGACGATCAAATTTTCATAGAGGGCCTTGATTTAGCTTCTCCATCAACTTTTAAAGCGCTGACAAAAATGACGATCAGTCCTCAGCTATTAGAAACATTACAAAAATACTATGTGCGTGCATCGACTAGAGCTACTCCATTTGGATTATTTTCTGGATGTTCAGTGGGTAATTTTGCCAATGAAGCTTATGAAATTAAGAATTACTCATTTTTTAAAAAAAGTAGATTAGATTTTAGTATTGAATTGAGACTATTTACAAAGATGCAAAATTTAATTATCGATAATAATAAATTTAAGTTTATGCCAAATTCATCATATTATTATGTGTTCGATGAATTTCGTTTTGTTGAATGTGAATTTCAAAAAAGTCTTCGAAAATATTCAGTTGAAAAAATATTGCCGAATCCTATCTTAAAAAAGTTGATTGGATATTGTCATTCGGGGCGGAATTTTAAGGAAATAAAAACTTTTCTAAGTAAGATAATCCCAGTTGAATTTAATAGCTCACTTAGTGAAATAGAAAAATTTGTTCGCGAGCTAATAGAAAATCAAATTTTAATTCCATGTGAGTTGCCTAAAGTTACAAATAGCCACCCGTTAACTGACATTTTAAAGGGTGACACTTCATCGTTAGATGCACTTGAACTTATGAAAGAAATAAGGAATTTATATTCATTGTTAGATCAATTAGACTTGAATATTGAAAACAATCAACCCATTAAAAACGAGCTACGGGCATGTTTGGATGGCTTGAACGTGCTAACCGATAAAGATAGCATTATCTATACAGATTTATTTTTCCAATTTGATGAAAATCAACTGAACAAAGAAGTCGTTACTTCTGTTCAAAATGGAATTGAGGTGTTGAAAAAATTAACCCATAATTTTCCAAACCGCTATTTGGAAAATTTTAAAAAGGAATTTAATCGAAAATATAAAGGAAAGGAAATATCATTAAGCAATTTATTTGATAGTGAATTTGGATTAACTTTTCATAGAAGTAAATACGCTGAATTCGCATTTATTGATCAATTTGCTATTGAAACAAAGCTAGCTAAAGCTGGAACAGAAGCCTCTATAATTGTTGAATTTTTTAAGGCTAAATTAAAGGAATTAGATTTAACTAATTCTAATACTTTAAGATTGACAAAAAAGGATTTAGAACAGTTAGGAGTTGAAGATGAAATAGAATTTTCCTCAACTTTTTATGCGATGATTGAAATGTATAATAAAGATATTTTTATAGCGTCAATAGCAGGACCAACAGCATCAAGGCTAATTGCTAGGTTTTCTAATCAGAACATTGACATTGAATCTTTATTGACTGAAATTACAAGCTTTGAGAAAAACTTCCATCAAAATAAGATTTTGGCGGAGATTGTTCATATACCTCAAGATAGGATTGCAAATGTTCTAAGGTCTAAGGTAAGTCGAGAATATGAAATTGTCTATCTTTCAGGATCATCGAAAGACATAGAACATCAGATATTTGCGCGTGATATTATGGTTTCAATTGATGAAAATAGAATTGTTTTGAAATCAAAAAAATTAAATAAAGAAATTGTTCCTATCCTTTCTAATGCGTATAATTATGAATTAAGTGAACTGCCAATTTATAATTTTCTATGTCAAGTCCAAGAGCACTATTCATCAGCTTTAGGATTTGAATGGAATGCTTGTTTTGATGATGTTCCGTTTTTGCCAAGAATACAATTCGAGAACCTTATTTTAAGCAAGGCCAGATGGATAGTCAGTTGTCGTGAGATTTCAGACAACGAGATATCATTATGGAGAAAAAAAAGAGGTATACCTCAGTACGTGCAAATTATGGAACATGATAATTATCTCCTCCTAAATTTAGATCAACACAGGTCACAAAGCATCCTTCGCAGGTATGCCAAAAGAAAGACAAAAGTAACATTGGTTGAATTTTTGTTTAATGAAACCAATGGAATTAAAATTGATGGAGATGTGTATGCAAATGAATTAATTATACCATTTTATCGTGAAGAATAATTGGACACTTTTACCAAAAAATGATTGGATATACGTCAAAATATATTGTGGACAATTAAGTGTGGATAGAGTACTAACAAACGAGATAGTACCAATAATTAATGAATATAATAACGACATTTTAAACTGGTTTTTTTTAAAATATTATGATCCAGATCATCATCTTAGAATACGATTTAAATTTAAATCCAATAATAATCAACAGTCGTTTGTCGCTACACTACTTGGCAAACTGAAGTTTTATATAGATAACTATCTGATTTGGAAGGTTGCGTTTGATACCTATAACCCAGAATTAAATCGCTATGCTTATTTTCCTATGGAGATCACTGAAAGGCTTTTCCAACTTGATAGCGTAACATACATAGAAAATATTCCGTTGTTTAGGCTTGAAAAACAACGAGTTTTATATAATTTGTCGGCTAGTTTATATTTTATACGTCAGTTTTATCGGGGTAAAGCCTTAATTAACTTCGTCAAAAAAATGGAAACTCAATACAAAGCTGAGTTTAAGCTCGGTAAAAAAGGCAACAACCAACTCAGTACCAAATACCGCTCCTTAAAATCAGAGATAGAAAAGTTACTTGATGCGGAACAATTTGACAGGATGATCACCTGCCTCACAACGAAAGATAAACAGCAACAAGCCATTCTAAGCAACGTCACCCCCATCCACCCTTCCGCTAAATGCTCCTTCGTTTCTTCGCACATCCATCTCAACACTAACCGTACCTTTGTTAGTGTTCCTCGCCTCTATGAACTTATCACCTACGATTTTTTGGTGCGCTATGTTCGGTCGTATGCCTTTAGAACAAATAGGGAGTTGTAATCAATTTAATAGGTGTCTAAGCGATGAACGTACAATGAGGTAAAAGGAGTCTTGGGTCAGTAAGTTGACTGTGTAGTCTTTTTTTAGCCCGTTTGATTCGAATTCATAAAGGCTAGGATGCATTTGAGATTGTCTAATAAGCGTTAATTGCAAATTTTAAGTACCGCGATATAGGTATGAGGTTTATGCAGTAGTTGGCTCTTTTTCTAAGGTACGCACTTTTAAAAAGGGTTTTCTTCAATATGTAGCCTGCTAAGGCGGACGGGTATTGAGTTTGCATAAAATGCACTAAAAAAACCCCTCAATGTGAAGTAGTTAGTGCTTTTTTAGTGTTTTAGTGCTTGAACTGAGAAAGTAGTGGTTCATTGACACTACACTAAACTACCTCCCAATTACGCACAACCAACCAACCAACAACCCTATGCTAAAATTCTTTCGTGCAATTAGACAAAAATTACTTTCAGAACATAAAACGGGTACGTATTTTAAATATGCCATTGGTGAAATTGTACTAGTGGTTATTGGAATTTTAATTGCCTAGCAAATCAATAATTGGAATGAAAACAGAAAAGCCGATAGCGTACGAAATAACTATTACCTACAACTAATAGAAGATATTGACAAAGAGATTGAATATATAGAAATAGATAGGCTAAACAGTAGTATAAATTCTTATGCCCTTTATCAAGCGTATGTCAAAAATCTAAACCTAACGCCTAATGAAATCATACGCGAATTGTTCAACGTTGATTTTACCTTTGGATATTTTGTGTTTAACAGTAAAACAACCCACGATATAGAATTGACCGATTTGCTTACAAAAGACTATGAATTCTATCATTTTAGTGATATAGTAAACCGCCATACCATTGGTTTTGATTACACCCTAAAAGAGGGTAAACTAAAAAATAGAAATGCCATAAGAATTTTAGAAATCAATGATTATCCAACTAAGGTAATCAAAGAAGCCACTCAAATAGCGAAGGGTTTAGACCAATCTAGGCTACTATGAAAAATACCTAATCCAAAATTCTAGTAATAAACATATTATTATTTATAGAATTTTTATACACCCATTTGTCCTCTAACTTTTCAAAAATAGTTAATATTCTTGTCCCTTCTTTCTGGTATGAAATTATGGCATAATTCTTATCTAATGAGTAGATAGGTTTAGAAAAAGTATATAAGTTTGAATTTTTTTCTAAATTATAAATTTTATTAAGCTCCACTTGTTTTTTTGATTTTGGTAAATCATCTATTTCAGCCCTTGAAAATTGTACGTCCGTATTAAAAACAACACGGTTATTGAGGTGTATGTTGTCTTTGTTCCATACATAACTAAGGTCACTTTGCAACTCATAATTGGCTATTTCATCTTTTGAGAATACATGTTCTAAGAAGCTTAATTTCGTTTTATCGTTTATGGCTCGTTTCCAATGCGCATCTTTATGTAAATATTGCTTATACATAGTATTATCAGCAATATGATTAATGGTTAAGGTATCACGTTTTTTTCTTAGTTTTACTTCCCGAATAATCAGTTTATCGCTACTGTTTTCTGTATAGACTGCAGAATTATAGAAGAGAGAATCGCTAAATTTCTTGATCATCATGTACCTTTCTATTGTTTTATTAAGAATGATATAATCATCATGAGCGGTTATTTCTTGCTGATGAGAAAAACCATTTGCAGAAAATAGTAGAAGAAATAAAACAACCACTATTTTACTAATTTTTACATTTATCGCCTTTCGCATCATTATTAATTTAACATGCTTTATCCGTTGTGCTAACCTCCAGTTCTACCAAATTTCAGAAACAACTGATTGTAACAATTGCTGAATTTTTATATGTCTTTTGCGAACTCTAATGTAGTGAAAATCAATTAAATTTTTCCAAACAGATAATTTCCCTACCCAAAACATCCAATTTTTTTAAAAAGTTCTCCTTCAAATTACCCAAAGTGCTCAAAAAAATCAATGTAAAACAGTATTTTTAGAGACGCTAAGGTATAATCAACTTTAAAAATGTAGTTACAATATCAATAATGGAGTCTAAGCAACGTCCCCCCCATCCACCCTTCCGCTAAATGCTCCTTCGTTTCTTCGCACATCCATCTCAATACTAACCGTACCTTTGTTAGTGTTCCTCGTCTCTATGAACTTATCACCTACGATTTTTTGGTGCGCTATGTTCGGTCGTATGCCTTTAGAATAAAAAAGGAGGTGTAAACCATTAAATTGGTTGGGAGAGCATGAATAGGTTATTTGAGGTGATATTTTGAGGTATTGGGCCCTATTTGTTCACCTTGGCCTAGCTCCCAAATACACACAACCAACCAACAAAACAATGACTATCTTGCGCGTGGGGAAACATCGAAACAAACCCACAAGCCCATTAAACCCAAACCCGCATGCATACCCTTTATAGAGTCCTCTTATGTACTTGTTTACTAACGATACCGTCCTGTGGTAAAATTGATCCAAATAAACAGATTGACGAAGGGAAGGTAGAAAACAATACCTATTCAAGTGCAGAAATAGGGTGGACAATTAAAATTCCTGCGCATTGGGAGGTGATTTCAAGAGCACAGAATCAACAGCAACAAGAAGTGGGCGCAGCGGTTATGGAAGATGCCGTAGGCGGGGAGATTGACCTAACCGGGTTTAAAAATTTAATTGGCTTTCAAAAAAATAAATTCAATATATTTCAATCAACCTCCCAACCCTTTGTGAGCGAATATGAAGGGGAGTGGGAAGATACCAACGCGGCATTAAAAAAAATGATGTATAGAGCATTTCAGCAACAGCAAATTAAAATAGATTCTACCGCAACTGAAATTGTACAGCTTGACGGCCTTGATTTTTATACGTATCAATTTAGACTATTTAGCCCCAAAGGAGAAGTAATTTTAACGCAACTAATCTATAGCCGGTTGATGAATGGATTTGATTTTGGCGTTACTATAAATTACAACAACGAGGCCGATAAGAACGAAATGATGACGGCTTGGTTGAACTCAAAATTTAACTAGCGCAGGCAGCCCACTGCACCTAAGTACACCTGAAATAAACAACAGCTTAAACACCCCTGCTGGTTTGGTCCCCTAGGCAGCACCCTAAAAACGCCCTTGGGTCATATCAAAATACGCCGGTGTTTAGATTAGTATTATTTGTCATTTGCCCGTACCTTTGCCTTGAGTTTATAAACAAATTAGCAATTGTATTCAGTATCCAATTGCACCTAACCGTCCGCCATTCCCATGACAGCCTATTCTAAACAGCTAGAAATTAAGATAGACAATCCGTCCACCCTACATCAAAAACTTAAGCACTACCTAACTACCTATCACTTTCTGGAAGATAGTGTTGACGATACCAACTTTGTGTTTTATAAAAAGGGAAGCATCTTAGACGGATGGAAGATAAATCCACTCAATTGGCAGTCTAAATTAACGGCAACACTCGATAAAGACCAGTGCTTGCATGTGCACTATACGGTGCCGAGCCATAATGTGATTAATCCCGTAGTATTTACCGCGTTGTACGACGGATTTTTAACCAATTTAGAAGCCTATATAGTACACGATAAAGCGGTGGAAGCCGATAACAGCGAACGGATTAGCGGAGCTAAAAAAAATATGCTCCGCTATTACGGAATTATGTTTGTTGGGGTCATTATAGCCTTCTTGCTGGGTACCTTGGTTCAAGAGATGACGGGCAATCAGCTGTATGGGCAATTGGTCTCTATAGGCCTAGCCTTATTATCGGTACGCATGCTCAATACCGTACTTTTACACCGGGTAAGCAAGTAGTTTTAAGTGCCTCCTAGCCAACGGTTGTACAGACGAAGCACTTACAGAAGGGATGTTTAAAAAATAAAGTACCTTGCCGGTCTCAACATTTACGTAAATCAGGATGAAAATACACACCCCCCTTAGCCTACTCTTTTTTCTTTGCCTAGGCAGTACGCTTGCCTTGCAGGCTCAAACAGAAATCCAACCCCGAAAAGGCTATTCGCCTCAAATAGGAAGTACTGTAGCCATGTTAGAGGATTTAAAACAACGGGTAACCCAAAGTGTGAAACAGCTTAGTCAAGCAGAAACCGATTTCTTGCTCGATGAAAATGCAAATCGAATTGGTGCCATGATTCTTCACCTTGCCGCCACCGAAAAATACTATCAAGTCTATACCTTTGAACAAAGAGGTTTTACCAAAAAAGAGCGTGATCAATGGAATGTAGCCCTCAATTTAGGTCCGGATGCGCGAAAAACATTGGTCAATAAACCCATAAGCTATTACCTTCAACAATGGGATGAGGTTAGAGCCACCACCTTGGCGCTTTTAAAAACAAAAGATGATGCCTGGTTTGCTGCCAAAGTAAAAGGCAGCAGTATGAACAATCATTGGGCCTGGTATCATGTCATGGAGCATCAAGCCAACCACATGGGACAAATACGGCTAGTACAAAAAAGAGCCAACTAGGCTAGTATAAGGCGTTTTTTTGTCATTTCGGACGGTTATTGGGCTTGCGCGTGGGTATAAGCAATAGCCTGCTGTGTTTTGTCTATTAAATCTTCAATGGAAACAGTGTTAGTGTCTATGGCTTCATTAGCGCCGCCATACGGTCCATACACTTCCTGTTGCGTAACATTAAATAAGCCCAATACAGGGGTTGTAGTACTGGCAGCCAAATGCATCATGCCGCTATCGGCGCCAATAAACACTGCTGTATTGGCAATAACGGCCGCAATTTCACGGAGGTCTCTACTATAATAATGCACGGCTTTAAAATCTAGTTGTGATACATTTTCCATGGGTAAAACCTCTACAATACAATAATCTTGAAAGCGCTGCTGTAACTTCGTGTAAAACTCGTCCCACCAAAGGCGGTCATGGCATTTACGTCCGGTGGCAAAGGTAAAAATACTGATCACGGGCTTTGCTGTTTCTACTAAGTCGCGCAGTACCTGTTGACCTTGGCGGAGTTCTGCTGCCGAAAGTTGTAGGCTGAGTGGTGGATAAGCATAGGTACTGAGGTCTTCGTTTGGTTGGAGGAAAGTTTTTAAATTATAAATAGGATATTTGGCTATATGAAGGGGCTTGTGCAGGGTTTGAGTCCCTGAATCATAAATTTTAAACCTTGCCCGGGCTAATTTTACAAAAAGTTTACTCGAATTAGATGTCTCGCAGCCGGTAATGGCAATATCATAGCGGGTTTTTTTAAGGCTGAACAGGGTGCCTAGGTAGTTGAAAATATTTTTAAAGGGTTTTTTAGGCAGGTTGTACACTTTTTTAACCTGTGGATACTGCGCAAATAAAATGCTGCTAAGGGTGCCATTGAGCATTAAGTGAATGTTGGCGGTAGGGTACAACATACTAATCTCCTGAATGAGTGGGGTGAGTAAAAGTTGATTGCCAAGTCGATGGTTAGGACGGGTAATTAATACCTTTATGCTTGATTTTTGTGATAGCGCTGCAAGTCCCTCCGTTTTTTTAGTATTGTGAAACGAAGCGGTAAAAAATTTTAAAATCTTTTTCTTTACAGGATTGAGTTTTCGAATAGACATGGGTTAGTAACAGGTATTCAACTAAGGATGGGTATAAATTTTTGACAAGATACTTTAACTTCATAGATCAGCAATGGATTTTTTGGGTAAAATCCCTCAAACAGTGCCTTTTTCACCCTATTTATGGTGTAGTCAATCCGTTTGGTAGGGAGCAAATAGATTTAAAACGCCTCCTAAACACCCCAAGGAAAAGCAGAAAAAGGGGGGTGCTATTGCAAGGGCTATAACCAGAGTTGCCGCAAGCTATTCAACGGGTTTTTTATTGCCTTTGCGGTTATTTGGCGTATCTTTGACCGCTGTATTTGATCTGTATTGATATGAAAAAATCCTTTTTTACACTTGGTGGTTTATTAGTCTTGGCCTTATTGGTGGCCCTGTTTATCAATAGTGGGGTAACGTATAGTACCGGCAGTACACCCACGTTAATTTGGAGTAGTGGAAAATTTGATTTGGCAGATACCTCTAAGCTTCTAGGGGCACTCATCATTGGATGGTTTCCCGCCTTTTTTATCCTGCGTAAGCGCATCAAAAACTAATACATACCAGGCTGCGCACCTTAAGGGCATGCGAATCCCCTCTTTTTTGTATAAAAAAACCGTCAGGCGGTAAGCCCAACGGTTTGCTTAGCATCAAGTTGTATTCAATGCTAAACCACTTTACGTTGTGTATAGGTTACGGTTGTTTATTATTTGCAATTAAGGCTAAGGTCTGCGTAATCCAATCTTGATCATAAGCCAAGACCTGATCGGGTGTAACCCCAGTTCCTTCATACTGAAAAAACGCCTTGTGAAAATCCATGTCTGTTGGTTTAAACGTAAAGTTACCAGACGGTGTTTGGTGGGTATAGCCGTAATTGGTTCCGTAGGCAATAATGCCTCGGGTAGCTTGCCCTAGGTGAAGGGTATTTTTTAAGGACTTCAATTGTACAGTAAACTGTTCGCCATTACTTCCGGTAAACGAGTTGGTAAGTACATACACCCGTGCCTTACTTTTTTTAAACAATTTGTAAAAAGCATCTGAGATTTTTTTATTGCCTCCGCGATTACTTCTTAGGTCAACAATAATATGCTTGGCGGTATTAAAATCATCTTTATGTGCTGCGTAAAACGCGCGGTAGGCTTTTTTATTAGCCGAAGAAAAGGAACTGAAGTTACCAAAATAGGTGTATTGTACGGTGTCTGAAAGCTGTTTAAATTCCCAATCTGAAATTCCCGATGGCGCAAGTTCGGCATTGGCAGTGTCTGTCCCCTTTTTTAGTGCCCATAATCGGCCATTAGCAAAGGTCATTCCTCTAATGGTACTGGGTTGATAGCTAATGTGGTGGTAGGAATAGAGGTTGTATTTGCCGGTTTTATTTTTTTTAGCGTACAGCTTTATTTGTCCGGGTTCCCAGTGAGCTAAGGTAGATGACAATACAACCCCAACATAGGTATCAAGAGCTGCATCAAAATAGAGGCCAATTTGCATCAAATCATTAAATGAATACACACCTTCTACGTGGTCTAACGGTGCCTGCGCTAGGGTAGCTTCTAAGGCGTTGAGGTCTTTTGAACTTCGCGGATGGGATAAAAACGGGGTAGATTGCTTAAATTTTTCAAGCGCTTGGGCATTGGTGAGGTCTTCTTCGTTAAAATACGTTTGGTCAAAAGTAATATAGGCGTGCAGGTCATGTACAAGGTATAGCTGTTGTACCAAAAGTTTATAGCAGGTTTCTATAGGGAGTGGCGCTGTCATTAATTGGCTGAGGTCTTTGTATGATTGTTCAAATTCAACTGCTTTTGCACGGTTGATTTGATGTTTATACGAAGGCATTTTTTTTATCTTTTCTACCAGAAAAGTTAAATCAGACTGGCAGTCACAGGTTTCCGTTTGGGCGTGTGAAAATTGGAAAGTAAGGATACATAAAACGAGATAAATAAGGTAATTTTTCATGTGTAAAGTGATTTAATAGATTATTATTTCTGAAGCAAACCTACAAGAGAAATAATCCTAAACCCTATTATTTTGGCGGTTTGGGGTGAAATGCGCCTAGTTTGTGGTGGAATTAAAGTGGGATTTTACTGCGGCAAGATAGGTTTTTGATACCGGCACCTTTTCGTGATGGTTAAGCAGCAATATAGGTTTTCCTTGAACCATTTTTAGTTGTTGCATATGAAAGGGATTTACCAAATAAGATCGATGTACTTGCATCAGCTCGGGGAGCGATTGGGCCAGGGTAGAAATGCGATTTCTAATCAAGGTTTTTTTGAGCTCTTTTCCGGCAAGGAAAAACACTTCCACATAGTTGTCTGAAGATTGTATATAGAGCAGTTCATCAGCATGCAGGTGTAAATTTTCATAACTACCCTCACCGCTAATTTCTATTTTCTGATGGGCTCGTTTTTTTTCATAGTATTTTCCAATGGCAAAACGCCCTACAATTACTATGGGTAAAATGGTGCTCAGGGCGGGTAGAATGATGCTGGTCATAAAATAACCTAAAGTGTACGGATAGGGTTCGCCAGGCACTATAACATATAAATAAAATAAGCGAGCGGCAATGGCGCCAAAAAGGCTAAAACAGCAAATAAAAACAAGTTCAGCGCCAAGCGTCCATTGCTGACGCAAATACCTGTAAAGGGCACCTTGTATTGGGTAAAACAGCACATAGCAGAGTCCGCCCACCAAGCCATACGCCCCTGCATATACCAATTTTTCTCCGTCTAAAAATTCACTCACGTCAAGGGGTTCGGTAAAGAATAAAAACAAGAAAATCCATCCGGTTAAGCCGGCAGCAATTATGGCGTGACGGATAAAGGAAGGGTCAAATGGGTAGGCGTTTTTCAAGAAATAATTTTTTTTAAAAATATACATTATTCAAAACATAGGGCATATCTGGCGGTATAATTTACCGATCGCGTATATATAGGTTAGCCTACGAAGTACCTAACTAGTTGGGTGTGATAAAGCGGGGATTTCGCATAATATTTACTATCTTGTTCAGGCTAATTTATAATCGCAACCCTGATGTGTGTAAAAAATCGGGCAAAAGTTTTGTGGGCTACCTTACTTTTTGCCGTCCAATTTCAAGTTTCTTATTCTATCCAGGCCCAAGAAAAGTATGCCTTTACGGTTGGTCGCCTAGACAGTATTCAATCAAACGTCCTTGACGAAACCAGAAAATTTTGGGTACAGTTACCGGCTTATTACAACCCCAAAAAAACCTATCCTGTGGTTTATGTTTTAGATGGCGGCGTACACCTCAATGCCGTATCGGTGGTACATAGTTATTACAGTGGTGGCTTTATACCTGAAATGATCTTGGTAGGAATTTCTAATCAAACACACCGCAATCGCGATTTAACCACCTCAACCCTAACCGAAGGGCCGCAACTGAGCTACATCAAAGCGAGTGGTGGAGCCGAAAAATTCATTCAATTTATGGAAGAAGAACTGATACCGTATATTGAAACAAGCTATCCTGCCACTACGTATAGAACTTTAATTGGTCATTCGTATGGCGGATTATTCACCCTCAATGCCTTGCTCAACCATGGCGATTTATTTGCCAATTATTTGGCTATTGATCCTAGTGTAGACTGGAACCAGCAACAATTACTCCGCGAAGCTAAGCCTAAGTTTGCCCAAGAACGGTTTGATGGTAAGGCCGTGTTTATTTCGTTGGGCGGACAATTGCATATGCAAGACGCTAGTATTACACTTGATAATGTACGAAAAGATACCACTGAGTTTACGCGCTTTGCACGGTCTAATTTAGCATTTACGGAGGCCGCGAAGGCGGCGAAAGGCCTGCGCACCGATTGGAAGTTTTACCCCAACGATCCTCACGGCACCTTGGCATTACCTTCTATTATGGACGGCCTACTCACCTTGTTTGACTGGTTTCCCATTGAGCATACCCATAAGTTTAATAATCCCAAAACCCCAGTAGCCGACCTCAGTGCGCTGGTGACCGCACGCGCAAAAAAACTAAAAGAGCATTTTGGTTATGACGTTCCTCCCTTTGATGAAGAATTATTAACCATGTTAGGGTATATGAATATGGACATGGAGCAGCCCGCCAAGTCGCTCGCTTTTTTTAAATTTACCCTGCAGTATTATCCAACAAGTGTTAATGCCCATGAAGCCATTGCCGATTATTACAGTGCGCAAAAGGAGTATAAAACTGCACTTTCCTATCTCAAAAAGGCCTATGCCTTAGAAAAACAAGCGCATATTGCTAAAAAAATTGACGAATTACTGCTTAAAATGAATTAATAACCCATGGATAACACAACAAAAAGCACGTATTGGGCAGTACGAACCAACGGCGGTATCAGCCTGCTAATCCTCTTTTTTTTTATGGGTTGGGGGGCACAGCTACAGGCGCAAACAGGAGAGATTAAAACGTCAAAAGGGCTGATTACCTTTGAGCTCTATCCCGATAAGGCACCCCGTACGGTAGCAAATTTTTTACGTTATGTCAAGGAAAAAAAATACGATGGAGGAAGTTTTTTTAGGGCAACTACCCCCGAAAATGAGGCCAATAGGGAGTATAAAATTGAAGTGATTCAAGGGGGAATTGCCGATGTAAAAAATGCTTTTGCTCCCATTGTACTTGAATCTACACAACAAACGGGGTTAAAACATCTTGATGGTACACTGTCTATGGCTCGCGCTGGAGTAGATACAGCAAGAGACAATTTTTTTATTTGTATCAATGCACAACCTGAACTTAATTATGGAGGGAAAAGACAGCCAGACGGAATGGGCTTTGCGGCATTTGGTAGGGTGACCAACGGGATGGATATTGTGCGGCTCATTCAGCAAGGGGCCAAACAAAACCAACGCATAGATCCGGTGGTTGTTATTGAGTCTATTCGTATTATTCAGCCTTCAGCCAGCGGGAAGTAAAGGGGGATTAGAAGGGGTGTTCATTTCTATTTTGAGATAAATGTAGTATCTTGCTCCAACTATTCAAATCATGTATCGACAATTTCACAATTTTACCCGTATGCGAAAATTAGTTACCTTATTGAGTTTAGCCCTATTTGTAATAGCATGTAAGCAAGAGCCAATTGCACAAGGGGTGACCCTGAACGAAGAGCAATTGCTTCACCGGCTACAAATGATTTCACACGATTCGCTTGAAGGACGCGCTTTTGGTACGCCTGGAAATTATAAAACGCAACGCATCCTTGCAGATGAATTTGAGGCCTTAGGAATTGCTCCTGCTTTTGCGGAAGGGTATATTCAAACCTATCCGTATACCTTTAGTGGTAAACGTAGACTGCGAATGTATCCGGTAAAAGATGCCAATGAAGACGGCTCTACTGTATCAGATACCACGGTAATTGGTGGAAATGTGGTGGCTAAAATTGATGGGCAATTAAAAGAAGCCATTGTCATTACAGGGCATTTAGATCACTTGGGGATACGCAACGGTAAGATATATAATGGCGCCGATGACGATGCATCAGGTACGGCTGCGCTTTTTTCTATTGCAGAATATTTTAAAAAGAACCCGCCAAAACACACGCTAATATTTGCCGCCGTTGATGCCGAAGAAATTGGGTCATTAGGTGCTGAATACCTCTTTAAAAATTTCCCTATTGATACCACACAAATTGTACTCAATGTAAATATGGATATGATTGCCCATAATGATTCGTTAGAGCTCTATGCCTCAGGAACCCATCATTACCCGCAGTTAAAAGCACCACTCACAACCCTTGATTCTCCCATTAACTTGTTGTTTGGGCATGATAATAATGCCGATAAAACCTTAGATGATTGGACCTTTTCTTCTGATCATAGAATCTTTCATAAGCGAAAAATTCCCTTTGTTTATTTTGGCGTAGAAGATCATAAAGATTACCATAAACACACCGATGTGTTTGAAAACATCAATACCGAGTTTTATATTGAAGCGGTAAAATTGATCATTCAGGCAATTGCTAATTACGATGACTATTTAGCGCCAAAGGCAGAGTAACTGTATCTTTTTTTAGATCAAGTACTGATACTAAGTACTGTCGCTTACAACGTGTTATTACAGGTCAATACAGCCTGCAAACAGGTAGTTGTATGGCGGCTACGATAAATATGAAGAGGGGGGATGGCCTAAATGCCAATGACTTCTTTGGCGATCCAAAAATAGATAATAATTCCAAAAATATCATTACTAGTTGTTATAAACGGACCGGTTGCAATGGCAGGGTCTATTCCGCGTTTGCTTAAGAATAGGGGGATAAACGTACCGTTAATGCCCGCTACAATAATCACTACCAAGAGCGATATTGAGATGGCTATAGAGGTCAATAGATCACGATGCCATAGGAAGGTAAATAGAAAGAGAAATCCAGCTAAAGCTAAGCCGCTAATCAATGCCAGCAGAAACTCTTTAAACAGGCGTTGTCCAATGGTTCCTTTTAAATCGCCATTGGCAATTCCTTGCACCACAATAGCCGAGGCTTGAACCCCCACATTTCCAGCCATGGCCGCAATTAATGGGGTAAAAAAGAACAGTACGGCATGCTCATTAATCAGATCTTCAAAGCTGCCCATAATGGCTGCAGAACCCATCCCCCCAAAGATGCCTAAAAACAACCAGGGTAAGCGGGCTTTGGTATGTCTAAAAATAGAATCATCGGCCTCAACATCTTGCGAGATTCCCGCCGCCATTTGATAATCCCTATCTGCTTCTTCTCTAATTACATCTACGATATCATCAATGGTAATCCGTCCCAATAAGTGATGCTCATCATCTACAACCGGAATCGCCTCTAAATCGTATTTTTGCATCACTTTCGCTACGTCTTCCCCACGATCATTCACATTTACAGCGTCTACCTTTGGAATATAAATGTCAGAAATATGTGTTTTTGTTGAGGTGACTAATAAATCTTTAAGCGATAAGCGTCCCTTGAGTCGGTTTTGATCATCTACTACATAAATTGAATGAACTCGTGTAACAAACTCGGCCTGGGCACGCATTTCTTTCACGCAGGTCAACACATTCCAATTTTCATTCACCTTAACCAGCTCTTTCGCCATAAGTCCACCCGCAGAATTTTCGTCATACGCAAGGAGCTCTTTAATATCGGCTTGGTGGGTAGAGTCTTCAATTTTAGCGATGACAATTTTTTGTCGATCTTCTGGCAGTTCGGCAATCATATCGGCCGCGTCATCTGTGTCGAGTTCATCTAACTCTTCGGCGATTTCTTTGGCCGATAAATTTTGGAGGACTTTTTCTCTCAGGTCTTCATCGAGGTCCATAAGGACTTCTGACGTTAGTTCACTATCGAGAAGTTTAATGACGTAGGTGGCCTCCTCTAATTTGAGGTCTTCTAATATCTCGGCAATATCAGCATGATGCTCGTCGCCTAAAAGTTGTAATATAGCCGTATTGTCCTTCTGTTCAATGGAGGAGGTCAGTTGGTCTAATAATACATCGGATATTTCAATAGGCATCAGTGGCTATGTTTTGCGTCAATTCTATGAATTGCTGTACGGATAATTGTTCCGGACGCTTCGCAAAGATAACATTTGAAGTTAATTTATCAGATAAATTAAAGGATTTTAAACTGTTTCGCAGCGTCTTTCTTCGCTGATTAAAGGCCGTTTTCACCACTTTTTTAAAGAGCACAGCATCAACGGGGAGTTCATACTCCTTTTTTCGTGTCATTTTGATAACCCCTGATTCTACTTTTGGCGGCGGGTTAAAAACGTCGGGCGGAACCGTAAATAAATAGTCTACATGGTAATGTGCTTGGGTGAGCACAGATAAAATGCCATAGGCTTTTGAGCCGGGTTTTTCGGCAATACGTTGTGCAACTTCCTTTTGAAACATTCCGCTGAGTTCTTTAACTTGCTCTTTCTGCGCAATGGCGCTAAAGACAATTTGAGAGGAGATATTGTACGGAAAATTACCGATGATGGAAACTTGTTTGCCCGGAAAAATAGTGGCAAAATCTAAGGTTAAAAAATCCACCTCATGCAGGTTGGCCGTCAACGAAGGAAAATAGGTCTTTAAATAGCTTATCGATTCTCGATCAATCTCTACCACATGTAAATTTTCGGTTTTTTCTATAAGGTATTTGGTGAGTACCCCCGTGCCTGGTCCAACTTCAAGTACCACAAGTTCAGGATCGAGGCTGGCAGTATTGGCTATTTTTTCGGCAATATGTTCATCGATTAGAAAATGTTGACCTAAGTGTTTTTTTGGTTTTACAGACATGGTGTGCTTATGACTTAATAAAGTTTTTTACGTGGTTTACAAGGCGGAGTTCAGTGCGAAAAGCCACAAATTTACCTTTAAATAATTGCGCACCTTCATCGCGCATTTTTTCGGCGTTTTCTTGATAGTACTTTTCTAAGGTTTCCTTGCTATCTGTAGTGTACTGCACTGAATAGGTAACGCCACCCATCTCTTCTTCCACCATAACTTGGCAAAGTTTTGCTTCAGAAAACTTGCCTGTGCTGAGCATTTTAGGAATGTGATTTTGCTGCATCCATTGCAACCAGGCTTCTTCGTGTTCTGTGTCTATATTAACGGTTACATTGTAGATATACATGGTATTTAACGGGATTTAAAGGTTGATTTTTAAGGGAGTTTACGGAGCATAGTTATAGCTTATTTTATCACATCGCCTCGGAGTGTTCTAAACCGCTTCCTCGCATCGACTAAATAGATACTGGAAGAAAAGTCAAACAGTATTTTTTGATACATCTCTTTGGCTTTTTCTACGTCGTTTAAATGGTGTTCGTAAAGATCGCCTAAATGATAATAGGCATCATCTACTAATATATCTTCCTGATTTAACTCAATTAGCGCGAGGTAATCTGCCTCTGCTAATTCGTATTGCCCTTCTTTTGTGTACAATTCGGCGCGTTTATATAAGGCTTCATCTTCAATAGAACGACCGCGAAATCGTTTTAACAATCCGCTTAAGGTATCTATGGCGGCCGTATGCTTGTTTTGAAATGCCAGTAAGTCGGCTTTAGCATACGATTTTAACGCATCGTGAATGGTATCGCCCACTATGTTGTCTGAGATCAGTAAATGTAATTGCAGGGCATCATTTGCTATCAGTTGTGACGTTGATTTTTTGAGGACTTTTAATTGGGTCATTGCCCATTTAAAGTCGCCCTTAAAATACGACGTTTGTGCTACTTTATAGCGTGCGGTTTGCGCAAGCGTACTGTTTTTAAGTTGGGTTTGAATCTGAGAATAATTCACCAAGGCTTCATTAAATTTGTTGCGGTACACTAAGATGTCCGCTAATTTCATTTTTACATAGCCGCGTTGTAAATCTGTACTTGTCTTGCCTAGAGTTTCTTTGAGTAATTCTGCCGCTTGTGTTGGTTCATCTTTTTTAAAGGTAAGAAAATCTGCATAGGCAATCTGAATTTCAACCGTGGCTGGACTGTATTCGTAGACCCCTAGAATTTCTTCAAATTTAAGGTTTACTGCAGTAATTTCACTGGGTGTTTTAGCTAAGGCCGCGGCCGATTTTAACAGGTATAAATTAGCCTCTAAAATAAGGTAAGGATCTTTCGTGTGATCTAAAATATAGGTAAATCCTTGCCTACTGGTAGGGTAATCTTGGTTATTAAAGGCGATGATTCCCAGTTGAGTTACACGCGAGAGATTGGTTTCTTGTCGTTTG
>Ga0209344_10000698_pt1 | contig 52849 bp, 50 predicted proteins | sample Cruoilmetagenom6_FD_187293 | JGI IMG/M metagenome (GOLD analysis project Ga0209344, IMG submission 187293) | Oil polluted marine microbial communities from Coal Oil Point, Santa Barbara, California, USA - Santa Barbara Oil Seep Sample 6 (SPAdes)... | ecosystem: Environmental > Aquatic > Marine... | reverse complement strand
GCCGTCGAGGTCGCCGACGAGGCTGTGGCTGAAGCAACCACGGAAGTCTCCCGCGCGCAGACCGCCGCTGACGAGTATCAAGCTGCCCCGCGGCCGATGCTTGACGTCTCCGAACGCGAGCCCATGCTGGCCGAGGTTGATTCCGCACGCGCGCGCGAAGTCGAATTGCGTATTCAGATGGAGACGGTACGAGAGCGGGTGCGTGCCGAGCGTGCCCGTGCCGAGCAACTCGCCGAACAATTGGTGCGTGAGCGTGAAGCGGCTGAGGAACAGGCGCGGCTTGCCGTGATCCGTCACCGCCAGATGGCGTCCGCGACTCGCGTCGTTGAGATGTTGCCCGCCGTGCTCGATTCCGTCGACCGTTCGCTGTCGGAAGCACGGGTTGTGCTTGCCTCGAAAGAAGCCGAACGTTCTGCCCAGAACCAAGAATTGTCCGGACTGCGCAAGGAGGAGTCGGCGTTGCGCGAGCGTCTCTCCGCCGTCAGTGAGAGCGTTCACGGTCTAGAGATGCAGATTTACGAGAAGAAGCTGCACCTCTCTAGCCTGCTGGAGCGCTCCGGCGAAGAACTTGGTTTGGTCGAAGACGTGCTCGTTGCGGAGTATGGACCTCAGGTGCCGGTGCCCGACGACCGTCTGGCTGGTGACTCTACCGCAGCCGACAGCACCACCGACAGCACCGCAGACAGTGCCGCAGACAGCACCGCAGACCGCGACGACAGCACCGACGGCGACGAGCGTGACACCTCTGACACGAATGTGCAGCAGCCAGCATCCGGTCGACCGTTCGTGCGGGCCGAACAAGAAATGCGTTTGCAGAAGGCGGAGCGCAAACTCTCGCGCTTGGGGCGGGTCAATCCTCTCGCGCTTGAAGAGTTCGATGCCCTAGAACAGCGTCACAAGTTCCTGACCGAGCAACTCACCGACCTCACGAACACCCGCAAAGACCTGCTCACGATCATCGAAGAACTCGACGACAAGATGCAGTCGATCTTCGCTAGCGCGTTCGAGGACACCAAGAACGCGTTCAACGAGGTCTTCCCGGTTCTATTCCCGGGCGGATCCGGCAGCATCTTCCTCACCGACCCCGACGATTTGCTGACGACAGGCATCGAAGTCACCGTGAAGCCCGCCGGGAAGAAAATCGAACGCCTGTCGCTGCTGAGCGGTGGCGAGCGATCGTTGGCGGCCGTCGCACTACTCATCGCAATCTTCAAGGCACGACCGAGCCCGTTCTACATCATGGATGAGGTAGAAGCGGCCCTCGACGACGCCAACCTTGGGCGATTGCTGGCGATCTTCGAAGACCTGCGCCAGACCAGCCAACTGATTGTCATCACCCACCAGAAACGCACGATGGAAATCGCGGACGCTCTCTACGGTGTCAGCATGCGTGCCGACGGCATCAGCGCGGTGGTGGGCCAACGTGTGGCAAAAGAAACGGCGTCGGTCTAGTTGACCGCCGGCGCATAGGTCGTCAATTGGGGCGTCGCAGTCTAGTGCGCTGCGGTGAGCGGTTCACCGTTGACGGAATGCACGGCCCAGCCGGTGTCGAGTCGTTCAACGGTGGAGATCGAGCCATTGATGATCTGATCGAAGCCGCGGTTGGCGAGCCGCGACAGCGTGTAGCGGATGATCGTGCCGTGGCAGACGATGATCGCCTTCTTGCCTGGGTAGTCCCGCGCTACGGTCTCTAGCGCCAGAATTCCTCGGTCTACGACGGAGTCAAGTGGTTCGAGCCCGGGGTAGGTGGGACGATCGGGCCACCGCTGATCAATCTCCGACCGCGTGAGCCCTTCGCCTTCGCCGTAGTGACGTTCGATCAGCAGATCATAGCTGCTGCCCAGCTCCAGGCCGAGACCGCCCGCGATAATGCTCGCCGTCTCGCGGGCTCGCTGCAGGGGAGAACTGACGATCACGTCCCACTCGTTGCCGCGAAGTGACTCGACGGCGTCGCGAGCTTGGCCCCGGCCGGTGTCGTTGAGGGGAATATCGCTGGAGCCCTGCATGCGGCCAGCAGCATTCCAGTCGGTTTGACCATGACGAATCAGAGAGAGCATTCAAAAACCCTAACGCGGTTAGGGTGCGGGCGCTGACCTGCCTTAACCTGTAGTCATGGCAGCATCTTGGTCGCTCTCTGGCGCACTCAAATCTATGTTCGCGCGCGACACCATCGACGCGGACACGTGGAGCGACCTCGAAGACGCGATGATCTCGGCTGATTTCGGTCCGGACATCACCGACTCGGTCATCGACGAGCTGCGCGCGAGCGTCGCCCGTTTTAAGACTGACGACCCTGCGGATCTCAAACGGATGCTGCGCGAAACCCTCGAGGAACGACTGGCCCGCCTCGACCCGACCCTCACGCTCAGCGCTCGTCCCGCCGTTGTGCTCGTAGTGGGCGTCAACGGTGTGGGCAAGACCACCACGATCGGCAAGTTCACCAAGTTCCTGGTTGGACACGGTCGCAGTGTCGTGGTGGGAGCAGCTGACACGTTCCGTGCCGCGGCAGTTGAACAGTTGGCGACGTGGGCCGAGCGCGGGGGAGCAGAGATCGTGCGTCCCCAACAGCAGGGCCAGGATCCGGCATCCGTCGCGTTCCAGACTGTTGAGCGTGCTCAACGCGACTCGATCGATATCGCCATCATCGACACTGCGGGCCGTTTGCAGACCAAGAGCGGCCTGATGGATGAGCTCGGCAAGATCCGCCGAGTCGTCGAGAAGCAGGCCGAAATTGCCGAAGTGCTTCTAGTGCTGGATGCCACGACGGGGCAAAACGGTGTCGCGCAGGCAGAAGCATTCATCCAACATGCTGGCGTCACCGGCCTTGTCATCACGAAGCTCGATGGTTCGGCTAAGGGCGGCTTTGTTCTTGCCGTTCAGGAGCGCACAGGCATCCCGATCAAGCTCGTGGGCCAGGGCGAAGGCATCAACGATCTCACCGGGTTCACCCCGCACGTGTTCGTGCAGGGCCTCATCGGCTAGTTGCCGACTGCCTTGTGGGCGGCAGCCAGTTCGAGGTAGTGCGCAGCGTTCTGACGCACGCCAGCCTTTTCTTCGTCGTTGAGCTCGCGGCGCACTTTGGCCGGGACACCGGCAACCAGTGACCCTGGGGGCACGACTGTTCCTTCAAGCACGACGGCACCGGCGGCAACCAGTGAACCTGCTCCAATGACCGCACTGTTCAGCACGGTGGCGCTCATGCCGATGAGGCAATCATCTTCGACGGTGCAGCCGTGGAGAACGGCGCCGTGACCGACACTCACACCAGAACCCACGGATGTTGGGATGCCCTCGTCGCAGTGGACGGTCACATTGTCTTGAAGGTTTGAGCCCTCGCCGATCGTGATCAAATCAGTGTCACCTCGAAGCACTGCACCATAGAAAATGCTGGCCCGCTCGCGCAGCGTCACCTGGCCGATCAGAGTGGCATTGGGCGCGACGAACGCACTGTCCGCGACCTGGGGAGTATGTCCGGCAATGGGCACGATGAGAGCAGTCATGTCTCTAAGTTAGCGCGAGATCGCCCTGAGGCGCCGCCAGGGTCAACGGGCTCAGCGTCAAAAGCGTGACGCGACTTCGATCATCACGCTCTCTTTACCGGCGTAGATACCCTCCGCTCGTGGCCAGTGGCCAATCACGTCGGTGAAGCCGAGGGCTTGTGCGCGCCCGACCGCGTCTTCCCACGAATCAACGCTGTCGAGGCTGAACTGGGGAGCGCCATCCAGATTGAGGTAGCGATCGAGGCTCGCGGATGTCCTGCCGGCCTTCTGGAGACTCTCATCCATGCGCGCGGAAGTCTCGGCGACAACCTGCCACCACTCTTCCAGTGTGTCGGTGGTGCGGCCGAGGGTGAGCCAGCCGTCCGCTAGCTCCGCGGCAAGGCGCAGACCACGAGGGCCTTCGGCGGCCACCACGAATGGCATGCGTGGACGCTGGGTCGGGGCTCCGACCATCCGCGCATTCACCGCGGTAAACCAGTCGCCGCTGAAGCTGACACCGCCGCTGCCCGGATCTTCGAAGCGTAGAAGCTCGTCGAGGCCGCGAACGAATTCCTCGAAGCGAGCGTGCCGCTCGCGCGGGCTGAGCTCTGGTTGCCCGAGCACTGTTGAGTCGAAACCGGTGCCGCCGGAGCCGACCCCGAGCAGCACTCGACCTTCGCTGACGTCGTCGAGGGTTGCGAGTTCTTTTGCGAACGGCACCGGATGCCGAAAGTTGGGGGAGGCGACGAATGTGCCGAGCCCGATACGGTTCGTGACGGTCGCGGCTGCCGTCAACGTGGGGATGGTGGCGTACCACTGCTCGTCGGCGAGGGTCCGCCACGACAGATGGTCGTAAATCCAGGCGTGATCGAAGCCGAGTTCTTCGGCCTGAATCCAGCGATGCTTGGCCGCAGCCCATGGTTGTTGCGGAAGTATGACGATGCCGTGTCTCACGTTCACACCCTACTCGGGTGGGTTGTCGGTGTCGCGGGGTCGCCGGGCGACGAAAGACACCTTAAACTGGTGTGATCATGGCCACTTTTGGAAATCTCACCGACCGCCTCGCGGATACCTTCAAAAACCTGCGCGGTAAGGGCAAGCTCAGCGAAGCGGATGTCGACGGCACCGTCCGCGAGATTCGCCGTGCCTTGCTCGACGCCGACGTTGCGCTCGAGGTTGTCAAGGATTTCACCGCCCGCGTTCGAGAGCGAGCTCTCGGCAACGAGGTCTCCCAGGCGCTGAACCCGGCGCAGCAGGTGGTGCAGATCGTCAACGACGAACTCGTCACCATCTTGGGCGGCGAAGCGCGTCGAATTCAGTTTGCAAAGAACCCGCCGACGGTGATCATGCTCGCGGGTCTGCAAGGTGCCGGTAAGACGACCCTTGCGGGAAAGCTCTCGAAGTGGCTGGCAGCCGACGGTCACACTCCACTGTTGGTTGCCGCCGACCTTCAACGGCCCAACGCCGTAACCCAGCTGCAGGTTGTTGCTGAGCAAGCCGGTGCTGCTGTGTTCGCGCCTGAGCCGGGTAACGGCAAGGGTGACCCAGTCAAGGTCTCCAAACAGGCCATGAAGTACGCCAAAGACAAGCAGCACGATGTGGTCATCATCGACACCGCCGGTCGTCTGGGTGTGGATGCCGAGCTGATGAAGCAGGCGGCAAACATCCGCAAGGCTGTCGACCCGGATGAGGTGCTTTTCGTCATTGACGCGATGATCGGTCAAGATGCCGTCAAGACCGCCCGCGCTTTCCAAGACGGTGTGGACTTCACGGGTGTCGTGCTCTCCAAACTCGATGGTGACGCGCGTGGTGGTGCGGCTCTGTCGGTTGCGTCCATCACCGGACGTCCGATCATGTTCGCCTCAACGGGCGAGGGCCTCGGGGATTTCGAACCGTTCCATCCCGACCGCATGGCCAGCCGCATCCTCGACCTCGGTGACATCCTCACCCTTATCGAGCAGGCGCAGAAGACCTTCGATGAGGAAGAGTCGCGCAAGGTCGCCGAAAAGTTTGCAACCGACAGCTTCACGCTCGATGACTTCCTGCAGCAGATGCAGCAGCTCAAGAACATGGGTTCGATCAAGGGCATGCTCGGCATGCTTCCGGGGGCGAAGGGCATGCGCCAGCAGCTCGACAACTTCGATGAGTCGGAGATCACTCGCACCGAAGCAATCATCCAGTCGATGACCAAGCAAGAGCGCGCGCTACCGAAACTGCTCAACGGTTCACGCCGCGTTCGCATCGCCAAGGGTTCCGGCACCACCGTCACCGAGGTCAATGCACTCGTGAACCGCTTCGAGCAGGCCGCGAAGATGATGAAGACTGTTGCCAAGGGTGGCACGCCTCAGATTCCGGGCATGGGGCCGATTCCTGGTGGTCATGGCGGAAAGTCATCGAAGAAGAACCAGAAAAAGAAGGGGTCGAAGTCGGGCAATCCCGCGAAGCGCGCAGCAGAGAATGCGGCACGCGCGACCGGCGTCTCGACCCCATCGGCGCCTTCAGGCTCAGGATTCGGTCTCGGCGGTGCCAAGCAGGGCGCTGGTGGGCCATCGCCAGAAGAGCTTGAGAGTTTGCAGAAGTTCCTCGGCCGCTAACGCCCGGCCCCGCAGAAGCTTGCCCACCGCACTCTTCAGGGTGCGGCAACGAGCCGATAATGTTGAGGCATGAGTATTAGTCGCCCTGTACGTATTGCGGTTCAGCTTCAGCCCCAGCACTCGGAATATTCGGTCATTCGTGATCGTGTGCGCGAACTTGAGCAGTTGGGCGTCGACATCCTATTCAACTGGGATCACTTCTTTCCGCTCTACGGTGACGCGGACGGACTGCACTTCGAGGCGTGGACGGAGCTAGCTTCTTGGGCAGAGCTCACCAGCCGTGTCGAGTTCGGCACACTCGTGAACTGCAACAGCTACCGCAACCCTGATCTGCAAGCTGACATGGCTCGCACCCTCGACCACATCAGTGGCGGGCGATTCATCTTCGGCACCGGCTCCGGCTGGTTCGAACGTGACTATCAGGAGTACGGCTATGAGTTCGGCACTGCCGGATCACGACTGGATGCCCTCGCCGAAGCACTCCCGCGCATCGAATCGCGTTGGGGCAAACTCAATCCCGCGCCCACCCGCAAGATTCCGGTTCTCATCGGCGGCGGTGGGGAAAAGAAGACCCTCAAGCTGGTCGCCAAGCACGCCGATATTTGGCACAGCTTCGCCACCGGAGACGAACTCGTGCACAAACTGAAGGTGTTAGCGAATCACTGTGAGACGGTCGGTCGCGATATCACTGAAATTGAGCTGTCGAACGAGCTGACCAAGAAAAGTGTCGAAGATGCCGATGGCATGCGGGAGCAGGGCATCACGCTCTTTACGCTTGGCATTACGGGCCCCGAATATGACCTCACCGCGGCCAAGCAATGGCTCTCCTGGCGGGACGCCCAGAACGGCTAACCACAGTTTGTGAGGGGTTTAAGCGTTGTCGGTTCCCGAAGCGTGCAAATCTCTGGCAGAATAGGCGGTTGAGTCCTTCGTAGCCCGACCCTCTAATCAGGCCCGAATGGAATCCACTAGAGCTTTTCTGCCGAGTGTGCCCCCACGCTCACGGCTAGCGGTTCGCCACCAATAACATTTAAATCAGGAGAATTGTGGCTGTAAAGATTCGTTTGAAGCGCATGGGCAAGATCCGTGCACCGTTTTACCGCATCGTCGTTGCCGACTCGCGCAAGAAGCGCGATGGTCGTGTCATCGAGGAAATCGGAAAGTACCACCCCACCGAGGAGCCTTCGTTCATCGAGGTCGAGTCGGAGCGTGCACAGTACTGGCTGAGCGTTGGCGCGCAGCCGAGCCCGCAGGTTGAGGCAATCCTCAAGCTGACCGGCGACTGGGGCATCTTCAAGGGCGACAAGAACGCCAAGAGCACCGTCAAGGTGAAGGAAGCCAAGGCTGAGTTCCAGGCTGACGAGAAGAAGAAGCCTGTTCTCAAGCCCAAGGCTGAGAAGGCTGAACCTAAGGCTGAAGAAGCACCTGCTGCAGAAGCTCCCGTCGCTGACGAGGCTGCTGCTGAAGCACCTGCCGCTGACGCAGACAAGGCTTAGCAGTTGCTCGCTCCCGCTCTCGAACACCTCGTCAAAGGTATCGTCGACCACCCCGAAGAGGTTCAGGTTGTTGCGAAAAACACGCAGCGCGGTGAACTCCTCGAGGTTCGCGTACACCCAGAAGATCTTGGCCGCGTAATCGGTCGTTCTGGTCGCACCGCGAAGGCACTGCGCACTCTGATCACGGCTTTGGCTGATGGTCGCAAGGTGCGCGTCGACGTCGTCGACACTGACTTCTAGACAGTGGGCGACGCAAAAATTCCCCGCGAAGGTCGCACGCAGCTGCGAGTGGGGCGTTTGACGAAGGCTCATGGGCTCAAGGGAGCCATCAAAGTAGAGATGTACACGGATGCCCCGGAACGTCGTTTCGTTCCGGGCGCCGTGTTTTCTCTGCAAGTGCCCACCAGTTCCTCGTGGCACGGTAAGACATTGGAGCTGCTTGAGCTCAAATGGTTCAACGCGCAACCCGTCGCGTTCTTTAAAGGCGTTGCGGATCGCAGCGCGGCAGAAACTCTCATCAAGGCAATCCTGTGGATCGATCATGATCCCAACGAGGAGCCTGAAGAAGATGCGTGGTTCGATCACCAGCTCATTGGTCTAGCGGTCATGCGCGATGGCAAGAAGATCGGTACGCTCGCGCAAGTCGACCACTTCCCGGCACAAGACTTGCTCACGGTCTCCACCGACAACGGCGACGTTCTCGTGCCATTCGTGAAGGCAATCGTGGCCAGCGTGGACATTGCCGCGGGTGAAATGGTTGTTACCCCGCCACCGGGGCTCTTTGAAGAGCTCCCCGAGGATTCGGCGGATACGGCACCGAAAGCTCCTGCCGCGGCAGAAACAGTCTCGAACACTGTCGACTCTGACACCTCCGAAACCGAGTAGCGGTTAGGGTCGACGGGTGCGTATCGACATTGTGACGATCTTTCCCGACTTCTTCGGGGTGCTCGACATCTCCCTGCTGGGCAAGGCGCGTGAGCGCGGAATCATCGAGTTGGGGGTGCACGATCTGCGTGACTTCACGCACGATCGTCACCGCACCGTCGACGACACCCCCTACGGTGGTGGCGCAGGCATGGTCATGCGTCCCGAGCCGTGGGGTGAAGCGCTGGATGCCACGCTCACGGCCGAAACCGTTGTGATCGTTCCCACCCCTGCCGGTGTTCCTTTCACTCAGGCAGCAGCCCGCGAGCTGGCTCAGGAGAAGCATCTCGTCTTCACCTGTGGCCGCTATGAGGGCATCGACCAGCGTGTGATCGACTACGCGGCATCCACGGTTCGGGTCCGCGAAATCAGTCTCGGTGACTACGTGCTCAACGGCGGCGAAGTAGCCACGATGGCCATGATCGAGGCAATCGGTCGACTCGTGCCCGGTGTGATTGGCAACCCCGAAAGTTTGACCGAAGAAAGCCACGAGCAGGGGCTTCTGGAGTACCCGAGTTACACCAAGCCGGCAACCTGGCGTGAACGCTCAGTGCCCGATGTGCTGCTCAGCGGCAACCACAAGGCGATTGCGGACTGGCGTCACGAGCAACAGGTTGCCCGCACTCGTCGAGTTCGCCCCGACCTGCTGCCAGACGACGACTAGCTCAGCGAAACGAGCCTGTTAGTTCCGAGCGGTCAGCACGAGCGGCCCATCGGGCGTAATCGCCACGGTGTGTTCGAAGTGGGCAGCCCGTGAACCGTCGATGCTGCGCAAAGTCCAACCGTCATCATCCGTATAGATTTCGTCGGTGCCGATCATGAGCCACGGCTCGATCGCGAACACCAGTCCAGGCTTCAGCGGCATTCCGCGACGAGCTTTGCCGTCGTTAGGGATGTGCGGATCGCCGTGCATTTCGCGGCCGACACCGTGGCCCCCAAAGTCGAGATTCACTTCATAGCCCGCACCATAGGCAACATCGCCAATCGCCGCAGAGATGGCGCCGATGCGATTGCCGACGACGGCTGCGGCAATGCCAGCGTCAAGGGCGCGTGATGTGGCCGCCATGAGTTGGAGGTCCTCGTCACGAGGCGTTCCGACCGCGAAGGTTATGGCGGAGTCGGCGACCCACCCATCGACGGATACCGCAAAGTCGAGACTGAGCAGGTCGCCATCTTTGAGGGCGTAGTCGTGGGGGAGTCCGTGAAGAGCCGCATCGTTGACGGAGGCACAGATGACTTTGCCAAACGGTGAAGCGCCGAAGGACGGGTGGTAGTCGATGTAGCAGCTTTCCGCTCCACGCTCCCGGATCATGCTGTGGGCGAGGGCATCGATCTCGAGAAGATTGACGCCGACCTTTGACGCAGCCTGGGTCGCAGTGAGCACGCTGGCAACAAATTCCCCGGCAGCCTTCATCTCATTAATTTCGGCGGGGGTTCTCAATTCGATCATGCGGTGGGAGCATCTTTCATGTGCGGGGCCAAGAGCTGGGCGACCAGCTCGCGGAGTTTGTCAATGAACGCCTGATCGCCGTCAGGGTCATGGAGGAATGCGCGCTCGAGCAGGGATTCGGCGATCCCCACTGATACCTCAATATCGAACGCGAGGGCCTCAGAGTCGTGAACGTCATAGGTCGAGACAAGCATGTCTCTGAAGATCTCGGCCATTTCAGCGTTGACACTCGGCTGGCCGCTCTCGGCACTGCGATCAATCATGTTGCCGAACGACAGCACTCGAAAGCCTGCTTCGGAGCGACAGAGATCGAGATACACATCGACGGCGGTATTGAGGGCCGCAATCGCGTTATCCGCTTTGAGTTCGAGCCGTGTCGACAGCGCTGCCAGATACTTTTCGAAGTTGCGGGCAGCAAGACCGTGAAGGAGTGACTCAATATGGGGAAAGTAGCGATAGATGACGCCGACCGACGAGTGTGCTCGTTTGGAGACCTCGCTCGTGGTTAGGGCATCGATCCCGTGTTCATCGAGCAGCTGCGCCGCGGCGTCGAGGAGCGCGTTGACTCGTTCGGCGCTCCGCTGCTGAACTGGTGCGGTGCGCACGAGCGCGGTCTTTGACACGAGGAGCTACCTAATCTTTCCGTTGAGGCTTCTCAGGTTTTCTGATTACTTCGAAGATACCCTGAGAAGTATGGTTCTGAGGCGCGCTCTGTACTATTGGCAGTTCATCGCAGTAATTGTGCTGCCCGTGTGGGTGTTGTTGGCCCGCGGCATTACGGGGTCAAGCGTCGGGTGGGACTTCCTGCTCTTCCTCATCCTCTGCCCGCTCTTGGCATTCACGCTTCTGGGCATTGCCGGCCTAACAGCGGTGCGCAAAAGCGTTCGCAGCACCCGAACCGTCTCGTGGATAGACGTGGGGGTACTTGCCGTATGGCATGCCGCGATCATTGCGTATGGATTTGTGGATGCCGCATTCATTGCCGCCCTCATCGTGATCGTGGCGATTGCCGCATTCTGGGTGGCGCTGTGGCAGTTGGTCACCGAGACGCGCAACCGCTTCACGAACCTCGTTGAGGGCTTCGAACGTGAGGCCCAACGTCCGGCCCAACCGGGGGAGCGACTCGACAACGGCCGTGTCATCATCATCGACCCCGAACAGAATCGCACATCCGACTGAAACTGTGGCAGAATAGCTGATTGTGCTCGCGCACGACTCTGCCATGAGGGCGTCGTAACCGCTTGAAGCACAAATCTTCTTTTCTAACGATGTGCGTTCGACTCATGGCGGGCGCAGAGAGCGATCAATCATGCATATCCTCGATGGCGTCGACAAGGCGTCCCTCAAAGACAACATTCCTGAGTTCCGTGCCGGCGACAACGTCAAGGTTCACGTAAACATCATCGAAGGTACGCGCTCGCGTATTCAGGTGTTCCAGGGCGTCGTAATCGGTCGTTCGGGCCACGGCGTTCGTGAGACCTTCACGGTCCGCAAGGTGAGCTTCCAGGTGGGCGTCGAGCGTACCTTCCCCGTTCACTCCCCAGTAATCGACCACATTGAGGTCGTCTCGCGCGGAGATGTTCGTCGCGCCAAGCTGTACTACTTGCGCGCACTTCGCGGCAAGAAGGCCAAGATCAAAGAGAAGCGCGACTCCTAAACACGGCTCGCAATTCACAAACCAAAGGCTCCCCGCGGCATATGCTTGCGGGGAGCCTTTGGGGTTAAATGACAAACGAATCTGTTGAAGACGCGCGGCCGAGAACGCACGGCGGGCATCGCCATGCCCAAAAGAAGTCGGGCAGTTGGAAACTCTTCTTCCGCGACCTGCTGATTATCTTTGTGGCAGCGATTCTGATCTCATTCCTCATCAAGACCTTCCTCGTGAGGTCGTTCTACATCCCCTCATCGTCGATGGAGAACACGCTGCAGATCGAAGACCGTATTCTGGTGAACCAGTTGGAACCCGATCTATTCGCGATCTCGCACGGTGACGTCGTCGTGTTCACCGATCCAGGCGGCTGGCTTCCCGCGATCTCCAACGAACCGCAGAATTGGTTCGTGGGCGCCGTCGACGGTGTGCTCGCCTTCGTCGGCCTAAGCGCACCAGACAGCAGCAATCACCTCATCAAGCGCGTAATCGGTTTGCCCGGTGACACGGTCGAGTGCTGCAACGATTTCGGTCAGATTCTCGTTAACGGCGTCCCATTGGAAGAGCCCTACATCGTGTTGCCCGATGCTGTGACGAAAGCGACCCGCGATGACTTTTCTGTCACCGTTCCCGATGACTCGATCTGGGTGATGGGAGACAACCGCTACAACTCCGCCGACTCCGCTTTTCACAAGGACGACCCCAACGGTGGCTTTGTGAAGATTGGATCTGTGGTGGGGCGTGCAATGCTGATCAGCTGGCCGACCGAGCGCTGGGGGCTGCTCGATAATTATCCGACCACATTCCAGCAGGTCACCCAGAACGCCGAGTAACCAGTGGCAGTAGCTGATCCGAGCAACGACGTCGAGCTCGAGCTCTTTAGTGCGGGCGCCCGCGCGGTGATCGGGTGTGACGAGGTCGGTCGTGGTGCAATCGCCGGGCCCGTTGGCGTGGGGATGACCGCAATGACGCCCACCCACGCACCGTGGCCCGCCGGTTTGCGTGATTCGAAAATGCTCAGTCAGAAACGCCGAGAAAAACTGGAACCACTCACACTCGAATGGGCTCCGTTGTCGGCGGTTGGCTATGCGGATGCCTCAGAGATCGACTCCACCGGAATCACCGCGGCACTAGGGCTCGCCGGCAAGCGCGCGCTCATCCAGCTCCATGAGGCAGGGGTGAACGTCATGGCAAGTGTGGTTTTGTTGGACGGCAGCACCGACTGGCTTACGGGTGCCCTGACGGTTGCGCCGCGCGTACACACCAGAGTGAAAGCCGACCGTGACTGTGTATCGGTGGCCGCAGCATCCGTGGTCGCAAAAGTGCATCGTGACCGGCTCATGATCGACGCCGATGCCGAGTATCCGGGCTATGGCTGGCCGAGCAACAAAGGCTACGGATCGGCCGCCCATTTCGAGGCAATTCGGAGCCTCGGGGCCACAGAACTGCACCGGCACACATGGTTGCGGTAGTGCGGCCTACAATGAGGGCAGCATGGATGAAGACGAGTTTGAAGATTACGACCGTGAGGTCGAGCTTGCGCTGTACCGCGAGTACCGCGACGTAGTGAGCCAGTTCCGTTTCGTTATCGAGACGGAGCGCCGCTTCTATTTGGCCAACGAGGTCGATTTGGTGCGCCGTGACACGGAGCACGACTTCTATTTTGAGCTCTCCATGACCGACGTGTGGGTGTGGGACGTCTACCGTTCCGACCGATTCGTCAAGAGCGTGCGCGTGCTGACGTTCAAGGACGTCAACATCGAAGAGCTCAGTGCCAAGGACCTCGAACTGCCCAAGGAACTCGCTCTCGACGAATAGCGCTCCGCTAGCTTTCGGGTAGCGCCGCCGCAAGAACCTCGGCGAGGTGCTCTGCCTCGGTGCTTGCGAGTTGTGACGCCTGCGTGCGGCACGAGAAACCGTCGGCAAGCAGCCTGCTGCCCGGTTCGGCGTTGCGCAACGCCGGCAGGATGCCGTTCTCGGCCACCGCGACTGAAACGTCGTAGTGCCCTTTCTCCATCCCGAAGTTTCCCGCCAGACCACAGCATCCGGCAATCTCGGTGATTGTCGCACCCGTTGCGGCTAGCAAGGCGCGGTCGGCGGTGAAGCCCATCACGGCATGGTGATGGCAATGCGGTTGAACGATGAAGGTGTCGCCGCTGAGGTCGGGTGGCTGCCAGCGTCGAGGTCCGGTCGGGGAGACCGTAGTCAGCAACTCCGAGAGCGTGAATGTTGAGCGGGCGACGGCTGCCGCCGCAGCGCTTTCAGGAAGCAACTGCGTCAGGTCGGAGCGCAGCACAGCCGTGCACGACGGCTCGATTCCCACGATCGGGATGCCGCGGTCGACGAACCGAGAAAACTCGGTTACCAGCCCCGTGAGCCGCTTTCGTGCCGCAGCCAATTGCCCGGTGGTAATCCAGGTCAACCCGCAGCAGACGTCACTCTCCGGCAACAAGATTTCGTAGCCCGCAGCATCGAGAACGCGGATCGTGGCGCGAGCGACATCGGGCGAGAAATTATCGGTGAAAGAGTCCGCCCAGAGGAGAACCTGGGGGCGCAGGGCGGGGGTCGCCCTGGCGGCCGGCGCAGTGCGCAGGGCTCGAGCCTCGGAGCTGGTGTGGAACGCGCGGCGGGCGAATCCGGGAAGGGTGCGTCGGGCATCCATCCCTCCGAGCCACAGAGCGATACGGCTGAACATGGGCACCCGCAGCACCGCATTTGCAAGGGGCGCGATCGGAGAGATCAGGCGCACCCAGCGAGGAAGTTGGCCAAGCAGATAGTGACTGCGCGGGCGGAGCTTGCCCTCGTGGCGGCGATGCAACACTTCGGCTTTAAGCATTGCCATGTCGACGCCGGCAGGGCAATCACTCGAACAGGCTTTGCACGAAAGGCAGAGATCGAGGACGTCATGCACTTCGGGCGCGTTCACTCCGCCGGTCACCAGCGAGCCGTTCGCCATCTCTTGCAGCACCCTGGCGCGACCCCTAGTGGAATCTTTCTCGTCACCCGTGGCAAGAAATGATGGACACATCACACCGTGACTGGCCGAGTTGTCGGCACGGCACTTTCCGACTCCCACACACCGATGTGCCGCCATCGTGAGATCGCCGTCATCGTGGCTGAAGGCGAAACCGTTAACCTTCGTGAGGGGAAGCGCCGCAGGGCGGCGGAGGTTCGCATCGACCGGTGCCGGGTCGACAACGATCCCGGGATTCATAAGGTTATTCGGGTCGAAAAGCTGCTTGACGTGTGTGAACAGCTCGATCGCGGCCGGCGAATACATGTGCGGCAGCAGTTCGCTGCGTGCCCGGCCGTCACCGTGTTCGCCCGACAGCGAGCCGCCGTGGGATGACACGAGGGCTGCGGCGTTTTCCATGAAAGCGCGCAGAGTGTCGCCACTGGTTTCGAGAGGAATATCGAGCCTCACATGAACGCAACCGTCGCCGAAATGCCCATACGGCATGCCCTCGATCGCGAAATCGGCCAATAGTCGATCGAAGTCGCGCAGGTAGGCGCCGAGACGGTCGGGCGGGACGGCGGCATCCTCAAAACCGGGCCATGCTTGCGTCCCTGCCGCGGTACGCCCCGCGAGCCCGGCACCGTCTTGCCGGATGCGCCACAGTTGTTGCACCGCCGCTGCATCGGTGATGATGCGTGATTCGATCGCGGCGGAGTCTGTGGCGATGCGTTTGGCGCGTTGGAAGGTTTCTGCGGGGGCAACCCCCGTGACTTCTACGAGTAGCCAACCAGCGCCCTCGGGCAGCGCTGCGACGGCGCGGGCTCCTCGGGTACGGCTGACGGCATCGACAATGCGGGCGTCCAAGCCCTCGATCGCGCTCGGGTTGTGGGGAAGCAGGGCCGGCACCGCATCCGCTGCCGTCGCCATGTCGGGATAGCCCAGAGCGACAAGCAATGGGTTCCGCGGCTCCGCCACGAGATCGACCGTGGCTTCGAGCACGGTCACGAGGCTGCCCTCGGTGCCAACAAGACTGCGTGCCAGATTATGGCCATGTTCCGGCAGGAGATGTTCGAGGCTGTAGCCCGACACCTGCCTGCCAAAACGCCCGAGCTCGGTGCGGATGGTGGCGAGGTTGCCGCTGACCAGAGAGTCGAGACCGGTAACGACGCTGAGGTCGTGCGCAGCCGTAAAGCGCCTGCCCGCGCCATCCACGACGTCAAGACTCTGGACGTTGTCGGCGGTGCGACCAAATTGCAGAGAGTGGGCACCGCAGGCGTTATTGCCGATCATGCCGCCGATCGTGCAGCGCGACCACGTCGACGGGTCAGGGCCGAAACGTAGGCCGTGCGGCCGTGCGGCGGATTGCAACGTTCCCAGCACCGTGCCCGGCTGCACTCTGGCGGTGCGGGCATCCGGGTCAACGTCGATCACCCTGTTGAGGTGACGAGAGAAGTCCAGCACAATGCCGGTGCCGATGGCGTTGCCCGCGACAGAAGTGCCGGCGCCACGAGCGGTGAGAGGCATGGCGCTGTCGCGGGAGACCGAGAGCGTGGCAAGCACGTCATCGGTGTCACGGGGGAACACCACGACCCGCGGTGCCACCCGATAGTTGGACGCATCGCTGGAGTATTCAGCGCGACGGCGTGAGCTGTCGTCAACCTCGCCAGTGACGGTGCTTCGCAGGGCGTGAACGACTTCGCTGTGATCGTGCAACGTTGTGACGGCCATGCTTCCATTCTGCTCTCTAAGCTGAAGTCATGCCCCAGATCTTCACCGTCGTGATCGCCGGTCTTGGTGTCGGCTTGTCGCTCATCATTGCGATCGGTGCACAAAACGCGTTCGTGTTGCGTCAGGGCCTCCGTCGGGAGCATGTCACCGTCGTGGTGCTGATTTGCGCGCTTTCCGATATTGCTTTGATTCTTGCCGGGATCGCGGGGCTTGGCACGCTTATCCAGCAAGCGGGCTGGCTGATCGTCGTTGCCCGTATCGGCGGCGCCCTCTTCTTGCTGGTGTATTCCTTCTTGTCGATTCGTCGCGCGGCCAAGCCTCAGGCGCTCACCGCCGATGCTGGCGGAAATCGGATGACACTCACCGCGGCTCTCAGCACAGCGCTCGCCCTTACCTGGCTCAACCCGCACGTGTACATCGATACTGTGCTGCTGCTTGGGTCTATTGGCGGAACGTACGGGGACAATCGCTGGTGGTTCGCGTTCGGTGCGTGCGTCGGCAGCGTTCTATGGTTCAGTGTTCTCGGCTATGGCAGCCGCTATCTGCGCCCGCTCTTTGCGAAGCCCGCGTCGTGGCGGGTTCTCGACATCGTGATTGCGCTCATCATGATTGTGCTCGCGGCAAGCCTTGTCATGGGGCTGTTCGAGTAGTGCGCTCCGAAGCGCTCGGCTAGCACCACTCCTCCCCAATGGCGCCCCCAGCAAGGGGGTTCCCGGTTGCCGGTCACCGTGCTTGGGGGCCTGCTTGCTCGCCACAGTCTTGAGTCATGGCAGCGAAAGACGAATTGGGTTCACGGGGTGAAGGCCTCGCCGTCGACCACCTCATTGATACGGGCCTCGAAGTACTTGATCGCAATTGGCGTTGCTCGCAGGGTGAGATCGACATTGTTGCACGGGACGGTGACGAGCTGGCGTTTGTGGAGGTCAAGACTCGGTCGACTGTGCTGTTTGGGCATCCGTTCGAAGCAATTACCGCGACGAAGCTCGCTCGGCTGCGGCGGTTGGCTGCGGCGTGGTGTGACGCACACCCGGGGTCGGCAGCCGCGGTACGAATTGACGCGGTAGCCGTCATCCTGCCGTCTAGGGGCGCGGTGCAAATCGAACACCTGAAGCGCGTCTCGTGATCGGTAGAACCTTCGCCGTCTCCCTGCTCGGGCTCGAGGGGGCGATCGTTGAGATCGAAGCCGACCTTTCCAACAACCTGCCCGGCTTCGTGCTGATCGGTTTGCCCGATACGGCACTCGGTGAGGCGAAGGATCGAGTGCGGGCGGCGGCCACGAACTCCGGATGCGGGTTACCGAACCGTAAGATCACGGTCAATCTCTCGCCGGCAGCGCTGCCGAAGCACGGCTCAGGTTTTGACCTCGGAATCGCACTCGCCGCGCTCGCCGCATCTGGGGTGATCTCTTCCGAATCTATTGACCGGGTTGTGCACATTGGCGAGCTCGGGCTCGACGGCCGACTACGCCCCGTCAACGGCGTGTTACCGGCAGCGCTCGCCGCAGCACGCGCCGGTTTCGGTACCGTCATGGTGCCGAGTGGAAACGCCGACGAAGCCTCCCTCGTTCCCGACCTACGCGTCATCGCCGTGCCGTCGCTACGAGATGCCGCAATTTGGCACGGAGCAGAATTCGAGCCTGAACCTGTCGAGGCCATTTCTTCGGCCGTGATCGATGCGGTGCCAGAAAACGGCGGCGACCTCGCCGACATGATCGGAGGCCGTGACGCGATCGACGCGATGCTCGTCGCTGCGGCGGGAGGTCACCATGTCTTTCTGCTCGGCCCGCCGGGGGCTGGAAAAACCATGCTCGCTGCCCGCCTTCCGGGACTCCTGCCCGACCTCGATCCGCACTCCGCGCTCGACGTGTCATCGATCAGATCACTCGCTGGCTTACCGGTCGGTAGCAGCCTCGCTACCAGACCACCTCTCGAAGCGCCCCATCACACCGCGACTGCTGCCGCGCTGGTCGGCGGGGGGAGCGCTCAGATCCGACCAGGCGCCGCAGCGAGAGCATCCGACGGGGTGCTCTTTCTTGACGAAGCACCCGAATTCGCGCCCGCAGCACTCGATGCACTCAGGCAACCACTCGAGTCGGGCATCATCAGCATTCATCGCGCCAACGCCGTTGCCCACTTCCCGGGGCGCTTTCAACTGGTGATGGCTGCCAATCCTTGCCCTTGCGGTCATTGGGGAGCTCGCGACAGCGAATGCACGTGCCCGCCACATTCCCGGCGACGCTATCTCGCCCGGCTGTCGGGGCCACTGCTCGACCGAATAGATATCCAGCTCAGAGTTGAACGCATCACCAGTGCGCAGCTGCGACTGTCACAGGACCGTCCGGCGCTGTCGACGGCGAATGCCCGCGCCAAGGTCACTGTCGCCCGCGAACTTGCCGCTGACCGGCTAGCCAGCACGCCTTGGCGGCTCAACTCACAGGTGCCGGGCTCCTACCTCCGTGGTCGTGAACTGCGGCTCGCTCCCACAATCACCGCCGGACTTGACCGCGCTCTGGAACGCGGCGGCATCACCATGCGTGGCTACGACCGTGTTTTGCGTGTCGCGTGGTCGATAGCCGACCTCGCCGACGCCCCACGCCCCGATGACTCCCACATCGGTCAAGCGCTGTATCTACGAAAGGCAATGTCCTGATGAGCATGTTCGGACTCCCAGAATCAGAAGTCGCCACTCTCGTGCGCGCGGTCAGTCCTGAGACCGATCCCGATCGCTCGGAGATCGAGGATCGCTTCGCCCGTGCAGCTTGGAGTGGCCTCGCCGAGCCGGGGGACCGAATGGCGGGGCGCGCGATCCAGCAACTCGGCGCGGTGAGGGCTCTGGCGACTGTCGTGGAGCGCTCAAGCGCCACAGACTTCGCGTCGCTGCTGACCGGCGCGGGCGATCGAGTCACGGAAAACGAAATGCAGCACGCAATCGACAGGTGGATGCCGCGACTAAAGTCCGACACAGCGCTCATCGCCCTCCGGCAGGCTGCCCGGTTTGGCGCACGACTCCTCGTGCCCAGCGACCGGCTCTGGCCGAGCGGGCTGCACGACCTTCACTGGCATGCGCCATCAGCGCTCTGGGCGCGGGGAACGGATGAGGCACTTACCGGAATGGTCGACGGGATCGCTCTCGTCGGTGCTCGCGCTGCAACCGGCTACGGAGAACACATCACCATGGAGGCGTCTGCAGGGCTAGTAGATCGTGGCTACACAATCATCTCGGGTGCTGCCTACGGAATCGACGGTATGGCCCACCGGGCAGCGCTTGCCAGCCATGGCCTCACCGTGGCCTTCCTCGCCGGGGGAGTAGACCGCTTCTACCCGAGCGGCCACGACGCGCTCCTGAACCGCATCGTCGAAAGTGGTGCGGTGCTCTCCGAATTACCCTGCGGCTCATCGCCCACCAAATGGAGATTCCTGCAGCGGAACCGACTCATCGCGGCAGCAAGCCTGGCGACAATCGTGCTCGAAGCCGGGTGGCGTTCAGGCTCCCTCAACACCGCAGGTCACGCCGCCACACTGGGCAGACCGTTGGGGGCGGTACCCGGACCCGTCACTAGCGCAGCCTCTGCGGGCTGCCATCGCCTCATCAGAGAGTACGACGCTGTCTGCGTCACGAATCCCGACCAGATGGCGGAGCTTGCTCCACTCCAGCCCAGCTTGGGTTTGGTCGGCGAAAGCACTGAGACTTCAGTTTCCGCGGATTCCACAGACGGATCCTCGGGGTCCGAAGCATGCGGTACCACGGAGACCACCCGCCTCCTCGACGCGTTGAGCACACGCAGCGCCCGCTCGGCAGACGATGTCGCCGCACGCAGTGGGCTCGCCGTAGCTACGGTGAGGGCACAACTTGGGCTGCTCGAGCTCGACGGGCGGGTCACCGAGAGCGACCGCGGCTGGAAGCGCTCACCGTCGGGGGTCTCGAGATCGTGATGAGACCAGCCGAGTCGCGAACACGTGTGTCCTGTCGCGCTCCTTTTCCAACGGTCTGCCGCATTTTCGCAGGTCAGAAAAGCCAGCTTGCCTGTTCCATGAGCTTCGCACGCAACGATGACGCGAGCGTCTTCGAATAGGTCGCCGTCATATGATCGTCGTCACGATAAACCAAAACATTGCCGATAATCGCATCGCAGGTAGTTGCGGTGCAGAAAGAATCCGTCAAGTCGACCAGAACTGTGCTGTCTGGAAGGCCGGGTGCGTCCAACACCGGTGCACGGTCGGGGAAGATCTCTGAGCGTTCGCGGGAACAGGATTCAACGGAATCGGGATTGGCTTCGACGCACTCGGGTACCCGAAAGGAGAAACGGGGAGTGTCTCGCATTGCGATCACCGGTATTCCTGCGTCATCAAGCACTTCCCACGCCCCGACTTGACCTGGGTAGAAGAACTCGCCTCCGTCACCAGCAGCAGTCTCAGTACCGATGGTGAAAACCGCATCCGGTTTCAGCTCGATAATCGTATTCAGTGCGTCATCGTTCCATTCGCGGCACGAGTCCGTCAGATCCAATTCGTCTTCTTGGCGAACCTTGAGCCTGCATCCGTCCTTATCGACCACATCAATCTGCCAATTTTCTTGAGCGGCGATAGCTTTCAGCGCGGGGTACCAGTGGAGAACGTGCGATCCGCCAGACATCACAATCCGTTTGACCGGGCTGATCGCATCTTCGTCAAGGCACACAAGAACTTCAGAGTTTCCCGGTTCGTTCAAGTGATTCTGGACGCAGCCTCGCGCATAGATCTCTGGGATGTCGCGCTCTGCAACCTCCGCTGCGGGCACGAACGGTTCCGAGCTGTCGACGGGGAGCACACCATCCGTGAGCGCGAGCGCACCTGGATGATTTACGGAGGCCGTCTCTGCTCTCGCTAACTGGCTTTCGTTCCACTTTTCGACGGAGGACACTCCTCCGACCAGAACGAGAGTGAACGCAGCGACGATGGCTGCGGGAACAAGGATCGGACGGGCAGCAGACTTGGGCGGGCTCTTCAGTAGAAGCGGCTCAGCAATGAACCGCTGAGTGAGCCACGCAAGAACGATCGAGACAGTGAGGACCGCTGCCGCACCCTTCCACCCAATCGAAGCGTAGTTGCGATACTCCAAATAGAAGATGAGTAGTGGCCAGTGCCACAGATAGAGCGGGTATGAGATGCGTGCCAAGAACCTGATCGGAGCAGCTTCAAGGATGTGGATGGGCCCGAGTTTGGATTTTCCACCGGCACCGACAATCACCAGAGCGGTCCCGACGATAGGCCAGAGTGTCAAGAAACCGGGAAAGGCCGTTGCGCCATCAATCACGAAGCCACAGGTGGCGATGAGAATCAATCCGATCCAGACGAAAGAGTTGCGCAGCCATTCCGGTAGCTCGCGCTGAAAGACTCCGAGGGCGAGCAGCGCCCCCACTCCCAATTCCCACACTCGCGTCCACGTGCTCAGATACGCCACACTTTGGTCCGCATTCACAAGAACCACGGCGTAGCTGAACGATGCCGCGGTGATCAAGAACGTGAGAGTAAACAACACCCGAGATGAACTCCACCCCAGCGCGCGTGAAGCCATCGCCATTGCGATGATGAGGAATGGCCAGACCAAAAAGAACTGTCCTTGCACGGAGAGTGACCAAAAGTGCTGCAGCGGACTCGTATTGACCCCGGCGGCACCGTAGGCAAGCTGCGAGGAAATGAGCTCCCAGTTCTCGAAATACAAGATGGTCGCGATGAGCTCGTGGCCGGTTTGCAGCCATCGTGAGGCGGGGGAGAGCACCAGCGTTGCTACCGCGACGAACACGATCACTATGAGCGCGCTGGGAACCAAGCGCGAGATGACGCGTCCGAAGTGCGCGCCGAGAAACGGTTCGTCCCGCTCCAGTTTTCGGGTGATCGATTTCGTAAGGAGGAAGCCCGAGATGACGAGGAAGACATCGATTCCACCTGAAACTCGGCCTTGGCCAAAGAGGTGGAAGAGCACAACAAGGCTTAGCGCGATTCCGCGTAGCCCTTCGATCTCAGCAACGTGGTGGGAGGCACGTTGTTTCGGAAGAGCTGAAACCACGTCGTGCCTCCCCAGAGCGGTCCCTTGCCGGGAATGGACTGCCCTCTGTCTAAAGTGTGCGCGGTGAATATCTTAGCGCCGCGCGGTCTTCGTCTCTCGAAGCAAGGAGGATGAGCGTGCACGCCCGGATCGTGCAGAAACGCTGCACACTCGGTTCAGCGCATTGGCTCGAACGGCGCTCTGTGGATCAGACTTCAGAACCAGCCCGCCGTCCTCGAAGTGCCCACCTCTCGGCGACGGCCGCTGCCATCGCCGGAATCGAATGCGGTATGGCCCTCGTCAGAGCTCGCGCGGCAAGAGGTTCCCGAAAACACAACACGATGCTGGCCGCACCGCAACCCTCGGGCAGGGGTGGTGGATAGTGAGTGCCGGGGTGCACAGCAAGCTGCACACCCCGGCACTCTAGCTGCGAGTTACTCAGTCGGTGCTGCAGCTCCGGTGGATTCCGCGGGCGCACGGCCCTCAAGGACGTCTACAAGGGTTGCATTCCATTCGCTGCGATTTTCGATGAACGCGACGTGCCCACTGTTCTCGAAATAGGTCAAAGTCGAGGTGGGAATCAGGCGATGTGCTTCTTCGCTCCAACGAGGGTCCCAAATAGCATCGTGACGGCCCGAAAAGATATGCACCGGTGTCTGGACCAAAGGCAGCACGCTACGAAGGTCATTGGCAAGTAGCGCCTCGAAACTCGAAACGCCGACGAAGGCAGGAACCTTCCAGCCTGTCTGGACAAACCAGTCGCGTGTTGCCGTGAGATCAGTGCGGTGAAAATTATTGCCGTACAGCCCTGCGATGGTCTCGATGGGCGCTATCTTGATCGCATCGACTAACCCCTGAACTTCGCCCTCAGGTGTTCCGTAGGGGGCGTCCTCGGTGCCAGAGAATCGTGGGCCGCTTCCCGTAACAACCACTCGTGCAAGCTTCTCGGGATGCTCGTGCGCGAATTTGAGAGCGATATGTCCACCCATCGACCAACCCACGAGAGTCACGCGTTCGAGGCCAAGCTTAGAGACGAGCGTATTGATATCTCGAACGAAGAGATCGTAGTCGTAGTTCCCCCACGGCTTGTCGGAGCTGCCGTGTCCTCGAAGATCCACGGTGATGCAGCGGTACGACGGGGCGAGGTCTAGGACCTGCAGGTCCCACGCGTCCCCGCTTCCTCCCCAGCCGTGAACAAAAACGACTGCTTCTCCGGTTCCGCGGTCTTCGTAGTGCATGGAGATTCCAGGCTCAACCTCGATGTCGGGCATGATGATTTCCTTTCTTAGTGTGCGTGCTTGGTGAGGAAAGTGCTGACCAGATCCGCGATCATTTCTGGTTCTTCAAGGTGGGGTAGATGCCCTACCCCTGAGATTTCGTGATAGTCGGCATCGGGCCACTGGCAGGCAAGGCGTCGTCCGTTGGCAACGGGCACAACTCGATCCGCGGAGCCATGAACGATCAGGGTGGGAGAACCGAAGTTGCACGCGATGCCGGTCGTCAAAAAGCGTTGAGCAGCATCAAATTGATTTCGCCACATCGTCGCATCGGTGGGGTACAAGGCCCGCTCGTTCAGTATTCTTTCGAATTCGTCAGGATGCTGGGTTGGCCAATTTTCGCTGAACGACAGTGGCATGGTGAGGCGCGCGTACTCAGCAGGGCTGAGTCCACTGGCACGAGTCCACGCGTCCAAGGTCGATTGAGGCACTGGCTCTGCACCAGAACCGCCGCTGCTTGTACCAATGAGAATCAATCCGTGCACTAGCTCTGGACGAGACTGGGCGAGGGTCTGTGCAATGTACCCGCCCATGGAATGGCCGAGAACGGTGAGAGGGCCACCCAGCGACTCGATTGCGAGAGCAGCATCGGCAGAAAGCTCCGCGATTGATACTGGCGAATTCGTGCCCTCCGAGCGGCCCGTGCCGCGGTTGTCAAGGCTCCATAATCCGAACTCCCGCCCCAAACTGGCACGCAATTTCTGAGCTTCCCAACTCGCATACCCGAGTCCGTGAACCATGAGGATTCTTGGTTTACCGGAGCCTTCAAGGTGGAGCCTGACGTTGTCGGCCGTCTGGATCGATCGGGTGAGTAGTTTCACGGTTGCGCCACCGGGTCGGGAAACCGGATGATCTGCCGCACAGCATCACCATTCGCTAGAGTCTCTAGCCCCACATTGATATCTGCCAATTCGATATGAGCGGTGATGAGGTTTTCGATCGGCAGTAGCCCCTGGCGCCACAAGTTCTCGTAGTACGGAATGTCGCGTGACGGCACAGCCGAACCGAGATAACTGCCCACTATTTCGCGCGCCTCCGCAACCAATTGCAGCGGTGAGAAAGGCACCTCTGCTTCGGGACCTGGCAGGCCAACGCTCACCGTGCGACCACCGGGTGCTGTGAGCGCTATGGCGGTTTCGAATGCCCGCGCGACGCCGGCGCATTCGATCACGACATCCGCGGTGAAGCCCTCAGCGATGGCCTGTTCCGGCATGAAAGTCTCTTCAGCTCCAAGCTCCAGTCCCAGACCAAGTTTGCTGACGTTTGCATCGATGCCGACCACCCGTACATCGGCAATGGACGCTGCAACAAGCAGCGCGGCCATTCCAACACCGCCAAGCCCGACGACCGCAACCGTCTGTCCAGCGGTTGGTCGGCCAGCATTGAGGACTGCACCGCCCCCAGTGAGCACTGCGCACCCCAGAACTGCCGCGATATCTGGGGGCACATCTGCCCCCACAGCAACTAGTGATCGAGCATCCATTACTGCGTGAGTAGCGAACGCAGATACGCCGAGGTGATGAGCAACGGACTCAGCGCCGGAGTGCAGTCGCCTCCCCCCGTCAAGGAGGTTTCCTTCGCCGTTGGCGTGTGACCCGGGCGTACAAGGGAGTCGACCGCCCGTCAGGCACGCGGCGCAGGTTCCACAACGGGGAAGGAATGCGGCGACAACGCGTTGCCCAATTGAGAGGTCTGAGACACCAGAGCCTATTTCTTCCACGATCCCGGCAGCTTCGTGGCCGAGCAGCATTGGGAGCGGACGAAGGCGGGAGCCATTGACGACGGAAAGGTCAGAGTGACAAATGCCTGCTGCCTCAATCCGGACTAACACCTCATTGGCGCAGAGCGGATCAAGTTCTAGCGGTTCGATGGTCAGCGGGTTCGAAGTTGAATAGGGGCGAACAGCGTCGGATGATCTCAACACCGCACCGATGATTCTCATTTGCCGGGTTCTCCCTTGAACATGTAGCAATTGTGCTGGCGCACCCATCCCTCATTCCATGTAGTCGAAGCACTATTTAGTGAAATAATATGTAGATGGCTACACAGAACGACTCAGGTGCCGCGATACTCCGCGAAGTGGCGGAGGAGCTTTCCGCGCTTTACGAGCCCGATTTGATCCTTACGGGCCTCGTCCGCCGTGTACGGTCTGCGGTCGGCTGCGATCTCGCCTATCTGAGCCTGAACGACGGCGTCAGTCGCACCACGGAGATTCAGTTCTCCGATGGCATCCAAACGCCCGAGTACGCTTCGATCCGCATGCCGATCGGCACCGGAGTGCTCGGTATGGCGGCTGCCGGAGTCATGACCGAAACGGCGGACTACCTGCGAGATGTTGCGCGACTGCACATTGAGTCAGTAGACGCGGCAGTGACGTCCGAGGGGGTTCGCGCAATCCTGAGTACACCGTTGCGCGCTGGTGGTGATGTGGTTGGAGCACTGACCGTCGCCAATAGAGTTCCTGGAGCTTTCGCACACGATCAGAAGGAGACGCTTGTTGAGGCCGCTCTGATCGGCTCGATCGCTGTCGATGTCTACAGTCTTCGCAAGCGGTTGGAGTCGCAGTCGGAGCTATCGCAGCGTGAGGTTGAGCGTCTGGTTTCGAGCTCCGCAACTGAGCAGATGCAACTTCGTGTATCGGACGCTTTTTCGGCCGCACTCGCCGCAGGGCAAGGCACCCAAGAGTTGCTTGAGATTGCGTCTGCTGCGGTTGGGGGGACAGTGACGATCGGTGATAGTGCCCGAGTCGCTGACCGCGCTGAAGGAGCGATTTCGGTAGCCCTCGACGCGGGAGGGCTCCTCGATCTGTCCGATGCCGATCCTCTTCTTGTGCAGCAACTCGGGCAAACCGTTTCGACGTTCGTCTCAATTTCTCTGCTGTATGAACGAACGATTGAGGATGCTCGCCATTTCAGGGAGTTCGAGCTCATCGAGCGCCTGATCGAACCGTCTCGAGAGTCTGTCGGGCCGTCCGTGCGTTTGGGTCTGCCGGGAACCGGCGGAGTGGATGTCATGGTCATTGAAATTGAGGACCCAAATGCTCGTCGCGCGGCGTTGGTATCGTTGCGAAACGGTATGGGGAGGGATGCGATAGCGGCTGAACGACGAGGGGCGATCATCGTTATGGCTCGCAGCAATCCTGTGAAAACGGAACGCCTCTCAGCGTTCATCGATTCGTTTGTCTACTTCGCGGGTACCTCGTCAGCGGGCACCGAATCTGATATTCCCGCCGCGTACTTCGAGGCATCTCGTCTGGCGCGATCAATGCGGGCGCTGCGCCGACCACGAGAGTTGGCGACAAGAACAGCGCTCGGAGTAGTCGCATTCGCGCTTGGGGACTCTGAGGGGTCTGCTCAGCGCTTCGTCGCGGCTCAATTGGGGCCCTTGGCGGAAGGTGGGGCTAGATCTCGACGGCTGTCCGAAACTGCCTTGCGATATCTCGATACTCAAGGTTCTGTCTCGGCCGTTGCTGTGGGACTCGCTATTCATGAGAACACTGTGCGCCAACGCTTGGAGCGGCTCGACCAGCAGCTTCCGGGGTGGCGCGACGGGCCACGAAGTCTGGACGTGCACATCGCGTTGCGCACGCACACAGTGCTGGATGCTGAGTAGGAAGTGATACGAGATAAGGCAAGTGAAGCTGGGGCAACTTCACTTTGCGCTCAGGTAGAGCGAGCGTGCCGCTTCGAACCAAGTGCGTCATTCTGATGAACGGTGCCCCAAATCAGAAACTTAGAACGGGTTGACTATCCGCTGCTGAAAGTTGCAATCACCGCAGGAGCGCACAACACTCGTGCGCAAACGCGGAAATCCTGCGCAAAAGCAGCGGCTCAATGAATAAGCATTAGATCTTTTTACCTTTTATGGGTGGCAATTCGGATTGTTACTAATCCTTATCTCTGCCATGGTGGAGGGCATCCTCAGCCCAATGCCGTGCAGACGAAAGGCAACACCTTGGACGATCAGGTCTTCCAGATAATCGCGATGGTCATTTATATGGCCGCAATGCTTGGGATCGGTTGGTGGGCTTACAGGCGCACGAGTGATCTTGACGACTACATGCTTGCCGGTCGAAAGCTCAGCCCCGGAGTTGCCGCCCTCAGCGCCGGCGCCTCTGACATGTCCGGCTGGCTCCTACTCGGTCTGCCCGGCGCCTTCTACATTGGTGGCCTTGTCGAAGGCTGGATTGCCATCGGGCTTACCGTGGGCGCGTGGCTGAACTGGAAGTTTGTTGCGCCACGCCTGCGCGCGTACACCGAGGTTTCGAAGAACTCGATCACGGTGCCGAGCTTCTTCGAGAACCGCCTTCGTGACAAGACCCACATTCTTCGCGTCACCGCCGGCATCATCATTCTCGTGTTCTTCACGTTCTACGTTTCCTCCGGAATGGTCGCCGGTGGCAAGTTCTTCGAGAGCGCTTTTAACTCCGAATACCTCATCGGAATGCTGCTCGTCGGCGGCGTCACCGTGCTGTACACCCTGTTCGGTGGCTTCATCGGAGCGACCTACACTGACGTGGTGCAGGGAATCATGATCTTCCTGGCGCTCGTCGCTGTGCCGATCATCGGTGTTACACAGGTGGGCGGCGTCGACGGCGCGATTGAGTCGATCCGCGCCGTGAGCACGGAAGAACTCGACATGCTCAACCTCTTCGGTGGTTCGGCGATCGCAGCAATATCCGCTGCCGCTTGGGGCCTCGGCTACTTCGGCCAGCCGCACATCCTCGTTCGGTTCATGGCGCTTCGTTCGCCAGGGGATGCCGTAGCCGGTCGCCGTATCGGCATCAGCTGGATGATCATTTCCGTTCTCGGAGCGATGTCCTCCGCACTGATCGGTATCGCGTACTTCCATCAGAACCCTCAACTCACGTTGGATGACCCCGAAAAGGTCTTCCTGGAGCTGTCACAGATCTTCTTCCACCCGCTGGTTGCCGGCTTCGTTCTCGCCGCTGTACTCGCCGCCGTGATGAGCACGATTTCCTCGCAACTGATCGTGTCGTCCTCGGCACTCGTCGAGGACCTCTTCAAGATTGTGGCCAAGAAGGAAGCAACACCGAAGGCTCAGGTCATCCTGGGGCGCACGGGCGTACTCGTGGTCTCAATCATCGCCATCCTGCTCGCGTTGAACCCCGAATCGTCGGTGCTCGACCTGGTCGCCTATGCGTGGGCTGGCTTTGGCGCTGCGTTCGGTCCGATCGTGCTGCTGTCGCTGTTCTGGCGCAAGCTCACCACGCCGGGGGCAATCTCCGGCATGATCGCGGGTGCCGTAACGGTAATCGTTTGGGGCAACATCGACGCGCTCTCCGGTGTCATGTACGAGATCGTTCCCGGATTCGCGCTCAACGTTGTCGTTGCCGTCGTCGTGAGCATTTTCACCTTCAAGAGCAGCGACGGAATCACCACCGAATTTGATTCCGCTGTTGAAGGTGTGCGCACCGGCACGGTGCAGTTGCCCGTGCTGACCAAGCAGGACTAACCCCAGTCACGACGATGGTGTCGAATCTGACGCCATCGACCGGGATGCCCGTCGCCACACTCGTGGGGGCGGGCATCCCTGGTTAATCGCATTGCGATGTGACCTCGACGCGATGTGACCTCGACGCGATGTGACCTCGACGTGACGTGACGTGACGTGACGTGACGTGACGCGACGTGGTGTGGCTGCAGCGTGACTCTGTCGGAGGAGACCCTACGCCTCTAGGGTGGAGGGTGTGATCCAACTTGGCCAGTACCCCGCACCCAGCCACGTCATTGCTCATATCAGTGACACCCATCTGCTTTCCGGTGGGCGACCGCTCTATGGCGCGGTCAACACGATCGACCATCTTGAGCAGGCACTGACCCAGCTGGAACGTTCGACAGCAAAACCGCACGCAATCGTCTTCACAGGTGACCTCGCCGACCTAGGCGAACCCGATGCCTACCTGCGGCTGCGCGCCATCGTCGAGCCCGCAGCCAAACGCATGAATGCCCAAGTCGTGTGGGTAATGGGCAATCATGACGAGCGTGCGGAGTACTCCAAACTGCTCTTCGATGAAGAATCGGATGTGCCACAGGATCGTGTCTACATGATCGACGGCCTGCGCATCATCTCTTTCGACACCACCGTGCCTGGCTACCACCACGGCGACATCAGTGACGACCAGCTGGAGTGGTTGCGCGATGAACTTGCGACCCCGGCTCCGCACGGCACACTGCTCGCGGTGCATCATCCTCCCATCCCCACCCCCATGCTCGAAGCGATGGGCATGCTGGAGCTGCAACGCCAAGAGAGACTGGCCGAGGTTCTCGAGGGGAGTGATGTGCGAGCCGTTCTTGCCGGACACCTTCATTATTCAACGCACTCCACCTTCGCCGGGGTCCCCGTGTCGGTTGCCTCAGCAACGTGTTACACGCTCGATCTCAGCGCCGAAGACCGGCTGCTCTCGGGCGTCGACTACGGCCAGTCAGTGAATGTCGTACACGTTTATGACAAGCAGACCGTGCACTCCATCATTCCGGTGGGAGACACTGCCGAAGTCACGGGATACCCAGCGTCGGTGTGGGCACAAATCGAGGCGATGACGCCTGAGCAGCGTGTTGAAGCGCTCTCGGCCAAGAACTCGAGCTTCAACTCGGCGGAGGCTGCGGCCTCCGACTGAGGGGTTTTTGGCCTAGCCAAGCGTTCGGCGTTGTTGTGATCGAGGATGCCGTATGTCGCACGATCCAGCCGGAATACCTAGTGGGGTCATCGCCAGCACTTCGGGAACATCTGAAAGCTTCGGTGGACGCCCGTGGCTTCACCATCCGCTAGCGTGTCGGCGAACTGGCCGAGTCAGTGGCCGTGCGGCCTGCGCGGGCTACGAACAGCAAGATCATCGGTTCGGTCATCTTCATAAACGCCCAGAGGAGTTTGTAGCGCACGCTCGGAATCGAGACGCGGCGGCCGCGGCTCGCTGTGCGCAGAGCCGAGCGCACCACGAAGTCGGCGTCGAGCCACATCCAGCCGGGAGCCATCTCGGTTCGTTCCACGCCGAGCCTGGCGTGGAATTCGGTTCGAGTGAAGCCGGGGGCGAGCGCGGTGAATGTCACGCCTCGACTGCGGTAGTGCGCGTTTGCCCAACGGCTGAAACTCATCGGCCAGGCTTTTGCCGCCGCGTACATGCCCAGCGGAGCTTCGCCAGCGATGCTCGCGACCGTCAATATAGTGCCCGAGCCTCGACTAAGCATGCCGGGCAGAACCGTGTGGCTGAGGCGCATCGGCACCGTGGCCAGTAGTTCGAGCATCCGTTGCTCGTCATCGACAGGGTTTCTGTGAAACTCTTGCGGCAGACCATAGCCAGCGTTGTTGATGAGATAGGTGATTGGTTGCTCCGGCGACGCCAACCGTTGTTCGACCTGAGCGCGCTCGTCTAGGTCTGTCAGGTCGGCGGCAAGGATCTCGGCATTCACGCCATAGGTGGCTCGGAGATCGGCAGCGGTTGCCTCCAGGCGGTCGCGATCGCGTGCTACAAGGACCAGATCGTAGCCTTTGCCGGCTAGTTGCTGCGCGAATTCCGCACCGAGACCTGAGGTTGCGCCGGTGATGAGCGCAACACCCTGGTGGGGCTGTGGGGGCTGAGTGGTCATCCCGAAACGCTATCGTGTCGGCGTGGTTTCGCGCGGGTATGCCGCACGATAGAGGCATGGACCTGCAGCGGCTCGTGGATAGTTTCGCCGAGTACCTTTCGGCTGACCGCGGGTTCAGCACGCACACTATTCGTTCCTATCGCTCCGACCTCACCCGGCTGGTCGATTTTGCTAGCGCACGTGCGGCAACGGAACCCGCCGATCTCGATCTCGAACTACTGCGCGAATGGCTCTGGCAGTCGTCTCAGGAGGGGCTTGCTAAGTCAACCCTTGCGCGACGTGCCGCGGCTTCGCGTGCCTTCAGTGCGTGGCTGGCGCAAACCCAGCGGATCGAAGTGGATGCCGCAGCGCGGCTGAAAGCACCCAAAGCCGAGCGGCAGCTGCCGCGTGTTCTCAATCGCGACCAGATGGCGTCGATGCTGGAGAGCGTCCACGAGCGCGCAGCTTCAGCGGACCCGGTCGCGCTGCGGGACCTCGCAATGGTCGAACTTCTGTATGCGTCCGCCTTGAGAGTGAGCGAACTGGCGGGGCTGAGCGTGAACGACGTGGATGATTCGCGATTGACAGTTCGGGTGATGGGTAAGGGGTCAAAGGAACGGGTCGTCCCTTTCGGGGTTCCTGCGCAACGGGCAATCGCGGACTATTGTGAGCGGGGTCGGCCCCAATTGACCGCTGAAGCGGGCGGCACGGCGGCTCTGTTTGTGGGCGCGCGTGGCAAGCGGGTGAGCGCGCGGACCGTCTACGAGGTCATTGCGCGGCTGCTTGCCGATGTGCCGGGCTCTGGAGGTTCTGGGCCGCACACTCTGCGTCATACGGCGGCGACTCACTTGCTGGATGGGGGTGCTGACTTGCGTGCCGTGCAGGAATTGCTTGGTCACGCGAGCCTTGGCACGACGCAGCTGTACACGCATGTGTCGACGGAGCGATTAAGGGAAAGCTATCGCACCGCCCACCCGAGGGCATGAACTGAATGCAACGGCCGCTGGTCGTCTATCGGCTACTCGGTGAGGTTGAGCACACTCGTGTGATTCCCGGGCTTCCACGATGACCGACGAGGTCCTGGTGCGTCGGTCTTCGGCGTAGCAACAGCAGGCTTGGGGGCCGGCACATCTGTGGCTTCCGGTATCTGCTGCCGGTAGGTCGTGACAACGCGGTCGAGGTAGCGCTCAATAACGTGTTGCTCGGATTCGTCGAACTCGTCAAGAACCCGGTCGATGCCCATGATCATGGGCATCAGAGTGGACATTGCGGCGTCAACCGACGCCGGGTTCGGGACAACAACGATGCTTCGGCGGTCGGTCGGATGTTGCGCGCGGCTGACATGGCCCACCCCGATCAGCCGATCGATCACCGCTGTCACGGCGGGAGTGGAAATGTTGAGCCGGCGCGAGAGTTCCGTGGGCGGCAGCGGTCCGCTCATGATCAGGTGTTCCATCGCCTCGAGGTCAGTGGCGTTGACGGACAGAGTGCGCCCGACATGCTGTTCGAATTCTTCACTGGTGTCGAGGATGTCGCGCAAGAGCTGCGTCGGGCGGCGCGCTTGAGGGCGTTGGGGACCCTGATCTCGATCTTGCATGATGCTCACTTTACCGTGTATGTTTCTCAATTGTCTAATATCTAACCAATCGAATCATTTGTATTCTTCAGAAGGAGAGCGATGTCTCGCCTCAGGACGTTCATCACCGCGCGAAAGACTTCGTGGATTGTGCTGGTCACCGCATTCCTTGCCGCCGGCGCAATTTTCGCGGCCGGTTCCGGCAACGAAGAGGGTGCGCTTCCCGGCGTCGGCCTACCCGACTCTGCCGAATCCGCTCAGGCGGCCGCAGCGGCAGAAGAGCTTCCCGGCGCGGATTCAACCGTGGCTCTTCTCGTCTACACGCGGGATGGCGCCGACCTCACCGACCAGGATGTTGCGGCGATCATGTCGGCAACTGGTTCGCTGAGTGGGCTCGCTGCGGGGGGATTCGTTCCGCCGCCCTCGTTGTCAGAGGACGGAACGACGGCACTCGTCACTGTGCCGCTCGAGAAGCTCACCGAAGCAGGCGAGCAGGCGGAGCGGGCAGACGAGATCAGAGCGGAAGCGAACGCTGACCTGCCAGATGGTCTCACCGCACTGCTGAGCGGTCCCGAAGGTTTCGCAGTAGACATCGCCGCGGTCTTCGAAGGCGCCGACTTCACACTCCTGCTTACTACGGTGATCGTTGTTGCGGTCTTGTTGCTCGTCACCTACCGCAGTCCTTGGCTGTGGCTCGTACCGTTGGTCGTCGTCGGTACCGCCGATGGTCTCGCAGGAATCGTTGCTGCGCGTGTTGCCGCGCTTGCCGGAATCCAGCTGGATGCTTCGGTCACCGGGATTCTCTCCGTGCTTGTCTTTGGTGCCGGAACAAACTACGCGCTGCTGCTGATTGCTCGCTACCGCGATGAATTGCGGCTCGTGGAAGAGCGTCGCGAAGCGATGTCACGTGCCCTCCGTGGGGCTGGCCCCGCCATCATCGCCAGTGGCAGCACCGTTGTACTTGCCTTGCTTACGCTTGTGTTCGCGGAGCTCCAGGGCAACCGAGCTCTTGGCATCGCATGCGCGACGGGTGTCGTCATCGCCATGATCTTCGCGCTCGTGGTTCTGCCAGCCGCACTGGTGCTGTTTGGTCGTGGACTCTTCTGGCCCTACATCCCCAAATTCGGCACCGAGGGGAGCGCTGAGCGTGGCGTCTGGCACAAACTCGGAGTTTTGGTCTCGAAGAAGCCTGTTGTCGTTGCCATACTGGGCGCGGTCGTAATCGGGGCGCTCTCCTTCGGGGTCCCGCAAATCAAGATCGGTCTGTCACAGACTCAGAGCTTCACTCAGGTGCCTGAAGCAGTTCAGGGCCAGGAGCTCATTGCGGAAGCATTTCCCGCAGGAAGTGGATCGCCGGCATCCGTCATCGTGAACGCTGGCTACGCTGAGCAAGCTGCTCAGGCCGCCGAGGCCGTCGAGGGCGTCGATGCTGTCCAGATCGGCGAGAGCACCACTACCATTACGCAGATCAGCGTGATCTTGGACGATGCAGCCGAGACCGAAGGCTCGTTCGCCGCAATTGAAGCTCTCCGGGCTAAACTCTCCACCATCGACGGCGCCGAGGCGTTGGTTGGTGGCTTGGATGCGCAGGCTCTCGACGTTGAACGCGCTCAACAAGCGGATCAGGACCTCGTGATTCCGCTCATCTTGGGCTTGGTCTTCATCGTATTGGTGCTGCTGCTGCGCTCACTTGTTGCGCCAATCCTCTTGTTGCTCACGGTCGTCGCGTCGTTCTTTGCGAGCCTTGGCGCTAGCTGGTTGCTGTTCCAGTCGGTCTTCGAGTTCCCGGCAATCGACACCAACGTGGTGCTCTTCAGCTTCCTGTTTCTGGTAGCGCTAGGTGTCGACTACAACATCTTCTTAGTCACACGGGCGCGAGAAGAAGCCGTCGTTCACGGCACACGCACGGGCATGATTCGGGCGTTGTCCTCGACCGGTGGTGTGATCACCAGTGCGGGTATTTTGCTCGCCGCTGTGTTTGCGGTGCTCGGAGTGCTGCCGCTGATCACCCTCACGCAGATCGGAATCATCGTCTGCATCGGTGTGCTGCTCGACACGCTGCTGGTGCGCACCGTAATTGTTCCCTCGCTGGCCTTCATGCTGGGGGAGAAGTTCTGGTGGCCAGGACGCGTGGTCGGTGGGCGCTCTGGCACGCACACTCCGAAGCATGCTGAGGATGACCGCGCGCTGCAGCACGGTGCAGAGCACGCTCCCCGACATAGCGTCAAGCTCTAGGGGCGCGCCTCAACAAAGCGCAGCGATAGCTCTAGTCGAGGCCGTCCGCACTCCGGACGGCCTGGCTAGGGCTTTCGTGTTGGCAGGAGTATGGCGCGGGGGACTGCTCCGAGGTAGTTCAGTGGCGACACGTATTGCCCGTCGAGGCGAACACCAAAGTGCAAACACAGAGCAGAACAGTGTCCTGGTTGCAGCTCGCCGATGATCTCACCGCGTTGCACCTGGTCCCCGCGCGCGAGGGAGCTGATGACCGGTTCGTAGCTGGTTATCAGCCCGCCGGGGTGAAGAAGTGACAGCACGGGGCGATCGACAACGACACCCGTGAAATGCACAATTCCCGCGGTTGGAGCTCGCACCTCAGCAGAGCTGGCTGCTCCGATGTCGATTCCGCGATGTCCAGCAGAGTACGGGGTTTCCGGGGCCACGTAGGGGCGGATGATCGGATGCGGTGGTTCGAGCGGCCAGTCCCACGCCGGCTGGGTATCCGCCGTTGCGCTCACGCTCGCCAGCGCGACGGCTGCAAGGGAAAGCAGCGCAGAAATGACGGCTCGAATCATGCGACCAGTCTCCGCTGCGAATTGCCTTTTGCCGTTGCCGTCGCGCACTCTGGGAAGAAGCTTGCCGGTGATGCCGTTGTGAAGGAGCAATGGTATGATTTTGGCAGCACCGCGTGTATTCGCGGTGACTACGCGTGCCTCGCTGCAGTACAACTACCGCAGCATACGGCCACTATCTCCACTCAGTCCTTGATCGAGCATCGCCTCGATTGGGGCGGAGGTATGCCCGGGCACCAGGATTCGCGCCAACCGGTAGCGAGTATTAACTGAGAAGGCAGCTGTTGCCCTAGGTAGCAGCGCGCCAGAAAAGGAGAACGGCCATGGCCGTCGTAACCATCCGCCAGCTGCTCGACAGCGGCGTACACTTCGGACACCAGACTCGTCGTTGGAACCCGAAAATGAAGCGCTTCATCCTGACCGAGCGCTCGGGCAGCCACATCATCGACCTTCAGCAGTCGCTTGCGCACATCGACGCAACCTACGACTACGTCAAGGAGACGGTCGCCCACGGTGGAACCATCCTCTTCGTTGGAACCAAGAAGCAGGCACAGGGGACCATCGCTGAGCAGGCACTGCGCGTAGGCCAGCCTTATGTCAACCAGCGCTGGCTCGGCGGGCTCCTCACCAACTTCCAAACCGTTTCCAAGCGTCTTGCTCGCATGAAGGAACTCGAAGAAGTTGACTTCGATGACACCACCCGTGGTTTCACCAAGAAGGAACTGCTCATTCAGAAGCGCGAGCTGACGAAGCTGCAGAAGAGCCTCGGTGGTATCCGCAACCTCACGAAGACTCCTTCGGCGATCTGGATCGTTGACACCAAGAAGGAGCACCTCGCGATCGACGAAGCTCACAAGCTGGGTATCCCCGTCATTGCGATCCTCGACACCAACTGCGACCCCGACGAAGTTGCGTACCCGATCCCGGGTAACGACGACGCTATCCGCTCGGTTGGTCTGCTCACTCGCATCGTTGCTGACGCTGCTGCTGAGGGCCTCATCCAGCGTCACCAGAAGCCAGAAGAGGGCAAGGAAGTAGAGCCCATGGCTGCTTGGGAAGCAGAGCTTCTCGGCCAGGCTGACGCCGATGCTGCTGCGGCAAAGACCGAAGCGCCGGCAAAGGACGAGGCTAAGGCTGAAGAGCCAGCCAAGGACGAGGCGAAGGCTGAAGAGTCCGACGCCAAGCCCGCAGCAAAGAAGACCCCCGCGAAGGCTGCTGACGCAGCTGACGACAAGAAGTAAGGATTCGAACAATGGCAGACTTCAGCCTCGAAGACCTCAAGACCCTGCGCGAGCGCCTCGGCACCGGCATGGTCGAAACCAAGAACGCTCTCGTTGAAGCCGGTGGTGACCTCGATAAGGCCACCGAACTTCTGCGTCTGCGCGGTGCCAAGAGCAACGCGAAGCGTTCAGACCGTTCCACCAGCGAAGGGCTGATCGCCGCTAAGGCGACCGGTTCGGCAACCGTCATCATCGAACTTGCGTGCGAGACCGACTTCGTTGCTAAGGGTGACAAGTTTGTTGCGCTCGGTGATGTTGTTGTTGCCGCTGTTGCTGACGCCGGCGCGTCGACTGTTGATGAGGGCCTTGCCGCAGCTGCAGGTTCGGCAACTGTTGCCGACGTCATCAGCGATGAAGCCGCAATCCTCGGTGAGAAGATCGAACTGCGTCGTTTGACCAAGGTTGAGGGCGACGCATTCGAGATTTACATGCACCGCACCAACAAGGACCTGCCACCGCAGGTCGGTGTTGTTGTTGCGTACACCGGTGACGACGCTGAGACCGCTCGCGGAATTGCGCAGCACATCTCGTTCGCCGCTCCCACCTTCCTCTCGCGCGACGAGGTTCCGGCAGAAGATGTCGAGAACGAGCGCCGCATTGTTGAAGAGATCAGCCGCGGAGAGGGCAAGCCTGAGGCTGCTCTTCCCAAGATCGTTGAGGGTCGTCTCGGAGCGTTCTTCAAGCAGGTTTCGCTGCTTGATCAGGACTACGCTCGTGACAACAAGCAGTCGATCGCTAAGGTTGCCGCGGATGCGGGCATCACCATCACCGGTTTTGCTCGGTTCAAGGTAGGCGCCTAACACGCATGCTCGTAAAGGCCCGAGGCTGTTAGCCTCGGGCCTTTATTGTGCGCCGCAATCGCAGGTGGGGTGGCGCACAGACCGGCTTGCGGAGAATGTGCTGTGCAGAGGTGCTGAACTCTCCGCGACACAATAACCTGTACGTGAGAATCACAAGGGAAAGAAGACGATGACAACTCAACGCAAGCGCAGGGTTCTGCTGAAACTATCGGGAGAGGCGTTCGGCGGTGGGCAACTTGGAGTGAATCCCGATGTGGTGTCGTCGCTTGCGAAGGAGATCGCTGCGGCATCCGCCGAGGTCGAAATTGCGATCGTTGTCGGTGGCGGAAACTTCTTCCGCGGTGCAGAGCTCAGTCAGCGTGGGATGGACCGCGGTCGCGCAGACTACATGGGCATGCTCGGCACCGTCATGAACGCACTCGCCCTGCAGGACTTCCTCGAGCAGGCAGGCGCCGCCACGCGCGTGCAGTCCGCCATTGCGATGACGCAGGTTGCGGAACCATACATCCCGCTGCGTGCTGAACGTCACCTAGAAAAGGGTCGTGTCGTCGTCTTTGGTGCCGGTGCTGGCCTCCCGTATTTCTCCACCGACACGGTTGCTGCCCAACGTGCACTCGAAATCGGTGCCGACGAAGTGCTCGTGGCGAAGAACGGTGTCGATGGTGTGTATGACGCTGACCCACGCAGCAACCCTGACGCCCGCAAACTCGAGTCAATCAGTTTCCAGGATGCCCTGGTGCAAGGGCTCAAAGTCGTCGACTCGACAGCCTTCAGCCTGTGCATGGACAATTCCATGCCGATGCTCGTGTTCGGAATGGAGCCGGCAGGAAACCTCACGCGTGCCATCGTGGGCGAAAAGATCGGAACCCGCGTGCACGGCTAGAGCCGACCGCACCTTTTATTCCCGCAACGCCATGCAACCTCGAGTGCCGTGCCGCGCCTGTTGACCCGACTGCACGCTAAACTTGAGTGAGACCCAGAGGAGTGCCCCGTGATCAGTGATGTACTAGCCGAGGCTAGCGAAAAGATGGACAAGGCAGTCGAAGCTGCCAAAGACGATTTCGGAACGGTCCGCACCGGCCGCGCAAACCCCGCGTTGTTCCAGAAGGTCCTCGTTGACTACTACGGAACTCCCACTCCGCTGCAGCAGCTTGCCTCGATGGTGAACCAGGAGGCCCGTACCCTCATCATCACGCCGTTCGACAAGTCTGCGCTCAAGGAAATCGAAAAAGCCATTGCCGCGGCTCACCACATCGGTGCCAGCGTCGGCAACGACGGCAGCGTCATCCGAGCCACACTTCCTGAACTCACCGAGGAACGCCGCAAGGAGTTCGTAAAGGTGGTGCGTGAGAAGGCCGAACAGGCGCGTGTATCGCTTCGTAACGTTCGCCGTAAGGCCAAGGACGACTTGGATGCCTTGACGGAGGTCGGTGAAGACGAGGTATCGCGCGCCGAGAAGGAGCTCGAAGCGAGCACTAAGGCTCACGTCGATGCAATCGACGATGCTCTCAAGCGCAAAGAAGCTGAACTTCTCGAGGTTTAATGGTCTCCGAATTCGAAGCTCAGGTTCGCGCAACTAACGAGAAAATTAACGCCCGTACGGGGCGTCCTTTCGCGATGGCAATTACTGTTGGCCTCGCGCTTGGTCTCTCGTTGCTGTTCAGCCTGATCTTCGTCAAAGAGCTCTACATGCTCTTTGCCGGGGTTCTAGTGGCGTTCACCGCCTTCGAGCTTGCAAGCGCCCTCCGATTCTCCGGACTCAAGATCCCGCGCGTCGGGGCGGTACTCGCTGGGGTAGCCGTAGTCCCGGCCTCCTTCTATTGGTTAGCAGAAGGTCAGTGGTACGTAACGCTCGCGGGCATCCTCTTCCTCTGGGTCTGGCGGCTCATCGAAGTGGTGTTGTTGCCGAGCCATCGAGGTTCGCTTCGCTCCGTGCTGAAAGATCTTGGCGCTGGCGTCTTTGTCATGCTGTATATCGCCTTCTTGGCGAGCTTCACCGTGCTCCTGACCGCCCAAGACGGCGGTGAGTGGTGGACGCTTGCGATGCTCATCGTGGTTGTGGTCAGCGATATTGGCGCTTACGCAAGTGGGCTCTCGTTCGGCAAACACAAGATGGCCCCCACGATCAGCCCCGGCAAAACCTGGGAGGGCTTCGCTGGCGCCGCCCTAGCTGCCGTTATCGCCGGCGTGCTTCTGGCACTGTTCATGATCAATCAGCCGTGGTGGGTCGGGCTCATCTTCGGGCTGGTGATTCTTGGAACTGCCACGATGGGTGACCTGGCAGAGTCACTCATTAAACGCGACCTCGGGATTAAAGACATCAGCACTTGGCTTCCGGGACACGGCGGCTTCCTTGATCGTGTCGACTCGTCGCTGCTCTCAGCGGCGGCCGGGTATGCACTCTTTCTCATCTTTACGTAGGGCACAATAGAACCGTGAGCACCACATTTCCCCGAAGCCGCAAGTCGAAGCTGGGTTACAACGTCGACCAGGTTGAGGACTTCCTAGAGGAGGCACGCCGCTCGTACACCTCCGAGCGAGGCGACGCCACCGGGGTGACAGCGCGCAGCATACGCAAGCTCGCGTTCGCCATGCAAAAGGGTGGGTACTCGCCGCTTCATGTCGACGCAGCGCTCGAACGACTTGAGGACGCGTTCGCGGCGAGAGAGCGCGATCGTGCCGTAGCCGAGCTCGGCGAAACCGCCTGGTATGCCAATGCCCGAGCGGAGGCCCAAGAGATCCTCAACCGCCTCGCGCGACCGGATCGCAAGAAGTTTTCCCGCGTGAGTTCGTTCACCGCTGGCTATTCCGTTAAAGACGTCGACGCGTTCGCGCACCAACTTGCCGACTACTTTCAAAACGGTGCACCGTTGACGATCGAGCAAGTGCGAACCGTCGCCTTCCGAAGCACCAAGGGTGGGTATCGAGAAGCTCAAGTGGACTACCTCCTCGACGCCGTCATCGACGTGATGTTGGCTGTGCGCTAGCTCTCTCTGTTTTTTCAGGTCACTCCACTAGCATCACCAGTACTTTGTTTATCACTTCTCGAGCCGCCATCATCCGCGCCCACGCTAAGAGCCAGGGCGCGGATCTTTCTGGGCGCCATCAGCGTGCGTCGTGGAGTCTGCCGGTTTTTGCCTCGGTGGTCAGTTTGGGCTTCGTCGCGACGCTGATGATGGCCGCCCCCACTCCCACCAGCAGCGTCTCTGCCGCGACAACATCCCTTGGCGCCGTCGCGCCCGTCGAGGTGCAGTCGCTGACCGTTGCGGAGGGGTTCGTTAACGAGGTCGCCCGCGACGAGTTCACCATCGAAGAAATCGTCGTTGAGCCGGTCGTGGCCGAGGTCTCCGCGGCTCCGGCAGCCGGTGTTCCGGACCCGGGCACTGCTCAAGCCATCGCCCAATCGATGCTCACCGCACGCGGTCTGGGTTCATCCGAATACAACTGCCTGGTCAGTCTCTGGAACCGGGAATCAGGCTGGAACGTTTACGCGCAGAACCCGTCGAGCGGTGCATACGGTATTCCGCAGGCACTTCCGGGAAGCAAGATGGCTACGGCAGGCTCTGACTGGGCAACAAACCCCGCGACCCAAATCGCGTGGGGTCTGAGTTATATCGAGGGCCGCTACGGCACACCGTGCGGTGCCTGGGCTTACTCCGAGGCCAACGGCTGGTACTAGACCGTCTCGTTTCACCGCATAAGCTGGAACCATGCCTCGATCGAATCGTCCCCGAGGGCGGCGTCGCCCTGATGATGACGATGACGCCGGCGACCTCAGCTATGTTCTGTTCGGTTCCCGGCGCACGGAGATCAAACGAGACGGTGAGTGGAACGTTCAGCCCGTCTCAGCCGCGAACGCCGTGAAGACCTACACCTGCCCTGGGTGTTCGCAGACCATCAGCACAGCAACCGCGCACACTGTTGCGTGGCGTGCCGACGGCATCATGGGCGAAGCGAATGACCTCGCGGGGCGCCGTCACTGGCATCAGCATTGTTGGAAGATCAGATTGTGAGCGATACCCGAGTGAACGAAGCCATTAGAGGCGCCACTGAACTACCGGCAGTCCGCGAGAACATTGAACTGCACACTGACGATGGCCTGACCCTGGTTGGAGAGTTGTCTGTGCCGGAGTCCGGTCACATTGCCGCCACGTTGGTGACGCTACACCCGCTGCCGACGGCAGGGGGCTTCATGGACTCTCACATAATCCGCAAGGCAGCAGCTCGGCTGCCGGCTCTTGCCGACATTGCGGTGCTCAGATTCAATTTTCGCGGCGTGACTTCGCCGCGCGGCACGTCTGAAGGCGCATTCGGTGAGGGAGATCTCGAAGCGCATGACCTCGCCGCTGCGATGGACTTCGTGCGCGAGCGTGGCTTGCCCAATGTTTGGCTGCTGGGGTGGTCATTCGGAACAGAGGTTACGCTGAAGTATGGCTTGCAGCATCCGATCACGGGTGCCATCTTGCTGTCGCCTCCTCTGCATCGTGCGACGGAAACTGAGGTTGCGGCGTGGGCCGCTAACGAGCGTCGCCTAGTTGCCGTGATTCCCGAACTCGATGACTACTTGCGGCCGGAGGAAGCCGCCCAGCGTTTCGCTGCGGTGCCGGAGCTGGAGTTCGTTGCGGTCGAAGGCGGAAAACACCTGTGGGTGGGGGAGACTCAGACCTACCGGGTGCTCACCGAAATCGTGGTGCGGCTCAACCCCGGAGTGTTGCCGTTGCCCCGCACCTGGCCGCCAGAGCCCGTCTCTCTTTCCAGCAGCTAGCTAGAGTTCGGCTTGACGCGGAACCACCACTTGTTGCACGATCAGCATGATTGCAGCGGCGACGGGAATCGCGATCAGGGCACCTAGAATCCCCAACAGAGTTCCGCCGGCCAGTGCGGCGATGACGACTAGTGCGCCCGGCACTTTCACCGCTTTGCTCATGATGCGGGGGTTGAGTACGTACGCCTCAAGCTGCATGTAGATCAAGTAGTAGATTCCCACGGCGATCACGCTCGGCGTGCCGTTGAACAACAGCACGAGAAGCGTGATGACTACCGAACCGCTCAGTGTTCCCACCAACGGAATCAGCGAGCCAAGGAATGCGATAAAGGCCAAGAGGGCGGAGTACTTCACCGGCAATCCGAACGCGGGGAAGACGAGGGTGAGCATGATGAACGAGAGCACACCGTTCACCAAGGCCAACGATCCCTGACCGATCACGTATCGGCCCACGGCGGCGCTGACTTGTTCGGCGAGATTAATGAACTTGGCACGTTTTGTAGCCGGCACCAATTGGTAGATACCCGATTTGAGGCTGTTGAGTGACGACACGAAGTAGATCGTGAGGATCAGTACGATGATGGCGCCGGTAATCCCGGTGGCAATTCCGATGCCCACGGCGAACACTCCGCCGCCGATGGTCGTGAAGTCTAGGTCTGCTATCCAATCGGTGAAACCGTTGAGAAGCTCTTCAATATCAAGCCACGGGAACGCAGTCTCCACACTCTCCCTAGCTGTGCCGTCGAAGAACGCGGTCACGAGTCGGGGGGTCGCCTCAGTGGCGTTCCTCACTTGCTCAGCAATCACGGGAATGATCGCGAAGATTAGGCCCGCGAAGACTCCAAGAACCCCGATGAGGACTGTGAGGATTGCTGTCCAGCGCGGAAACCGCTTATTTTCCAGCCACGTGACGAGAGGGTCAAGTCCGAGTGCCAAGAACAGCGCAGCCCCGACGTAGGTGAGGATTGTGGCGAGCGAGATGATTGTCTGGCCGATCCCAACCGCGACAAGAACCCCAAGCCCCCCGAGCAGGCCGAGGCGGAATGGGTTAAGGATCTTCATTGCAACGCTCCGTCCGACCTGACGCGGGCGCTGTCAGGCTGGAGGCAATTCTAGGCGCCGGGCGCTCAATTCCTAGCGAACTTCGTCGGCTTGGTTAAGAACTCCGCGAAGGTTCTCAAAGTACCCGGCGACGGTCTCGCGCTCCGCCTTGATCTTCGCGAGTCGTTCTTCGGCCTCGCTGACCAGCTCGTCGGCACGTTTTTCGGCGTCGGCGACGAGTGCCTTTGCGCGCTTCTCTGCGTCGGCAACTTCTGCCGCGGCTTGTGCTGCTGCATCGGAGAGTGTCGACTTCGCCTCAGCCTGTGAAGAACTGGAGAGTTGCTCGGCTTCATGGCGCTTGGCGTTCGCTTCTCGAACTGCCTCAGCCAGCTGCACCTGGGCCTCTTCCAAATACTTCTGCGTCTGAGCTGATGCTTCCTTGTGCTGAGCCAAGAACTCCTTCTCGGCGTCATCGCGCCGCGCCGCCAGCTCTTGTTCGAGAGCGAGGCGACCTTCCTCGGCTTCTCGCGCGATCGTGGTGCGGGTTTCTTCGAGCTGGTGGGTGATGGATGCCCGAGTCGACTCAACTTCGCTGGCAAGTTCGGCGCGCTGACGTGCGATGTCACGCTCGAGATCGGTCGTCTGCTTCTCCACATCGTGGGCGAGTTTCGCGCGAGTCTCGGTGACATGGCTAGCGAGTTCGGTACGTTTGCTGTCGATTTCGGCGTCGAGCTCGGCGTGACGCCGGGCCATTTCGCTCTCAAGGTTGGCGGTCGCAGCAGCTATCTCGGTATCGAGATCATGGCGACGCGACTCCATCTCTGCCTCGAACTCCGCACGAGCCGCAGCGCTTTCGCTCTCGAATGCTGCCCGGGCGTTGGCGATTTCCGCTTCCAGAGCGGCTCGAGTCGTTTCTACGTCGCTTTCCAGCGCGGCGCGAGTGGTCGAGACCTCCTTGTCGAGTGTCTTCTTGGTCGACGTGACATGGCGCTCCAGCGCCGTCGTCTGTGCCGCAACGTCGGCATCGAGTTCGTTGCGCGTCGCCTTGACGTGGGCATCGAGTTCGGCGCGGGTAGTGGTGACCTCGTCGGCAAGGGCAGCCTTCTGTGTGGCGACTTCTTTTTCGAGCTCCGCCCGTGTCGTGGTGACTTCCTGTTCGAGCGCTGCCTGGGCGACTTTCACCTCTTGCTCGAGTGTCGTTTTCGTGGTGCTAACTTCTTGTTCGAGTGCCGCTCTCGTGCTGGAGACTTCGTGCTCGAGTGCCGCCTTTGTGGTGGTCACCTCGTCTTCGAGTGCCGCTCTTGTGGAAGAGACATCGTTCGCAAGTTGTTCCCGGGCTTCGCGCTCTTCCTGCGCCCAGGATTCGCGCTGTTCGGTGAGCTCGGCGTCAAGAGCTGCGCGCGTGTTCAGAACGTGCTTCTCTAGTTCGGCTCGTGTCGTTTCGGCTTCGGTGTTGGCAGCAGCACGGGTGGCCTCGGACTCTGCTTCCAGCGACGCGTAGGCGGCAGCGATCTCGGCCTGGTGTTTAGTCTGTGCTGCCGCGGTTTCGTTGGCGAGCTTCGTGTGCGCTGCCTTCGTCTCGTTGGCGAGCTTCGTGTGCGCTGCTTTCGTTTCGTTGGCCAACGTTTCGCGCGCGGTAGTGGTTTCTGCTTCGAGCTCGGCTCGCGCGGTTTCTATTTCACGCGCAAGGTCGGTGCGTGCTTGCTCGACATCGCGTTCGAGTTCTTCGCGCTGTTTCGTGTTTTCTGCTTCGAATGTGGCCCGACCCAACTCCGCGTCCCGGGCCACGGCATCCGCTGCCTCCCGCGCTTCGGCGACTTCCCGAGCGGTGGTGGTCCGCAGCTCGGTCATCGCTCGTTCGGTTTCGGCCTTGAGGGCCGCTGCTTCGCGTTTAGCGGAGGTGCGGACATCTGCCGCCTCGGTAGCGACCGCACCTCGAATGGTCGCGGCTTCTCGTGCCGCATCCGCGGTGAGTTGCGCCGCCTCTTCTCGAGCCCGAGCGATCAGGTTTTCGGCTTCCTCGTTGGACGATTGAGCCAGTGCGCTTGCCTCGCGGTTCGCGTCGTTGAGAATTCGTTCAGACTCGCTGGCGGCTTCGCTGCGCATCGTGGCGGTTTCGGCTTGGACAGCCTTGCGCATCTTCTCGGCATCGATGTCGGCCTGGCTGATGAGCTGAGTCGAATGCTCTTCAGCGACGCGGAGCATATTCTCCAGCTTGGAGCCGAGTCCGCTATAGGTGGGGCTTCCCGATTCATCAAGCTCCGCTTGAAGATCCTCGTTGACGGCGAGGAGGCGCTTTACCTCTTTGGTTGAGGCTGTTCGGTCAGCTTTCGCCGCGACCAGCTCGCGACGGAGTTCGCCGATGAGCTTGTCAACTTCCTCCCGCTTGTATCCGCGCATCTCTGTGCCGAAATCGGTGTCGTTCGCGGCCAAGATTTCTCCTCGGTGTCTGCGGAATGGGCTCTTCGAGTTTAGTGGTGTCAGCGGCCCGACTGTGATTTTGGTCTACGCACCCGCGCGCATTCACTGTTCTCCCAGACGGTTCCCAGAGGAGTATCTAGTTCGCGACAACGCCATCCGTTAGTCTGGAGCGTCTTTGTTGTTGCCTAGCCGTGTGGATGGGACCCCAACCTCCAGACCGTCTTGAGGTTCAGCCAGCGTGGCGATGGACTTTTTGACGCGAGTCGCAGAGGGCAGCACGGAAGGAGAGATAGTGAGATTCGTTCTCGCGATAGTTAGTTTCCTGCTCGCCGCCGTCATGATCGGTTACGGCATCGCACAGCAGACCATTCTTGCGACCCCAGATCGGGTCAGTGTTTCGGTCGAAACCACCGGAGACGCACCACTCACCGTCATCGATGGTGAAGCGTTCAACACCTACTCTGGCAACCAGACCATTAGCGTCGAGGGTCCCGGGCGAATAGTCGCCGCATACGGTCGCACCTCCGACGTTCTCGCGTGGGTTGGCGACGCCGAGTACAACACGATCTCCTTCGACCCGGAAACGGGCGAACTGGTAAGCGAAACAGTCAGCGGCAGCGAGTCTGAGGTCCCCGACCCTTACAGCTCCGACCTTTGGCTCGAAAGCTACACGGCAGATCTTTCGTTGGCCCTTACCGTGAAGATTGCCAGCGATGTGTCATTCATTTTGGCCGCGGATGGTGTCAAAGCTGCGCCCAGCTCAGTCTCGCTGTCGTGGCCGCTGGACAACAGCACCCCCTGGGCCGGGCCACTCATTGTTGGTGGAGCGGCGGTGTTGTTGCTTGGTCTGATCCTTCTCGTGTGGGCGGTTCATCACATGCGTCGCGCCGGAGGTCCTCGGCGCAAACCACAGAAGATGCCCAAAGTTCCCAAGAAGCCCCGCTACAAGGCAACCAAACGCTCAGCGCAATCGCGTTCCGCGCAGCCCAGTTCACCGCCGTCGAGCCCCGAACCAATGCTCAGAAGGTCGACGCGAATCGCGATTCCTGCGGTACTGCTCACCGCTGTGATTCTGAGTGGCTGCACGGTGTCAACCTCACCAAACGTTGAGAGTGAGAACAGCGATCCGGCCCCGACCTCCAGCGCAACATCCGCGGCAGGGGAAGTGGCGCCTCCGGCAGTATCGGTGCGCCAGATTGAGAAGATTGTCGCGCAGATCAGCGCCGTGTCTCAGGAAGCCGACGAGTCGCTCGACGAGGATCTCATCGAGACGCGCTTCTCCGATGCCGCTCTCGAGTATCGTCTCGCCAACTACGAAATGCGCGATGCCGATGATTCGATTGCGCTACCGGTAGCGATTCCCGATGGCCCGGTGCAGCTCACGCTGCCCCAGCAGACGGATTCCTGGCCACGAACGGTATTCACGATCATCCTCGACGAGACCGACTCTACGGTGGCTCCAATCGCCTTGTTCCTTGAGCAAGAGTCCCCGCGTGAGAACTACAAGGTCAGCTACTCGATGAATCTTGAGCCCTCTGTTGTGTTCCCTGACGTCGCCGCCGCCAGCGTGGGAACATCGCGGCTTCCCGCCGACAGCGGACTATTGCGGTCATCGCCCACCGAGGTCGCGCTCAACTACGCGGAGATTCTCGAACAGGATGTCGACAGCGACTCCTACCTCGATTTCGAGGCTGAGGGTGACAGTTTGCGACTCAGTGTGGGGTTGGCGGTGAAGGAGGAAGAGCAAGCAGAGCTCTCAAGCACAGCGACACTTACGTACGGTCATTCGCTCGGCGATGCTGACCCGATCGCGATGGCAACGATCGATGCTGGTGCCATCGTGGCGGTGCACCTCTATGAAACGAAGACTGCTAAGCCCAAGGAAGAGGGTTCGGCCGTTACCTTCAGCGGTCAGATCGAGGCGCTGTCGGGTATCTCGATCACCGAAACCGGTATCGAATCTACCTACGGAGATCAGCTACTCTTTTACGTTCCGGCAGCAGGAAGCGGAGACAAGATCGTGCTGCTCGGATATACCCAAGGACTCGTCGCAGCATCGGAGTTGGAATGACAAACGCCCCCCTCAACGCCGCCAGCCTTCGTGGCGCGGTAGACCTCTCATCGCTCGTCCGCCAGCACAACGCCCCGGCGCAGCCGGCTGGTGCTGCGGGCGCGCCGACTTCAGAGTCGGCCAAGCCGAGCGGATTCGCGACCAGTGCCAACGACGCCTCGTTCACACAGGTGCTGGAACTCTCCAACACAGTCCCTGTGATCGTGGAGTTCTTTGGCCAGGGAATCGAATCATCACTTGAAGCCACGATCTCTGGGTACAACGGCCGTATCGCCCTCGTTACCGTGGATGCCACGAGCAACCCCCAGCTCGTCCAAGCTTTCCAAGTGCAGGAAGTGCCGACCGTGGCAGCGGTGATCGGCGGCCGCCCGGTCCAGCTGTTTAGCGGGATCATGCCCGAGAACGATCTCAAGGAAGTGCTCGAACAAGTTTTGCAGCTTGCTGCTCAGAACAACGTGACCGGCACACTTCCTGGCGGTGAGGCCTCCGAGGAAGGCACCGAGGAACCTGCGGAAGAGCCATTGCCACCGCTTCACCAAGAAGCATTCGACGCAATTTCTGCCGGCGACTTTGCGACCGCGATCGCCAAGTATGAGTCGGCGATTGCGCAGAACCCGCGCGACCAGCAGGCGGTTGCTGGGCTCGCACAAGTGTCGTTGTTGTCCCGTCTTGACGGTGCAACGGCGGAGGCTGTCCGGACCGCTGCAGGCAGCAACCCCAGCGACGTTGACGCACAGCTCGCGGTCGCTGACTTGGATGTGTCCGGCGGTCACCTCGGGGACGCGTTCGGACGGCTGCTCGAGCTTTATCCCTCTGCGGATGCCGACGGAAAGAACGCCATCCGCACGCGGCTATTGGACTACTTCGAGATCGCGGGTGCCGACGATCCTCGGGTAGCGGACGCGCGTCGCCGTTTGACGCTACTGCTCTACTAAACTGCACCCTCACGCGCGGCCGTCGTTGCTGACCGGCGGCGCTGAGAGTGCTAGTCGCGGGCGATCGGCGCAACGTGTGCTGAAGTGGCACGGATCAGGTCCGCAGGGGCTAGCTCAATGTCGAACCCACGCTTGCCACCACTGACGAACACGGTGTCGAAGAGCTCGACGGTTTCGTCAATGACGGTTCGGTGAGCGGTTTTTTGACCGATCGGACTGATGCCACCCAGCACGTAGCCGGTGCGGCGCTGCGCGATGGCGGGGTCAACCATGCTCGCTCTTTTCCCGCCAAGGGTGGAGGCGAGCGCTTTCAGGTCGAGCTTTCCTGAGACGGGCACGACGGCTACGACGACCTCGTCATCCACCATCGTCATGAGGGTCTTGAAGACCTGTTCGGGAGCAATCCCGAGCACGGTCGCCGCCTCGGCGCCATAGTCTGTGGCGCCCGCGTCGTGCGCATACGGGTGCGCGGTGAAGGTGATGCCGAGCGAATCGAGCGCCACAGTGGCGGGCGTTCCGAGCGCCATCAGCGGTCGTCCGCATCGGAGCGAGTAGGGGCCGAGTCGAAGCAGCAGTGCATGCGATCTAGAGTAATGACACACAGTCATCCATGCGGGTGCTGTGGGGGAGTAGCGGAGTTTCGGTGACCATTTATCTCGACCATGCGGCAACAACGCCGATGCGCCCTGCCGTCGTGCAGGCCTTCGCGGCGGCGCTTCCGGTTGTCGGTAACCCGTCGTCGATTCATTCTCAGGGCCAAGCGGCCAAGCGAATGCTGGAAGAAGCACGCGAAATTGTCGCCGCGAGCGTGGGTGCAGACTCCGTCGAAGTCACTTTTACCTCGGGTGGCACCGAGGCCATCAACCTTGCGCTCAAGGGGCTGTACTGGGCGCGAAACTCGGGCCCGGTCGAACGCCGACGTGTGCTCGTCGCGCAGGCGGAACACCACGCCACGATTGACGCGGTCGACTGGATGCAAGCCCACGAAAGCGCCGAACTCGACTGGATTCCTGTCGATGCTTTTGGTCGCATCGATGTCGACTATGTGCGCACTGCGCTCGCCGACGATGTCGCGCTGGTCTCGATGCTCTGGGCCAATAACGAAGTCGGCACCCTGCAGCCGGTGACCGAGATTGCTGCCCTCGCGGCTACTCATGGAGTACCGGTTCATGTGGATGCCGTGTCTGCCCTCGGCTACGTTCCGATCGATTTTCATGCGGCCGGTGTCGCCGCGCTCAGCGTTTCGGCACACAAGATCGGCGGGCCGGTCGGCGTTGGCGCTCTCGTGATCGCTCGTTCCGCATCCGTCACCCCGCTGATTCACGGCGGTAGCCAGCAACGCGCCCGCTCCGGAACCATGGATGCGCCCGGCGCGGTTGCGTTCGCGGCGGCAGCACGCGAGGCCACTGCTGACTTGGTTGAGCAAGCGTCGCGGCTTACGACGTTGCGTGATTCGCTCATTGCGGGGGTGCAGGCGGCTGTTCCCGAAGCCGTTTTGCGCGGCGACCCGAGTGATCGCTTGCCCGGTAACGCCCACTTCACGTTCCCCGGGTGCGAGGGTGATTCGCTGCTCTTCCTACTGGATGTTGCGGGCTTCAGCGTCTCGACCGGCTCCGCCTGCCAGGCTGGCGTACCCGAAGCGAGCCACGTGTTGCTGGCGATGGGTCTCGACGAACCGACCGCGCGCGGAGCTCTGCGCATCTCGCTGGGGGAGTCGACCACGGCCGAAGAGGTAGCCCTTTTCGTTGCGGCACTTCCGCGGGCGGTCGAGCAGGCTCGGGCCGCGGGCTATTCCGATCGCCTGACGGTTCTCGGGCGCTAAGAACTTGCCCAGCAAGCCGTCTCGTACACTGGAGCAATGAAGGTTTTAGCGGCGATGAGTGGTGGAGTGGACTCCGCGGTTGCTGCCGCGCGCGCCGTCGAGGCTGGGCATGAGGTTGTTGGGGTGCATTTGGCGCTGAGCCGGCAGCCCGGAACCCTGCGCACGGGCGCTCGCGGTTGCTGCACGATTGAAGATTCGATGGATGCCCAGCGGGCCGCCAACATCATCGGGATCCCGTATTACGTATGGGACTTTTCCGAGCGCTTCAAGCTCGATGTCGTCGACGATTTCATCGCAGAGTATTCCGCCGGCCGCACCCCTAACCCCTGCATGCGCTGCAACGAGCGCATCAAGTTCGCTGCCCTTCTCGAGAAGGCCGTGGCGCTCGGATTCGACGCCGTGGCAACCGGCCACTACGCCAACATCATCGAAGACGCCAACGGCAACCGCGAGCTGCACCGCGCTGCGGCCTGGGCCAAGGATCAGTCCTACGTTCTCGGTGTACTCACTACCGAACAACTGGCGCACAGCATGTTCCCGCTTGGCGCTACGCCTTCCAAGGCAGAGATTCGCGCGGAAGCCGCTGAGCGCGGCTTCTCGGTAGCAAACAAACCCGACTCCCACGACATTTGCTTCATCCCTGACGGCAACACCCGTGGCTGGCTCGCCGACAAAGTTGGCGCGGAGCAGGGCGAAATCCTCGACCGCAACGGCGACGTTCTCGGTAAGCACGAGGGCGCTTTGGCCTTCACGATCGGCCAGCGCAAGGGCCTCAACGTCGGCTACCCCACGGATGACGGCAAGCCACGTTTCGTGCTGGAGATCCGCCCCAAGACCAACCAGGTTGTTGTCGGTCCACGCGAAGCTCTCGCACTGTCGCAGGTCGCGGGAACCAAGTTTTCGTGGGCCGGCCTCGACCCGCAGGCATCCGGTCTCATTAGCGAACCGGGCGAAAGTTTCGAATGCCACGTGCAGGTGCGCGCCCACTCCGACCCGATGCCGGCGGTAGCACGCATCGCGCCGGCGACCGAGGGCGCTGACAATGTCGGGGATGCCACCGGCCCGGAGCTGATTGTCACGCCGCATGAACCTCTCAATGGCGTTTCACCCGGCCAGACCGCGGTGATCTACGTGGGAACGCGAGTGCTCGGCCAGTGCACGATCGCGCGAACCGTTTCAGCAGTCCCGGCCGAGGTTTAGCAGACCACGCTCTCGGCTGAAAAGCCGAACACCCAGAAGTCAGGGGTGCTGCTTACACTTAGTCTGTGGCTAACAGCACCGAGAACTCAGGTTCCATCAGTTCCTCTGACGGGCCGGTCGCGGAGACCATCAACCCGTCGCTTGCCGAGGCACGGGACGAGGCACAGAACCTGACGACTCGCATCCTCGAGCTGCGTGATGCGTACTACGTGCGTGATGAAGTGCTCGTGGATGACGCCGAATACGATCGGCTCATTCAGCGGCTGGAACAGCTGGAGCGTGAGCATCCGGAACTCCAGAGTCAGGACAGCCCCACCCTGCGGGTAGGTGGCCGGGCCGCGACCCTATTCGACCCTGTCGAGCACGCCGAACGGATGCTCAGCCTCGACAACGTGTTTTCCCTAGAAGAGTTCGCGGAATGGGCCGCGAAGGTTCAGCGCGATTCTGCGCGCCACATCGATTTTCTCTGCGAACTCAAGATCGACGGGCTCGCCATCAACCTTCGTTACGTCGACGGGGTGCTCGTGAGCGCCGCAACGCGAGGTGACGGTCGAGTCGGTGAAGACGTGACCGAAAACGTCGTGCGAGTCGAGGGGATACCTCAGCGACTGGCCGGCAGCGACCATCCCTCGATCGTTGAAGTGCGCGGAGAGGTGTTCATTCCGATCGAACAGTTCCGCGAACTCAACGCGGAGCAGGCCCGCATCGGCGAGAAAGTTTTCGCGAACCCACGCAACGCTGCCGCAGGATCGCTGCGTCAGAAATCTGAAGGCAAATCTGATGAGAAACTTGCGCACATGCGTCGGCGCCTGTCGTCGCTGCGGATGCTCGTGCACGGCATCGGGGCGTGGAATGGCGAACGCGACGGTCACGAACCCATTCGCAGCCAAAGCGAGGTGTACGGGGTGCTCTCCGAGTGGGGCCTTCCAACGAGCAGCTATTTTCGGGTTGTGGGGTCGGCTGGCGAAGTCGAGGAGTTCATCCGCT
>Ga0209344_10000697_pt1 | contig 52851 bp, 49 predicted proteins | sample Cruoilmetagenom6_FD_187293 | JGI IMG/M metagenome (GOLD analysis project Ga0209344, IMG submission 187293) | Oil polluted marine microbial communities from Coal Oil Point, Santa Barbara, California, USA - Santa Barbara Oil Seep Sample 6 (SPAdes)... | ecosystem: Environmental > Aquatic > Marine... | reverse complement strand
CTCGGTCGCGGTTTCGACGAAGGCGTCGGATTCGGGGCTGTCGATGATCACGGCAATGCCCGGATTGGTGCAGAACTGGCCCGCGCCCATGGTCAGCGATCCGGCCCAGCCCTTGGCGATCTCCGCGCCACGCGCCTTGACGGCCTCGGGAAGCAGGAACATCGGGTTGACCGAGCCGAGTTCGCCGAAGAACGGGATCGGTTCGGGGCGCTGGGCGCACAGGTCGAACAATGCACGGCCGCCACCGAGCGATCCGGTGAAGCCGACCGCCTTGATCAGCGGATGCTGGACCAGGCTCTGGCCAACTTCGCGCGTGCCGCCCTGGATCAGCGAGAAGATGCCGGGATCCATGCCGAGCTTCTTGAGTGCCGCATCGATCGCCTGGGCGACAATCTCGCCGGTGCCGGGATGGGCGGAATGGCCCTTGACCACAACCGGACAACCGGCAGCAAGAGCTGCAGCAGTGTCACCACCGGCCGTGGAGAAGGCGAGCGGGAAGTTGGAGGCACCGAAGACGGCGACGGGGCCGATCGGGCGCTGGATCATCCGCAAATCCGGGCGCGGCAAGGGCGCACGATCAGGCAGCGCCTCATCGTGGCGGCGGTCCAGATAATCGCCCTTTTCGATGTGGCTTGCGAACAGGCGCAGCTGCCCGGTGGTGCGGCCACGCTCACCCTGCAGACGGGCTTCGGGCAAACCCGATTCCGATGTGCCGATGGCGGTGATGTCTTCGCCGCGCGCCTCGATCTCGTCGGCAATGGCATTGAGCAGGGCAGCGCGCTCAGTGCGGCTGGAATAGCCGAAGCTCCAGAAGGCTTCTTCCGCAGCCTTCACTGCCGCATCAACATGCGCAGGCGTGCCGACCGAGAACTCGTGAACGTCGCCATGGGCCGGTTCGCTCTTGAAGCTCGCGTCGCCGGCAACCCAGTTTCCGGCAATCAGATGTTTTCCAGTCAGCATGTCAGTCTCCAGTCAAATAAGATTTCGCGCGGCGAGGTTCCGCATAAAAGAGGCGACCCCGAATGTCCATTCCGGGCACTCGGTTGACAGCCGCACAATGTTGGTCAGGCTGCCAAGCCGGGGTGATGCAATTGTGACGATATCGCCGATCTTGTGGGTAAATCCTTCGCCCGGCGTGTCCCGGTCCTGCGTCGGCGCAAACAGCGTGCCCAGAAACAGCACCAGCCCGTCGGGATATTGGTGGTGGCGGCCAAGCGTCTGGGCCACCAGATCGGCAGGATCGCGGCTGATCTCCTTCATCGAGGAATGGCCGTCCAGCACATAGCCGTCTTCGCCGGTGACCGTCAAATCGAGTTCGGCCTGGCGCACGTCATCGAGCGTGAAGCCATCGTCAAACAGGCGGATCACCGGACCGATCGAGCAGCTTGCATTGTTGTCCTTGGCCTTACCCAGAAGCAGCGCCGAGCGGCCTTCGACATCGCGCAAATTGACATCATTGCCCAGCGACGCGCCGACGATGCGGCCTTTCGACGACACCGCGAGCACGATTTCCGGCTCCGGGTTGTTCCATCTGGAGACCGGATGCAACCCGACCTCGGCACCGGGGCCGACCGAGGAGAGCACCTGAGCCTTCGAGAACACTTCGGCGTCCGGACCAATGCCGACTTCGAGATACTGGCTCCAAAGTCCCTCGGCGATCAGCGCCGCCTTGACCTTTGCCGCCTCGGGCGAGCCCGCCTTGATGTTGCGCAGCGAGCCGCCGATGATCTCGCCGACCCGGGCGCGGATCTCCAGCGCCTTTCTAGGATCACCTGCGGCCTGTTCCTCGATCACCCGCTCGACCATCGAGGAGGCAAAGGTCACGCCGCAGGCCTTAACCGCCTGCAGGTCACATGGCGCCAGGAAATGCGGCTTGCTCATGTCGCCGGCGTTGCCGGAAATATCCGACAGCGCACCGACCGCAGTCCCTGCAGCATCGCGGACATACCCGGCCGGGTCTTCCATCTCGCAGATATCACGCACCGTCGGCGCCTGATTCGACGTGATGTCGACGACCATCCCGTCGCGGATGGTGACAACGGACGGGCCCCCGACTTCCGGCGACCAGATACGGCCGATGAAAACGCCGTCAGCAGGAAGGTTGAAGTCCGTCATTGCACATGTCCTTCAAAGGCGAGAGATAAGAGATGTTGTTCGGTGATCTGCTCGCGCTCGACAACCGCTACCAGACTGCCCAGGGACAGCACCGCCACACGGTCGCAAAGCGCCATGATTTCCGGAATCTCCGACGAGGCCATGATCACCGCCAGGCCATCCGCCGCGGCTTTTGAAACGATTTCGTAGATATCGGCTTTCGCACCGACATCGACACCATGGGTTGGTTCATCCAGAAGCAGCAATCTGGGATCGGACATCAGCGCTCTGGCGAACAAGACCTTCTGCTGATTGCCGCCGCTCAGGGTTCCGATCGGCTGCCGGTCGTCGGCCATCCGGATCCTGAGATCGTTCCGGTAGCCCTCGGTCCTTCTGGCTTCCTGCGGCCTGTCGACAAAGCCACCGGGACTCATCATCCCCAGACTGCTGATCGTCATGTTCCGACGCACATCGTGCTGCGGCAGTATCCCAGCAGTCTTGCGCCCCTCGGGCACCATCGCCATACCCCTGGCCATCGCCTCGGTCGGGTTGGCAAAGCTGGTTGGCTCGCCACCAAAGACCATATCGCCACCAGCAAGCCTGCGGGCACCGAAAATGGTTTCAAGCACCTCGGTCCGGCCGGCGCCGACAAGGCCGAAAAGACCAAGGATTTCGCCTTCGGCAACATCCAGCGAGATCCCCTCGATGTGCCGGCCATCGCTCACATCCCGAAGCTTCAGCGCGGTATGTGTCCGCTTCGCGGCAGTGCCGGAATATTCAAACATGGCAGGCTTTCCGGTCATGTCGGAAATGATCTGCTCGCGGGTGACCGAGCTCGATGGCCGTTCGGAGACAATCGCGCCATTGCGCAAGACCAGAATGCGGTCACACAGCCTGGTTGCCTCGTCGAGCCGATGCGTGATGAAGATGATGGCCGTGCCCTGCAGGCGCGCCGCATTTACATATTCGATGAAACGTTCGACTTCGCGCGGCGTCAGTGAAGACGTCGGCTCGTCCAGAATCAGAAGCTTGGGCTCCCGCGCTGCGGCGCGGGCAATCTCGACAAGCTGCTGCTCGCCGGCCCTTAGCCGCCCTGCTTCCTGATCCGGCGAAATCGACTGCGCCCCGATCTTCGCCAGTCTTTCGCGTGCCAGACTCCGCATTCTTTTGCGGTCAACGAAGCCGAGGCTGTTACGCGGCAGGTCGCCAAGCGACAGGTTTTCGGCCACACTCAGCGCGCCGATAACAGAGAGTTCCTGGTGTACAAAACTGATACCGCGACTGATCCCGTCAGCCACGGAAATCAGTTCCACCCTCTCGCCCGCAATTTCGATGGAGCCCTTATCCGGGGAAACCTCGCCCGACAGAATCTTCATCAGCGTGGATTTACCGGCCCCGTTTTCACCCAGCAGGCCAACCACTTCACCCGGCTGTATGCTCACGGACACACCGGAGAGAACCGAAACGCTGCCGAAGCTTTTGGAAATATCTGAAAGCCGGACGAAGGGCCGGCCGGGGGCGGCATCCGCGCCGCCCCCCTGCTCCTCGCCGAAAAATGTCATGTCGGGCATCAATCGCCTTCCGGGGTCATCAGGTTGCCCTCAACAGCGATCACATCGCTTGGCGGCTCGGTGCCCGCCACGATGTAGTTGAACAGCATGACTGTGGAATCGAACGCCTGCTGGAATGGCGCCTGATCGAGCAGTCCGACCATTTCGCCAGTCTTGAGGTAGAGCATGTTCTCGGGTGTGTGGTCGAAACCGACGACACCGACCTTGCCGGCAAGACCCAGGTCCTGAACCGCCTTGGCCGCGCCAAACGGACCGCCCGCAGTCACGTAAACCATTTCGAGGTCCGGGTTTGCGGTGTACATGTCCTCGACCAGAGAATAGGCGCTTTCGGCCTTGTCCTTGTTCTCGAACGGGCCGAGGATTTCGATCCCGGAAGCCTCTGCCTTGATGTGGTCCAGCGCACCGTTCATCCTGTTGTTGTGCTGTGTTGCGCCGAAATATCCTGTAATCACGCCGAGCTTGCCATCGCCCCCCATGCGCTCGGCGATAAACTCGCCGATCTGTTTTCCTGCGGCAGTCGCATCCTGGCCGATAAAGGCGAGGCGATCTGAGGCGACACCGCCTTCGGCGATGATGTTGAACACGGGAACACCCGAGGCAACCGCCTCATTGATGATCCGGGCCGTCCCGTCAAAGATAGGCACGACGACAATGCCGTCATATTGCTGGGCCAGTGCGCCCTCGATGCCCGAGACCACCGCTTCAGCCGAGAGTTCGTTGCCCAGATCGACATAATCGACGGTGCCTTCGAACTGAGCGAGATAGTCTTTCGCAGCCATCGCTCCTTCCGTCACCGGCATCCAGAACGGGTTGTTCTGGAATGACAAAAACGCGATGCGAACCTCGTCTGTCGCTGCCTTTTCCGCCGCAACGGTGCCGCCGTCAGGCAGATCCTGCGCCACAGCCATGGTTGTCACGGCGGCAAGCGCCAGCCCGGCCATCGTTGTTTTGAGTGTGTGCTTAAATCCCATGATTACCTCCTGAAAAGCCGTCAATCTTCGTCGTCCCTGCGCTGCAACCCATCAATCCCGACAGCAATGATGATGACGAGTCCTTTGGTCACGACCTGCCAATAGGCCGAGATACCAAGCAGCACGAAAGCATTGTTGAGAAGCGCCATCAGCATGGCGCCGATAACCACTCCGATGATCGATCCGCGTCCGCCATTGAGCGCGGTTCCGCCCAGAATGACCGCCGCGATCACATCAAGTTCGTATCCCATTCCGAGATTGGGATCGGCGCTGGCGAGGTTGCCGGCAAGGATCACGCCTCCAAGGCCTGCAAGGCAGCCGCAGAGACCAAAAACGAACATTCGTGTCCGCTTCAAGTCGATGCCGGCCAGCCGGGCAGCCTTCGGATTGTCGCCAATCGCGTAGATCTCACGGCCAAGCCGGTGGCGGGAGGCCAGCACATGGATGACAAAGGCAAGTGCAAGCATCAAAATGAAGGACACCGGGATCTCGAAGATCCGGCCTGCGCCGAGGAACTCCGCCCAGCCTGTAAAGCTGATTGGAATGCCGCCGGTTACCAGCAAGGCGACACCGCGCGCCACCGACAACATGCCAAGCGTTGCGATGAAAGGGTTGATCCGCAGCCGCGTGACCATCAGCCCATTGGCCATGCCGCAGACGAGGCCTGTCATGAGACCGGCAACCAGACCGACGGATTGCAGACCGGTGGCCTGCAAGGCGACGGCTGCGACCACAGCCGACAGGCCGATCAACGAGCCGACCGAGAGGTCGATGCCGCGGGCAATTATTACCAGTGCCTGGCCAAGCGCCACGATTGCCACGACGGAAGCCTGGCGGCCCACATTGAGAAGGTTGCGCGAGGACAGAAAATACTCGTTGCTGAAGGCAAGAAAGACAGCAATCGCCAGCAACATGATGAGCACCGATGCCTCGCGATGACGCAGCAGGCCACGCAGGGATGCGACAATTGAAGATGCGGTGAGCGTCATCATTTCTTCCTGAATTCCGGATCACGTTTCTCGGCAAACGCGCGCCGGCCTTCGGTGGCATCTTCCGTGGCGAAACAGATCGTCTGCAGGTCGCGCTCGTAGGCGATCGCGTTCTCGGCTGGCATCCATGCCGCGGCTGCAAGATTGAGTTTGGCCGTCTCGACCGCGACCGGTGCACGGGCGGCAATGGTGCGCGCGACCTCGCAGGCCCGGGCCAGCAGATCATCCTGGGCAACAAGTTCGCTGACCAGACCCCATTGCAGCGCCGTCTCCGCCTTGATGGGATCACCCGTCATCAGCATCAACGCCGCGTTGGAAGGCCCGCAGGCGGAGCGAAGGAACGTTGCCATGCCGCCGCCGCCGATCCAGCCGAGCTTGACCTCGGGTGCTGCAAAACTGGCCGAGTCAGAAGCGATCCGGATGTCGCAGGACATCGCCGTTTCCAGCCCCCCGCCAAAGGCATAGCCATTGACGGCTGCAATCACCGGTTTGACGATACGGCGGATCGCGTCGCAGTAATCCTGCCTTTGCCGGAACTGCCAGGGCGTGTTGTAGCCGTCGAGCGCCCTGATATCCGAGCCTGCGCAAAACGCCCGTTCGCCCGCTCCTGTCAGGACGACTGCGCGGATTTCGTCATCCGCGTTGCAGCGTTGGGCCAGATCCACCAGCGCCGACGCCATCTCCGGTGTCATCGCATTGAGTTTTGCGGGACGATCAATGGTGATGATGGCGACGTGGCCATCCATCTCGAAACCGATATGTCCGGTCATTGTGATTTACCTCTCCCCGCCATTGCGGCTGACCAAATAAAATTTCTGCAGGCGATCAAGCACATCGTCGGCTGATGTCCCGTTTTCAAAGGCTGCCCGCAATTCTGCCGAAGCTGCGGTCTGAAAGCCGATGTAGCCGGCATGGCGCGGACGCACATAGGCGTGCTCCAGCGTGTCGATCGTGTTGAGATAGAAATTGCCGGCGGCATTGACCTCCGGATCGCGCCAGGCATCGCGGCGCGAGGGCTGGCCGTCATGGGCAGGCACGAAGGTGCATTGCGCCTGTTGCCCCATCAGCCACAGCAGATGGTGTTTCAGCGCTTCGTCAGGATCGCAGCGCCGGGAAATGCCGATGCCGGTGCCGCCAAGCGTCCCCTTTGGAACCCCGCCTGCGATGCGCGGCGCCTCATGAAACTTGAGAGGCGTCACGCCGTCTGCAGGCTGGCTGTAATTGACATAGCCATAGACCAGCGGACAGAGCGCCACGCTGTCTTCTCGCGTCATCAGATCCAGAAGACCGATCGGATTGAGCGGCCGGGCCTTGTCCGGCATCGACTGCACAATCCGCGCAAGCAACGCATAGGCTTTGCGTCCAGTCTCACGACTGATCAGACGGTCCGGATCTGCCACAGCGGGTGGTTCGCCCAAGGCGGCGCAGATCGACAGGAATGACAGGATGGCGTGCGGCCCGGCAATCGAGGCTGCGACCGGGACACCGCTGTCCACCAGCGCCATCACCTCATCCCAAAGCCTTGGCGGCGAGCCTGGCAGCAAATCCGGGCGCAGCGCCATGACCTGCGCCGCCGCATCCAACGGCAAGGCCCAGTGCTTGCCGGCAAAGCGATAGCTCGACAGGCACGGGCCGACGGTGTCCTGCTCAAGAGAGGTGAGCAGATCAGGTCCGAAAATCTCCTCCATGGAGTACAGACACCCCGCCTCGACCGCCTCTCCGACATGCGGATGATCCAGCACGACGAGATCATAGCGCGCGAAAAGATCAGCGATGGGTGCGGATTCAAACCCCTCAAGCGGCTGGGTTTCCCAGGAAATGGAGAGCGTGCCCTGTTCCCGAGCCTCGCGTGCAGCCCGGTCCAGCGCGTTGAAGCCACGGGGATGATCCCAGGTCAGCCCTTTCCAAGTCGCGGTCACGACTGATCTCCGGTTGCGATTGCACCCGATTGCACAAGGTCCCTGATGCGTTCAGCGCTGTAGCCGGCCTGGCGGAGCACTTCCGCCGTATGTTCTCCGGTCAGCGGAGCCCCACGTTCCACGCTCGAAGGCGACTTGCCGAACCGGATCGGAAAACCCGGCGTTTTGACATGGCCTTCTGTCGGGTGGTCATACTCGATGAAGGTCTTGTTGTGGGCGATCTGCGGATCATCAACCAGTTCGGCATAGCCGTAGACGGGGCCCGCCCAGATACCCGCCTCATCGAAAGCGGCGAGCCATTCGGCGGTTGGTCTGCCCTCCAGCTTGGCACGGGTCAGCGCGAAGATCTCGTCACGCTTTTCCCATCCGTCTCGCTCATCATCCATCTCCATAAGGGCCGGTTCGGAAATGATCTTGCCCAGCGTCTTTAGCGGCGGAAAAGCCAGAGCAAGATAGCCATCCGACGTCTTGAAGGTGCCGTAGGGCGAGCGGATGTAGCAATGCGCATGCGGCTCGGCACTGCGTGTCTGCGGCTTTTTGCCGACCGTATAGACCGACAATTCCTGCATCTGAATGGTGGTGATCGCATCGAGCATGTTGACCTGAACCAGCTGCCCCTCGCCGGTGCGCTCGCGGTGCAGGAGTGCGGCCAGGGCACCTTCGAAAGCGGTGTAGGCGGTAATCGCATCGACGAGATACATGCCTGCCGGCGTCGGCGGCTCGCCTTCCCGCCCGGCGGACCGCATCGCGCCCGACATGGCCTGCAACAACAGGTCCTGACCCGGCCGCTGCGCGTAGGGCCCGTCTTCGCCGTAACCCGACATCGAGACATAGATCAGCTTCGGGTTGAGCGCTGCGAGCGTGTCATAATCCACGCCCAGCCGCGCGGCCACGCCGGGGCGGTAGTTCTGGATGAACACGTCGGCGGATTGGACCAGATCAGCAAGGACCTCGCGCCCGCCTTCACTCTTCAGATCGACAGCAAGCGAGCGCTTGTTGCGGTTGAGCGACATGAACGACACATTGATCTTGTTGCCCCCGGCCCCGCCGGCGGAGACATGGCGCTGCCATTCGCCGCTGGTCGGCTCGACCTTGACCACATCGGCGCCAAGATCGCCCAGCCGCTGGGCCGCAAACGGCCCTGCCATTGCAATCGAGCAATCAAGAACCCGGTAACCACTGAGAATGCCCACGAAGACTTCCTTTCTTTACTGCATCACCCAGCCACCATCGACATTGATGGTCTGGCCGGTGATGAAACTTGCGTTTTCAGACGCCAAAAACAGGATTGTTCCGGCGATATCGCCGGCATGACCGCGGCGTTGCACCGATTGATTTTCAAGCACGTAGCGATTGTAGCCTTCCGGATCGGCGTGGATCTTTTCTGCGTCCGTCGGAAACGCTCCGGGGGAAATCGCATTGACGGTCACGCTGTACTTGCCGAATTCACGCGCCCATGCGCGGGTCAGGCCAATCAATGCACCTTTGGACTGAACATAGGGTGAGAGATGCTCCCATCCGCCGTAGAAGGTAATCGACGCAATGTTGATGATCCGTCCCCAGTTGCGGGCCTTCATGCCCGGAAGCGCCGCGCGAACGCACACCAGGTGGGCTTCGACATTGACCCGCTGGATCTTGCGGTACTCCTCGACGCTGTAGTCTTCAAATGCCCGCGACGGATACATCGCGGCATTGTTGATGACGACGTCAAACCCGCCGGTTTCAGCCGCCAGTGCTTCAAGCTTTTCCGGAAGCGCATCGGTGTCTGAGAGATCGAAATCCCGCTGGATCAGCTGGTCTTCACAGCCTTGCGGCAAGGCCTGGCGCAGGGCATCGCTCTTGGCCGGATCATTGTCGATGGCGACGACCCGCGCCCCGGCTGCGATCAGCTGCAGCGTCGTGGCCATTCCCAGGCCTCCTGCAGCGCCGGTGTAAAGCACGGTCTTTCCGGCCAGCGACTGGTCAGCTGCGGGGTGGATTTTTGCAGCACTGGCGGTCATGTCCGTCCCCTGATCGGGCCAAAATTGCCCGATGGTTCGGGGTAATCTTCGCCGGGTGGTGCCGCGAGAGCTTCAATCCGCGCCTCGCAACGGGCAATGGCATCGGCGTCGGTCAGCACGCGAAAACGGGTGTCATAGTTGCGTTCCTCACCATGTTCGAGCCAGATCATCTCGTTGCGCTCTCTGGCAGCTTCCTGTCCGAGAACATGGTTGGTGGAGGGTTCAATCCCCAGCGCGTAATGCGCCGACTGGAAGTTCTGCCACTGGTACATGCAGGGGAACTGGTCCTTGCGCGTTGTCACCTCAAAGCCGAGACCCAGTTGGTCATTGACCAGCGCCACCGGCACTTCGCCCTTTTCATCGGCTGCCATCTCGTGCTGCCAGACCTGTTCGTGAAAGCCAGGCGATGGCGCGGGCGCGGTGCGGTAGCCGACATTCTGACGCTGGTAGTCATCGCCCGCATGTGCCGCCCAGACTACGTCGCGGATCGGCGCAAGGTAACGCGACCCTTCGCTCAACACCGGGTGCGCCAGGTTGATGTGATAGCAATACATGTGCGGGGTACGATAAAAGCCGAGATTGACGACCTTGTCGGAGATGCTGATCTCGTTCGAGCCGACTTCCGCCTCGATGCGGCGGACCAGTTCGAGATGTTCGCCAAAGACTGTTGCCTGCCGCACCCGGCCCTCGGCCCAGAGAATGCAGCGATCACCCTCCCAGCGCTCCCCGTAACCGGTCAGGCGGGCGGGAATTGTGCCGACGCGGCCGTGGATTGACTGTTTGACCTTCTCACGCGGACCGTAGACGTAATTGTCGGCCGGCGCGTCATACATGAACAGGATGTGGTCGAGGCCACAGGTCACCATCAATCCCGAAAACGACCGCATCCAGGACAGTCCGCCCTCGCCTTCATACTCGTGCAGACCAGGATGGCGGAAGCCCGACGGTGAATGCCAGCCGATCGACTTGCCCTGCCAGTCGCAGTCGGCAATATCCATCGCCCGGTCGACAAGCACCGTGAAGCGCAGGCCCGAACCGGTCCGGAACTCAAGCATGCGGATGCCGCGTTCAAGTCCGTCACCCAGGGTCATCAACCGCACACCGGCAAACTGACTCAGATCGCCGGCATGGGCAGCCACATCGACACGTGACAAATCTCTCCCGTAGAGCTGCACCATGGACATCTCCTTTCGTTCCGGCGCGCCGCTCGCGGCCGGTTGTGCATTCAATCATCAGTGGTGGCCGCGGGAGCGCCGCGGCCCGTGGGGGATCAGAGACCGTTGGCGCGAAGTTTTCCGTCGAGGAACTTCTTGGCGCGCGGCACGTCCGCTTCTTCCAGATGCTCGATGATCATCGGAATGTTCGGATGCTTCTGCGCCAGCCGCTGCAGGTAGAGATCATAGTTGAGTTCGCCGAGACCCGGTGCGGGCAGTTCGATCTCGCCAACACCGCGGAAGGTGTGGCTTTCATGCGCGGAATCGTCACCGATATCGGCATGCTTCTCGGCCTTGTTGTCGCCGGACCGCTTGACGTCCTTGGCATGGCCAATGCAGATCTTGTCCGACAATGCATCGAATACCCGGTTCAGGGTCTCGTCCATCTTATCGATGTTGTGCGCCTCGAAATAGTTGGTCGGGTCCATCAGCAGGCCGAGACCCGGATGATCGACTTCGGCAAACATCCGCAGCGTTTCCTCGACAGAGCCGACAACGTTGTTGACATAGGTTTCGAGCAGGAAGACTGCGCCATGATCATAGGCGTGCTGGGCCAGGTCCTTGATAACCGCACGGCAATCTTCCCAGCCTTCTTCGGTCTTGTTTTTCGGGTGGTGAACCCAGTCACTCTCTGTGTCGAAGGTGCCGGTTTCAGAGATCACATAGGGCGAACCGAGATGCTGGGCGTTGGCGAGAATTTCCTTGAGAAGTCCGTTGCGCTTGCCACGTTCGGCCTTGTCCGGATGGACAATGTTGGTATAGGCGGAAATGCAGCTGATCGGCAGATTGTGATCGCGGAATGTCTCCCGGATGCGGACGCATTTGTCCTTTGTAATGTTGCCTGCACTCAGATCCATGTCCTTGAAATGCATGTCGAGCTGCACGGTGTTGAACCCGTGGCTGCGGATGACCTTGGCCGATTCTTCCAGTGTGTATGGAAAATAGGCCGTGAAAATTCCGGTCTGCATCATGATGAAGTCCTCCCTTTAAGTTCAGTCGATCGTGATTTCGGAAAGCCGGACTGTCCGGCGCTCTTCGATGGATTTGTAGGCCGCCTCGACCAGCGCCATGGTGCGGACATTGTCCGCGACCGAAAGCGCCGGGGCCGAGCCGGTTTTGACGGCGTATTGAAGCTGCTCCATCACGCCGATGAAGGCATGCGGAAACCACATCGTCTCCCATTCCGAGGTGACCCATTTGCCGCTTGTGGATTTTTGCGAAGCATAGCTCAGTGTCGACGGCGCGCCGGTTGGCCAACCGATGGTTCCCTTGGCAACGCCCTGGGTGCCCTCCACCCGCCAGTTGATGTGCTGGTCGTCGTCATAACCATCTACTTTCGGGCCGGACCAGACATCCTCCAGCGAAACGGCAACGACGCCCGAGGGAAACCGCAGCGTCGAGACAACGATGCCGTCGGTGTGGGCAAATTCAGTGCGCGGATCCGGCCGCGTGAGCGAGGTGACTTCCTCCGGATCGCCGAACAGGAAGCGCAGTGCATCTAGGTGATGGACGCTCATGTTCGACAATGTCAGCCGGTCATAGCCCTCGAGAAATCCCTGCCAGTGCGGGATCGCGTGCATGTCGATTTGCGCGAAGACGATCTCGCCGAGGTCGCCTGCGTCAATCAGCTGCTTGAGCACGCGCATCGACTGGTCGTAACGCATGTTCTGGTTGACCGAGAGGATCTTGCCCGCGGCGGCTGCTTCATCGCGCAGCGCCCTGGCTTCCTCGAGAGAGAGCGCCAGCGGCTTCTGCGCCAGGATGGCCTTCACATTCGGTGACGCAAGCGCCTTGCGGATCAGCTCCGGCTGCAGATCCGGCGGATAGGCAATGTCGACGATCTCGACCGCAGGATCGGCAATCAGCGCCTCGGGGGTGTCATGCACGGTCGCGATGTTCCAGCGATCAGCGACGGCCTGCGCCTTGCTCCTGGTTCGTGACGCAATCGCGGTGACATTGAACCCCGCTTCCGCGTAAGCCGCCAGATGGCATTCCGCCATGATCATGCCGGCGCCGATACAGCCGATGGCAAAGTCCCTGCAGCGTATCTGCGGGTCGGGCTTGAAGCTCATGATATCCGTCCTCCCAATTTGCTGATCCTCATAGTCACGCCCTCAACGCCTCTCCGTTACTGGCAAAAAAACAGGCCTGGCCGGCGGCCACGGAAAGCGAGACCTCACTGTCCGGTTCAATTTTCGGCTGTCCACGAACCATCGCGCGCAATGAGGTTTCTCCGGTCTGCAATGTGACCACTGTCACGCCGCCGAGTGGTTCGACTTCGAAGACCCGCACTCTTGTTTCGTCGCTTGCCGCCGCAGGCGTGACGATGAGGTCTTCCGGCCTGATCCCTATCTGTGATGCCCCTTGGGGAACATGTGCCTGATCAAGGGCGAGAGCACCATCAAGCGCACTGGAGTTTCCGGCGTCCAGGGCCAAGAGGTTCATCGCAGGCGCGCCGAGCATGCCTGCAACATAACTGGAGTTCGGATTGTCGTAGATGTCAGACGGCGCACCGATTTGCCGTATGGAACCGGCCTCGAGCACGGCGATCCGGTCAGCAACCGACATCGCCTCTTCCTGATCATGGGTGACATAGACCATGGTGCGGCCAAGCTCGTTCTGGATACGTTTGAGTTCGACGCGGGTTTCCTCGCGCAACCGCGCATCCAGTGCCGATATCGGGTCATCCATGAGGTAGGCGACCGGATCACGCACCAGCGCGCGCGCAATCGCCACCCGCTGTCGCTCGCCGCCGGAAAGCTGCGCCGGAGACTTGTGCAGGATGTGGCCGATATGGAGCTTGCCGGACACCTCGGCAACGCGGCTGGCGATCTCGCTTTCCGCCATCCTTCGTTCGGCCAGTGGGAAGCGGACATTCTGCTCGGCACTCATATGCGGGAACAGCGCCAAGTTCTGAAACACCATCGCCACATTGCGCCTGGCCGGCGAGACGTGGTTGACCGGTTTGCCGTCAATCAGGATCTCGCCTTCATCGGGTTTTTCGAGCCCCAGGATCAGCTTGAGGATCGTGCTCTTGCCTGAAAGCGGCGGTCCGAACAGACAGAAGAACTCGCTGTCGGCGATTTCGAAACTGACATTGTTGACCGCAACGGTTTCGCTGAAACGCTTGGTGACATTGTTGAATGCGATCGAAGCCATCAGCGCGCCTCCGTGAGTGCATCACCCGTCTTGGCATCAAACAGGCGGATATTTGCAGGGTCGATGGACAGCGTGACATTCTCTCCCGTGCGCACAGGGACATCATTGTCAAAGACACCTCTGAGTGATGTTTCCTTGTTACCCATGTGCAAAATGGTACGGGCGCCGATCCTTTCGACAAATGTCACCGGCAGCCTGATGCCCTCGCCGCTGGTCAGCTCGCAGTGCTCGGGACGAAAGCCGTAGACGATGGCTCTGTCCTCGGACAATCCAGCGACCGGCAACGGTGCGGATATCCCGAAGCTTCCCAGATCGGCGCACAGTCCGGCCGGTGCGGCAATTGTTCTGCCAGGCAGCAGGTTCATGCCCGGCGAGCCGAGAAAACCTGCAACAAAGACGTTGGACGGGTTGTTGTAGACATCGATCGGGGTGCCGACCTGGAGCAGCTTTCCGTGGTCCATCACTGCGATCCGGTCGGCCATGGTCATGGCTTCGAGCTGATCATGGGTGACATAGACCATGGTCTGGCGGAACTGGCGCTGCAGGTGCTTGAGCTCGGTGCGCATCACTGCCCGAAAGGCTGCGTCGACATTGGACAGCGGTTCATCGAGCAGGAAAATCGCCGGCTCCATGATAGCCGAACGGCCGATGGCAAGCCGCTGCAGGATATTGACCGACAACCCAGCCGACGGCTTGTTCAGCATCGGTGTGAGATGCAGGAACTCGGCCATGTCCTTGACCCGGCGGTCACGCTCGGACCTTGCCACACCGGTTGCCTTCAGCCCGTAGGCTAGATTGTCGTAGACACTCATATGGGTGAAGATGGCGTAGTTCTGAAACACGAAACCGACGCCACGCTTGCCCATCGGCACGCCGCGCATGTCGCGGTCGCCGAAACGGATGCTGCCTTCGCTCGGATCGAGCAGGCCTGAGATCATGTTCATGGTCGTCGACTTGCCACAGCCTGACGGGCCGAGCAGAGCGACAAACTCACCGTCGGCAATCTCCAGATTCATGTCTTTGAGTGCAGTGAACGAGCCGAACGACTTGCTCAGGTTTTCAAGGTGGATCGCCGTCATTGGCTTGTCTCCCGGCTCTGCGACATGCGCTTGATGGCATAGGCCGACACGATCGAGAGGGTGATCAGGATGACCAGCGCCACGGCGGCGACATAGCCCCAGATCAGCTCCTGCTGGGTGACCTTGTAGATGTAGATCGAGATGGTTTCGGTGGCGACGCCGGGGCCGCCGCCGGTCATGATGTAGAAATTGTCAAACACCTTGAAGTTCTCGATCACCCGGATCGCCAGCGCGATGATGATGATGGTTTTCATGCGCGGCAGCACAATTGTGACAAAGCGTGTGGTCCAGGAAGCACCGAGCAATGTCGCCGCGCGCAGCTGGTCTTCGGGCACCCCGACAAGGCCGGCCAGAAGGATCAGGAACATCAGCGGCGTCCACTGCCAGACATCGGAAACAATGACTGCAAACAGCGCGAGGTTGGGATCGGACAGCCAGGCAATCCGCACCGGTGAGCCGGCAAAGAACGACAGCAGGTCGTTGACCGGTCCTCCGGACTGAAACAGCATGAAGAACATGTATCCAGCCACCGCAGGCACAACCATCATCGGCACCAGCAGGACCGAATAGAGAAACCGGCGGCCGGGAAAATTGTCGACAAACAGGATCGCCAGACCGAGCCCGAGCAGGAACTCGCAAGGCACGCAGATCGCCATGACCAGCGCCGTGCGCCCCAGCGCTGACCAGAACCGGTCATCATCCAACAGATCGGTGTAGTTGGCGAAGCTGTTCCAGAGTTGGTGCGCCTGCCACCAGTCGATGCCATCAAGCGGCGACCAGTCGGTGAGGCTGATATAGACCTGCATCAGGATCGGGAACACCGCGATGAACAGCACCAGAAGCTGCGCCGGCAGGGTCAGCCAGAAGCCGAGCTTGCGGCTGTCACGCACATCTTCGTGCTCGATCGGCGTGGGCGACGTATCAATTGCTGCAGCTGTCATTGCTTGAGCGCTCCGAATGTCAGGCCGCGCACCAGATGCTTCTGGATGGCGATTCCGAGAATGACGGGTGGCACGGCTGCGATCAGGCCAAGCGCCGCCTTGGCGCCATAAAGCTGTCCGGTCATCGAGGATGACAACGAGGCCATGTAGACGGGGATGGTGACCCAGTCGCGCGTGGTCAGCAGCAGCGCGATCAGATAGTCCGACCAGTTGAGAATGAAGACAAACAGTGCGGAACTGGCCAGCGCCGGGCGCATCATCGGAAGCGTGATCTTCCAGAACACGCGCAGCCGGGAACAGCCTTCGACCAGCGCCGCATCCTCGATTTCACGCGGCATGTCGTCAAAAAAGGTCTTCATCAGCCAGAAGGCGAAAGGCATGGTGACAATGCCATAGACCAGCGCCAGACCATACCAGGTGTCGATGAGGCCGAGATAGGCCCACATGATCATCACCGGGATCATCACCGCCATCGGCGGAAAGATACGCAGCTGGATCAGTGCCAGCGGCAGGTTGCCGCCGGAGCCGAACCGCGACAGACCATAGGCGGCAGACGTGCCGGAGATCATCGCGATCAAGGTGCCGAACACAGCCGAGAGCAGAGACGAAAGGATCGGCTGTCCGGCGGTGCGGTCCAGCGCCACGATCAGCTCGGAGCTGCTTTGTCCAAACAGGAAACGGAAATTGTCGAGCGTCGGGCTGTTCGGCCACCAGGTCAGGTCGGCGCCGGTGGCAGACCATTCGGCGATCGGCTTGAAGGCCATCGACGCCATCCACAGCGTGGGTATCAGCGACAGCGCCACGAGGGACAGGATCGCCGCATAACGGAAGATCTCAAATGGCAGGGAGCGGTTCATGGCAGGTCCGGGTCAGAAGGTGGGGAATGCGAGACGGGGACCGCCTCGCATTCATTCTCTTGGGAGAGTTAAGGCTAGCCGATCGGATCGGTGATTATCGGCCAGGCTGACTTGTTGGCCTTGATGGCCTCGATCAGCTTGTCTTCGCCAACGCGGCGGGCAACCCGCTTCCACTGTTTCTCGGTGTCGGCCATGGCTTCCTCAGCCGTCTTCGAGCCGGTCAATGCGGCGACGAGGTTTTCGTCGAGTGCATTGTGGAACGCGGTGGCGCCGGGATAATTGATCGTCGGAACCGTGCGGGCAACGCTCTCGCGCACCACGTCCATGTGGTAGTCATGGTAGGTCTGGCGCACCAGCGGATCGGCAAAGTTGGAAAGCTGGAACGGATCGAAATACCCGCCCGGGTTTGCCGTCATCCAGGAATAGATCCGGCTCGATCCCAGCCATTGCAGCAGCAGATAACTCGCTTCCGGGTACTCGCTCTGCGAGGAGACCGAAGCCGACAGATTGAGCCAGAGAACCGTCCGGCGGACCAAGCTGCCGTCAATCTCACGGCCGGGCGGCAGATGCGATCCGACCTTGCCGGTGACCTTGCTGCCGTCATTGCCCGGGTTGTCGAGGAATTTTGGCAGGTTGGAAAAGGCGCACGTCATCGCAGCACCACCGGAGGCGAAATTGCCATACTGCTCGGGCCAGCCCCAGGAGATCGCATCGGGCGAATGATGTGCCAGCGAATCCACATATTCCTGGGTCGCCAGAACGCCGGACTCCGAGTTAATCAGAGCCGTGCCGTCATCGGCAAACAGGAACTGATTGGGTGAGGCCATGGTGACAAACCGCTGATACCAGTTGGTATAGCCCCAACCCTGGTTGCGGAGATCGGTCGACCCGAACAGCCCCTGGTCGGGACGGTGAAAGAAGGCCGCGATTTCATCATGCTGCTTCCATGTCTTCGGCGGCGCAAGCTCATAGCCATGCTTGTCGGCAAACGCCTTTTGTTCTGCCGGATCGGAAAACAGGTCGGTGCGGTGGTTCCAGATCTGGAAGTCGCCATCAAGCGAGACGCCATAAGTGGAGCCGCGGTAATTGTTGAGCAGCGAAACGCCCTGCTCACCGCCGACATAGCCGCGCTCTGCATTGTCCCACTCGGGACGGTGCGCAGCCACGTACTCATCGAGATTGACGATACCGCCGGTTTCAGCGAGATCGCCGAGCCGGTTCCATTCAACCGCATAGATGTCGAATGCGCCGCCCTTGGTGGAGACGTCCTGCATCACCTTGGTGAATTCCTGGCCGTTGGGCACGCCGACAATATCAAGAGTGATACCGGTTTCGGCTTCCCACAGTTCCTTGATCGACGGCGCTCCCGCCGGGAACGGCTGGGTCAACTGGCCGATCGATCCATCCGACAGGCCAAGCACGATCCGGTCCGGCGCCTTGCCGGCACCCTTGAGTGCCTTGACCGCTTCGATGGCCCGGGCCTCCGGGGTATCGGGGCCATACTGATAACGCTCTGCGCCATCAAAACCGGTGGGGCCACCAACCATGCCTTCGGCAAGATTGTCCGCCGCCCGGGCGCGGCCGGGGCGAAGATAAAATGGTGCCGAAACTGCACTCACCAGTCCTGCGTTTGCTGCGGTCGACAGAAATCGCCGCCGCGAAATTGCGGTCGTAATGCTCATGATAGTCCTCCCAAAATGGCGGTCCTCAGCGCCTTCGGAGAGGAGAATTGATGTTTTTTGACAACCTCGCAATCAGCATTATCAATCAAAATTCATCATTTCACATCATTCACGCGAAAAAATAGCCATTATGAGGATCCACTTGGAGCTTCTAATTATAATGATTGTTTTTGATGCAATATGAAGCCATCATTGCCTCACCCCTATTGGAGTCGGCATGCGATCAACAGTTTCACATATTGCCAAGGAAGCAGGCGTATCGTCTGCCACCGTTGACCGTGTTCTCAACGGACGCGACGGCGTTCGGGAAAGAACCCGTGACATAGTCATGGAGGTCGCCACACGGCTGGGCTATTTCGGCCCGGTAGAAAACGCTGCCACGCAAGAGATCCGCATGGAGTTCCTGCTGCCGGCGGGCAACAACACATTCATGCTGATGCTGCGCAAGTACCTGTTTGACGAAGCGACCGCCTATGGCGGCATCAATGCAAGCCTGCATCTGATCGAGGCTTTCGATCCGGAAAACCTGTCGCAGAAACTGCGCGAACTGGAAGGCAAGACCGACGCGGTGGCGCTGGTGGCTCTGGATCACCCAATGGTTCGCGAAGCCATCAACCACCTCGCCTCGACCGGGATACGGGTGGCGACGCTGGTGTCGGACATCTCGTCGGTCAACAAGATCGGCTATGTCGGAATCGACAACCGTGCAGCTGGCCGCCTTGCCGGCCTTTTGATGGGCCGTTTTCTCGGCGACGGACAGGAACATGGCACCGCCATCTTCATCGGGTCTTCCGCCTATCGAGGGCACGAGGAACGGGAGATGGGATACCGTTCGATTCTGGCGCAGGACTTTCCGCTGCTCAACATCGTCGAAATCATCCCGGTGAGCGAAGACCGCGACCGCGCCTATGACGAGGCGAAACGACTTCTGTCGTCCAGGTCCATCAAGGGAATTTACAATATCGGCTCGGGCAACCAGGGCATTGGCCGGGCCTTGCGAGAGGCGCAAGTTGGACGCGATGTTGTCTTCATCGGTCACGACCTGACCGATGCGACCCGGCTGATGCTGCTCGACAGGACGATGGACGCGGTGATTGACCAGAACCCGCGCGTCGAAGCACGGGAAGCCGTCAAGCTGCTGGTGTCAGCAGTCCGCGGCTCAAAAGACCCCGAATACCTGCCCCGCCTGCAGGTGATCTTCCGCGAAAACATACCCACCTACTAAGGCACCGCCCTCAACTGGATACAATTGAGGGCGGCATAGATAAAACCAACTTACTGAAGAGACTCGAACAGCCTACTCGGCTGCAGCGAGGGACTGTTTTCCGACGTTGAACCCGTATTTCTTGTCCAGCCCCAAAGCGGAGATCATTCTGAGCGCCTCTTGCAGCGCCGCAGGCGAAATCGGCTTGAGCGGCTTGCGCAGCGGCCCCGAGGGCAGACCGACAGCCCGCATCAGGGTTTTGACCGCGACCGGGTTGATCGCCGAATAGGCAAAGTGCAGGACCGGCAGGTTGTCGAGCCAGGCGGCGCGGTGATTGAACGCGTCTTCACCGGTCTCCCACGGTTTAGAGATGACGGCCATTTCCTGCGGAATGAGGTTGCCGGTCATGTTCGCGGTGCCGTGACCGCCCAGCGCCATCATCGGCACGACGAGGCCGAGATTGGGTGAACAGCAGCACATGATCGCCATGTCGGGCTTGGCCGCACAGACCTGAGCCACCTGACCGACGCGCGTGGTCGATTCCTTCAGCACAACCATGTTCGGGTGCTTGGCCAGTTTCAGCAGATCTGTCCAGTGCAGATCGGTCTTCACCCGCGGCGGGTTGTTGTAAAACCCCATCGCCAGATCGGTGCTGTCGAGCACTTCCAGCGCGTAGTCGGTGATGGCGTCATTGTCGGCGCAGATATAGGCGGGGGCGGCCAGAATTGCGCCGTCAGCGCCTTCGGCCTTGGCATAACGGGCATAATCGATCGTCGTCTGCGTGTTGTTGCCGGTGATGCCGTAATACATCTGCATGTTGCCCGGCTTCATCTTCGCTGTCTCGGTAATGATCGCCTTGCGTTCTTCCGGCGACAACATCGAGACCTCACCGGTCGATCCCATGATCAGCACAGCTTCGGTACCATTTTCATGGTGCCAGTTGAGAAGCGTACGGAACCCTTCAAAATCGATCGAGCCATCATTGTTCATCGGGGTGACAAGCGCAACGAACGAGCCGCGAGGTTGAATATGTGCCATCTGGTAATCCTCCATGTTGCCGCCGGGTCCCTGTGGAATTGCGGTGGCGTGTTGGTTCTATGTCTACAATGCGAGCCCGCCCCTTGCCCAATACCAATCGGCAATGACCCTATGCGGTATACTTAAACTTGCGGGTTGATCCGCGTCGCAATCTCCATTCCGTCCATCTCTTCCTGAAAAAAATCAGCGAATTTCTGCGCCGAACGTGACAGCGCCTTGTCGGCGTGAGCCAGAAGATGCACATCGAAGGGGATCGCCGGTTCAAAGCGGACGGATCGCAGCACCGTGTCCGGAAAGATCTCCGGTGTGAAAGGGTCGATGATCGAGATCCCGGTCCCTTCAGCCACAAGGCCACAGGCGCTGTAGGACGGCTGGCTTTCAGCGACCACATTCGGGGTGATGCCCGCCTGGTCGAACCGTTCAGTCACATAGCCTGCGGTCACCGTCTGCGACGACAACACCACAAGCGGAATGTCCTTCAGGTCCTTGGGACCCAGAACCTCGCGCGTTGCCAATGGATGCTCTGCCGGCAAGACGACAACACACTGGGTCCGCCAGGAAGCCAGCCGCACCACATCGGTACGTCCCGGCGCCAGCTGAGCGACGCCCAGATCTGCCTGTCCCGCAGCCACCAAGTCGACGATGCGGGGCGAGTTGTGCACATTGTGTGTCACGCGGATGCCGTTGTGTGATTTCAGGAACTGCGACAGCGCCCGCGGAATGATCCGGAAACTGACCATTGGCAATGTGGCGATGGCAAGCGTGGAGTGCTGCAGCCCGCGCATTTCCCGGGCGAACTGGTCAAGCCGGCCCAGACCATAAAACATCCGCTCGACTTCGCTGGCAAGGCAATGCGCGTCCGGGGTCGGGAATAGCTTGCCGGCGCGTCGCTCAAACAGCGCAAAGCCGAGATCCATTTCCAGCTCCGAGATCACCCGGCTGATCGCCGGCTGACTGACCGAAAGTGCTTTCGCCGCGGCGGTGACCGAGCCGAGCCGCATGACCTGACGAAAGGCCGTAATCTGTCTTTCTGTCATCATCGGGGAAATCTCCGGCGGTGGGCGTTCAAAACGTGATCAGAGCGTACCAGGGTAGTCCCCGCCATCCATCAGGATCGACTGGCCCGTCATCAGACCGGCGTGCTCAGAGGCCAGAAATGTGAACAGTGCGCCGATTTCGTCAGGTCGTCCGTAACGCTTCGCCGGGCTTTTCGACGCGCGCGCGTTCCATATCTCGTCAAAGCTCGGGCCACCTTCGGCAACCAGCGATTCCACGTGCTGGCGCTGCGCCTCGCTGTCGATGATACCGGGCAGGATCGTGTTGATTGTCACGTTGCGAGCCACGCCCTCACGCGCCAGACCGGCTGAAAACCCCACCAGACCGGTGCGGGCGCCATTCGACAGCCCCAGTTCCACCTGCGGGATTTTCACACCGCGCGCGGCGATGTTGATGATCCGGCCAAAGCCACGCTCGACCATTCCGTCGAATGTCAGGCGCATCATCTGGATCGGCGCCAGCATCATCATATCGAGTGCGGAAATCCATTCATCCCGGTCCCAGTCGCGGAAATCGCCGGGCTTCTTGCCGCCTGCATTGTTGAGCAGGATATCAGGCTCGGGGCAGGCTTCGAGCGCTGCGGCGCGGCCCGCATCCGTGGTGATGTCCGCAGCCACCGTCTGCACCTTGCCGCCGGTTTCTGTGCGGATCGCATCAGCCGTCTGGTTCAGCACATCCAGACCGCGCGCCACCAGCGTGACGTCGACGCCTTCACGCGACAGCGCCAGCGCACAGGCGCGCCCCATTCCCTTGCTCGCACCGCTCAGCAATGCCTTGCGGCCCTTCAAACCCATATCCATCGTCACTTCTCCCCGGTCGCGAGACCGTCTTGCTGCAAGGGTTCAACCCGCAGGATCGCGTCTTTGAGTGCCTGTGTGTGTGGATGGCGCGGATTGGCAAAGATGCGGTCAGCCGCACCCTCTTCAACCACTTCACCTTTGTACATGACCATCACCCGGTCACACAGATTCTCGATCACCGCCAGATCATGGCTGATGAAGATCAGGGACAGCCCCCGGTCGCGGCGCAGATCGCGCAGCAAGGCCAGGATCTGCGCCTGTACCGACACATCGAGCGCCGATGTCGGCTCGTCGCAAACGATCACTCGTGGTTCCACCGCCAAAGCCCGGGCAATAGCCACTCGCTGCCGCTGCCCACCGGACAGGGCGCGCGGTGTCACCTCGGCGCTGGAGACCGGAAGATCGACGGAGCGAAGCAGATCGGCCACCCGTGCCCGCCGCGCCGGAGCGTCGAGATCGGTGTGCAACTTCAAAGGCAGCTCAAGGATACTGCCGATGGTCCAGCGTGGATTGAGCGAGCCAAAGGGATCCTGGAACACCGGCTGCACCAGCTTGGCCAGACTGCGCTGCGGCAACGATGTCGCGGCCTCGCCGGCGATCTCGACGCTTCCGGTGTCGGGGCGGTCGAGCCCGATGAGAATACGCGCAAGCGTACTCTTGCCGCAGCCGCTTTCGCCGACGACTCCAAGGATTTCCCCCTCGTCGAGATCAAGTGAGACCTCCTTGAGCGCCTGAAATGATTGTGTCTTGCCCCAACTGCTGCTGGTGTAGGTGCGTCCCACGCCTCGTGCCTGCAACACCGTCTTGCCAGAATTCCGCGCTGCCGGGGTTCTTGGCCGCGGCAGGCTGTCGATCAGCTTGCGGGTATAGGCATGTGCGGGCGCGCGCAGCACCTGTTTTGTCTCACCGGTTTCGACGATGTGGCCCTGCTGCATGACAGCCACCCGGTGAGAAACGCGTTCGACCACGCCAAGATCGTGGGTAATGAAAAGCATGCCCAGCCCGAGTTCGGCCTGCAGATCGCCGAGCAGATCAAGCAGCTTGACCTGGGTGGTCACATCGAGCGCCGTCGTCGGTTCGTCGGCGATCAGAAGATCCGGGCCGCACATCAACGCCATCGCGATCAGCACCCGCTGGCGCTGGCCACCCGATAACTGGTGCGGAAACTTGCGCATCTGCGCTGCGGGGTCCGGCAGGCCGACCCGATCGAGCAGGTGCAGCGCCCGATCGCGAGCCTCAGAGGCTCCGCTCTGGCGATGCTGCCGGTAGACTGTCATCAGCTGATCGGCGATGGTGAAGACCGGGTTCAGCGCTGTCATCGGCTCCTGAAACACCATCGACAGCCGATCGCCGCGCAAAGCTGCAGGCGCCTTGCCGCTGTCAAAAGACATTTCGTCGGCCCGCACCACGGCACCCGGCGGCGAGATGCCCATCAGCGCCATCGCCGTCATCGATTTGCCGGAGCCGCTTTCGCCAACCAGCGCCAGCGTTTCGCCCCGCGCCACATCAAGATCGATGCCATGCACGATCTCGTTTCCGCCAATTGTGACCGACAGGTTTCGCAACGTCAGCAGAGCACTCATCGCTTGTCTCCCTGAATGTCGCGCAGCCCGTCACCCAGAAGGTTGATCGACAGCGCCAGCGCAAACAGGCAGAGGCCCGGCAAGGTTATGATCCAGGGGTTGAAGAACATGAAGTTCTTGCCTTCCGACAGCATCAGTCCCCACGACGGCAACGGCGCCTGCACGCCAAGGCCGAGGAAGGACAGCGCCGCCTCGATCAGCACCGCATTGGCCATCTCGACGGTAGCCACCACGATCAGCGACGCACGGATGTTGGGCAGGATCTCGCGGACCATGACATGCATATGCGTGGTGCCCATGGCACGGGCAGCCGAGACATATTCTGCATTGCGCAATTGCTGCGTGGCCGTGCGTGCCACCACGGCAAACTGATCCCAGAGCAATAATCCAATCACCAACAGCACCACCGTCAGCGATCCGCCGACCACGGCGACGATGGCCAACGCCACCAGAACCACCGGCAGCGACAGCCGCGTTGTGATCACAGCATTGATGCAGGTATCGACCCAGCCGCCGAAATAGCCCGCCGCGACCCCGAGCGAGATCCCGATGAAGCCCGAGATCAGCACAGCCCCGAAACCGATAACGAGCGAGATCTGGGTACCATAGATCAGACGGCTGAGGTAATCTCGGCCCAGCTGGTCGGTGCCGAGCCAGTGGCCGGGGCTCATGCCCTCATGCCAGAATGGCGGCTTCATTCGTTCACCCAGCGACTGCACGAAGGGATCGTAAGGCGCCAGTAGCGGTGCAAAAATCGCAATCAGCAGCAACAGCAGCAGCACACTGCCCCCGATGACAAAACCGCCATGGCTGAGGACCGATGATTTGCGCGGAGCCTTTATATGTGTGACGGGATCAGACATCAGCCATGCTCCCGGATGCGGGGGTCAAGCACTGCGTTGAGCAGGTCGGCAAACAGCGTCAGCAGGATGTAGATCATTGAAATGAACAGCACGATTGCCTGGATCACCGGCATGTCCGAGCGGCTCATCGACTGCCAGGCCAGATAGCCGACGCCCTGGATCGCAAACACCGATTCGACGATAATCGATCCACCCAGCATGAAACCGAACTGAACCGCCGTCAGCGAGATCACCGGCAGGATGGCATTGCGCAGGGCGTAGCGGAACAGGATCTTGCGGTTGGACAGCCCCATGGCGCGCGCGGTGCGGATGTAATCCGCTTCCAGTACCTCGATCATGCCGGCCCGGATCAGCCGCATGAGCGCCGGCATGGCAAAGGACCCGAGCGTGATTGCAGGCAGCACGAAATGCGCCAGCGTTGCGGACCCCGAAATTGGCAGCCAGCCCAGATTGACCCCGAAAAGCAGGATCAGCAGCAGCCCGGCCCAGAAGTTCGGCACCGCTTGTCCCACCACCGCGAGTGTCAGTGCCAGCCGATCGAGCAACGAGTTCGGGCGAAGTGCTGCCAGCACGCCAAGCGGCACCGCCAGCGCCAGGGCAAAACCGATGGACAGGCACGCCAAGAGTGCGGTTGCGGGTATGCGTTCGGCAATAAGCTGAGAAACCGGTTCGCCGGAGAGGTAGGAATTGCCCAGATCTCCGCGCAGGACCCCGGCCAGATAGTCGCCATACTGGACGATCAACGGCTGATCGAAGCCGTATTGCATACGGATCGCCGCCAGATCCTCATCGGTCGCGCTGTCGCCCGCCACGCCTGCAGCCGGATCGACGGCGACATGGCTCAAGAGAAAACAGATAATGGAGATTGCAAAGACCACGAAGAGGGCCAGCGCGCTGCGTCTTAGTATCAGTCTGGCCATCAAGCTGGTCCGTCATGCCGGGCGCCGGGTGCGGCGGGTTGTTGAAAAGGCGTCTCTGCAGGCGGGTGTGTCCCGCCTGCAGATAAAGTGTCCGTCAGTCCGCCCACTTGGCAAGGAAGAACCGCGGCAGTTCGTCGACATTGGGCGTGAATTCAAGCCCCGTGGTGTAGGCATAACCCATCACGATGGTGTGCATCGGAACCCAATAGGCCTTCTCGGTAATCGCCTTGATTGCCTCGGAATAGGCGGCCTTGCGGTCGTCCTCGTCCACCGAGCTTCCGGCCTTGGCCACCAGATCCATCACGGCCTGATCGCGCGCACCGTCATTGGTGCTGCCGTTGAAGAAGTTGCCCAGTGAGGCTGACGCATCAGCGATCGAGAACGAGCCCCAGTCGCCATACCAGATGTCCACGTCACCCTCGCGCCAGGCCGAGAATGATGCGCGCGCCTGAACCATCTCGAGATCGGCCTCGATGCCGACAGCGGCAAGATAGCTCTGCACGGCCTCTGCCCGCGACCGGTCACGATAGCTCGACATCTTGACCTTGAAGCCGTCGGCATATCCGGCTTCAGCGAGGAGGGCCTTGGCCTTTTCCGGGTCATAGTCATAAGTCACGGCCGCCGAGGTGTCGCAGCCAAACTGCATCGGGTAGCAGGGCACATTGATGACTTCGCCGTCACCACCTACAAGGTTGGCAACGATGGCATCGCGGTCGATGGCATGGTTGATGGCCTGGCGGACCTTCAGATCAGCCATAGGGCTGTCGGGATTGGCCCGCTTGGCCGCATCCATGCCAACCATCGCGATCCGCATTGTCGATCCGAGTTCTGCCGTGACGTTGGGCAGGCCGCCCAGCTGCGCCACCTGATCTTGCGGCACGTTCCAGATCCAGTCGACATTGCCGCCGATAACTTCGGCGATCCGCGTTGCCGTGTCAGGGATGATCCGCACATTGAGCTTTTCGATCGCCGGGGTGCCTTTGCCGCCACCTTCATAGTAGCCGTCATGGGCTTCGAGGGTGAACTGGCCGCTGTCGCCGGATACATATTTGTAAGGACCGGTTCCGACCGGAGCCTGGGCAAATCCCTGCAAGCCGACTTCCTGGGCATAGTCGGAAGGATAGATCGGCAGCGAGCCCGCGATGAATTCCATAGCGGCCGGGAAAGGTGTCTTCGACACGATCCGCACGGTCATCGGATCAACCGCCTCGACCTTGTCGATCCAGTTGACCGACGCCTGGCTGCGCGCACCGGTTTCGGGATCGGCATAGGTTGTGAGCGTCCAGACCACATCTTCCGCATCAAAGGCGGAACCGTCGTGGAACGTCACCCCTTCGCGCAGCTTGAATTCCCATGTCAGGTCATCGATACGGGTCCAGGAGGTGGCCAGAAGCGGCTCGTATTCGAAGGTTTCGGGATTGCGGTAGACCAGCATGTCGAACAGGTGCCGGGTCATCATCACGCCATCACGCGCGGTGGAGATATAGCCGTCGAAGCCGGGTGGCTCTTCACCGATGCCGATGGTCAGGCTGTTGTCGGCAGGGCCTGCCAGCGCACTGCCGGCAGACAGCACAAGCGCGGCGGCTGCCGTGATGAGCTGGTTTCGTTTGTCGATCAGGTTCATTTCATTCCCCTTGTGGTTGGTCTTAGTTGATCGGTTCATGCACTCGCCGGCCTGCGCCGGGACCTGGTGTAATTCAGTGAGGCAAGATCCATCGTCACGCGCCCGGGGGCTGCGACGAGGATGATCTCGCTTGCCATTTTCTCGTAGGCGCCGCGAAAATGGACGGAGCTTTTGACGCACAGGATCGGCAGCTCTTCAGGGTCGAGCCCCAGATGGTGGATTAGTGCAGGTTCGGATGCCTGCATGCGCTTCCCCGCCACGATAACCCGCACACCCTTTTGCTCGAGCAAGGCAACCGGCCCCATCTCGATGGAAGCACCCGCATACATCGGGCCGACGCCGGTAAACCTGCCGTCACCCACGGCCATAACGCGCCAGGGGCCGGGCACGGGAGCGCCGGTTTGAGGATCGGTTCGGCCACCGACGCCGATATCCAGCACAGCGCCAACGCCGGCATCGACAGCGGCCTTGGCAGCCTCTCCATCTGCGATATGCACCAGCAAAGCACCTTCGGCCTTCGCCTCGATGAGGGCATGCAGCAGACCGGTGGTGTCGTTGCTGCCTCCGCCGCCGGGATTGTCCTGAACGTCGGCAATGACGACCGGGTGTTTCCCGTTCTGCATCGCCAGGGCTACTCCCTCGACTGCAGTGAAAAGGCGGGCCTGAAAATGTGACTCGGCTTCAATCCATTGCAGCAAACTCTCATCTGCAGCTGCATCAGCGGCATCCTGAGTGTCAGCATAGACCGCCAGCGCAGGGCCGGCGTCGGGCACATCCGAGAGCGGAAAACCAAGCGTGATCATCGTCTCGGCACCGGACCGGTCTGCGGCTGCGCGGTATAATTCTTTGACAGGTGACGACCCCGTGCCCTGGGCAACCAGCGGCAACAGATAGGGCATCTGCCGGAACGCCTTGGCCGGGCGGGGTGCGCCTTTGGCAAGGTCCAGCAACCGTTTCATTGCGCGCGCGCCGGTATCGGCCATGTCGATGTGCGGATAGGTCAGATACGCAAACATCTGGTCCGCAGCAGAGACCATGCGCGCTGAAAGGTTGGTGTGCAGATCCAGCGCCACGACGATGGGCAGCTCCGGGCCGACAAGAGCCCGCAGTCGCTCAAGCAATGCGCCTTCGGCATCGTCATCTTCCGTCGTCGCCATGGCGCCGTGAAGTTCCAGAAACAGACCGTCGACCGGCATCTGCTGCTGCAAGCCCGCGGCGATTTCATCTGCCAGCGCCTCGAAGGCCGCATGGCGCACCCGGGCTGATGGCAGGGCAATCGTCCACAGCAATGGCACCGCCGTGACGGCGGCATCGTCAAGAACACCCAAGGCTCCGGCCATGGGGACGGAACTCCCGGCCAGAGCAGTTCTGATCTCCTCGCCCCGGCTTTGCTTCGGCCAGCCACCGGGCGCGAGAAAATCCTCGGCTTCGGTCACGCCCGGCGCAAAAGTATTGGTCTCATGCTGGAGCCCGGCGAGTGCGATCCTCATGCGGCAGGCTCCAGGACCGGACGATGCCACGGACGGCTTGCCTCGAAGGCTTGTGACGCCCGCAGCACCAGATCGTCACGGAAGGGTGCTGCAACGATCTGCAGTCCGATGGGCAGACCTGCACCTTCTTTGCTGTCCGGTCCGGTCAGACCGCAGGGGATCGATGCGGCAGGCTGGTGGGTCATGTTGAATGCAAACGTATAGGGCGACCAGATCCGCCCTTCGATCTGGAACCAGTGTTCGTCCTGCGGCTTCGGCCCGGTTCCCAGCGTGAAGGGTGCAACCGCTACCGTCGGTGTCAGCAGAATATCGTAGGTTTCATGGAAGGCCTTCATGCGCGAGACCAGCGTTTCGCGGTGGCGCATCGCGGCGATCAGATCATCCGCACTATAGGCCTTCGCCTGATCCAGCACCCGCGCCACCAGCTCATCCATCTTTTCGCGCGCGTCGCCTGCCCCGCTGGCGCGGTAACTGGCCGCCCGGTTGCAGATACGCAGGCAGTTGTAGGCTTCAAACAGGCCGGAGAAATCCGGGTCGACCAGCTCCACTTCGGCACCCATATCGGCGAAGGCCTTGGCTGCGGCATCGGTAGCGGCGCGCACGTCCGGATCCGGATCCACCAGACCTAGGCCAGGGCTGTAGGCGATGCGCAGGCCGGTAACACCGGCTTTCGGATCAGCGTCAAGGATCGCATCCTGCCGGGGCAACCCATAAGGATCGCGCACATCCGGCCCGGCCAGCACCCGCAACAACAGCGTGGTATCTTCGACAGTCCAGCCCATCGGCCCGGTATGGCCTAGAATACCTGCGGAACTCGGTGGCCAGTTGGCAATCATGGCAAAGCTCGGCTTGATGCCGTAGACACCGCCAAAGCTTGCAGGCATGCGGATCGATCCGGACGCATCATTACCGATGGCGAGCGTGCCGACGCCTGCTGCCAGATGTGCCGCCGCCCCCATGGATGAGCCGGCGCAGCCATAGTTCAGGTTCCAGGGCGAATGCGTGTCTCCTGTCAGCGGACTGCTGGAATAGGGACTGCCCCCAAATTCGGTCGTCGTGGTCTTGCCATAGAGCACCGCTCCCGCGGCGCGCGCACGGGCCACGGCCGGCGCGTCAACATCCTGCGGCGCATTAGGGTCGGTGGTCAGCGATCCCTTGCGGGTCGGCATGCCCTTGGTCAGCAACATGTCCTTGACCGATACCGGCACACCATCCAGCGGCCCAAGGGCTGAGCCTGCTTGATAACGCGCCTCGGCCTCTCCCGCGGCCTTCATCGCTCCTTCGCGGTCAACATGGACGAAGGCATTGATCATCGGTTCGACCTGATCCAGCCGGTCCAGCACCGCACCAAGGGCCTCTTTCGGGCTCAGCGTCCTTGCGTTAAAGCCGCGGGTCATTTCCACTGCGGACATGGAAGCAAGCAAAGTGTCGGTCATGCGATCTCTCCGGCAAGGGTCTGTGTGTCGATCCGGCTCGCCAGATGCGCGTGTTTTCTGACAAAATCGAGCAGATATGTCGTCACTGTCTCAGGTGCTTCGATCTGCGGCATGTGGCCAATGCCATCCAGAATGCTCGCAGGCCCCTGCCCCAGCAGTCCGGCAATGCGCTCGCATTCTGCCGGCGGGCAAACCGTGTCCAGCGCGCCACCCATGACGGCCACCGGCATCTTCAATCCGCTCAGGACATCGCTTCGGTCCCATCCCGCAGACGCGTTCAGTGCAGCGAGATAGCCATCGCGATTGAGACGCCCAAAATCGGCAACGAGACGGTCAATTGTCGCCTCGCTTGCGTCCGGTGTGAGCACCTGCTGTGCCACACGGCGCGCTGCTTCCGGCAGCACCTCATTGCCGGTGAAAATGTCCTCACGAATGGTCACATAGTCCCGGCGCTGCGCTGCATCAAGATGGGCGAGAAAACTGGCCTGCGCACCCGACAGCACAATTGCACCCAGGCGATTAGGCATCAGCGCGCAGGCTTCCATCAGGATGCGGCCACCCATCGAATGTCCGACGGCAATCACACGGTCGAGCTTCAGGCTGTCGAGCACCCGCATCAGGTCTTTGGCGAAATCGCGCATTGAGCTCACACGCGGTCCGTGGCTGTCACCATAGCCGCGCGCATCCCAGGCAAACACCGCAAAGTCAGTCGCAAGCGCCTCCACCTGTGCGCTCCATTGGCCACGGTGCCCGCCAATGCCATGCAGCAGAAAAACCGCAGGCCCCGCGCCGCTGCAGTCAAGCGCGATGCTGGTCTGGGGTTCAATGGATCTGTGACTCGTGAAAATGGGACAGCCTCGGCATCTTCGGGGTTTCGGGTCTGAAAGGGAGCACCTCGAAGACACCGTGTCCGTCAAAGATACGAAGCGGGGTCATTACGTCAAATGACAAATCATACTGACATCATTCAGTTTGGTTATGCTCTATCCGTTAGCCCGAATTCCGGACCACATCCAGTACCGCTCGCCTGAATGCCGCGAGCTCCGATGCGGAACTCACAAGCTGCGCTAAAGCTCGGCACAGCTCAAATTCAGGCTTTGTTAGCAGCTGGTTCGGGCAAAAACCGAGACAGAACCGACCGAAATTGCTGATAGGGCTCAAGGCAGATGAAGGGGTTGGTCCTTCAGGATCGTTTCCATCGAGAACAATCCTGTCACCGTTTCCAGATCGACATTCGCAACAAGTTTTTTGTAAACCCGGTCGTAGCCTGACATCGAGGTTGTGACGACCTTGATCATGTAGTCCCAGTCGCCGCCGATTCTGTGCACATCGACGATTTCTGGAATAGCGGCAAGGTGTTTGCGAAACGCGCGCATCCAGCTTTCACTATGCTGGCGGGTGCGGATCATCACGAACACCGTCAGATCAAGGCCCAGCAGATCAGCGTTCAGACGGGCATGGAAGCCTTCGATCACCCCGAGGTCCGTCAGCCGGCGGGTCCTGCGCCAGCAGGCATTTTGGGACAGCCCGACGGCTTCGGCAACATCACGCTGCGACAGCGCGCCGTCCTTTTGCAGCACTGCAAGAATTTTGCGATCAATAGCATCAAGTTCGATCATATGACCCAATATTCCTATCTGCGGTGCAAACTCAAGTGAATTATTTGACCCAGAAGCAGGTAAATTACTCCGCACAAGCAAACGAGAGTGCCGTGATGAACACCCCCCCTGCCGAAAGCCTATTTCACCGTTTCCGCTCAAGCCTGCGAACCGGCAACATGGTGGCAAACCTGACAGAAGGCCTGATCGGGCACGATGCGACAATTGACGGACCGCTCGGCAGGAAACCGCTGATCTATGCCGATTACGTCGCTTCCGGCCGGGCGCTGCGCCAGATCGAGGATCTTGTGCTGAGCGAGTTGCTGCCGTTTTATGCCAACAGCCACACCGAAGCCTCCTATGTCGGCGGCATGATGACCCGACTGCGCCGGCAGGCGCGTGATGTCATCCGGGCGGAATGCCACGCGTCGCAGGATCACGCCGTGATTTTTGCCGGATCAGGCGCGACCGCCGGCATCAACCGGCTGGTCCATCTGCTGGGGCTGCCGGAAATGGTGGCGCAGGGGAAAGCCCCCGTGGTTCTCATCGGTCCATACGAGCACCACTCCAACATCCTGCCCTGGCGCGAAAGCGGTGCCGAGGTGATCGAGGTGCCGGAAGCCGACCATGGCGGGCCGTGCATGCCAGCGCTGAGCAAGACGCTTGCCAGCATCAAGGGGCGGCCCGTGATCGGCGCCTTTTCCGCGGCCTCCAACGTCTCCGGCATCGTCAGCGACGTGGTCGAAATCACTCGCGTGCTCAAGGCGTCGGGCGCAACGGTTGTCTGGGATTATGCCGGCGGCGCGCCCTATCTTTCCATCGACATGTTGCCGGCGCAGGGCGCCGAGATTGATGCGGTCGTTCTCTCGCCGCACAAATTTGTCGGCGGGCCCCAGGCATCCGGTCTGCTGATCCTCCGCCACGACGTCGTGCGGGCCGAAAAACCCACAATGCCGGGCGGTGGAACCGTGCGCTTCGTCTCGCCCACAGCCCATGACTATTCCCACAGCGTCGAGGCCCGCGAAGAGGCCGGGACACCGAATGTGATCGGCGACCTGCGCGCAGCACTTTGCTTTCTGGTCAAGGCCGAAGTCGGTCAGGACTTCATCACCCGCCGCAACCGGGGAAACTGCCAGAAGGCCATGCAGGCCTGGGGGTCACACCCCAATATCGAATTGCTCGGTAATCTCACGTGCGACCGGCTTCCGATTTTTTCATTCCGCTTGCGCGATGGCAAAGGCGGCTATGTGCATCAGCAACTGGTGACCCGCCTGCTGTCGGACTGCTACGGCATTCAGGCCCGTGGCGGCTGTGCCTGCGCCGGTCCCTATGTACATCGCGTGCTTGATATCGATGATGACAGGTCAGAGCAGATCCGCTCGGAAATTCTTGCCGGCCGGGAGCTTGAAAAGCCCGGCTTTGTCCGCCTGAATTTCAGCTACCTTGCCACCGATGCAGAGGTTGAAACCATTTTGACATCGGTACTCGAACTTGCCGAAAGTGCAAATCAGCACGTGCCAGCCTATTCCTGCGACCCGACCACGGCGATTTTCACCCCGGCCTAAAACCAGTCACAGGAGATGAAAGCGCCGCCGTTGAGCGTATCTGGACACTAATGCGTGTCGCGTTCAAATGGACTAATTTGAACGACAACGTACATGCATCATTTCAAAGTCCTACAGCGTCGCGCATCCGATTGGATGCGCGGCGCTGTAAGGAAACAAAGATAAAGCCTGACGCCATGAGCGCCCACTCCAGCCGGGAACCGTGGCGGCGTTAAAAGGCATCAGCAACGGTTTGAATAATGCTGCAAAATCGCACAAACCAATCGCCGCGGGGTTGATGTTACGGTGCTTTAAAGCCGGTAGACCCGCGCGGCCGTTGCGTAAAAGATGTTGTGCATGGCCTCCTCGCCCAGTTCGCTTGTAGCCCCGACATGGGCTTCGACCAGGACCTGGTAGGAACTCCAGATTTTTTCGATCGGGAAATTTGAGCCGAACATGCATCGCTCGGCACCGAACATGTCGACAGTTTCCAGGATGATGCGTTTGATCAGATCAGCATCGACGCGATGAACAAAGGTACCAAAACCCGATAGCTTGCTGGTGACATTGGGCATCCCCGCAAGCGCTTCCATGCCATCTCGCCAGACTGCCCAACCGTCCTCCGACAGATCCTCGGGCATGCCGGCATGCTGGAGAATGAAGGTGACATCCGGACAGGCTTTGGCAAGGCTCACCGCCCCTTTCATCTGGCCTGCGAACAACTGCAGGTCAAAGGTCCAGCCATATTCTGCGAGCCTGCTTATATTGTTCTGGACGACCGGGTCTTCCGCCATCGCGGCACTGGAGGCGAAGCGGTAAAGCGGGTTCTCGTGCCAGTGGAACTGTTGCCGCACGCCGCGCATCGCCGGATAGGGCTTGAGACGGTCGAGTTGCGGCCGCACATCGGCAACCGTCATGTCGGCATAGCCGACGATGCCGTGCGGCCAGCCGGTTCTGTCGGCGGTCTCCTGCACCCAGCGCACTTCGTCTTCAAACTGATCGGTGGGCCAGTTTGCCTGCACATAGACCGATTTCCTGACATTGCTGGAGGCAATATCCTCCAGAAACTCTTCGATCGGATAATCGCGGCGGACCGATTCGTAATCCCCGAAAATCCGCGGCTGCATCGGACCTTGCAGCCATTTCAGATCGGCCTGCCTCCAAATGTGATGATGGCTGTCGATGATGTCCATGATCCCCTCCCTGGTTGGGTTGTCTTAACCGGCCTGTACTATCTGACGCTGCTCGCCCAGACCCGCTATCGTCAACCGCATTTCGTCGCCCGCCTGCAACCAGACCTGCGGCTTGCGGCCCATTCCGACACCTTCCGGCGTGCCGGTGGTGATGACATCGCCGGGCTCGAGTTTCATGAATTGCGAGGTGAAGGCAATGATCTCGTCAACGGCGAAAATCATGTCCGCGGTCGAACTGTCCTGCATCACCTTGCCATTGAGCTCGAGCCTGAGAGCCAGCGCCTGCGGATCGGGAACCTCATCGGCGCTGACCAGCCAGGGACCAAGCGGGCCGAATGTCGGGGCGCTCTTGCCCTTGACCCACTGGCCGGTGCCTTCGGCCTGCCAACTGCGTTCGGATACGTCGTTGCAAATCGCATAGCCGGCGACATATTTCAGCGCGTCGGCGCGCGAGACCCGATAGGCTGGACGTCCGATCACGACCGCAAGTTCGACTTCCCAGTCCAGCTTGTTGGCGTTGTCGGGCTTGATCACCGGATCGTTCGGACCGCTCAAGCTGTTAGGCGCCTTGTTGAACAGGATCGGCTCGGCCGGAATCGGCAAATTCGATTCCTTGGCATGGTTTGTGTAATTCAGACCCACGCAGATGAAGTTGCTGATCCTGGCCAAAGGCGCGCCCAGACGAACATCCTTGTCCACTTCCGGCAGGCTACCCGGATCGATCGCTTTGAGCTTTTCGATCACCTCACAGCTGATTGCGGCACCGGAAAAATCCTCGACCACGCCCGAGAGATCGCGAATCGTTCCGTTGTCCTGCAAAAGGCCGGGGCGTTCCTGGCCAGCGGCACCAAATCTGACAAGTTTCATTGTGTTATCCTTTTCTCGAAATGCTGTCCGCCCGATTACAGAAGGAGCAGGGACAGGTAAGGGGTAAAGGTGAGCAGCAGCAGCACGGCCACCAGCGCCACCACAAAGGGAGCGACGCCGATGGCAACGTCCTTCATGCTCGTTCCCGATATGCCGGTAATGACAAACAGGTTCAGCCCGATGGGCGGTGTCACCGCTGCGATCTCGATATTGAGCACCAGCACGATGGCGAAATGGATCGGATGAATGCCAAGGGCCGCAACGGTGGGCAGCAATAACGGAGCAACCACCGTGAGCAGCGTGAAGCCATCGAGAAAGCAACCCAGCACGATCAGCATGACATTGGCCAGCAGCAAAAAGCCGATAGGCGAAAGGTTGTATGCGGTGATCAGTTCGACAATGGATTGGGGAATCCCCACAAGCGTGGCAAGCATGCCGATGAACAGCGCACCGGAAAGAATGAAAAGGATCGATCCGGTTCCGCGGGCACTCTCCAGGACAATCATCGGCAGATCGCGAAAACCGATGGATCGGTAGACAAATATCCCGATAAACAGACCATAGACGACCGAAAGCGCGGCGGCCTCGGTTGGTGTTGTGTAGCCCAGATAGATGCCGCCCAGCACAATTGCGGGCATGCCCAAAGCCGGGCCGGCCTTGGTGAAGGTGCGCCACACCGCCCGCAGCGTGAAAGGCTCGGTCCGGGTGCCATAGCCATGCCGGAAGGCGATCGTGAAGGCAACAATGCCGATCGCGGTTGCCGATATCAGGCCCGGAACAACACCGGCAAGAAACAGGCTTTTGACCGATTGCTGAGAAAGTTCGGCAAAGATCACCATGGCCACGCTTGGCGGGATCAGAATTCCCAGCGTGCCGCCCGCCGCCATAAGACCGGCGGTGTAACGGCGCGGATAGCCCAGCGCCTCCATTGTCGGGATCATCGTTCGGCCCAGCGCGGCGGCCGAAGCAACCGAAGACCCGGTCATCGCGCCAAAAATCGCCGAGGCGCCGGTAGCCCCGATCGAGGCACCGCCGGGAACACCGCCAACGATACTCTGCATGAAGGCGAAGAGATGTTTGGCAAAGCCGGACCGCAGCATGATGTTGCCGGCGAGAATGAAAAAAGGAACAGCCAGAAGGACGAAGCTGTCCAATGAGGAATAGATGGATTGCGCCACCTGAGTGAGCGAGGTCGCGCCTGTGGTCAAGACGAAGATCAGGCCGGAAAGCCACAATGCGAAGCCTACGGGCACGCCGATGACCAGCAGAAACAGAATGAGGCAGACGAGTAGAATGGACATTTGGTGTTATTCCCCGGTTTCGCGCATGGCCGTCTGTCGGACGCCGAGCAGGCGGAGGACAAGCCGCATGCTGATCAACGCAAAGGCGATAGGGACGATCAACTGGGCGACCCATACCGGAAATGGCAGATTGGAATGCGCAAAGCTCAGGTTGAAACGGATTGATTCCTTGACGAAGACCACGCCAAGCCAGGTTGCCGAGAGGGAAAACACAAGACAGAGAAAATCTGCAAGCCAACCGAGCAGCTTCTGAACCCGGTCACCAAAAAAACTGACGACGAACTCGACCCGGATGTGACCGTCACGGCGCGTCAACCCGATGGCACTGACATACACCAGCATGATCAGTATGACCCGGGCAAATTCTTCGGACCAGGGAAGTGAAACACCCAGGAATGTCCGGGATGTCATGTCATAGGTGACCAGAAGGAAGACGCCGGCGAGGCAGAGGACGGCAAGACCGTCCTCTGCGCGGGCCAGTATATCGCTGACCTTGCCTAACATCACTTGCTGTAGGATTCGAGTTCAGTCATCAGATCGGTTCCGATCTGCGATTCAAACTCTGTCCAGACCGAGCGGGTAGCCTTCATCCAGGCATCGCGTTCAGCATCTGATTGCATGTGCACGGCAACGCCTGCGGACCTCAAATCTTCCAGCGCCTGGTCGGACGCGGCTTCGGACCGGGTACGGTGCTTTGCTGCAACTTCCGTAGCGGTGGTTTGAATGATGTCACGAAGTTCGGCGTCCAGCCCGTTCCACCAGGCAGTGTTCACTGTCCAGGGATAGAAGGCCATGTAGTAGGGCGCGTAGGTCACGTGCCGGATGCTCTCTTCCCACTTGTACACGGTGTAGCTGTCGGTCGGCACGTTCAGGCCATCAATCACGCCCTGCTGAATAGCCGGAGAAATTTCACCAAAATTGATCGAGACCGGCTTGGCGTTGAGTTTTTGCAGCATGGCAAGATTGACCTTGCCAAGACCACGGAACTTCAATCCGGCCATATCTTCCGGATTGATCAGTGGCGTCTCGCGGGTGCCTGGAACCAGGTAATCGAAAGGCAGGATCCCGATAACGGTTGCACCCTTTTCTTCTGTTTCGGCATAGACCCGTTCAAAGAACTTGTCGTCGATCGCCTTGTAGAAGGATTCCTTGGTCGGGAACGCATAGGGCAGTTCCGAGACAGCGCTTCTGGGAGCAAGCGCGCTCCAGTAAGCGGAAATCAGAGTCGTCATTTCCGCATCGCCGCGCAGGATCGCCTGCACCAGGTCGAGGCCGCGATAGAGGCTGCCGCTGGGGAAGAACTTGACTTCGATGCGCCCGTCCGACCGCTCCTCGACAAGTTTCTTGAAGTCCTTGTTCGCAGCGCCGGGCGTGATTTCCAGCGAGTATTCGACTGGAAATCTGATCGTGACTTCCTGGGATACAGCCGGCGTTGCACATATCGTTACAATGCTGGCGGCAGCCAGCGACAACAGAGCCTTCATGATTGGTCCTCCTCCAAAGGTTTAGGTTGCACGAGCCACCCGTTTGATGGCATCATTGTGCACAATCTTAGACACTTTCGAAAGTTTGGCAACATTTAGATGATCAGCAGAAGCACTCAGGCATGGGAAATCATTCGCAACGCTATTGTTTCAGGCCGTCTCAAGCCCGGAACGCCGTTGAAAACCTCGGAGCTTCAGGAGCTGTGCGGGATGAGTGTATCGCCGGTCCGGGAGGCCCTCGCCCGGCTCGTTGCTACCGGACTTGCCACCGCTGAACACAACCTGGGTTACCGGGTAGCGCCACTGAGCGGCCCGGACCTGCAGGATCTTGTCGATACGCGGATACGCGAGGAATCCTGGGCGCTGATGCGGTCAATCGAGAACGGTGACGAAGTCTGGGAGGGGCGGATCCTCGCCAGCCTGCACATTCTCGAGCGCTTGCCGCGGGAAAACCCCGAAGACCAGAGCCTATACAACGAACAGTGGGAAAGCAGGCATTCCGATTTTCACGACGCACTGATTTCCGAATGTGGTTCCAAGCTCACTTTGGGATTCTGTGCCACCCTGCGCGATCAGAACGACCGCTATCGCAGACTGTCCCTCGTTCTGGAAGGCGGTGGCCGCAACGCCATGAACGAACACCGGGAAATCGCGGAAGCATCAATCCAACGCGACCAGGCGCGCGCAATTGAGGCGCTTGCCTCGCATTACTCGACGACGGCAAAATATCTGCTGGAAACATATGTTGAGGACTAGAGCGCTGCTGTGGCAGTGGCGAGCGTGAGCCGAGGAATTGCAGCTGTCACGCCCTCTCTAAACCTTGGTTGCGCGAGATGCCGGAGGCCGTCTCAGGGCCAGGAGAAATTTCGTCAAACCGGCAATAGATGATCCATCCACCAGGTCATCAAGCACTGGAAGAATGGCGCGCAAGGCTTGCGTCTCGGGACGGAACCGCGGATCCCCCGCAAGCGGCGTAGCCAGCGACAGTCGGTGGGCAGAGGCAGCAAAGCGGCTGAAAGCGGTTTCCATCTCGGCAGGATCACCGCGTTCCAGCGCGTCCGACAGGATGACCACCACAGCGCCCCGCGCGAAGGCTGAAAATCTCGGCACCGACTGGAAGGCGAGCAGTGTCTGCCCGATACGGGTGCCGCCGTCCCAGTCCTCAACCAGTGCCCCTGCCCGTTCCAGCGCCTGAGCGCGGTTGCGGATCCGCAAGGCGGATGTGAGCCGCGTCAATCTGGTTCCGAACGAAAACACCTCGGCGCGCCCGGTTCCCTGCACTGCGGCATAGGCAAGTTTGAGATAGTCCTCGGTGTGCAATTTCATCGACCCGGAAACATCGATCAGCAGCAAGAGCCGGCGCGGCACCTGCTGCCGGCGGCGCAGCCGGGGCGACGGGATGTCGCCATCGGTGGCCAGAATCTTTCGCATGGAACCGCGAATATCGAGGTTTGTGCCGGTCTTGGTCCTGACCATGCGAAAAGACCGGCGCCGGGGAAGCGTAGAGCCAACAGACCGTTCGAACATGTCGAGCCGCAGGCCATCGTCCGAAAGAGCCCTAACGCTAAGCTGCTCCGATCCCGATGTCATTTCACCGCCGGTTTCATCCTCAACCGGCACGGTCTCATCTTCATCGGTGTCCCTGTCGTCCTTGATCTGAGGATCTTCCTCATTTTCATCATCGCCCCCAACCATCAGTCGCGTGTCACCCTCAAACCAGCTTTCAAACAGCGCATCGAACTCCACGCGCCGCTCCGGCGCCGGCGCGAAAGTCGCGACCGCCGAACGGCGGATGTCTTCCATCGAGCGTGGGCCGAGAAGGGTGACTGCCTGCATGAAAGTGATGGCCTGTTCCGACGCAATGGCAAAGCCAAACCGGCGTAACAACCGGGCAAAGCCGAACAGGGGCGCCGAGCCGCGCGGCAGATCGTCAGGCACCGATGCCTTGTCGCAGGCAAGGAACGTGTTCATGACATCGCCTCCTCGATTATGCGTTGCATGTCCGGCGCGATGAAATGAACATCTTCCTCATCCTTGATCAGGACGCCGATCGCCCGGCGAAACGCTTCGGGCCAGGGGCTGCCGCCCTTTTCAAGAATCGTTGCCGCATTGGCCCATTCGATCGCCTCGGCAATGCCCGGAGGCTTGGCCAGCGGTCGTGACCGGATGGTCTGGACCGCATCGGCAACAGCCATCGCGGTGTCTCGTGCCACGTCGCCGGCCCGTGCCATGATGATCGCTGCCTCGCGCTCCGCGTCCGGATAGCTGATCCAGTGATAGACGCATCGGCGGCGAAGCGCCTCGGCCAGCTCGCGGGTCCGGTTTGATGTCAGAATCACCAGCGGGCGGCTCGATGCACTGATGGTGCCGCGTTCAGGAATGGAAATCTGGAAGTCGGACAGGAACTCGAGCAGAAGCGCCTCGAATTCATGGTCGGAGCGGTCGATCTCGTCGACCAGCAGCACGCGCTGCTCCGGCGCCTGCAAAACCTGCAGCAACGGACGGGCGATCAGGAAACGGTCACCATAGATGTCGGTTTCCGCGTCCCCGGCCTGACGGATTGCCAGCAACTGCCGCTGGTAGTTCCATTCATAAAGCGCGTGCGCGGCATCAATGCCTTCATAGCATTGCAGCCGCACCAGATCGCGGCCCACGGCCTTGGCAACGGCCTTGGCGGCCTCTGTCTTGCCGACACCCGGGGCGCCTTCCAGCAGCAAGGGCTTGCCCAGCCGGATTGCCAGGAAGATCGCCGTGGCGAGGCCTTCGTCCGCCAGATAGTCCAGTTGCGCCAGACGCGACATCACGTCTTCCGGTGAGACTGCCATCCCGCCGATACCGTGGTCCATCATGATGCCGTCGAACTTTCGCCGGCAGCCGCTTTTTCCTTCAGGGCACGAAGAACCCGCTCCGGTGTTATCGGCATGGTGTCGATGCGCACGCCCACCGCGTCGAAGATCGCATTTGCCAGAGCTGGAATCTGCGGATTGGCGCACATCTCGCCCGGGCCCTTGGCTCCGTATGGTCCATCGGCGGAGGGACGCTCCAGAACATAGGTCTCGGTCTCGGCCAGATCGCCGGGGCCCGGCATCAGATACTGGTTGAAGTCGGTACCGCCATGATCGCGGTTCGGGTAATAGGGCTCCGTGGTCTCGTAAAGCGCATGGCTGATGCCCATCCAGGACCCGCCGACCAGTTGCTGCTCGACCATTTTCGGGTTCAGGGCCCGACCGATCTCATAGACATTCTTGACTGACTGAACGGTGATTTCGCCGGTCTCGTCGTCAACCTCGACATCGGCAACCACGCAGGCATGGGCGTAGCAGGTGGCGGGCTTCATCGCGCCCGTCTCTGTGTCCGGATAAGATCGCTGCACGAGAAACATGCCGCGGCCGGAGATCGAGCGCCCCTGCTTGAAATGCGCTGCGAGCGCCGTGTCGAATATGGAAATCGACTTCTGGGGTGCACCCTTGACGTGGATGTTGCCTTCCCCATCGGTCTCGAGGTCCGTGGCATTGACCTCAAGTTCCTCTGCTGCCACTTCGAGCATCACCTGGCGGGCTTCCTGGGCTGCCTGAAGAACCGCATTGCCGATCCGGTGGGTGCCGCGCGAGGCAAATGTGCCCATGCAGTGCGGGCCGGTGTCGGTATCGGCGGTATCGATGGTCACCAGATCGGTGGGCACGCCGATGGTTTCGGCACAGATCTGCGCCATCACCTGCTTGAGCCCCTGGCCGAGATCCACACTCGACAGCGACACCATGAAATTGCCGGTGGGCGTCGAGTGAACAAGCGCCTGGCTCGGATCGCCGCCCAGGTTCATGCCGGTCGGATAGTTGATTGCCGCGACACCGCGGCCAGATCTGATCGCCATCTCAAACCTTCCTTTCGAGCGAGGACATCTCGAGATATTTCTCTGCCACCGGCCATCCGGCGACCCTTGAGGCTTCCTGCATGCACTCGATCAGGGCAGCCCCTTCGGTGGGTTGCTGGTGGGCCTTCATGTCGCCGTCGCGATAGGCATTGATGAAGCGGAATTCGAGCGGATCCATGCCGATCAGCCGGGCCAGCTTGTCCATCTGCACCTCAAGCGCAAAATCGGCGATGGTCACGCCAAAGCCACGCATGGCGCTCGAAGGCGTGCGGTTGGTGTAGACACAATAGGTGTTGATCCAGACATGTGGCACCGTATAGGGACCGGGGTAATGCGCCGCCCCTTTTTGCGCGCCATAGGGCGAGTGCCGCGAATAGGCGCCAGCATCGGTATAGCCGGTGACCTGCCTTGCGACGAGGCGTCCGTCATTCATCACACCGTCCTTGAGGATGATCGTCTCGGCTGCGCGTGGCGAGGATATCTGCATTTCCTCTTCGCGGCTGTAGATGAAGGAGACCGGCCTTCCCGTCAGCTTGGCAGCAAGAATGGCGATCGGTTCGACAATGACATCGACCTTGCCGCCAAATCCGCCGCCGACTGTACCGCCGACCATGTGCAGCTTGTGCCCCGGCATCTGCAGGATGATCGAGGTGTTGTCGAGGGTGAAGAACATGGCCTGCGTGTTGGTGTAGCAGGTGAAGCGGTCATTGCCTTCAGGAGCCACGATACAGCCGGTGGTCTCTGTCGGCGCCTGCTCGATCGGCGAGGACGAATAGGTCTGCTCGAGAATATGATCGGCCATGGCAAAGCCGGCCTCGATATCGCCAAACCGGACCTTGCGGTGATCGCCACTGTCATAGTGGTAATAATTGCCCGGATGATGCGCGTTGACCTGCGGGGCATCGGGCTTCAGCGCCTCAAGCACATCGAAGACCGCGGGAAGGACCTCGTAATCGACCTTGACCTTGGCGGCAGCTTCCTGCGCGGCGCGCTCGCTGGTGGCAACCACGGCGACCACCGCTTCACCCTTCCAGCTGACCTTCTTGTCGGCGAGAACAGTCTCGTCTTCAGGGCCGACCTGGATCAGGATCAGGATCGTGTAGAGATTGTGGGGAACATCCTTTGCCGTCAGCACCCGTATGACCCCTGGATGCTTTTCAGCCTCCGAGGTGTCGATCGAACGGATGTTGGCGTGATGATGCGGGCTGCGCACCATTTTCAGATGCAGCAAGCCGGGAAAGGTCCGGTCGGCGAAAAAGGTGGTCTTGCCGGTGACATGACCCGGCGCATCGGACCGCGGCCGGGGCTGACCGATTTCGTTGAGGTTGTCGTCGCGTTCATCGGCGAAATAGTTCTTGCGAAGTTCCATTGTCGTCCTCCTCAGCCCGCGTTCTGCGAATTTGACCGGGCCGCGGCGAGTACGGCGTTGATGATCGGCTCGTAGCCGGTGCAGCGGCAGATGTTGCCGGAGATGGCTTCGACCACATCTTCACGGGTGGGATTGGGTGTTTGATCGAGCAAGGCCTTGGCGGCCATCACCATGCCCGGTGTGCAAAAGCCGCACTGGGTGGCAAACCCGTCGAGAATGGCGCGTTGCACGGGGTGCAGCACTCCGTCGCGTCCAAGACCTGCTGTGGTTTCGATGGTGGCGCCCTCGCAACTCTCGGCAAGGGTCAGGCAACTCAGCCGCAATTCGCCATCAACAATCACCGAGCATGCGCCGCAGGTGCCCTGCTGGCAGCCGCCCTTCGGCGATGTATCGCCCATGGTGTCGCGCAACGCATGAAACAACGTCGTGCCGCTTTCGATGAATTCGGCCCTTTCATCACCATTGAGACTGAACTGAACTGGAACTCTGGCCATCACTTCTCCTCCCGCCGTCAGCCCTCCAGCATCCGGTCCATTGTCAATGCTATTCCCTCTTCTCAGCCGAGCAGCAGCCTGCCGAAATGCACCGGCAGGACTTCGCTCCGGTACCAGGCGCTGGCAACCGGATCGGTGATCGGATCGGTACCCGCGACGATGACGGCGACCGCGTCGGCTATTCCTGCTTTTGTCAGCGGCGCTCCGATCAGGGCCTTTTCAGCAGCCATCGCCCGCATCGGACGGTCAGCCATGCAGCCGAGCGCAATGCGCGCCGCGCTCACCTCCCCTTGAGGGTCGGCCTGGATCGCAGCGGCGATGCTGAGAACCGAGACGCCTTTTGGTTTGACCCGCGAGACCTTCACGAACCGAAAGCTGTTTGCCGCAGGAATATCAAAACTGACGGCGGTGACGATGGCGCCTTTTCCGCTCGGCTTCGCGAAATCGTCGCGCCTGTCGAGAAAATCAACGATCCCCATGTCGCCGCCGGTGGTGTGAACCATTGCCCCGAGCGCCAGAAGTGCAACGGTGAAATCTCCATAGGGCGCCGGTGCAAACAGATTGCCGCCGACAGTCGCCATGTTGCGGATGGCCGGGCCACCGACAGCCTTCGCGGCCCCGCTGATCGTTGCAAGATCACCGCTGCTTATGATCGAAGACATCGTAGTCGATGCCCCGATACGCACCCGCTGGTCCGAGACTTCAATATCCGACAACGCAGGATCCGTGGTCCGGACATAGCCGGTGGTCGCAATATCTCCCTCGTTGACGGCGCGCACCAGCAGGGTGCCGCCGCCGAGATAGCGAGCGCCATCCTGCGACAGCGCTGCCGAGGCTTCATGGGTGGTTGCAAATGTCCTCAGAGCAAGCGACATGGCGATACTCCTTCAAGCCGTGATCAGGATTTTCCGGTGAAATGCTCCTGCAGCGCATCGATGCCGCCCTGGAACACATTGGCGCCCATGCCGGCGGCAATCTTGTCTGCTTCGCCGTCCGGTGCGTCGAACTCGGCGGTCCACTCCACGTAGGTGCGCTCGCCATCGGTGACACGACGCAATTGCAGCGTCGAGCTATGATTGGAGATCGGCGCAGGGTGTTCGATGATCGAATAGCTGACAAGGAAATCCTCGTCGGAGAAGGCGGTCAGCTTCTCGCGAATCTTCGGGCCGCTGGCCAGCGTGAAGTTACGAACGCAGCCAATATCAGTTGCGGCCTTGCCGTCCTCAATGTGACTTTCAACCATGCGCGGATGCCAGCTCGGCAGTCCGTTGAAATCACGAATACGGGCCCAGACTTTCTCTACAGGCGCGTCGATGATGCTGGAAATGGTTACAGTCGTCATTGATGTAGGTCCTCACAAGTTCTCAAGCCCCAAGTCTATGGCGCCGAAACCCGTGATGCTTATCAATGCGTCTTGGTGCTTTATCGCACAGTCGGAAAAACCGCCTGCCATTCAGGCCGGGAAGCTGCCGCCCTGCGATACTGCGCCGGGGGCACGCCGACGTGGTCCCTGAAAAAGCGGGAGAAATTGCCCTGCGTTGTAAAACCCAGGTTGCAGGCGACAGAAATCAGCGGCTCGTGCGATCCCTGCAGCTGACGCCGTGCCTCCTCCATCCGCAACGTGTTCCAGTAGACATTCGGTGTCAGCCCGGTCTGTTCCTTGAACAGGGAGAAGAAATGCGCCCGCGAAAGCCCGACACTGCGCGCCAGCTCGTCAAAGCAGATCCGCTCGCAGATATTGAGCTTCATCAATTCAATCGCCTTGCGGACACGGAAATCCAGGTGCCTGGATTGACTGTGCAACCGTCGCAGCCGCAGGTCTTGCGGCCTTGCCATTGTGATCAGATTGTCGATCAGTCGTTCGATTTCATACACCACAAGGTTATCGATACCGGCATCATCATAAAGCAGATCGAAAACCTGCTGGGCCGCACGGTTGCTCACTTCATCCATGCGAATGGTCGGACGTGCAAACAGGGAAGCACCGGCGCCAAGGCCGTAGCGTCGCCGCGCCCAGTCCGGGTCGATGTAGAATGCCAGAAAAAACCCCGGTTCCCGTTCACTGGACATCGAGTGGCTGTGCGGCTCAAATGAATTGACGGCTGCTGCAAGGCTGGGTCCGAGGGTGACCGCCTCCTCGCCGATCATCATGTTACCCGAGGCACCCTCCAGCCATATGATGATGTGCGCCTCGGTGTGGGCATGGGTGACCAGGTCACTGGAAACGGTAAGCACGGAAACATGTCCGAACTCGCCCCTGAAGAGCTTGATCGACGACATAGGCAATTCCTCCCGAAGCGACATCCTCCTGCGCTTCTGGATGAAATCTTGATCTGCAGGGCCGCTTCCGTCAAGCGCTCGCTGGTTTTGCCGGCACATGGAGACAAATTGCAGGTTCGCGGCTACCGCTGAGTCACACCTCACAGAGCTGAAATGACACGGTGCTAGCAGGGGCTGGCTATGCCGAGCGCGTTTTGTCCGCTATCGGCAATCGCCCGGCGGTACCGCCACACATCAGCCGAATGAATCCGGCATCAGGGTCTTGGGCAGAAACAGCGCAATCTCTGGGAACAGGATGATCAGCAGAAGAATGAGCAGCATCGGCAGCAAAATGATGATCACGTCGGGAATGACCTTCATCACATTCATTCCGCCGATGGCCGCCGAGATCAGCAAACACAGGCCGTAAGGCGGGGTCACCAGGCCGAAGGCAAGCGAGACGATGCCGATGATGGCGAAGACCAGCGGATGGATGTCGGCGGCTGCCGCTGCAGGCATCAGCACGGTGCCGAGAATGATGATCGTCGGTATGGCGTCGATGAACAGACCGAAGAAAAGGAACAGAGCGGCAATGATTATCGCCGTGCCGAAACTGCCGAACTCCAGGCTGGTAAGGAACATCACCACCAGCCGGGGGACATTGTAAAACGACAGCATCCAGCCAAACGCCGATGCCGTGCCGATGGCAAACAGCGAAATGGACGCAAAGCGACCGGTATCATAGAAGATATGGCCAAGATCCTTCAGCGTCACTGTGCGGTAGACGAACACGCCGAGTATCAGCGCATAGGCAGCCGCGATGATCGCGCTTTCAGTGGGCGTGACAATGCCGCCGACAATGCCGCCGATCACCAGGATCGGTGTCAGCATGGCAAGGGCGGCACCTCGGAAGGCGTTCCAGGTTCCCGCCAGTGTCGGCCGGCCGGCTGTCGGGTAGTTGTAGACCTTGGCGTAGCCATAGACTGTCGCCATCAGCGCAAAGCCGATCATCAGCCCCGGTACGGCGCCGGCCAGAAACAGACCGCCGACCGAGACCTGCATCACCCCGCCCCAGACGACCATCAGAATGCTTGGCGGAATGATCACGCCCATCACCGAGGAACAGGCGGTAATGGCGATGGCGAAGCGGGCGTCATAGCCCTCCTTGACCATGGCCGGGATGAGGATCTTGCCGCAGCCGGCGGCATCCGCGGTGGATGAGCCGGATATGCCGGCAAACAACATCGACACGGCAACATTGACGTGGCCCAGCCCGCCCGGCATCCAGCCGGTAAGCACCCTGGAGAGGTCAATCAGCTTGTCGGTTATCTTTCCCGAATTCATCAGGTTTGCCGCAAGCAGGAAGAACGGAACGGCCAGCAGAATGAACGAATTGTAGGACTGGAACATCCGGTCAAGGATGATAAACGGCGTCAGGCGAATGTCGAGCATGACGATCGGGACAATCGCCAGACCGAGTGAAAACGCCACCGGCACCCGGATGAAGACAAGCAGCAGGAAGCCGCCCACCAGGATGATGCTGGCAAGACCGGTTGATAAAATCATGACGTAGCCACTTTCTCTTGCCGATAGTGATCGACAACCTCGTAAAGCCGATAGGATGCAAACAGGGTCCACACAAGGCCGGCAATCGGCACCGAGATATAAGTCACCAGAAGGTTTGCGCGCATCATCACCGAATTCTGGATGTAGCCGAATTGCGCGTACTCGATGCCGAACCAGGCAAACAGCAATCCGAACATCAGGATCAGCGCCATGACAGTGCCGTTCTGCACCATGGTCCAGAACGGCGTCGTCGCATCGGGCATCACGTGAACATCAAAATGGGTGCGTTCCCACACCGCTACCATCGAGCCGATCATCACGATCCAGACAAAGATGAAGGTCGCCAGTTCCTCGGTCCACAGATAGACCGGTATGATGTCGGTGTAGCGCGAGATCACCTGCATGCCGACCGGGACAGCGAGCGCTGCCATCAGTATGCCGATGAGCAAGCGAAGGCCGCGGCAAAGCGTTTCGAGTGCATGTCCAATCACTTTGCTGCCTCCTCCTCAGGACGTTGCAAAACTCAGTCGAACCTAAGCAGTCCCGGCAGGATAACTGCCGGGACTGTATTATGGCTGTTCTACTTGGCCTGGATGGCGGCCAGCAGATCTGTTGCGCCGAGTTCTTCGGCATAGGCTGCCTGAACCGGCTTCACCATTTCAAGCAGCTGGTCGCGGTTCTCGAATTCCTGAACCTCGATCTGCCCGGCATCGATCATTTCCTGCAGCTTGATTCCGTCCTCGCGCGATTCCAGCTCTCGGCCGTAAGCGCCGGCTTCAGCACCCGCCTTCAGGACGACCGCCTGCAGATCTTCGGGAAGCTTGCGGAATGTCTTGCCGCTCATGACGATGGGACGAACCGTAATGGTGTGCCCGGTCAGCGTGACGTTCGGAGCGACTTCATAGAACTTGAGGTTCTGGATGCTCGCCGCTTCATTCTCGAAACCGGAAATCACGCCCGACTGGATGGCGTTGTAAACTTCGTTATAGGCAATCGCCGACGGCGCAGCCGTCAGTGCGGAGAAGATGCGTGCCTGGATGGGTGCACCCATAACCCGCATCTTGTGGCCCTTGAGTTCCTCCAGATTGCCGACAGGCTTGCTTGAAAGAAGGTTGCGGACACCGCCACCGGTGTAGCCGATGATCTTGATGTCGGCCTTTTCCAGCAGTTCATCTTCCAGCGGCGCCAGCACATCGCTCGACAGGACAGCATTCCAGTGATCCAGATCGCGGAACAGGAACGGCATGTCCATCAGCGGAATCGAGGGCGCAAAGCTCGCCATGTTCGACGGCGCCATGATCGTGTAGTCGATCGCCACGCCCTGCTGGAGAAAGGTGACGTAATCGGATTCGACACCAAGTTCACCGTTCAGGCGAAGGTCAAAACTGACGTCACCATCGTAATTCTGATCAACCAGCTCGGCGAATTTCACCATCGTCTTGGTGAAGGCGTGGTTGTCGTCAAACATGCTGGCGCCGCGAAGCGTAATCTCGTCGGCCTGGACGTTGACCGCCGAAACAGCGCTCATTCCGGTGGCAAGCGCCAGTCCCAGGATCATTCTTCTCGACATATCAAAAAGTGGCATTTCATTCCTCCCTATTGTTCAGGCTCCAGGCTCGCAATCCCCTTGCGCGCCGACAAAATCGTCGAAACCTGCATGAGCTAAACCCGTCGATGGACGTCCGTCAAGCAAAATGTTGACTAGTATGGTAACTAGGGTTAGACATTTTTAACAGGGAATTCGACCACGCGGCCTTGCGATGATGCGCGCGATTCTTCATGCCCTGAAGCGCCCCGAATGCGAAAGCCATCCGGAGCGCGAGGCAAAATCGTGTAAAGTCCCGTTCGGGAATCGCATCACGCATCAGAAGTCGGGTAAAGGCATGAACATCAGTCAGCCAATTGGCGAAAGCAGGCGGGGCACCGCAGCCGAGGAGGCCTATGAGAGGCTGCACGCCGACATCATTTCTCTACGGCTTCCGCCCGGCAGCAAACTGTCCGAAGTCGAAATCGCCAAGATGTATGACGTATCGCGCCAGCCTGTGCGCGAAGCCTTTCTGCGGCTGGGCGAACTCAACCTGCTGCAGATCCGGCCGCAGCGCGCGACGTTGGTCAAACGCATCTCGTTGCAGGATTTGGAAACAACACGGTTCATCCGCGCCGCGGTCGAGGTCGAGGTCATCCGCAGGGCCTGCCAAGTCGCCAGCCCGGAAGACCTTGACTTGATCAAGGCAAGCCTGGGGCCGCAAAAACAAGCGGTCGAGGCTGCGGACACGAAGCTGATGCACGAGCTCGATTACGCATTTCACCGGCTCATATGCGAGGCCGCCGGGTGCCTGCCTGCCTTCCGCACCATTGCCGAGAACAAGGCGCATACCGACCGCGTCTGCACGCTTGAACTGTCTGGCGACAATGGCATGACGGAAATCCTCGAGGATCACACAAAAATCGTCGAGGCACTGACCGCCCGTGATGAGGAGAAAGCGGTGCTGATGACCCGCAAGCACCTCTCCCGGCTCGATAAGACGCTGAGCAGGGCAAGCGAGAAATACAGCGAGTATTTCGAAGACTGATTATCGGATGTGTCTCCCGCTTGACAGAACTTGTTGACTACCATACCAGTTGACTTCCAGCTGGACCGATGCCGGTCAGCACTCGATGAATTTGAGGAAGTTCCATGACTCTGAGCGGAAAGACAGCGATTGTAACTGGCGGCGGACGCGATATCGGGCGGGCTTGCGCGCTTCGGCTCGCACAGGAAGGCGCGCGGGTTGTTATCAACTATCATGCCAGCAGCGCCGGTGCGGACTCCGCGGTGGAAGAAATCACCAAGGCCGGCGGTGAGGCCATCGCGGTTCAGGGTGACATGACCAGCCAGGCGGATGTCGAAACCCTCGTCGCCAAGGCCAGAGAGAAATTCGGTGACGAAATCAATGTTCTGGTCCATGTGACCGGAGGCCTGGTAGCGCGCAAGAAGTTCGACGAGATGGATCTTGCGCACTGGAACACGGTCATGGCGCTCAACCTCACCTCGCTGTTTCTGCTCGTCAAAGCTGTTGAGCCCCTGATGCCGGAAGGCAGCGCCATCGTTCCGTTTGCCTCCCAGGCCGGCCGCGATGGCGGTGGCCCGGGCGCCATTGCCTACGCCACGTCCAAGGGGGCGGTGATGACGATGACACGCGGCATGGCCAAGGAATTTGGCGCCCGGATCAGGGTCAACACCGTCTGCCCCGGGATGATCGACACCGACTTCCACAACATCTTCACCAAGCCGGAAGTCCGCAAGAATGTTGCCAACGGCACACCGCTCAAGCGCGAGGGCGCGTCCGAGGATGTCGCAAATCTGGTTGCCTTCCTTGCCTCGGACCAGGCGGCCTTCATGACCGGCACCTGCGTCGATATCAATGGCGGCATTCTGTTCTCCTGATCTCGATCCGAGATCAGCATAGTGGGCGCACCAGTTGTTCCAAATGGCCTCCCAGACCACGCGGATACGATTGGTGCGCCCTGTCATGTCTGTTCGACATAGATCATCCTCAGAGGCGTTGGTGCAGGAATAGACAAGTGTGCGGAATATGGCCTTTGACGGGTCCGCTTATTATGTTGCTCCCTGCGATGCTCGGTAGCGAACGGATTTCGGGCGTCCGCAGGCGAGCATTCGGTTGAGAATGGCCACGCTGATTGCAGCTTCTGTCTGTTGAGCAAGGAATGACCGAGCGCGCAAACGTGGTCCAATAATGCCTTTGTATCGACCCATCGCGGTTTCAACCAAAGCTCGTTTGCCGTAGCCGGTTGATGCCTGCCATTAAAGCCGGCCGTCTATCCGCATGGATGCGACGTGGTCGTCTCTCTGGCAGCATGCGTGGGCTTTGGGCTGTTCAACCGCGTTCGAACGCGGTGGCACGACAACTCATGCGCCTGCGCTGTGACGCAGAACAGCGACGTAGGATGGATGGCCATCATAGGCTCCATCGGCAGTGAACTGGCCGCTCTCATCTACGATCTGATGCAGCAAATGTTCCAGCTGCGAGGCGTCGCCTGTTTCCTGATCTGTCAGACTATGGGCAATGATCTCGCCACTGTCGGCATCGACCGCCAGGTGCAGTTCTCGCCAGCCACGGCAGGACTTTGCCCCATGCTTTTCTTCCAGCCATTGCCCCGCGCCTTAAACCTTGAGGCCGGTACCGTCGACCGCGTAGGGGGCCGCTCGCCACAGGCTGGCGGTCGTTTTCTCTGGCCGATGGCTTTCAGGTTCTGGCTCGCCGGTTCAGCGTAGTGTGATCGGGCACAGGCAGATCCAATCCGATCATATCAAGCACCGAACTCAAAAGCCCTTCGCTCTGGCGCAAACGCAATCCGAACACCATGCCCAGCATCAGCGTGGTTTCGATCGCCAGATCCGAATAGAGCGGCTGGTCACCACGCGTCTTGCGTCGTGGAGCTGCCCAACCCGCCACGCTCGCCGTCTGCTCGAGCAAAGCCCGCTGTCGATTTCGGAAGTCGCGTTTGCCACAGGCTTTTCGAGCGCAGGCCATTTCACCCGCAGCTTCAAGGCGTCCTTTGGTATGGGACCAAAACAGCTGCGCACCAGATTTTCCTCTCAATCCAAAGACTTTTCTTTTAAGGAAGGCAGTGGATAGGAGCAGGATGGAAACATGACCAAGAAAAACACTGCGGGCGACCAAACCCCGGCCTTGTCGCAGGATCCGCACGCCATACGCGAACCGCGCGAGAACAATCTCGAGAAAGCCATCGGTCACGCTGTCCGCTCCTTCCGCAAGAAGCTCGGCATCACCGTGACGGATCTGGCAACAG